>Ga0187861_10005048_pt1 | contig 10742 bp, 7 predicted proteins | sample June2016WEW_10_1_3_FD_132986 | JGI IMG/M metagenome (GOLD analysis project Ga0187861, IMG submission 132986) | Peatland microbial communities from SPRUCE experiment site at the Marcell Experimental Forest, Minnesota, USA - June2016WEW_10_100 | ecosystem: Environmental > Terrestrial > Soil >...
AATCGCGCCTTGATGCGACCTTAGGTGCAGCAAAGGAAGTTGCCGCACCAATCTTTATTTCTACACTGACAACAGTTATTGTCTTTTTACCTGTTGTCTTTCTAAGCGGCATTGCAAAGCTTCTCTTTGTTCCTCTAACAATAACAATAGCTGTGGCGTTGTTCGGATCATTCTTTGTTTCACGAACGATTACTCCGCTGATGTGTTTACATTATCTTCCGCCGGAAAAAGAGTTGGACAGGACATCGACAAAATTCTCGGACCGTAGCAGGGTGTATTTTCACGACAAACTTGAGAGTATCGAATCGTTCTATGAAAAATGTCTTCGCTGGACAATGCAGCACAAGAAAACGATTGTTATTAGCATTGTTATATTCTCTGCATTGTCGCTGGGTCTTTTTGCTTTGATCGGCACAGAATTTTTTCCTGATCAGGATGAAAGCAAACTGAGAATATCGTTTAAACTGCCCGTCGGTTCGCGGTATGAATCAACGGATTCGGTGGCGAGGCAAATGGAAAAAATTATTCTTGCGGCCGTCCCTGAAACGCAGGTTCTCATCACCGATGTCGGTATCAACACAAATGCTAAAGCAGGCGGAGGTATTGGAGGTGGAGGAAATTCCGGAAGTCATGCGGGCAACATTCAGATTGGTCTTGTGTCTCCGGAAGAGCGTAGCCGCTCCATGTTTGAAATTGCTGCAGATGTCCGGCGCAAATTAGCGAAGCTGTCAGGCGTACAAGTGTTTGTGAATCCTAGTGGTATATTACGTACTCTATTAAATTTTGGTTCTTCCGCTCCTATTGATGTTGAAATACGCGGGTTTGACCTTGAGACTGGAAATGCACTGGCAAAGGAAATTGCACAAATTGTCCGATCGACTCCGGGTGCGGCGGATGTGCAGATCTCGCGCGACGACAATTTGCCTGAATTGCATGTCAATATCGATCGCAATAAAGCAGGCGTACTGGGAATCGATGTCGCGGGAATTTCCAACACAATCTATACGTGCATGGCCGGAACTGTCGCATCGCTGTACACTGATCCGGTTTCCGGCAATCAATATAATATACTCGTGCGGCTGAATCAGGATTATCGAAACCAGATCGAAGATTTAAAACAATTAACAATTACAACGGCGAACGGGCAGCAAGTGCTGCTGGGAAATATTGCAACGATTGAAAAACAGAGCGGTCCCGTGCAGATCGATAGAAAATATCAGCAGCGTCTTGTCGAAGTGACGGCAAATGCTGTGGGACGGGATCTGGGAAGCGTTTCGAAGGATATTCAAGATAAACTCGAAAAGTTAAATATACCACAGGGATTTGAAATCAAACAGACGGGCAATGTTGAGCAGCAGAAAAAAACATTCGGTGACTTAAGCTTGGCATTTATGCTTGCCATTGTTTTGGTGTACGTCGTTATGGCATCGCAATTTCAATCATTCCTCGATCCATTTATTATAATGTTTACCGTTCCACTCGGCATAACCGGTGTTTTGTGGATGTTGTTCCTTACGCATACGACGCTTTCGGTTACATCGTTTGAGGGGGTCATCGTGATGGTCGGCATTGTTGTGAGTAATGGAATTCTTCTGGTAGATTATACTAATCATTTGCGTGCGAGCGGCCTTGAATTGCATGAAGCGGTGGTACGCGGCGGTAAGACACGCTTAAAACCGATTCTTATGACATCACTTGCGACCGTGCTCGGTTTAATTCCTATGGCAGCCGGCATTGGCGGCGAATCAACTCAAGCACCATTAGCGATTGCAGTCATCGGTGGTTTAACATTTGCTACAATCTTGACATTGTTCTTCGTTCCAATTCTTTATACAATTTTTGAAGAACGTTTTAAACGAGAAATGAAGCATGATGGAGATGAACAAGAAACTGTTCCAGCAGTAACGGTTCAATCGGAAAGATAGCTCTCTAATTCGAAACAGGCTAAATCCAATATTGTTCGGAAGCGAAAAAGAGGGACTGAATCTGATTCTTCTTCATAGTTGTTTGATAAAATAGTAATATCCACTAAAAGCGCAAAAGATCTCTAAAGACGTGGAGAAACCTTCCATGTCTTAGAATTCCAGTGAAACATTACAATCTACCTTCCTTTATTTCGTTTATCTAACCATACCCTGTCCCGCACTTTCAATGTGACTCTCGATACATTCCGTTTGGTTTTTTGCATATAAAAGAATAATTTGACGTCGAGTTCTTTGTAGTCTGCTTAAAGTGTCTATAGCTAGGGCTTGAAATGCTAAATTACATCTGGATATTTCTAATAGCAATCGCACTTATTGTTGGTATTGGCAAAGACATCAATGATGAATTGCAGAACACATACCAAAATGGTGTGCCGCTGGAAGTAACATTCCTCTCATCGCAAACGCCATCCGGTACAGCCACAAGGTGGGAAGGTCAGTTTTATCTTACTGCAAAACAATTCAATGATTTCTACAAAACGACATCACAGGTTGAAGAAGTAAAACAACCGGTTATTATTTCGCTTTCATCAGATAGCACAGGAAGTTTTCTCTTTTCTTCTACAGATAATACAACGGTGCTATGGAAAGAAATGAGCAAATCAGCTTCGACCAAAGATAAACTGATGGGGAAGGTGGAGAAAATAGAATTCTCAGATGACAAATCTTGGGCAAAAGGGCAAATAATGCTAGAACCGATTCGCTTTGTGAAATTGAAAGCTATTACACAAGCCGCAATTGATTTCGCAAACACTGCAGTTGAGATTGCAATTGGACTAATTGGTGTGATGTCACTTTGGCTTGGTCTCATCAAAATTGCAGAGGAAGCTGGGTTAGTGAAAGTGCTCACGCGATTGCTTGCTCCAATTACAAAACGGTTGTTTCCAGATGTTCCTTCCGATCACCCCGCTATTGGCGCGATCATTATGAACATAGCGGCAAATATGCTCGGTCTTAGCAATGCAGCAACACCGATGGGTTTGAAAGCAATGGAGGAATTGAATAAACTCAATCCAAAAGCCGGCACGGCAACGAATGCGATGGTGACTTTCCTTGCTATTAATACCGGCGGATTGATTTTAATACCGGCAACTGCGATTGCGGTACGAGCAGCATCTGGCTCTGCAAATCCAGGTATCATTATTGGCACGGCAATCTTCGGTGCAGGTTGCGCGACGATAACCGGAGTTGTTGCATCAAAAATTCTTCAGCGTCTTCCGAAATACAAAAGGGAATTAAAGGAAAAAGAGAAATTAACGAAGGAGGAAGACAATGGCTAATCTCTTTCGTTTCGTCATCAACCTAATTTCTATCTTAGCAATTCCACTGATGATTGCAGTGTTTCTTGGCTGGGGATTTGTCAAGAAGGTGCGTGTGTATGAAGTCTTTGTAGAAGGAGCTAAGGATGGATTCAATACTGCAATTCGCATTATTCCATACTTAGTAGGAATGTTATTTGCGATCGGTATCTTCCGTGCAAGCGGTGCAATGGATTTGCTGGTTTTAATAATTTCACCGATAACAAATTTGATTGGTATGCCTGCAGATACATTGCCAATGGCGCTGATGCGCCCGCTATCGGGCAGTGGTTCATTGGGAATTATGACAGAGTTAATGAAGACGCACGGCCCGGATTCGTTTGTTGGCGTGCTTGCTTCAACGATGTACGGCAGCTCAGAAACAACGTTTTATGTGCTCGCCGTTTATTTCGGAGCGGTGAATATCAAAAATTCTCGCCATGCCGTACCAGTTGGATTGCTTGCAGATCTTGCCGGTATGCTTGGCGCTGTTTTTATTTGCCGGATCCTTTTCGGAATTTAATAAATAGAAAGAAAAATGACAGGAGGAATCATGAAATCAATTAAAATATTTATCATTATCATCTTTATGTCGATTTTTTTATCAGTAATCGTGAATGCACAACTACCAAACGCCGCCACAGCGATGATGGGAAAAAGCGGTGGTGAAGTCCCTATGGGAGTTGGTGCCACTTTCATAAATGGCGAAACATATTACTTGGTCAGTTTTGCACCGGAAGTAGCATTCGGACAACTCGGTATAGGTCTCGATCTCAATTTACGATTCAACACGCAAGGAAATTTACGCATGGGTGATTATGCAAAATTTGAAGATTATCTCCGTATCATTCGTTATGTTCGCTGGGCGCAGAAAGGTGATCCATTCTACATACGCGTCGGACAACTTGATTATTCGCTTCTTGGTCACGGATCTATTATCTACAACTACTGCAACAGTGCAAGCTATGATATGCGGAGAACAGGAATAGAGTTAGATATGAATTTTGAGAAGTATGGTTTCGAGTCAATGTACAGCGATCTCACAGGAAGAGGATTGCTGGGTTTGCGCGGGTATGTAAAGCCCCTAAAGTTCACAAGTCTTGCTAAGATTCCAGTCATAAACAACTTTGAAGCTGGTGTCACCTATGCGCGTGATTTAAATCAGTATGCCGATTACGCATACACTAATACTTACTCAAACATTGATTCGAGCAGAACAGGCCTTTCGATCTATGGCTTAGATTTTGGTTTACCCATTCTATCCTACTCATTCCTAAAATCAACCTTGTATTACGATTTTGCTCAGATCGCCAATTATGGACATGGTTCTTCTATCGGTATAAACATGAATTTTTCAGGTATGGGGATTCTCAATATGCGAGGGAAATATGAATATCGTATGAATGGTGCAAATTATATACCCGCTTATTTTAATGCACTATATGAACATGATCGATTTAATTTTGTCAATAGACTCAGTAAATCTGACACACTTTGGCAGGTTGCAGCAAACCGAGGTTATTATGGCGAGCTAATTATTAGTCTCCTTAATACATTCAACATCATCGCTGGCTATCAGGCTTCATATGATGTCAAAGACCAAGGCATACTGCATGCAGAATTGCAATTGCCACAGATTGCCGGCATCGTTGTGCGGGCTGGGTTTGATAAAACAAGAATAGGACGCATTTTTATATTGGATGATAATTCTATCCTTAGCGCAGAGATTGGCTACAAGCCTGTCAAATATTTGTTGGTATCAATGCTTTATCAGCGGACATTCTCAAACAGAAATCCAGATGGATCCCTACGCACTGACGGTTCCTTTATTAAACAAGATCGAGTGGAACCAAAGGTCAGTTTTGTTTATGATTTTTAGATTAGCAAGTCAAAAGAATCTATTGAATAAACATTTGCATTGATGATCATAGGGCGTTTAATTCCTATCTTTTAGATGCACAGAACGACCTATATTTTTTAAATTAATCCTGGCATAGATAATGAAGGGTCTTAATGTATTAGACCTTCACTCAAAATTGAGAGACGATTCTGAAACAGGTTCGCCTTCTTTGCATTTCACCGCTCTTCTTTTTACTTTCAAACAACAAATCAAACTGTTACTGAAAGCGAATAATCCATGAACATTCAATTTCTCGGAGCCGCACAAACAGTCACCGGCTCGATGCATCTCGTCTCTGTGAATGGTACAAAAATTCTTCTCGACTGCGGTATGTTTCAAGGAAGGCGAGCAGAAGCGTACGAAAAGAATCGCAATTTTCCATTCGATCCATCCAAAATTGATGCGGTTATTCTCTCGCATTCTCATATTGACCATGCTGGTAATCTTCCCAATCTTGTGAAGAATGGTTATCGAGGTCCGATCTATGCTACATCGGCAGCACGCGATTTGTGCAACATTATGCTGTACGATACCGCTTACCTTCAGGCGCGTGATGTTGAATATGTGAACAAAAGGCACCAAAAAAAGCATGAGCCGCTTGTCCAGCAGTTATATGATGTCGTAGATGTCACCAACACCATGACGCAATTCATTAGCATCAATTATGAACAACAAGTGCAGGTTGCTAAGGGAGTGATGATGAAATTTCTCGATGCCGGACATATTCTCGGTTCTGCTGTGACAGTGCTTGAAGTGGAAGAGAATGGTAAAAGAAAGAAGATAGGTTTTACAGGAGATTTAGGAAGAAAGAATGCACCAATTATTAAGGACCCACAGCCGATTGGCAGTGTGGATGTTTTGATTTCAGAAAGTACATACGGTGGCAAATTACATGATCCAGTAACCGGAATGAAGGATTCGTTATGCAAAGTCATCCAGCAAACAGCTGATCGAGGCGGCAAGGTGATCGTACCGTCATTCAGTGTCGGAAGGACACAGGAGATTGCATATCTTTTATCCGAATTATTTGATGAAGGCAGATTACCTGTTGTGCCGATTTACGTCGATAGCCCGCTCGCAGTAAATGCAAGCGACATTTTCCGTTTACACACCGAGTGTTTTGATCAAGAAACACTTGCTCACTTGCATGCGCATGAAGATCCATTTGGTTTCAATCGATTGACGTATGTGCGGTCAGTAGATGAATCAAAAAAATTGAATGATATGCATTCTCCGTGCGTTATTATTTCGGCATCCGGAATGTGTGAAGGCGGAAGAATCGTGCACCATCTTGCCAACAACATCGAAAATCCTAATAACACTATTCTGATCTGTGGATTTCAAGCGGAACACACCCTAGGCAGACGGATAGTTGAGAAACAGCCGGAACTGAACATCTTTGGGGAAATACATAAATTGAATGCGGAAGTAGTGGTGCTAAATTCATTCTCTGCGCATGCAGGTCAGGATGAATTGGTAGAGTATATTACAGCAGCTGACCAAACTCAATTGAAAAAAATATTTCTTGTGCACGGCGAATTAGTACAGATCGAAAAACTTTCTGCAAAACTCAAAGAAACAGGCGTGAAAGAGGACATTTATATTCCGGTGACAGGTGAAAAGTTTGAAGTGTAAAAATGAAACTTGATGAACTTGTACTTCCAGTTGAAACCGCGCCCCGCGCAGATTGCGAACGATCTCTGCAAATGTTCCGTGAACGACAGTGGAATTAGCCAGTGATATTCGTACGCAGAAGTCCGAGCACTTTATTATGTCTTTTTATTTTAGGATTGCTTTTCTTTCATCACACAACGATTGGTCAGGAATTGTCTCGTTCTTTTGCTGCTCCAACAATTGATAGTTTAAATATTTCCTCTCTTAATTTTGATCGTATTCTTGACACTTATGTGTGGACAGGAGATTTCAAAAAAGAAATCTATGGACAACTCTGGGATCTTGATTTACACCAGCAAATTCGATCTCGCCTTATAAAAACTGACCAGATTGCAATTCAAGATGAATATCAAGGACTCATCGCTTTACGTGCGAGACTTTTAGAAAGCTGGAATTTCCAACTCAAAAATTTATCCAATGTTCTTGCCGATAACCGTGCCATTGATCTGAGCAGAATGGCACAGCATCAAGTTTTTGCAGGTTTCGAGTACTTGCCGACGAAAAACATTGCCGGTGAAGCACTGGGAGGATATGAACTGAACACACAAGAGGAGGAGAACGACCATGGTTTTACTTACGCGTTTGGTTTAAATGCTCGTCAAGTGGCACTAGAAGAATTCAATGCTTCTCTTAAATCGTCGTGGAACCAATCCTTGCTTGGCCGTCGTACTCCACGTACAGGAGATATTAAGCTTACACTCTTGCGCGATTTCGGCAGCGGTATTGACGATTCACTTATAGTGAATTACAGTACACAGCGCAGGCAATTTTATACGTCCATCGATTCTTCAAGCCAATTAGTTCTCGGTGTGCCGCATAATATTTTTCAGCGTGATGCAAGTGTGCTTGAAATTTCTAATCAAACGAAGTACAATTTAGGTCGAAGTTTTTCCATGATTGTTTCAATCGGAATATCAAATCAATTGATCAATCGAGGATATCGCTTCAAGGATTATCTTCATCCTGCATCATTGATTCTGGATTCGCGCATACAAGAAATGCAATTCTTTGGTATTGTTTCAATGCAGTGGCAGCCGATTTACTGGCTAAGTGCAGACATTAAACTTGCATATACCGAAAAAGAAGAACGACATTCGGTACTGGATGATGTGCATGCTTCGAATGCTATCATTGATACACAACGCGCTTTGGCAAGCCGCTTAGAAAATACTGCACAACGCACAACGCTTACAACAGAATTAAAAGTCGATGCATCACAAAAGGATACAATTCGTTTAGTAGCATCGTCCAGCATTCTGCGTTATGATACACCGGATATTTTCAATACTGATGATCGCGATGAATTACTTCTGACATCAGGCGCCGAATATTTGCATCGCTTTTCATCTCGCTTACTATTGACACTGAACATGGATCTGACATTATTTCATCTTGTTTATCTAGATCGAGATCAGAGTGCAAATAATAATTGGAACCGTGTTATCCGGTTTTCGCCAAGTGTTGAATATATGCCATCTCTATGGTTTCGTACGGTTATGCGCACTGAAGTACTGGCAAATTATACAATCAGTGATTATGAACAGCAAGTAGCGTCTATACGAAGCTTTTCATTCAGGCAAGTCCTATGGTCAGATTCTACTACCATGCGGTTAAGCGAAAGAATCCAGTGTAACTTTTCAGGAAGCTTGCGTATCTTTGAACATGGAACACTTCGCTGGCAGGAATTTACGGAAAGTCCAGAAGAATACGTCGTTGAGAAAGCAATGTGGCCGGAATTAGTTTGGTCTTCAATAATTGGAGTAAAAATTGGAGTTGGATTCCGTTATTTTGGTCAAGATCGTTACACATATCAAAGTGGTCAGCGAATATTTTCGCAAGGGATTGAAGCGTTGGGTCCGACCGCATTTATTGAATGGTCAGGATTGGCAGGAGAAAAAGTCGTGATTAACGGATGGCGGGAAGAACAAAAGAATAATGGAATAACGGCGACAATACTTTCAAATATCTCAATACAAGTAGGATTTATTTTGTAACGTCGAAAACGGAATGAAATCGACAGCGAACAAGAACGAGCCGGGTAGAATACATCAAAAATGTATTTATGAAATGATATTCCCAAGTAATCAAAGAGAAATATCGCACATTGAAAAATTTCTTCAGCATTTAGGTATTCAATTGCATATTGACGATGGAATGATGCACCGATTGCTCGTTTCATGCACAGAGGCAGTGAATAATGCAATTGTTCACGGCAATAAATCAGATCCTGATAAAAAAGTCATTATTCGGTGCGTTGTTAAGAAAAAGATCTTGACTATTTGCGTAATAGATGAAGGAAAAGGATTTGATTCGGAAAGTTTGCAAGATCCGCGTGACGAAAAGAATTTGTTGAAAGAAAACGGGCGAGGTGTGTTCTTAATGCGCTCGTTAATGGATCATGTGAAATTTAAACGGCTAAAGTCTGGTTCAGTTGCAGAGATGAAGGTCAAGCTTCATTGACAACTTTTTAATTGTATGCGAGCGTAAGAGAATAAAAAAACCCGTCTCATAATGAGGCGGGTTTTTGAGTATTAAGGATAAATAAACCTTAAAAACTATAGCCGAAATTAACACTTAGAATATTGGCCTTGCTGCTATACGTTCCTGGAGCTGTCGGTGTAGTGCCATTTGCACCGGAGGAAAATGGGGCAGTTTTGTCGGCAAATAAGACAAGCATATATGCCGCATCGACATACAATTTATCGGTAATTTTATAGCTTGCGCCGACCGTAAGATCAATGCGATCTGCATCGGGAAGCATAGGCTCTGTGACACTCGCAGGTTGTGGTGTCAAATCTTCGATTGCTCCTGCTCGAACAGTCCAATTTTCATCTAATTTATATTCTGCACCAATGCGAAGAATTGGTTCGTCATTCCAATTTTTCGCATAGGTAACCGTACCTGCAGGGGCAGGTAAATTTATTTGAAGCTTATCATATGCAGACCATTGGACATATTGGAAATTGCCTTCGATTCTGAGGTCAGAACATAGCATATACGCTACGCCAAAATATAAATTTCCTGGCATCGGAAGTGTTGCTGTTCCGGTTCCATTTGGAAAGCCCGCAGCCAGTGCATTCATATTTGTGTAGGTTGCATTTCCTGAAAAATCAATTTTGGTAGTAATCCTATATGATAACCCAAACGATAATTTATCTATCGGTTTGTATATAACACCGAGATCCGCATTAAATCCGTTTCCAGTACCTTTTAATTCCATGTTTCCATTAAGACCATTTAGAACCGCAAAATATGCGGGCGGACCAATCAGGCCCAAGGGAATGGATTTCGTCATATCAACGGTTGCATATACATAACTTACTCCCAAGCCAACCGAAAGATTGTCATTAATTTTATATGCAATTGTTGGATTGAAATAATATGATGCAATATTTGAATTAACGGCTAGATAACTCCCGAGATAATTTCCGTAAAAAGGTGCAGTAGCTATTGTTTGTCCCCATAAGTTAGGCCATTGTGTTCCCAATCCATACGGATTATAAATTCCAAGTCCCACAACAATCTGATCATTAATCTGGTATGATCCATAAATATTAAAAGGAGTAAAAACTTGAGAATTAGTAGATGCAGAAACGGATTGCATGAATGTGCCTGATGCCGGCGAATAAGAGGTCGATGGTATAATAAAATTAATACCGCCGAGAACATTAATGCCGCTTTGGAATGCAAGGCCTGCTGGATTAAAATAAATTGCAGAAGGATCGGAAGCTGTTGCTACAAAAGCTCCGCCCATGCCGACAGCTCGTGCGTTTTGCTCGTTAAGCTGATACCCGCCAGCAAACATAATGCCGACAATCAACGCAGAAAGGACGATAATCCCGATTAACCGATTAGTAATGTTCCTCAAGGTGACCTCCTGAAGTTAAG
>Ga0187861_10005059_pt1 | contig 10733 bp, 14 predicted proteins | sample June2016WEW_10_1_3_FD_132986 | JGI IMG/M metagenome (GOLD analysis project Ga0187861, IMG submission 132986) | Peatland microbial communities from SPRUCE experiment site at the Marcell Experimental Forest, Minnesota, USA - June2016WEW_10_100 | ecosystem: Environmental > Terrestrial > Soil >...
CGAGCCGTGAAGCGCGAGGGTAATCGCGAGGCGCAGGAGACGGTCTTCCGCGTCTTCGAGGTGGGCGAGCGGACCTGGCGCGGCATCGGCACGATCCCGGCGTCGGGCTACCACCTGCGGCCCGAGTTCGAGGAGTTCGACGCCGAGAAGCGGTTCGAGGTCGGCGACATCCACACCCAGGAGCACCCGGCCTGCATCGCCGGCCAGATCCTGCAGGGCACGAAGACCCCGCTCGACTGCACGGCTTACGGCGTGCTCTGCAACCCCCAGAAGCCGCTGGGGGCGCCGATGGTCAGCGCCGAGGGGGTCTGCTCCGCCTATCACGCGGCGGGGCGGGGGCTCGCGGCGCCGACGGCGTTCCCGCTCTACGAGTTGTCGCGGCCGCTCGGCGAGGCGCCGAGATGACGGAGAAGCGGGCGGCCGACATCTTCGGCGGCTTCCCGGACGAGACGAACCTGGGCGGGCGCGCGGCGAGCGAGACCGAGCTGGCGGCCGCGCCCGGCCCGGCTGGTTCGGCGGCGCCGGACCCGGCCAATCTAGCCTGCCCGGCCTCGATACCCGAACGCGCACGAGTCCTCCTGGGCCACGGCTCCGGCGGGCAGCTCTCCGCGGCGCTCATGCGCGAGGTTATCGGCCCGGCGCTGGCTGCGGCCGGCGGTGCGGCCCAGGGGCCGCTGAACGATGCCGCCGTCGTGGATGTCGCGGGTTCGCGGCTCGCCTTCACCACCGACTCGTTCGTGGTCAGCCCGCTCGAGTTCCCCGGCGGCGACATCGGCGAGCTGGCCGTCTTCGGCACCGTCAACGACCTGGCCATGATGGGCGCCCAGCCGCTGGCGCTGTCGCTCGCCTACGTCATCGAGGAAGGCCTGCTGATCGACGAGCTGCGGAAGATCACCGAGTCGGTCGCGCGGGCGGCGGCCCGAGCCGGCGTTCGAATCGTGACCGGCGACACGAAGGTCGTCGGTCGGGGAGCGGCGGATGGGCTCTTCGTCAACACCGCGGGCATCGGGCTGGTGGCCGCCGGCGTCTCGGTCGGCGCCGATCGGGCGGCCCCCGGCGACGCGGTCATCCTCTCCGGCCCGATCGGACTGCACGGCATCGCCATCATGAGCGTCCGCGAGGGCCTGGGTTTCGAGGTCGAGATCGCCTCGGACACGCAGCCGCTCAACGCGCTGGTGGCCGCGATCGTCGCCGCCTGCCCGGACGTCCACGTCCTCCGCGACCCGACACGCGGCGGCCTGGCCTCGGCGCTCAACGAGATCGCCGGGGCATCTCAGGTGGGCGTGGACCTGCGCGAGGAGACGATTCCGATCCCCGGCCCCGTGCGGGCCGCCTGCGAGATGCTTGGGTTGGATCCGCTCCACGTGGCCAACGAAGGCAAGCTCGTCGCGATCGTGCCGGCCGCCGCGGTCGAGGCCGTGCTGGCGGCGATGCGGGTTCTCCCGGAAGGGGCGGAGGCGGTCGAGATCGGCCGCGTCGTGGCGGACCACCCGTCGATGGTCACCGTCCGCACGATTGTCGGCTCGCAGCGGATCGTGGACATGCTGGTCGGGGAGCAGCTGCCCCGCATCTGCTAGCGGCGGCCACGGCAGGAGCCGTGACCGGCCGAAAATGGTAACCGCCCCACTTATATTAGGCCGACGCCGCCTGTCGCCTTACTTTCTTAGCCTCACGTGCCATTTGGCCCTCAGCGTCGGGACACCTGTACCTATGCGCACCTGCGCATATATCCAAGACTGCATCCCATGGATGAGGTCTACAAGCTCCAGGTCGAAGTTCTCAAGACGATCGCTAACGTGCGCCGCCTCGAGATCATCCACCTGCTCGCCGACGGCCCTCGCGAGGTCTCGCGCCTGGCCGAGGAGATGGGCATCAGCCAGCCAAACGTCTCGCAGCACCTGGCCGTAATGCGGGCCGGCGGTGTGGTCGAGGCCGATCGGGACGGCCGCGAGGTTCGCTACCGGCTCAGCGATCCGGAGATCATCGTCGCCTGCGAGATGATGCGCGGCGTCCTCGCCCGTAGGCTGGCCCGTATCTCCGCCGCCGCCGCACGTACTTCAGACGAGCTCGTCGCTGAGCGGACATCGGGCACATCCACCGTCTCGACCGCGCCTAACAACAGAACTAGCTGAGGCCCTCGCATGGACGAAACCATCTCGATAGTCCTCTTCTCGGGGACCGACGACAAGCTTCAATCTGCCTCGGTCCTGACCGCGGGTGCCGCCGCGCTCGGTCGGCCGGTCAAGATCCTTCTGCAGTATTGGGCCCTTGAGTCCTTCCGAGCCGATCGGATCACGGCCGATCACGGTCTTGTGCCCGAGGCCGGTCCGGCCGGCAAGGCCGCCCTCGACGCGGCCGCGAAAGCAGGTCAGGCGCACTGGACAGAGACACTCCGGATGGCCAAGGAATTGGGCGAGGTCGACATCCAGGCCTGTTCGGCCTCAATGGAGCTCCTCGGGCTCAAGCATTCGGACCTCGACCCCATCGTCGACGGCGTAGAGGGAGTGGCCGCTTTCTATGTCAACGCCGGTGAGGGCCAGATCCTCTTCATCTAGTCGGAAGGAACCGGCCTACCCGGCCAAACCAGCAGCGAAAGGGCAGCAGATGGATATCAAGCTCAAAGTGGACGCCAGCGGTCTCTCCTGCCCGGGGCCGATCCTCAAGGCGACGCTGGGCATGAGGACTCTCGAGGCAGGCGATCTGATGGAGGTCCTGGCTACGGACCCGGGGTCGGTCAAGGACTTCGCGGCGTGGGCCGCCTCTACCGGCAACGCCCTCGTGGAGCAGGACTCCGCCAACGGCAAGTTCCGCTTCGTGCTCCGCCACAAGTAGCCACCCCGGCGAGCGCCCAACTGGTTCGCCCTCAACACGAAAGGATCCGAAATGACCGCAGAGGCTGCCAGCAAGCCCAAGAAGCTCTGCATCATCGCCTACAGCGGCGACCTGGAGAAGACGTGGGCATCGTTGATCATCGCCTCCGCCGCCGCCGCGATGGAGATAGAGACCTCGATCTTCGTGACCTTCTGGGCCTTGCAGGCCTTTGTGAAGGACGGCAAGCGCATCACCGGCCAGAACTGGATGCAGAAGATGCTGTCCTTCATGCAGCGGCCGGGCATCAGCCATCGCAAGACGAGCAAGATGAACTTCATGGGCATGGGGCCGTGGATGATGTTCCAGCTGGCCGACAAGTACAAGGCCTCCAAGCCCAAGGAGCTGCTCGCGATGTGCCAGGAACTCGGGGTCAGGATCTACCCGTGCCAGATGACCTCGGACTTGTTCGGCATCAGGCGCGAGGATCTCATCGACGGCCTCGAGGAGACGGTCGGCGCGGCGACGATGCTGCAGCTGGCGACCGAGGCCGACTCCACGATGTTCATCTAGGTTCGCGGCCTGCCAACCACCGTCGGCCTGCGCCGGACAATCACCGGACCCCCGTCACGGCGACCCCGGAGCGTCTTCACGAGGACACCCCGGGGTCGCGTGCCGTTGGCGCCTTAGCGCAAGACGAAGATGCTGGTCAGAAGGATCAGCAGAACCGCCAGCGTGATGGCCGCGTAGAGGCGGTCGCCCTCGAGGGTGAAACCGACGACCGAGGCCGCGACCCTCGCGACCGGCGTGGCCAGCAAGGTGAGGAGGCCGAGCTGGACGATAGCGGCCGGTTCCAGCGATGCCAGACGAGCCGGAAGGTTGGAGAAGTCGGTTGTCGCGGCGGCGAAGGGGCCGGCGCCGACGAGCGATCCCTGCCAGCCGATCGCTAGGGCAGCCACGAAGCCGATCGCAATCAGGGCTGCGCTGATGCCGACGCCGACGATCAGCACCGCGCTGATCACCCTCCTGAACCGTTCCGGTTTCATAGCCCGAACCCCAAACCGCGGCCGATCGTCTCGAGCCCTACGGCAATGACAACGGGCAGGAAGATCAGCCTGACCGCGCGGTTGGAGACCCGGCCGAGGAGGCGGGCTCCGACGATTGCCCCGGTGAGGACGCCCAGCGCCACCGGCGCGGCGATCCTCGGGTCCACGTCGCCGCGGCCCAGGTATATGCCGGCCGAGGCGGCCGCGGTGACCCCGATCATGAAGTTGCTCGTGGCGGAGCTGACCTTCATCGGAAGCCGCATCACGCCGTCCATCGCTAGCACCTTCAGCACGCCTGAGCCTATCCCGAGCAACCCGGACACCACGCCCGCGATCCACATGAGCACGAACCCGAGGGGGATGCGGCGCGCCGAGTAGGGGATTTCGCGGCCCAGACGCCGGTCTGGGTACGACGACTCAAGCCGCAGGCGGGCGGCCAGCGGCGACGGCGTGTCGTTTGGCGGGCTCTCCTCGCCCATGCGCGCGACCTGTATCGCCGCCGTGCCGAGAAGGACGACACCCAGCAGCAAGTACAGGAAAGCCGGCGCCACGACGGCCGCCAGGAGCGCGCCGCAGACGGCTCCGGTTGTCGTCGCCAGTTCGAGCAACTTGCCGACCCGCATGTCCGTCATGCGGTCCCGAACGTAGGCTGCGGCTGCTCCGGAGCTCGTGGCGATGACCGATACGATGCTCGCCCCGACGGCCAGGTGGATGTCCACGCCGAAACCGAATGTCAGCGTAGGGATGACCAGGATCCCACCGCCGACGCCCGCCAGGGCGCCGATCAGCCCCGCGGCGGCGCTGATCGCGAAGATCGCGATGTCGGCGCCCGGTGTCATCGGAACCCGAAGGGCGGCATAAAGGCCTCGCACATGCCAAATTGCGCAATAACGCAAGTGCCGGTAATGTATCCAAGGGCCGATCCGCTGCGCCAGGAAATCGGCTCATCAACGATAATCGGTGGCGTAGATCTTCATCCCCAGCAGTGGCCGAATCGGAGCATCTGTGTCCCTGCCAATTCGTCAACCCATTCCGGAGATTGACGTTGACGAACTCGGCGTCCTGATGACCGACGGAGGCGTGCGCCTCCTGGACGTCCGCGAGGAGTGGGAGTTCCGGCGGCGTCGCGTCCCGGGGGCGGTGAGCCTGCCCCTCGCCCAGCTGCCCGCACGGATTGCCGTCCTGCCGCGAGGCGAGCGGCTCCTGGTCATCTGCGAGCACGGCATTCGGAGCCGGGTGGCGACGGACCTGCTTCTTCGGAACGGCTTCGAGGGTGTTGTCTCGGTCAAAGGCGGGACCGACGCCTGGGCTCGCGCCAACCGGCCTCTTGAGCGGGACTGACGAGTGACTGCCGACGAACGGCGCCTGGCCTGGGACGACCGCCACCGTGCCGGCGACTTCGAGGGCGATGCTCCTAACCCGACGCTCGTCCTGGGCTTGGCCGGTCTGGCAGGCACGATCCCCGGCAATGCGCTCGAGCTCGCCGCGGGCAGCGGCACCAACGCGGTCTGGCTGGCCGGGCAGGGCTGGCGGACCACGGCCGTGGATTGGTCACCCGTTGCGCTGGCCAACGGCATGGCGAAAGCGCGTGACGCCGGGGTCACCGTCGACTGGCTGGAACGCAACCTGTTCGACTGGTTCCCACCCCGACGGGCCTTTGGCCTGGTGGTCATCGTCTACCTGCACCTGTCGCCCAAGGAACGCGGACCCGTCTATGCCCGGGCGGCGGCCGCGGTGGCGCCGGGCGGCAGCATGATCGTCGTGGGCCACGACCGCCTGAACGAGACCCAGGGCGAGGGCGGGCCGCCGGAAGCGACTCGCTTGTTCACCGCAGAAGAGATCGGCCGCGAGCTGCTGGCCACCGATCCCGGCCTTGTCGTCGAGCGCGCCGAGGTGGTGCGGAGGGCCCCGCCGCCCGCCCGTGCCCCGATCGACTCGCTGCTCGTCATCCGCCGCCTGCCCCGCCAGTAGACGAATGCCATGACTCGGCTTCCCGATCTCGGCCGACGCGGCGAGGGCTGGTTCCTGCTGCAGCTGGTCTTCTTCGCGGCGATCGCGGCCTCCGGCCTCGCCGGCCCCGCCTGGGGCGGCACGGCGCGGACGGCCGGCGAAGCCCTCGGCGCCATCCTGATTGTCTGCGGCGGGCTGCTGTCGGTCCGCGGCGTGCTGGATCTGCGCGAGAACCTGACGCCGTTCCCGAAGCCGCTTCCCGGCGCGACCCTGGTTGACTGTGGCGCATACAGCCTGGTTCGACATCCGATCTACGGCGGCCTGATACTCGGAGCAGCAGGGTGGGGGATCTTGCGGGCCTCGCCGCTCACCCTGGTCCTGGCGCTCGGCCTGGCCGTCTTCTTCGACCTCAAGTCGCGTCGCGAAGAACTCTGGCTGGCGGAGCAGTTCGCCGACTACGGCAGCTACCGCAGCCGGACGCGCCGCCTGCTGCCCTGGATCTACTGAGCTCCGGCCGTCACGGGGCTCGTCTCGGCTTCGTAGGTGAGGAGCCGGCCGGCCAGGCCGACGCTGCGAGTGGCGCCGGATTTCGCCAGGCAGTAGGCCGCTCGCATCGCCAGTCGCTTCGACCGCCTCGATGCGGCGACGATGTCGGCCGTCGTGAAAGGCGAGGGCAGGCCCTCGGGTAGCAGCCGCAGCAGGTCCGCCGGCACGTCGATCCTGATCGTCTCGACTACCTCGAGCAGCCGGCGGTCGAGCCGCCACCACTCGCGCGGATAGCGGTAGCGGGCGCCGGCCGGTATCGGGCCGCGGATCTCTTCCTCGCAGATCATCGGCAACTCGAGCCGGAAGTTCGGGTGCGCCACGAGCTCCGGAAAGGCGACGAGCTCCTCGAAGACGTCGAGCGGCCGTCCGCGCTTGGGCGAGCGCCGGCGGTCCACGACCACGCCGTCGGCGTCGACGCGCAGCAGCCACCGCTCGACGGCAATCGGGTGGACGAGGGCGATGCGGTGGTCCGCGACCAGGCGCCTCAGCTTGCGGGCGGCCATGGCGAAGCCCGCGGTTTGGATCTCGATCAGCTCGTCGCCGCGGACCACGTCCACGACGTAGCCGTCGACTTTCGCCTCGGTTCGGCCGCCCGCCCCGGCGTACAGCTCCTTCAACGCCGCGTGGAGCGACCCCTCGCGATAGGTGGACAGGGCGGGCGCCGCGGACATAGCGCGCCGGCCGGCGCTACCGGTTCCTGGTGACGATCGGGCGGCCGGACGCCTGCCAGGCGTTCATCCCGCCATCCAGGTTCCAGACGTTGGTATATCCCAGGTCCAGCAGCGTCTGGGCGGCCTGAGCGCTCTCCGCGCCGCTCCGGCAGTAGACGAGGATCCGGGCGCCCTTGTTCGAGGGCAGCGCCGAGGCACGCGCCGTGAGCTGGTCGTAGGGGATGTAGAGGTCCGTGCCGTCGATCTCGCCGATGTACGGCGTCTTGACGTTGACCAGGGTGAAGTCCTTGCGGGCCATCATCTGAGCCAGCTGATCCGGCGTTACGTTGGTCCAGTGGCCCCCTCTGCCCTGGACGACGACACCGATCTGGCTCGAGGTGGCGGCCGGCGTAGCGGTTGCTGCGGTGCTCCCGCTGCCGTTCGATATCGCGCCGAAGATAAGATCGGCGCCGATCACGACGGCGGCGGCCAGAACGAGGACGGCGACGAGCAGAACGAGTCGAGCTTGCCCATCGGCAAAGAGCGCCGGCCTCGATGGGCTGGAGGCAACGACGGTCCCACCCGTGGAGCGACGGCCGGCTGCGCCGTGGCGTTTCTTGGAACTCATCGGCCGGTTCCTTTTGTGGTTGCGATGTGCCGCCGTGGGTCGGTCTCGCGTGTCTTCGAGCTTACGTCATGGAGTATGGAAAGGTTGTGCCCTCGGCAGGCCTCAGCCGCGCAGCCTGATGGCGAAGAGCGCAACCGGCCGGTAGAAGACGTGGGCGAACTTGCCGAACGGCACCAGCAGGACCAGGGCCATGGCCACTCCGACGTGGAGCAGGAACATCGGGTAGCCCCACGTGGGGGCCTGCGGCAGGTATAGCGCGAGTTCCAGGACGAAGCTCGTTACGCCCGTGACCCAGAGCATTGCCAGGAAAGTCCAGTCCGAAGTCGTCGAGTGGAGGCTTGAGCGGTCGCTCTTGCGCAGGCGCCGGACAATCAGCACGGTCGTGCCGTAGATCAGCGCGGCGCCGGCGATCGTGCCGAGCAGGCGCACTGGATACCAGATCGGCACCGCCGTGCCCACGGCCTTGACGCCGAGCAGTTCCAGGCCGTAGTCGAGCATCGTGGCGCCGAGCAGGCCCAGGAACCCCCACATGGTGGCGAAGTGGATGAACCAGCGCTGCGAATACCAGGGCCGGGCCTCGCCGGCTTCGCCGGACGCCGCCCCGTCGGCGCAATCCTTTCGGAAGCGCGTCTGGGCCAGCGACTCGGTGCCCACCGCGTAGACGGCGGCCCCGGCCACCTTGCCGAACGTCGTCTTCGCGGCTACTGCCTTGGGTCCGCGCAACACGCGCCTGACCATCTCTATCAGGCCGACCAGTGCCGCCACTCCCATGACCGCCATGGCGACGATGCCCATGTTGTGGATGACGTCGCTGGGGACGAAGTCGAAGAAGGCGAGCGTCGAGCCGTCGACCGGCTTGTGGACCGAATACATGAAGGCAGCAAGGAGCCCGACGAGGGCGACGACGAAGAAGCCTGCGAAGAGCCGCGAGGTTGCCAGCAGGTAGGCGAGGTGGGTTCGGTCATAGCTGGCGACGGCGTAGCGCCGTGCGGCGGCCATGAACGAGGCCGGATCGGCCTTGGTCGGGCACGAGTCCGTGCATTCGGAGCAGCCGTAGCAAGACCATAGCTCCGGGCTGGCGAGCAGCTTCTCGCGAAGACCGAGCTGGGCGTAGCGGGACATCCGGCGCGGGAACGAGGCGCCGTCCACTGAAAGCGGGCAGATGGCGGAGCAGACACCGCAGTTGAAGCACGCCGAAATGTCCGTGGCGCCGAAGCGCTGAAGCTCGGGATAGAGGTTGCGATCGACTCGCGCGGTCATGACCGCGTCTCCTTCTGGACGGCCCCGTAGCGGAAGTAGCCCTCGGGCGTCACATCCTTGAGCTCACGGACCCAGCCGTACCGGCGCATGCCCATGACCCAGTACATGGCTTCATGAGTCGGGCGGCCGAGGGCCTCGGCGATCTCCGGCACGGTGTGCGGACCGTCGGCGAGAACCTCGAGGATCCGGCTTCTCATGAGCGGCTCCTCGCGGATGATCTCGCGCAGGTCCCTGTCGGGCGCGACGTTGGGAGCGTTCATGCGATCGCCTCCTCGAGCAGGCCGTCGATCATTGCCGTGATCTGGGCGTCCGTGTAGCCGCGCAGGTCGATGGCGTTTTCGGGGCACATTGGGACGCAGCCGCCGCAGCCTTTGCAGCCGGCCTCGCTGATCGTCGCGACCTCGCGACCGTTGAGCGACAGCTTCTCGATCGCTCCGTAGGGGCAGGCGGTCTCGCATTTGCCGCACCAGGTGCACCTGTCCGGGTCGACCGTGGCGACGAGCGGATCCAGCTCCGCCACGCCCTTCTTGAGCACGGACGCGCTCTGGGTGACCGCGGCCAGGCCCGAGGCCACGCTCTCGGCCGAGCTCTTGGGCCCCTGGCAAGCGCCGGCGATCAGGACCCCGTCGACCATCGTTTCGACCGGCCGCAGCTTGGGGTGGATCTCGTTGAAGAAGCCATCGCGGCCGAGCGGTAGCTTCAGCATCCCGACCATCTCGTCGTTCTTACGGGCGATCATGCCGGTGACCTGGACCACCAGGTCCACCGGTATCTCCAGCTCTTCGTCGCCGGAGAGCAGGTCGCGGACGGTCACCGCCAGGCCGCCACCCGCCTCGACGGCTACGACGGGAGGGGCGTCGTCCGGGAACTTGACGTAGATCGCGCCCTGCTTGCGGGCTTCCGTGTACAGAAGCTCGAAGTTGCCGTACGTCCGGATGTCGCGATAGAGGTGGTACTGGCGAACCTTCGGGTCCCGCTCCGAGACCTTGATCGAGACGTGAGCCGTGGCGGAGCAGCAGAAGCGCGAGCAGTACTCGTTGCCGTCCGGCTGGCGGCTGCCCACGCAGTAGATGTACGCGAGGCTGCGAACGGGCCGGCCGTTGTAGCGGAGCGGACCCTTCGAGCCGTCGACCAGATCCTTGAACTCGGGCAGCGTCAGTACGCCCGGCAAGCCGGCCCCGAGCTCGCCTTCGGCCGGCTGGTAGGCGTCGAAGCCGGTAGCGACGACGATCGAGCCGACCTCCACAGAGAGGGTCTGCGGCGGGTCGGCGGCAACGCGGATGCCGATCTCGTAGTTACCGAAGCTGCCGGCCTTGGTTACGACCTCGGCCCCGGTGAAGACCTTGATCGATGGTCGCTTCTTGATCTCGGAGACCATCCGGGCGATCAGCTCGCGGCCGTCTCGCTCGTGTGGGAACATCGGGCCGAACTTGCCGACCCAGCCGCCGAGCTCGGGCTCGCGCTCCACCAGGAAGACGCCCAGGCCGATGTCCGCCATACCGATCGCGGCTCGCAGGCCGGTCACGCCGCCGCCGATGATCAGCGCCTTCTGCGTGGTCTCGACGACGAGCGGTTCCAGGGCCTCGGTGAGGCGGGTCCGGCCGATGACGCCGCGGACCAGGCCGATGGCCTTGTGCGTGGCGCCGTCGCGATCGTCGGTGTGGGTCCACGAGCACTGCTCGCGGATGTTGGCCTGGTTGTACTCGTAGGGATTCATGCCCGAGCGCTTCGCGACGCCGCGGAACGTGACGACGTGGAGCTTGGGCGAGCAAGAGGCGACGACGAGGCCGTCCAGGTCGTTGGCGGCGATGTCCTCTTCCATCTCCTGCTGTCCGGCGTCGGAGC
>Ga0187861_10005067_pt1 | contig 10724 bp, 8 predicted proteins | sample June2016WEW_10_1_3_FD_132986 | JGI IMG/M metagenome (GOLD analysis project Ga0187861, IMG submission 132986) | Peatland microbial communities from SPRUCE experiment site at the Marcell Experimental Forest, Minnesota, USA - June2016WEW_10_100 | ecosystem: Environmental > Terrestrial > Soil >...
AGCAAAGCCACGATATTCTGCGGATCCGTAATCGTAAAGGTTCCAACCGGCGGCAGGAAGAAAAAATTGAGAGTCAGCGTGGCTGCTATCGATATAACGGCAGCCTCGAAGAATCCCCAGGTGGTGGCGAGAACAAGTACCAGCAGCAGGTAGGCAAATCCTACGGTAGTGGAGTTGGCGGTGATCGCGCGCGCTGCCATGGTGATCGCCGCCAACCCCGCAAGTGACACAGCCAGCCTCAAGGCACGCCTGCCCACGGTTTTCCTCCGCCGAACATTCTAATCCCAAGTCATCCCGGCGTCGACACAGGAAGCAGGGCGTCACACTATATCTCCAAATGACTCCGGACCTCGAAAACTTCAGCATAGCAGTCTTTCCCGGGGATTTCAGCCGCCGCTTGCCTGTTGACCCGCAGGATGCGCTCGTCAAATCCGTAGCCTCGCGTGTTGAGATTTCTCTGCAGCTGCGAGCGATGGCAGCGCAGCAGTGCGGCCTTCCAGCGTGCGCCCTCCTCACCGAAAAACGAGTACAGATCCGATCTCATCTGCAGTGTCTTCGGATCACGGTTCAAGAAAGCCACAAACGGGAACTCAGATTCAGCTGCGAGGCGGCGCAGCATTTGGAAAGCCAGGCGATGCCCTGGATTCGGATCGTTCCCATGCGGGAGGAACAGGAGTTCCGGCACGAGCGCGCGCACGTGAGCGCGGACGGTGGCGTAATTTGCGATGTCATCACGCGGATCTCCGGCTTCATCCTCCGGCAACCGCAGGAAGACGAGCGCCTCATCCGGCAAACCGAAAAGCCGGCAGCTGGTTTGCTGCTCACTCTCCCGGATCGCTGCTTTGACAGCTGCCGATGGTCGCCCGGCAAAACTGTCTTCCACGCCGCTCGCGGATGAGCTGAGAATGCAGAGCCGGACACTGTCGCCACGCTCGTGGAAAAAGCGCAGGGTAATCGCAATGGCGTCGAAGTCATCCGGATGCGGCGCCAACACAAGGATGCGCATCTGCCGAGGCCAGGGCAAGTCCTCGAGCGACAGGATGCCCTCGCCGGACAGCTTGCGCGCAAGGGCATCCAAAAGAGGGAGTACTCGGGGTTGCGTCATTTTCAGGGCAAATCCAAGATGATAAATCTGAGCTGATCCCCACGCTGGATCTGGAAAACAACCGGGCTTCCAGACGGCAGTTTGCCGAGATCCGCACGCAGCGTGGCGACGTTAGGGATCGCCTTGCCGTTGAGGGAGACAATCAAATCTCCAACCGCAAGCTCTGCCTCGGAGCCGGGCAAGCCTGCCACACGCGCGGCCACGACAATGCTCGCCGGTTTCCTCATTCCCGGTACCATCTTCAAGAGGTCCTCTTTCAGGTCAATCACAAGGATTCCCTGGCGCCCCACGAGATTCGCATTTTCCGTGACCCAGTGACCAGGCTTTCCGCCCGGCTTCCCGATTGGCAAATGCCTTCATCCGGAAAAAGCCAGAGGCAAGCCAGAACCGGAAATGACAAGGAGAGCATGAATCTTTTCATAGTAGCCTCACTTAGGAGCCTGTGAAGGCCAGCGGAGTCACTGACATTAACTCTAATCCCCTGCCAACTCTTACGTGTATTTTATGTTCGCGTTACTTGTCGGATCTTGTGCGATTTTCTGCAGCAAATCGGCCTTTACACGGATTTAACGTTCTTGCCCGGACTCGCGTGGTAAATTTGTACAACAGTTCCATGAGCCGATTGGAGTGCCTCGGCACTCGAGAGCGTCCTCGACGTGCCGAAGCAAGGTTATAGACTGTAAACTTGATTGACGAAGGTCGGATGAGATCACGACGACGGCAGTATTTTGGCCTTCTTCTATTGATCTTCTTAGTTTTTTCCGCCGCGATCAGCGTGGCTGGGTACGCGTATTTTAATAACCAGCGCAGGATATTCGTTCAGGACCGCGAGCAGGAAATCAAGGCCATCGCATCGTTGAAGGTCGATGAGATCACCTGGTGGCTCCATGAAAGGAATTCCGACACACAATACATTTTCCGCGGCATCTTTGTCGCCGATTCGATCCGCCGGTTAATGAAGAATCCATCGGATACCCACACGAGGGAAGATGTCCTGGCGTGGATGGAAACCCTGAAAAACGATTACGAGTATCGGAGCGTGTTTCTGTTGGATACAGGAGGAAGCATCCGGTTGTCCAAGCCGCCCTCGGAACCGCCGCCGGGGGATGAGTGCAGGAAGCTGGCGGCAGTCGCCGCTCGGGAGCGACGTGTGATTACCATCGGCCTGCACCGCGACTCGGAAGGCTCGCCCATCTTTTACGATCTCCTGGCTCCGATCACGGATCCGACGTCCAAGGATGCCGCGTCCGTGGGGGTTGTCCTTCTTCGGGTAGACCCCTATCGTGTTCTTTATCCCCTGGTTCAAATGTGGCCGTCGCCGAGTTCCAGCTCCGATGCTGTGCTCGTTGCCCGTGAAGGGAACGATGTGGTCTTTCTGAGCGAACTGCGTCACCGAAAGGGCGCGGCGCTGAGTTTTCGCGTGCCCCTGACGCAGAGTACCGCTCCTGTCGTCATGGCAGTTCAAGGACGGAGCGGAGCTGTCGAAGGGACCGATTATCGTGGCGTGCCGGTCTTGGCAGCAATCAGCGCCATCCCGGGAACTCCCTGGTTTTTGGTTGCCAAGGTGGACAAGAGTGAGGTTTATCAGCCACTGCGCGAACGTGCACAAGCCACTGTAGTGCTCGCATCACTCCTGGTGATCGCCTTGGCTCTGGGAGTCGGGATGCTCTGGAGGAAGAGAGATGCCCAGTTTTATCGGGATCAATACGAAGCGGAACTTGCGCGCAAAGCTCTGTCGCATCATTTCCAGTACCTGACCAAGTATGCCAACGACATCATCCTCCTGATGGATTCCGAATGGAACATCGTTGAGGCAAATGACCGGGCCGTGGAGTCCTACGGCTACCCGAGGGAAGCCCTGGTCGGCCTGGGTCTGAGAACGCTTTATGCTCGCGAACATCTGACCGACTTCGACCGTCTGGCAGCCATTTTGCAAGAGCAGGATGGCACGATGTCCGAGACGGTTCATAAGACGCGGGCGGGACTGGAGTTTCCCGTGGAGGCAAGCTCCCGTCTGATTGAAATCGAGGGCAAACGCTTCTATCAAACAATTATCCGCGACATCACGGAGCGGAAGCGGAGTGAACAAGCGCTGCACGAGAGCGAGAGAGAATATCGCAGTCTTATGGAGCAGGCCCTCGAAGGTATCATTCTCCTGGATCGCCGGGGCATAATCCGGACGGTGAACAAGAGCGCATGCGTAATCAGCGGCTTTGCGGCGGAAGAGATGGTGGGACGGGACATTCGAGAGGTTGTTGCTTGGGAGGACAATGCCGCACATTCCCTGCAAATCGAACGGCTACTGGCCGAGGGAATGATGGTCGGAGAGGTACGGGTCCGGCGTAGGGATGAAGCCTGGATCGCGATAGAAGGTACCGCCCGGGTCCTGGATGACGGGCGCCTTTGCCTGATCTTCCGGGACGTGACCCGGCATAGGCAACTCGAAAAAGAGATCCTCGACATCAACCTGCGGCTGGAGCAGCGAATCGGACGGGATCTTCATGACGTTCTCGGGCAGACCCTCGTAGCCGCAAGTTTTAGCGTGAAGCACCTGATCCGGAAACTCGGCACGGCTCATCCGGAAGAAGCTGCCGACGCAGTGCGTCTCGAACAAATGCTGAGCGATGCGATTGCGCAGATGAGGGCGCTCGCGCACGGACTCTGTCCGATCGACTTTGCTCCAGGCGGTCTGGTTACCGCTCTGAAGGATCTTGCCGCCGATTCCCAGACGGCCACAGGAATTCCGTGCAGTTTCAACTCCGAGGGGGACACCACAATCGGCGATCAGGATGTGGCGATGCACGCCTATCTCATTGCCCGCGAGGCCTTGAACAATGCGATCAAACACAGTACCGCCAAACATGTGGTTATCCGTCTTATTGGCCGCGCGGACGTCATCACGCTCTTGGTGGCCGACGACGGCATGGGCATTCGGCATAACGGGCAGCGAACGACGGGACTGGGGCTGCAAACCATGGAGTACAGGGCCAACCTGATCGGCGCGAGTCTGCAAGTTCAGGATTCCCCTTCCGGTGGCACGATGGTCTTCTGCAATCTGGCTCGAAACTCGTCTCTCATGTCAAATCCAATACGATAAACTTCAACTGATCCTCACGCTGGATCTGCAGCACAACCGGGTTTCCGGCCTGCATCTTGCCGAGAATTCCGCGCAGTGTTTCGACGTTGGGAACATCTTTGCCATTGAGGGAGATTATCAGATCTCCAGGCGTGAGACCTTCCCCTCATGCCGGCAGTCCCGCCACGCGCGCGGCCACCAGAACGCCGGTGAGCTGAAGCTGAAGACGAACGTGAAGGACGCCGATGTGTACATAAATGGCGCCTACGCGGGGAAAGCCGCCAAGCTGAAATCGATGTGGCTTCAACCCGATGCGTATAACATTGAGATCCGCGCCGCGGGCTATACATCATGCGCCGAGCGGATCTACCTTTTGGCGGGCAAGTCCTGGCAGGTGAAAGCAGACCTCGTCCCTGTGCCCAAGTCGTAAATTCCTTGTGCCAGCGGGCTCACTCCGCCCTACTTCCGACGCAGCAGCCGCTTGGCCCTGCGTCGGAAGAAAGCAGTTCCCTCCGACAACCCTGCGGCCTGCAAGTTCTAAGAACACGAAACCATCAGCGTTTTACGTCCCGGGAAGAGGGAAGCTGCGACGCGTCCCATCCGCCTCCAAGGGCTTGGATCAAGGACACGCTGGCGGCCATGCGTCGCGTGAGAATATCGACTGCCGTTCGCTGGTTCTGCAGCAGGCTGGTCTGCGAGGTGATTACCTGCAGATAATTCGCGGTTCCTCCACGATACTGTTCAGTAGAGATTTCAAGCGACTGTTGCGCGGCTTTGACCGCCCGGTCTGAGATCTCACCCTCTTCGGAGAGGATGCGCAACTGAGCCAAGCTGTCCTCCACCTGTTGAAGCGCCGTCAGTACTGTCTGCCGATAATTTGCCACAGTGGCATCATAGGCCGCTTGCGTCAACTTGACTTGAGCGCGGCGCTTGCCCGCGTCGAAGAGAGTCGCGGCCAACTGCGGTCCCACGGACCAGAAGCGGCTTGGCCATGTCAGTAAATCGCCGATGACCGTGGTTTGCAGACCCGCGCCTGCGCTGAGGGCCAGTGAAGGGTAGAGCGCAGCCTTGGCGATTCCGATCTGTTCGTTCGCGGCCGCGACCTGCCGTTCGGCGGCAGCGACGTCCGGCCTTCGTTCCAGAAGAGTGGAAGGAATACCGATCGAAGATGCCGGCGGCGGAGACTGGTTCGGCGCAGCAGGAATGGACAAATCGGAAGGTGGTTTGCCCGCCAGCACTGCGATCGCATGTTCGAATTGGGCCCGCTGAACTCCCAGGTCGACCAACTGCGCGCGCGCTGTTTCCAGCTGAGTTTGAGCCAGTGCCACATCGCCCATCGAAGCGACACCGCCATCGTATCTGTCCTGGGTCAGCTGAACATATCGCTCATACGACTTCACAGTGGCGTCCAGCAACTGCCGCGAGGCGTCCAATCCCTGAATCTGGAAGTAATCCGCGGCGAGTTCCGCCTGATACAGCAGGCGGGCATTCTCCAGTTCAGCCGCCGAAGCCTGCGCGATGGCTGAATTTGCCGCAACGCCGCGCCGGATGCTTCCCCATATGTCGATCTGATAGGCCGCATCAATCGGTATCGTGTAAACGTGCTGCACGCCGGAAGCCGCGCCCGTTCCGGAACCCGTGGCGGAAGGCACCGCGGTCACAGTGGGAAATTGACCAGCTCGGGCGGTGCCCACTGCCGCTTTAGCCGCACGGAACTGAGCCTCGGCGGCCAATACATTCTGGTTCGAAATGCTCACCTGGTCTTCGAGCGCGTCAAGCCCGGGATCGCTGTAAACCTTCCACCACTTGCCGCGAAGCGCTCCGTCATTGGGTTGCGCTTCTTTCCAACCAGCCGGCAGCTCTTCCTTAAAGGCCGGCGGCGCCGGAGCGCTCGGATGCTGGTATTTCGGGCCGATCATGCAGGCGGTCGCGAAGAGCAGCAATCCGGCCGTTCCGAAAACGATCGGCGGGCGAAGACGATGGGACTGATTTGTGCCTTTCAGGGCCGCAAAAGTCGGCGCCTCTTCGAGATTCTTAGAGTCTTTGAGTCTTCGAGGTTTGTCTTGCCTTTCCATCATCGAATCCGAATCTCAAAAAATGCTAAACAGTCGCCCTGCACCTTGGTGAACCAGATCATTCATACCTGAGAGCTTCGATCGGATCCAAGAACGCCGCCTTGCGCGCCGGGTAGTAGCCAAAGGACACTCCCACCAGCGCGGAAAATACAAACGCCAGGAGGATAGACAGAGGGCTGACCTGCGTCGACCATTGCGCGAAGTACGAGATGAGCAGCGAAGCCGTCAGCCCGACTATGATTCCGACAATTCCACCCAGCAAAGACAGCGTCACGGCTTCCACCAGGAACTGTAAAAGGATATCGCGCGTCTTGGCGCCTACTGCCTGCCGCAGGCCGATCTCTCGCGTCCTTTCGGTCACCGACACCAGCATGATGTTCATGATTCCGATGCCGCCCACGATCAGCGACACCGACGCGATCGCGCCCAGCAGAATCGACATCACTTGCGCCGACGTTTCCTGGGCCGCAAACACCTCGGTGAGATTGCGGATCGTGAAGTCGTCCTCCAGGCCCGGCAAGATCCTGTGTCGTTCGCGCAGCAGTTCTTCTACCTCCTGTATCGACTGGTCCATGGCCTCCGGGCTTATGGCCTGCACCATCAGCTGGCTGACCGCTTGGGCATTGGCCTTGTTGGCGCCGAGCACCTTTTGCGTGGCGGTGGAGATCGGCAGCAGGATGACGTCGTCCTGGTCCTGACCCGTCGGCGACTGGCCTTTCGGCGTCAGCACGCCCGCCACGGTAAACGGCACGTTCTTGATGATGACCACCTGACCCGTGGGATCGCTGTCGCCAAATAGATTCTGCGCGACGGTTTCGCCCAACACGGCCGTTTTGGCGGCCGCATCCACGTCCTGTGTCGTGAAAAACTGGCCGGATAACATTGTGTAATCACGGATCGTCATGTAATCCGGAGTCACCCCCTGGGCAGTGGTAGCCCAGTTGTTGTTTCCGTAAACAACCTGCACGCCGCCGCGCACGGTAGGGGCAGTGAGAGCGACGGACGGGCACTCGGCCGCGATGGCCTTGGCGTCGTCTTGCGTCAACGATGCTACCGCGCCGGAGCCGAGCCGGACGCCATTGCTGCTTATGCTGCCCGGCAGCACGATGATCAGGTTGCTCCCGATACTCTGGATCTGCTCCTGGATCCGCGCGGTGGCGCCCGCGCCCACACCCACCATCGCGATCACCGCCGCCACGCCGATGATGATACCCAGCATCGTGAGCGCCGAGCGCATGCGGTTCACCTTCAGCGCTCGGAACGCGATCCTGATGCTGGCAACGATCTTATTCATGACGAAACGATCTCCTCCGGCTCCTCGGGGGGAAGAGCCTCCAGGTCCTTCCGCGCGACGCGCGGTTGCGCAAGCCTCTCGTCGAGCTGCAGTCTGCCGTCTTTGAAATGGATGCTGCGGTTGGAGTAAGCCGCGATATCCGGATCGTGCGTTACGACGATCATGGTGATCCCCTGTTCGCGGTTCAGCCGTTGGAAGATCGCCATGATCTCGATGCCGATTCTCGAGTCCAGCGCTCCGGTCGGCTCGTCCGCCAGGATAATGCTGGGATCGTTCACCAGCGAGCGCGCGATGGCCACGCGCTGCTGCTGGCCGCCGGAAAGCTGGCTCGGCTGGTGTTCCTCGCGTCCGGCGAGTCCCACCGCGAGCAACGCCTTTCGCGCTCGCTCGAGGCGTTCGGGGGCTGGGGTATCGGTATACATCAGCGGCAGCTCCACATTTTCCGCCGCACTGGTTCGCGCCAGCAGGTTGAACTGCTGGAATACGAATCCGATCTTCTTGTTCCGAATCTCCGCCAGTTGGTCGCGATTCAGATTTCCGACGCTGATTCCGTCCAGGATGTAAGCCCCTGAGGTAGGCTTGTCGAGGCACCCGAGGATGTTCATGAGCGTGGATTTGCCGGACCCTGATGGCCCCATGATGGAAACGAAATCCCCCCGTTCAATCTCGAACGAGATGTTTTTCAACACGTGTACCGGCACCTCGCCGAGCCTGTAATCCTTCACCAGATCCTTGACTTCGATTACCGAGGCCATCTAGAATCCCGACCCTCTGCCGCCTTTGCTGCCGCTCTGAGATACGGGGCTGCCGCCCGAAGCGGGCGCCGCCTTTGCCAGTGCCGCGACAATCACGCGGTCTCCGTCCTTCAGGCCGCCGTTGGTAACCTCCGTATACGTGCCATCACTTTCGCCCGTAGCTACCACGACCCGCAGCTGCTTGTTGTTCGCCTCCAGGATCCAGACAGCTTTCTCCGGCGCCGCGCCCTTGCCGCCACCAGATGCTGCCGTCTCTGACGCCGGGTGGTAACGCAGGGCGGCGTTGGGAACCCTCAGCACGTTCAGGCGCTGATTCACCAGAATCTTCACATTCGCCGTCATGCCTGGAAACAGCTTCAGATCCGGATTCGAAACGCCGATCACCGCGTCGTAGGTGATCACGTTTTGCACGTTGATGGGCGCCTTGCGGATCGAGGTCACGCTGCCTGTGAATGTCCGCCCGGGATACGCATCCACCGTGAATGTTGCAGGCTGGTTCACGCGCACGCGTCCCACGTCCGCTTCCGACACGTTCGTATCCACCTGCATCTTCGTCAGGTCCTGAGCGATCAGAAACAGAGTCGGAGCCGCCAGGCTCGCGGCAACGGTCTGTCCGACATCCACGTTCCGCGACACCACGACGCCATCCACCGGCGCTGTGATTTTCGTGTGATCGAGATCGAGCTGGGCCGATTGCAGCGCCGCGGTGAACTGTTTCACCTGCGCCTGGTTGGCGGTCAAGAGCGAATTCGCCACATTCAACTGAGCCTGCGCAACCTTCACGCTGTCTTCCACCGCATGCTGCTGCGCCACTAATGCGTCATGATCGGCAACCGCCGATTTGTAGGCAGTCTGAGCGGTTTCAAGATCCTCCTTGGCATCCGCACCCTGCTTGACCATGATCACGCGCCGGTCGACCTTGACCTTGGCATCCTCGGCGACGGCCTCTGCTTTCATGACATTCGCCTGAGCGGCTGCGAGAGAAGAGTTTGCAGCCTGAATGTTCGCCAGAGCCTGCTGGATGCCGGCCTGGCTATTGGCTACGGCGGCCCGCGCTGCATCGAGGTTAGCCTGGGCCTGATCGACCTTCGCCTGAAAGGGCGCCGGATCGATCCGCGCTATCAACTCGCCCTTGGTCACTTTGGTGTTGAAATCAGCGGACAAGGCCAGAATGATGCCCGACACCTGCGAGCCCACTTGTACAGTCACAACCGCGTTCGGGTTACCGGTGGCCGAGATGGCGACGTTAATGTCGCCGTGTGCGACAGTCGCTGTGCGATATTCAATTCCGGATTGTTCCCTGACCAAAGCCCACGTCCCCAACCCTATGGAAACGCAAGCCACGGCGGCGATGATGAGAACTGTTTTTCTCTTCATTCTCATTTCGTACCCTACTTTATGATGTTTTTCGCTGCTGCAAAGTTCCGGCAGAGATAGACAGTGCCGTTTGGGTAAGCAAGTCAATCAAATCATGCTGCTACATTGCTGCCGGGTATTCCCGCGCGATCAGCTCCGCGCCTGGAGACTCAAAGGCCCACTCTTCAGGCGGGCCTTTCCTGGCTGACAACCTGCTCCTGCCCGTCACTTCTGCGCTTTGATAATAACGTGAGTGTGTTTGGCGGGAACGCCCTGCAACAGGATCCCATCCATTCTAGGGATATACACCTCGGAAAGATAATAGTTGCCTCCTGCCTGATCGAAGACCGCCTCCCCATCTTGTGGTTGTTTTTTGCTGATCGAGGTGATGATCGGCACGACGGTGCTCTCTCTTGTCTTCAAATTCACGATCTGCAGAGCGTTGTCGATGTTGCCGCTCATCGGCCTCAATTCATAGGATCCGGCAGGCTGCAACTTCGCTCCGGCGTAAAAACTAAAGTCAACGTTGACAATTATCCCAGAAGCAGAAACCTGCGCCCAGCCCAGCAGCGGGAGAAGCGCAAGCAACGCCAAAACTGCCACCAACTGTTTCATATCACTCTCCATTGCTAAAATCTCACAAACACCAGACCCATTCATGATCGATGCTTGATGACAATCAAAGATCAAAACACAATATCAATGATACATCTCCTCCCAGAAATTAGCATCAGTGGACATCTGCATTTAGGGATTCTTCGAGCCTCCGAGCTTTGGAGGTTAAACATCCTGCCTCTGGCCGAGGAATGTAACGTTGGAAAAGTCTTGCCGTATTAATACTTAGGTGGAAAGGAGAACAAGATGAAGAGAGGATTGGCAGTGGTTGGGATGCTCGTGGTGATTGCCTTCGTCGGCGCGGCTCAAGATTCTGCAAAATCGGAGGTGCCCAAAGCGGTGATCAACATACCATTCCAGTTCTATGCGGACGGGACTCTGCTGCCGGCGGGAACCTATGAATTCAGGGCGAACGCTGAAGGAACCCACATAGAGATGCGCAATACAA
>Ga0187861_10005074_pt1 | contig 10717 bp, 10 predicted proteins | sample June2016WEW_10_1_3_FD_132986 | JGI IMG/M metagenome (GOLD analysis project Ga0187861, IMG submission 132986) | Peatland microbial communities from SPRUCE experiment site at the Marcell Experimental Forest, Minnesota, USA - June2016WEW_10_100 | ecosystem: Environmental > Terrestrial > Soil >...
CAGCAACGCAGAGTATCCAAGCAGATCGAGGTACGCTCTATCTTGTAGATGACATTAAAAAAGAGTTATGGTCAAAAGTGCACCAAGGAACAGATATGGTAGAAATTCGCTTGCCAATTGGCAAGGGGTTGGCAGGATATGTCGCGGAGACTGGCGAGACAATACTCATCCCGGACACCTATGCCGACCCTCGTTTCAATCCGGATATCGACAAACGCACCGGTTACCGAACGCGCAATATGCTTTGTATGCCGATGAAAAACAAAGACAGAAAAATTATCGGCGTGTTCCAACTCTTGAATAAAAACCAAGGATCTTTTGATAACGATGATGTCTCTTTCATAGATGCGCTTTCTGCTCATGCCTCCGTAGCGATTGAGAATGCACATATGGCGCAGGAGATGGTTGCGAACGAACGCTTGTCCGCGGTCGGAAAGATGGCAAGCGTTATTATACACGACATTAAGAACCCGATGGGCACGCTGCGTGTGTATGCACAGGTGATGAAGAAGAAATCCGGCAATGAAGAAGCGAACAAACTTGCCGATGAAATGATACATCAAGTGGACCGCTTCGTTAATATGACGCAGGAAATTTTGGATTTCACACGCGGTGTAAGCGCCTCGAATTTCCAGGAGCTCGAATTCTTCGATGTGATGAATAACGTGCTGGATTTCATCGAAAAAGATTTAGAGAAAAATAATATTACTCTAAAGAAATTTGCTCAATTTAGAGGAGTAGTAAATATAGACCAAGATAAAATGGTGCGCGTGTTTTACAACATTGCCAGCAATGCGCGTGATGCAATGCCTCAGGGCGGCACATTAACTGTCACAACTATCGAGGAAAACGGCTATGTGCGCATTGATTTCACTGATACGGGAACCGGCATGCCGGAAGAAGTAAAGAAGCGTATCTTTGAACCATTCATGACATATGGCAAGAAGCACGGCACTGGTCTCGGCATGTCCATCGTAAAAAAAGTGATAGACGATCACAATGGAAAGATCGAAATCACCAGTGTGATGGGAAAAGGAACAACCATCACTATTTATCTCCCCTTTAAGAAATCTTAAGAATAAGCTCTATTATCAATATTTCACAATTCGGCGCTACGTGCGCCGTTTCTTTTTCCCATCCATCGAACTTCAGGAGTATTTATTATGAAACCCAAACTGGAACAGGAATCCTCTCGGTTACGTATGCGTGTAGCGCGCTGGCGTGAAATATTTTTTTCTCAAAAGTACAGGTTCGATCTTGGCCAATCGTTCCTTGTTATTGTCAATTTTACCCTTCTCATCATCACATCAAGCGACAAGTTGATGATTTTCTTCGGTATCACGCGTTTGCGCGAGTTGATGGTTGTAATCATTCCAATAGGCTTCCTTGGCGTATGGTTATTTGGATTCTTCATGGACAAAATTGTCAAAGCCGGACAAATGGCAGAACGTCAATCAGTGAGACGAAGCGAAGTCTGGTACTATCACAACGATCAGATGAATCGGATAGAACAACAATTGACGGAAATAAGAGAATTGCTTGGAGAGAGAAAATAATAGCCCTTTTCAAGGTCTTACTGTATTAGATGAAAACCTTGAAAAGGGAACTTGATTCATTGAGATGGTGCTATCAGCCGAGCCCCAATAGCAGTGTCAATCCTACAATGAGCAGCCACACGACAAACGAAACAATCATTGGCAATGTATAACTCTTATTGCTCCACTTTTGGAGACCGATACCAATGACTATTGTTTGCCAAATGCTGAAGAAATTTAATGTCGCCAATGCTTTATGTGTTGAGTTTGTAATATCAAAGCTTTGGTAAAAGAAAATAGCAGCATTGGGTTGTGCAAAAATAGAATTCAACCCGATCATCATCAGCATTTGTATGAAAATACCAAGCACGCCGATCCATGTCGCAATGCCGCTCAATTCGAGAATTTTTTCATACCCTACAGGCAATTTCAAAATGGTTTTGCTCCCTAACCACAGAAGCAATGCTGATAGGAAAAAGATGATCGAAAAGACGATGGTTACAGCGACAAGTTGAATTGCTAAAATGACTCCTCCTCCTTTTTCCATCCCTTCCATCGTCCGATCCAGTTGTTCCTGTGTCATTTTTCCATCAGTAACGCGCTGCTCCAAAGTAATGCGAGTCGCTTCTAGCCGTTGGGATTTTAAATCCTGATTGGAGAATCCGATTACCAACGTTACAAGTACGGCTGCGATGCAAACAATCAACGGTAAGATCCAAAGTGTAGGCTTCGATTCAGTGGTATGCAAATTTGTGTATACTTCGGCGGGCGCAGCAAAGACATTAACAATAGCAGATCCTATCGATGGCGCGGGTGGCAAAGGTTGTTGTTCTTCCATAGTTACTCCATTAGATTGTTAATAGATAACTGCAGAGTGGATTAGTAAGATTATACTGAATATTTTTGTGAAAGCAAATCTCTATAATTTATCGGAATAGTAATGCAGACATTGTAATCGATAGAAACGAATATTTGCGTTTTTTGAAGGTTTCACAGCGGAAAAGGTAATAACCGGACAACTCATTCTATGAACGCACGAACCGCCATCGTCTTTTTATTTATGAAACAATACCACAAGTGTCATTGGAATCACAATAAAAGTTCACGTATTTTTGATGGTCGTTCTGCGACATCTGTATTCTATAATAATGTATGAAGGAATTTGATTGCATGAATATTGACTTGAAGCAAAAAGTCGTGCTTGTGAGCGGCGGCTCTCGTGGCATAGGTGCGGCAATTGTCAAGGTGTGTGCGGAAGCCGGGGCAGATATTGCGTTTACGTACATCGCCGACAAGAAAAGTGCCAAGCAAGTAGAAGCAGCAGTGAAGAAATTTGGACGAAGATGTTTGGTGTTGAAAACGTCAGTAAGCAATCAGAAACAAGTACGCAATGCGGTACGAAAAACTGTACATAAATTCGGGCGCATTGATATCCTGGTGAACAATGCCGGCATCTGGAAATACGGTGCCATAGGAAAAATGACCGAGCAGCAATGGGATGAAATGCTCGACATCAATTTAAAAGGTACGTTCTTGTTCACTAACGAGGTTGTGCCGGTGATGAAGAAACAGGGAAGCGGGAAGATTATCAATATCGCAAGCACAGCGGGCCAGCGCGGAGAACCGTTCCATTCTCATTATGCAGCATCAAAAGGCGGGATGATCGCTTTTACAAAATCTATTGCTGCAGAATTGGCGCCTCATAATGTCATCGTTAATTGTGTCTCCCCCGGATGGGTAGCGACCGATATGACAGCGAGAGAACTTCGCGATCCAAACATCGGCGAAGAAATTCGAAGAATCATTCCACGCGGTCATGTGGCGACGGCAGAAGAGATTGCTGGATCTGTTCTTTTCCTCGCTTCGGAACTCTCAAATCATCTTGTTGGTTCTATTATAAGTGTTAACGGAGGAGCCGTTATGTCGAATTAAGCATCTCATAGATGGTAATTTGGGAGTGAGATACTCTAGTAGCATAATAATATTGACGTATAAAAGGAACATAAGATGAAATCCCATGAACTCACAATTCAAGGAATGAGTTGCGCCCACTGTGTTATGCACGTGAAGCAAGCATTGAGTGGTGTTGCCGGACTTGAAATTGAAGATATCCAGATCGGAAAAGCGAAAGTGAAGTACGATGAAACAAAGATTACCAAAGATATTTTATCGGCAAAGATTGAAGAAGCCGGATATCAGCTAGTTTCCATCCAATGATTAATAGCCGTGTTCCAATAACTAAACTCACACTTCCTGTTGAAGGAATGACATGTGCTAGTTGTGTTGCGCGTGTTGAAAAGACGCTAAGGAAGATTGACGGTGTAGAAATTGCGGATGTCAATCTTGCAACGGAAGCGGTTGCGTTGTCGTTTGATGCATCAAAGACATCTCTCGATGTACTGGCAAAAGCTGTTGAAGGCGCGGGATACAAGTTAGCATTGCCGGAAAAAAATTCCAAAGTTACTTCTGCACAAGCTATGAAATCTTTGGAAGGTACCGTAGAAAGTCATCAGGAAAAGTCCTACCGTCAACTTAAGCGCGAATTTCTCTTCAGTCTCATACTTGCTGTTCCAATCATGTTGATCAATATGCTGAGCATGAACGCATGGTTTATGTCCCGCATTCCTCTGTCGATGGATGAGATCAATAAACTGCTGCTAATTCTCACGACGCCGGTGATGATAGTATCGGGGAAACGTTTTTTTAGACCTGCATGGAAATTAGCTCAGCATTTTGCAGCGGATATGAATACACTGGTTGCCGTCGGTACCGGAGCGGCATTTTTTTACAGCGCCGCTATTGTGCTTTTCCCTCGATGGTTTCCGTTAGGCACGAATCTCTATGATGTCTATTTTGATTCCGCGGCTGTTATTATCACGCTCATTTTGATGGGAAGAATGCTCGAAGCCCGCGCAAAACATAAAGCTTCTGATTCCATAAAATTATTATTGGGACTTCAGCCGAAAACAGCGCGAATCATCAAAGACCAGAAAGAAATTGAAATTCCAATAGCCGATGTTGTTGTCGGCGATGTTATAATAGTGCGCCCAGGCGAATGCATTCCGGTCGATGGCGTAATCCTCAAGGGGAATTCTTCCGTCGATGAGTCGATGGTAAGCGGCGAAAGCATTCCCGTTGAAAAGATTGTCGGCGATAAAGTAATCGCTGGTACGATCAATCGAAACGGAAGTTTTGAATTCCGCGCCTCTGCTGTCGGTGCGGATACGGTTGTTGCGCACATTGCGAAACTTGTCGAAGAAGCGCAGGGCTCTAAAGCGCCCATTCAGCATCTTGCAGATAAAATTGCATCGGTCTTTGTACCGGTTGTGATGGTGATTGCTCTTGTGGCATTTGGTATTTGGTATTTCGCAATTGGCATTGGTCTTTCCGCTGCTCTGATGAATGCCATCGCAGTTCTTGTCATTGCGTGCCCATGTGCACTCGGACTTGCAACCCCCACAGCGATTATGGTCGGAACGGGCAGAGGAGCATCGCTCGGTGTGTTTATAAAAAATGCCGAGAGTCTCGAGCGGGCACATAAAATAAATACAATTGTGTTTGATAAGACCGGTACCATCACTTCCGGTACACCTTCCGTAACCGATATTCAGGGCTTCAGCGGTACCGATGAACAGACAGTACTGAGGTTGGCGGCTTCGCTGGAAAAGAAATCAGAGCATCCATTGGGTGATGCTGTTGTACGGGAAGCACAGAAACGTTCTCTCGTTTTGGATGAGGTAGATTCGTTTCATTCACAAACAGGATTCGGTGTAGAGGGAATTGTGAACGGACGCAAATCGATTGTCGGCAGCGAGAAGATGATGCGGGATGCATCGATAGATATTGAACCTGCATCAGACGCTATCCTCCGATTCTCGGAGCAAGGTAAAACATTAATTTTCGTCGCTGCTGATGGAAGATTAGTTGGATTAATTGCCGTTGCAGATACACTTCGTACTTCATCGAACAAAACAGTGGCGGATTTAAGAGAGATGGGATTTGAACTCGTACTGCTAACGGGCGATAACTCCCGCACGGCACACGCAATTGCTGCGCAAGCCGGTATCGACAGAGTATTTGCCGAAGTTTTACCGCAGGAAAAAGCTGCGAAGATACAAGAGCTTCAGTCGCAAGGGAAAATTGTTGCAATGGTAGGCGACGGTATGAACGACGCGCCTTCGCTGGCGCAGGCGGATGTTGGCATCGCCGTAGAGACCGGCACGGATATCGCCATGGAAACAGCAGATATTACATTGATGAAATCCGATCTTAGAGGAGTTCTCCGGGCGATTCGCCTTTCCCGGCAGACCATGCGCACGATCAAGCAGAATCTTTTCTGGGCGTTTGTCTATAATAGTATAGGCATTCCCCTGGCCGCGATGGGTTTACTCAATCCGATGTTTGCCGCCGGAGCGATGGCGTTGAGTTCCGTGAGTGTGGTGACAAACTCCCTGAGGTTACGAGTGGTGAAGCTGTAGAGTCCGACTCATAGTCGGACATTTACAGGATTGGCGTAATTTCATTTCGTCCTGCTACGAGCAGCTTGCCCGCCCGCCTGCCTTGCCGGCCGGCAATCTTTTTTGGCGGGGACTCTACCGGAGCGATGTTAGGTAGGCGGGAGTGACAAAATACTTCGCTGCTTGCGGCGAGGATTATTTATTTTGTGCTCAATTTAATCGCTAAAAGTGTTTTGGCAGCCTCTATATCCTTTTTATATTTAAATAAAACCGTCAGTCCCCGGATTTTACCATACTGTTTTCCGTCCTTGAACTGCTTTTTCATTTCCGCGGGAATGGTGCTATCAGCAATTGCCTTTGCTGCTTTGTCGGTAAAATAAAAAGTGGTTCTGAAAGTACCTTCTCTTATAGATAACCAGAAGACCGTCTTTTTCTTCTGTGTATTCTTCATCAGCCAGCTTTTCCCGTCGTTGTAATACCGCCACTCCGAAGTAATATCAGGATGGTGCTCGTGAAGATATTCAAAAAAGGAAATCCAGATGTCTTTTGTTTTCCCGAGATGTGAAAATATTATTTCATCGGTGGGAAATTGTGTTTTATCGGTGAGTACCGGTTGATCCATGTCCATTCCTCCTGAACAGAGTTCTCAATAGTTGCGATTGCTTTGCATCGATGGAGCGAATCCCCAAAAAGTTAGCATAAATGGGAACCACTGGGGTAAAGTGTAATGAGTTTTGAAGTCAGAATCAAGGGAAGCGTAGGTTCCGACGCCTTGTCGGACATTTTCCAGATTCACTTTATTTCCTATAGTTATCCAGCTGGGAGCTGGACTCTACACTACATATGCAGAAGCGAAACACCTTCGCCCAATGAACCAATAAAGATTACAGGTTGCTATTTCTCAATCATTGTTTTGGATATCCAACTGTCTGGCTGAGAATAATCTTTTGTTCGGGCCGAAGCTTCAATTCTTTAGTAAGAGTTTCACGATCAACCATCCCTCTCACAACCACTGCTAATCCTTGTGAAGCACAATAAAGATAAACGTTCTGTGCAATGAATCCTACAGCAGCAGAACTCCAACGAATTTTATCTTCTTCATTTGCACGAGTCATCCGCTTCTCATCTGCGATATACACGAGATTGAGAGGCGCTTCTTTTACGAACGATTGTTTGCCGGTTGCCTCCCGCAAATCTTTTTCCTTAATGAGTAATAAGCTATTCGATTTTGCATCGTATGTGTATGTCCCATTTTGTATCATCACATAAATATCAATTTCTTGCCAGTTCATTGCCGATGGCGCTGTCCGTTTTCCATTCTCAGGACGATTTATTCCGTCTGCTGCCCAAAGGAGATTTGAAAGCTCTTGCAGTGGCAGCGGCTTTACGTCAAAATTCCTCGATGATTGTCGAAGCTTTAATGCTTGCATCAAAGGTTTGCCAATCTCAGTTTGTGGCGGAGGAAGGTGGATGGGTTTTAAGTCTTGAGCAAAAGAGATTGAGAGAGAAATAATTAGAAAAAGAAAAAAGCGGACAGGTTTCATCTTGGAATTCCTTTATTAGTAATTATGCGGAATAATCTATATCCAAAATCGTGAAAAGTCAAACATTCGGATTACCCAATTTTCAAAGCAGACCTTCGATAATCTCATTTGTGAATTTTTTGGAGAATCGCCATTTCTCTTTGACTTCTCCAACTAAATTCGTATCTTGATGGCGAAATTTCAATGTAATCCATACCTTATATACGATGAATATATAAGGGAAGGGAATTCTTCAAGAAATATAGATACTGAACAACAAATGGCATAAGGTTATTGGCAAATAGACGAATGCTGATAGCTGAATGTTAAAACTAATACAGGTAGAACTAACATAGGAGTAATAAGATGGATCGATATAAAGAATTGCTGGATCTTGTAGCAACGTTCCAAGGAGACTTCGAAAAATTTTATTTGAAGCAGAATAAATCGGCAGGTGTGCGTTTACGTAAACATATGGCCAACTTAAAAAGGAAAGCACAGGAAATTCGTAATGAAGTGCAAGAAGTGAAGGCAAAGATGGCGGAAGAACCATCACAACCAACTCCGCCAACGCCGGTGGCGTAAATTCGTAATTTCCAATTAGCTTGCCTGCCGCTTACTGTGCGGGCAAGCTGATTATTTGTGCAAAATTATGATTTGCCTCACCTTTATCTTCTCGTGTATAAGAACGTATGAGGTGCAAAGCTCGAACGCATCTTATTAAAAGTATCTAAGTAATCGCATTTCCCACTGAAGTGAACAAAGCATTTTGGCGCGATTGAGTTTATTAAACAACGGCGGGATCTCTTGAAATGATTTTTTAGTTATTAAGTCGATGAAAAGTTAGTAAGGGATTTGACTTGACCGAAGCGAGGGAATACAAACAATGAAAAAATATATCATGCTTGGCCTGCTTGCTGGTACCGCAATTTCATTGGCGCTGTTATTTTTTATACGGAAGAGATCCGAAGGGATGGAATTTCATGATTTTGTTGATTCATCTTCAATCGCAGACGATCTATTCGGAAAGGCATTCCGCGAATTACCAGATAAACCATGATAATACAATCTCCGAATTCGGAGAAACCGGAATCTATAGATTCGTTGACATTTGGCGTTGATTTAGATATCTCGAAATGATGAGATATATTTCTAAAAAAGAATTCTTGCAGCGAAAATAAATTGAGTTTGCTCTTAACGATGACAGATATAAACGAACAGCGAAAAAAGGTTGAAGAGCTTAAGCGAAAGATTCTTGAGCAGAAAAAGAAAGGTGATGCAACATCATCGTCGGATCTGTCAATAAATAAATCTGCCGACGAGTCAAAAGAACAGACAGCGCCTATTCAGAGTCAAGCGCAGGAAATTAGACAGCAAGCTAAGATAGAGAGTCAACATCAAACAGAGGAAGTGAAAGACAAAACAGAGAAAGTTGCTCCTCGGCAACAAGAAGAAGAGAAGCCGCGCACAGAAACAGAAAAAAACACTCAAGTCCAGCATACGATTGCTGTTGCTTCTTTACAAGCATATGCGCAGACTCTTAAAGAAGCATGGGCGAATGGATCGTTAAGTAAAGATGAAGAAAATTTGTTGTCGACGTTACGAAAATCAATGGGTATTAGCGAGGAAGAGCATTTAAGTTTAGAACGAGAACTTCGGCTTGAAATCTATTTGCAAGCAATTGTTGACAGTTGGAAGAATGGATCTCTTACACTTCAAGATTTAGATCGACTTGATGCCTTGCGAGAGAAGTTTAATATTTCAGCTGAAGAACATATGCGATTGGAAAAACAAGTTCGGCATGAAATATTAAAGCAACACTAAATTATTCACAAGTAATTTGAAATAGATGTTGACTTTTTGAGATTGAAATGCTATATTAAAGTCCCGCATAATAGTGGCGGAAGTTCCTTATAAAAAAGAGTTTGAATGCCCATTGTACATGGGCATTTTTATCGTAAGCCCGCCTAAGGCGGGTAAGGATGTTCTTTGAAAAAGTGTGCACGACAAATGTCAATTTAACTGGGTTTCAACCCTAATTGAAATGTCTAACGACTCAGAGATTAGGTTATCAGACTTGAAATTGAGAATATAAAAATTCTACAATGGAGAGTTTGATCCTGGCTCAGGACGAACGCTGGCGGCGTGCCTAACACATGCAAGTCTTGGGAGAAAGAGGTAGCAATATCTTGAGTAAACCGGCGCAAGGGTGAGTAACACGTAGGTAATCTGCCTAGAGGACGGGAATAACTTCGAGAAATCGAGGCTAATGCCCGATGATATTCCGATACAGCATTGTATTGGAATCAAATGCCGCAAGGCGCCTTTGGATGAACCTGCGTCCCATTAGGTAGTTGGTGAGGTAATGGCCCACCAAGCCGACGATGGGTAGCTGGTCTGAGAGGACGATCAGCCACACTGGAACTGAGACACGGTCCAGACTCCTACGGGAGGCAGCAGTGAGGAATATTGCGCAATGCCCGAAAGGGTGACGCAGCGACGCCGCGTGGAGGATGAAGGCCCTATGGGTCGTAAACTCCTTTTGTGAGGGAATAATTTCTCGCTATAGGCGAGATTGAATGTACCTCAGGAAAAAGCATCGGCTAACTACGTGCCAGCAGCCGCGGTAATACGTAGGATGCTAGCGTTGTCCGGATTTACTGGGTGTAAAGGGAGCGCAGGCGGGTTGGTAAGTCGGTGGTGAAATTCTCGGGCTTAACCCGAGTACTGCCATCGATACTGCTAATCTTGAGTGCAGAAGAGGTTGATGGAATTCTAGGTGTAGCGGTGAAATGCGTAGATATCTAGAAGAACACCGATGGCGAAGGCAGTCAACTGGTCTGCTACTGACGCTCATGCTCGAAAGCGTGGGGATCAAACAGGATTAGATACCCTGGTAGTCCACGCCCTAAACGATGAATACTCGATGTCGGCTCGCAAGGGTCGGTGTCTAAGCTAACGCATTAAGTATTCCACCTGGGGAGTACGATCGCAAGGTTGAAACTCAAAGGAATTGACGGGGGCCCGCACAAGCAGTGGAGCATGTGGTTTAATTCGATGCAACGCGAAGAACCTTACCTGGGTTTGAAAGGCTCTGTAAACCGGTGAAAGCCGGCTAGTGTAGCAATACACACGGAGTACAGGTGCTGCATGGCTGTCGTCAGCTCGTGCCGTGAGGTGTTAGGTTAAGTCCTGCAACGAG
>Ga0187861_10005076_pt1 | contig 10716 bp, 10 predicted proteins | sample June2016WEW_10_1_3_FD_132986 | JGI IMG/M metagenome (GOLD analysis project Ga0187861, IMG submission 132986) | Peatland microbial communities from SPRUCE experiment site at the Marcell Experimental Forest, Minnesota, USA - June2016WEW_10_100 | ecosystem: Environmental > Terrestrial > Soil >...
ATCGTGCGCACCGCCATCGAAAGCGAGATCACTCCGCAGGTGACCGCCTCGTTTCTTCAGGAACACGATCAGGTGCATTTCGTTCTCGATCAGGCCGCCGCTGGTGCGCTCACGCGCTATCGGACCCCCTGGATGGTCGGTGCGCTCGAAGATCAGGGCCTCACTTGGGACGAACGCATGACCCGCCGCGCCATCTCGTGGCTGTCGCAAAAGCGCAAGAAGCCGATCCTCAAGCTGACGGACAACGACTACAACGAATCCGGTCTCCAAGATCTGCTGCAGGTCTACGGTTCTGCTTACGAAGCCAATCTGGCCGGTTTTTATCAGATGCAGCACACGATCACCGGCTGGCCCGGGGGGCGCGATCCCGCGCGCACCAAGCCCGGCGACGCGCCGGTGCACCCCTTGCGCTCGCCATCGGCGAATGTGTTCCCCAAACGTGTGCTGGTGCTCTCGCCTCACCCGGACGACGACGTGATCTCGATGGGCGGCACGCTCTGCCGCTTGGTTGAGCAAGGGCACGAGGTTCACATCGCCTATCAAGTCTCGGGGGCCAACGCCGTCTCGGATGAATCGTTATGGCGCGCACTGCTCTTCGTCCGCGACATAGGATTGGCCGATGCCGAATCGGCCAGACACCTCGAGGCGCACTGTTCCACTTACGAGGCGGGAGGCGCCCTGCCGGCCTCGGCGGAGTTGACGCGCTGGAAGGCCCTAGTCCGTCGCCACGAGGCGATCGCGGCCGCTCATGTCTGCGGTGTCCCCATCAGCCACCTTCATTTCCTTGATTTGCCGTTCTACTACGGCGCCTCGGTGCGGCGCCGGCAACTGGGGGAGAATGATGTGGAGATTATGCGCCAATTGCTTGGCGACCTGCAGCCGCATTTGGTCTTTGCCGCCGGCGACCTCGACGATCCCCATGGCACCCACCGGCTCTGCCTGCACGCGCTGCGCGATGCGTTGGCGCGCAGCACGGGCGAGCCGTGGTTCCGCGAGACGGAACTTTGGTTCTACCGCGGGGCCTGGTCCGAATGGGAGCTGGACGAGATCGACCTCGCCGTGCCGCTCAGTCCCCAGGAAGTATTGCGCCGTCGTCGCGCAATCTTCCGGCACGAGACGCAGAAGGACCAGGCTCTCTTTTTGGGCGACGATCGCCGCGAGTTTTGGCAGCGGACCGAAGATCGGAGCCGGCGTCTCGCCGACGCCTACAACGCGCTGGGCCTCGCCGAATATGAGGCGATCGAGGCATTCAAACGCTATAGCCCTGAAGAGTTTTCGCATGATGCCCCACTCTAAGCTCTGGCTGCCAATCCAGTCGCGTCGGTGGCGGCCCCCGAGGATTCTTTGGATAGGGCCGACCGCCCTAACGCCTACTGGCCGATTAAGGGACTCGGATATGCAGAACTCCCTGACGTTTGTCCGCGCCGATTTTCATCTCACCGACGGTCGATTACCGCTAGCGAAAACATTCACGGCATTCCCCTTGATGCGGTTTTTTGGCGGCGGCTCGCTTGATCAGAAAACCAACAACTGGACAAAAAGATGGACAATGCTGCTGCAATTAGTGGAAAGACGGCGGGAGCCCCCATGGTGAGCTACAGTCGTTTCCTGCTGCTGGTCGCCGGACTGGGCGGTCTGCTCTACGGCGTCGATGTCGGCATCATCGCCGGCGCGCTGCCTTACCTCGATGCCACGTCCGGCCTGAACGCTGGGCAGCTGTCCTTCATCGTCGCCGCGGTGCTGCTCGGCAGTGTCATTTCCACCCTGTTCGCCGGTATGTTGGCGGATTGGCTGGGCCGCAAACCCCTCATGGCACTGAGCGGGGTGCTCTTTGTCATCAGCATTCCCATGATCGCGCTCGCGCATGGCTACAGCCCGCTCGTCTTCGGCCGGCTGTTGCAGGGTATCAGCGCGGGATTGATTGGCGTGGTGGTGCCGTTGTATCTCGCCGAATGTCTGGGGGCGTCTAACCGCGGCAAAGGCACCGGTATTTTTCAGTGGTTGCTGACGCTGGGCATAGTGGCCGCTGCGGTGATCGGCATCTATTTCAGCATCCGGGTCGAGGCGGTCGCTAAGCTCGGCGACCCTGCGCAGCTGCTCGCGTTCAAGGACCGGGCCTGGCGAAGCATTTTCTGGGTCTCGCTCCCGCCCGGCCTGATGTTTGTCGCCGGCAGCCTGCTGGTTGCGGAGTCGCCGCGCTGGCTGTTCCGCCGAGGCCTGAAGGAAGCCGCCCGCGCCGCGCTGCTCCGCTCGCGTTCGGAGGCACAGACGGCGATCGAACTCCAGGAAATGGAGGCAACGGCCACCGCTGAGCAGGCGCACACCTCGACCTCCCTAGCGCAGGCCCGGGAGTCGCTGCTGCACCGCAAATACGTGATCCCTTTCCTGCTCGCCTGCATCATCCTGGCCTGTAACCAGACCACGGGCGTCAATTCCATCATCGGTTATAACACCACGATCCTGCTGCAGGGCGGCCTCTCCGACGTGCAGGCCCACTGGGGCTACCTCATCCTGACCTTGGTGAATTTCCTGATGACGATCGGCGGTGTCATGCTGGTGGACCGCAAGGGCCGCAAGTTCCTGCTGTCGCTTGGCAGCGCCGGCATCATCGCCGCGCTGCTGCTGGTGGGCGGCATGTTTCGTCAGACGGAGGCGCTCCGCGTCGACTGCCGCGGCGCCGTGCAGGCCATGGTCGACGCCAGCCAGTCGGTCACGCTGGCGTTCAACCGCAAAACGGCCGACTGGCTGCTCGTCGCAGCGGGCGATAGCAGGCGGCGACAGGCTGACGGACCGTCGACTCTCGTCGTCATCTATTCCTACGGGGGATTTCGCGTCGCCACCAAGGCCCTGCGCTCGGACGACACGGCGAACGCGCCCCTCGTGCTCAACCGCGAAAGCTGCGTGCCGCCCAACCGGGTAGTGGCATTCTTCACCAATCCGTTTGCCAATCTCTATCTCGCCCGCACGGCGCCGCTCAAAATCGAGAACGCCCTGCTCACACCGGTGCCCACGACAGGTCACGGCTGGCTGATCGCATGCGGCATTTTCGTCTTCATGGCTTTTTTTGCGGTCGGGCCCGGTGTGTGCGTATGGCTTGCGTTGTCCGAACTCATGCCCACGCGCATCCGGTCCAACGGCATGAGCATCGCCTTGCTGGTCAACCAAGCCGTCTCGACGTCCATTGCGGCGTATTTTCTGCCGACCGTTGGCAAATACGGCTACTCGACGATGTTCTTTATCTTCGCCGGCTGCACGGTCGTCTATTTTGTCACCGCCGCTTTCTTCCTGCCGGAAACCAAGGGCAAGACGCTGGAGGAGATCGAGGAATATTTCGAAAGGGGTCCGGCGAAGGCCTGAGTCAAAGTCCAACCGACCCCTTGGAGAAACCTTTTCACGATGCGGTTCACCGAAGCCCAGCGCCATGATGACATTGGAGCCCGCGCCGCGTTGTGCTAGGCGCACTTTACCCAACCGCTGTACCGGGTGCGTCGCGTTGGGGGCGTTCGCAAACGCTGCCGCGTACGCCGCTCAACTGGAATCCAATTGGTCACCAGTAGGACAGCCGAACGGTGACGACCAGTATTTAGAAATGGTCACCGGCGGCGTTCCTTGCCCGGACCTCGGCTGGACGCTATGGCTGGACAAACTGCAGAGGCAATTAACGCTGCAACAACACCCACCGCTCGACAACGGACCCCGAGGCGACGCTGACACTCACCGTCGTGCCATCATCGGAAATTGGCCATGCATTTACAGATCCGTGCTCCTGCTGTTCTGTCGATACTTACACCACTCGCAGTTTGGACTAGGCGGTGGCGGCTCTGGACTCTCTAGAATCGTCAATACGTGTACCAGAAATTCCATGAAATTCGCGTCATCGCGCGGGACCGGGACCCAGGAGATGGCGCCCGCAAAGCCCACGCGCCCGGTCCTCCCCTGGGTGTACTGTGAGGGCTCAAAAACGAGCAGCCTGAGTTGAGTCACAGGGCTCGCGGCGAACCCGTGTCCCGCAGGGTGCTCGAGCGCATGGGCGTATGCGTGCAGCTGACGGGAATATAGCGGGATGTGTTCGGACTTCCGTTGTGAGGTTTTGAAATCGATCACGCCGAACGTCCCGTCATCAAATTTGACAACCGTATCGAACTTCCCCTTGACGAAGCAGGTGGAAGAGAATCCCGGCACTCTGATTGGTTGAGATTCAACCCACCTCTCCCCGTAGGCAACGACGCCTGGAGGCATTCCCTTCGCGATGTCCTCGGTCCGCTTCTGTGAGTAAAACGTCTTCATCTCCGAGTCTATCAGCGTGAAAATCTTCGGCATGACCTGGCGCGGCCGCTGGAAGCCCCGCGCGACACGCAGGTAAAAACACCGCTTGCATTCCTCCCAAAGGAACGCGAAGTCGGAGGGGCTGAGCTTCCAGTTGTGGACGGGCGGCATGGTTTCTTCGTTCGGGGGAACGATCACGCTAAGTAGCCTGCGCTGGGATAATGACAGGCTCCGGTGCGGTGTCGGGCGAAGGATCGCCAGCCTCTTGGCTGGCCCGGTGACGTGCGCACGGTTTTTTGAGCCAGGGTTGTGTTAGTTCGGGCTGGTGGGTACCCCTAAAAAAACCACCCCCAATGCCTCGAAAAAAATGCAGTCAAGAACAGATCATCTACGCCCTTCGGCAGGTCGAAGGCGGCACGAAGATCGGCGAAGTTTGCCGTCAGCTCGGAGTATCCGAGCAGAGCTATTTTCGCTGGAAGAAGCAGTACGCCGGGCTCGGCTTGTCGGAACTGCGGCGTCTCAAGCAGCTCGAAGAAGAGAACGCGACGCTTAAGCGGCTGGTCGCAGACCTGAGCCTGGACAAGCACATGCTCTAGGAGGTGATCGCAAAAAAAGTCTGAAGGCGGCCGGCAAGCGGCCGATCGCGCATTGGCTGGCGGAGACGTTCGCCGTCAGTAACCGACGGGCCTGCCGTCTTCTCCAGTTCTCCCGCGGAAGCTTTTGGTACACGCGCGTGGTGCGCGATGAGCGGGCGCTCATCATCCGGTTGCGGGATCTGGCGTTTTCCCGGGTAAGGTTCGGCTATCGCCGGCTGACCGTATTGCTTCAGCGCGAAGGCTGGAAGGTCGGCAAACGGCGCGTGCAGCGGCTTTATCGGGCGGAGGGCCTGATGGTGCGCACCCAGCACCGCAAGAAACGTGCATCGCAGCTGCGGGTGCCGCTCGCCACCGCCACAGCCGTAAACCAGCGCTGGTCGATGGACTTTGTCACCGAGCGGCTGGAGAACGGCCGTTATTTTCGGGTGCTTACCATCGTAGACCAGTTCACCCGGGAGTGTCCTTTGCTGTGGGCGGATGTCTCACTCACAGGTCAAAAGGTCGTCTTCTGCCTCCAACGACTCGCTGCGACCCGCGGCCTGCCGCTGGCGATCACCGTCGACAACGGCGCGGAGTTTTGCAGCCGCGCCATGGACGCCTGGGCCTACCAGACCGGCGTAAAGTTGGATTTTATTAGGCCCGGGCGGCCGGTCGAAAATGGCTTTGTCGAGAGCTTCAACGGTCGCTTGCGCGATGAATGCCTAAACGTAAACCTGTTCTTCAGCCTTCTGGACGTTAGGGATAAACTTGAGTCTTGGCGCCACGACTACAATACCATCCGTCCGCATGGCTCGCTGGGCGATCTGCCTCCGGCAGAATACGCCCAGCGAGCCATGTGGACCCAGTCCAAAACACCCTCCACCAGCGAAAAACTAACACTCCCACTGGCTCGATAGACGGATGCACTTCACTGGAGCCCAGACTAACATCTCAGGTGGCTCAAAAAAGCGAGGTCACGTCACCCCGAACTGATGGAGGCGCAGAAGGCGCGAGCCACGACGCTGCGGAGTTTTTATGGCGGCCACAATGTGCGGCGGCCCGAGGCAGTCGAGCAACGCATCCGCCATATCCAGATCGCGCGTCCTCTCACCACGGATCGTGCGGTCATCGCTCCTGCCATCTTGCACGTGCAGATGATCGTGGCGTGCCTTCGGACGCAACAAACGCACATCGCGCGGCTCGAAGCTCGGATCGCAGAAGCCTTCCCCCGTCATCCCGAAGCGGCCTTCTTCCGGCAACTGCCGGGCGCGGGCGCGGCGCTCGCCCCGAGATTATTGGTCGCCTTCGGCGATGATCGGGGTCGTTACCCGAACGCAGCCATACGCCGGCGTAACGCCGATCAAGGAAAAGAGCGGCCAACAAACCTGGACGTACTGGCGATGGAATGCGCCCACGTTCTTGCGACAGAGCTTCGTCGAATGGGCAGGACAGACGGTCGTCTACTGTGATTGGGCCAAGGCTTACTACCGCGGACAAAAACTCGCGGGGAAAAACCACCAAGCCATCCTCCGAGCTCTTGCCTTCAAGTGGATCCGCATCCTCTGGCGCTGTTGGCAGGACCGAACGCTCTATTGCGAGCGTCACGACATCGAGTCGTTGCAGCGACGTCACTCGCCGCTCCTTGCCCATTTAGCTCCAGCATAAAAAGGCTTGCATGGAGCACCTCAGGTTTTGGCCTACGGCCTCCCTCCGCCAGGGATGGACAACCCACCACCGACAACCCAACCTCATCACTTCCAGACCAACTGCTATGAAGCCGAGCAGGTCAAGCGGGGAGGTATGGATTGAGGATTACTGGAGGTGGGCGCGATGTCTGGGAAGCGGCTCATCGAAGCCGCGCGCTCCGCGGCCTTCAGCTTCAGGCTTCGCCCGCGGCTTGGTTGAACCACGCCCCAGATCTCAACGCAGCCCATATCCCTTCAAACAGATCCTATCTTCCCGCTTGACCCTCACGGCTTCATAGCAGCAGGTGAATCCGATCAGCTCATCGGTGTGACATGGAACACTTAACACGCCACCGCCGCATCGCGACTCGCAATGACAGACTCGTCTGCACATTCTTCTCCGTCGAACGGCTCCATAAGCAGCATCAACTTTTCACCCTTCCAGCCTGTGCGCCCTATCTTCGGTAGCCGAGTCGTGAACCACCTCCTAAACCCCGATGAGGGAGACCTGCCTGTCCGGTTTGATAGGGGTCGGGTGCTCACCTGAAAACTGTCAACTCCGGTTGGTTTAATCCGCAGGCGGGAAATCTCTGCCTACTCTACCCAATATGATAACCGAAAAGCCGATCAGGTTGCGCGGCATCGTGCCGCCGATGGTTACGCCCTTGAAGAATCTCGATACGTTGGATGCCGAGGGTCTAGAGCGGTTAATCGAACACCTTATTACCGGTGGCGTTCAAGGCATTTTCATCCTCGGGACCACCGGCGAGGGGCCGTGTCTCAGCTACCAGCTGCGGCGCGAACTAGTCGCTCGAACCTGTCGACAAGTCGGGTCCCGCTTGCCTGTGTTGGTGGGCGTAACGGATACGTCTATCGTGGAAACGCTCGGCCTAATTCGCTACGCGGCCGATGCCGGCGCGAGTGCGGTGGTTCTTGCAGCCCCCTATTATTTTCCCCTCAGCCAGGCCGAACTGGTCGAGTACGTTAGCCGTTTAGTCGTAGAAATTCCATTACCGCTGCTGCTGTACAACATGCCGACGATGACCAAAATGAGCTTTGAGCCAGAAACGGTTCGCCAACTGCTCGACATCCCCTGCATTGTGGGGCTCAAGGACAGCTCCCGCCAGATGGACTACTTCCTCGCGGTCCGTCAGATTACCCATCAACGTCCGGATTGGTCACTCTTGGTAGGCTACGAGCATATGCTAGTCGACACGATCCGTGCTGGAGGCGACGGCGGTGTGTGCGCTGGTGCCAACTTGTTTCCCCGTTTGCTTGTCGAACTCTACCAAGCGGCTGTCGGGGGTTGTGCGCAGCGCGTCGAGGAAATCCAGCAGACTTTGATTCGCCTGAGAAGGATATACACGGTCGGTCACGGCGTTACCGCTTCTGTCCAAGGCATCAAGTGCGGCCTCGCCTTTCGGGGGATATGCGAGGACAACATGGCCGAGCCGTTCTCACGGTTATCGGCCGAAGAACGCGGCCAAGTGGAGACGATACTTAGGTTGGAGAATCATGATGCCACATGGTGAAGCCTCTCCCGTGGTGGCGTGACAACTGAAACACACACCAAAGGGACCATAAGTGCTGTTGTGGGTATCCGGCGGCACACCGCACGGGGAATCTCTCCTTGGCTGAGACTGCCGGTGTTGGCCCGCGTGATCGAGCGAATCTGGGTCGCCTCTGGCCGGTAGCTAAGGCGTGTCTTCAAACCGCCCGTAACTGAGTTTTGAGGTGGCGCGTCGTTGGAGTGCCATGATGACCACCGAACGCTGGGAGTTGCCGGAGCCGCTGGGGGAGCGGCTCAAAAAATTAATCTGAACCGCCGCCGATTCCGCCTTTGGGCAGAATGGCACAGGCGCGGGGGACGCCCACCCAAGGATGACCGGCTGATGGTGACGGCGATGGGGTATGTCTTGCGCACCGGCGTGCCGTGGCGGGATCTGCCGGAGCGCTTTGGCCCGTGGAGTTCGGTCTATACACGGTTTCGCCGCTGGTGCCGGTGCGGCCTGTGGGCGCGCCTGTTCCGGCGGCTGCGTTCCCATGCCTGGGGTCAGATCCGCAGTCTGGACTGCTCGCACGTCAAGGTGCACGCCGACGGCGCCAATCCTGCCGGCGGCCAAGAGGGCCAGGCGATGGGTCGGACCAAGGGCGGGCTCAACTCCAAGGTGGCCGCCACCGTCGACGCCCTGGGCCGGCCCGTGCAACTGGCGGTGGCGCCCGGCCCGCAGCACGACTTGCTCGCCTGCGCCCCGTTCCTGCCGAGCCTGCGCGACTGCTGGTTGCTCGTCGACCGCAGCTTCGACGCCGACGATTTCCGTCAGCGGCTCGATGAACAGGGTGTCCGGGCCTGCATCCCGCCCCGATCGGGCCGGCGCGGGCCTCGTCGGTTCAGCCGCCGACTCTACCGGCAACGCCCCACGGTCGAAAACTTCTTCGCCCGGATCAAACGCCACCGTCGCATCGCTACCCGTTATGAAAAGCTTGCCGATCATTATCTGGGCTTCCTGCTACTCGCCGCCGTGCTCGATTGGCTCAGGTTTGGGGTTTGAAGACACGCCGTAGTCGTCCGAATCTGCCGATCCGTACGCGATATAGCCGCACTTTTTCTCGGCCCGACTGCGCCCGTCAGACATCAGTCTGTGCGCTAGCAAAGGTGGTTTCGGCAACAGCTCCAAACATCGACACTACCCGTGGAGCCGTCATACGCGCGACAGGCGCCAAGGTAATTGGATTGGCATGGTGCTTGCGGATTTTGTAGGTCGTCCCCACAAAATCCATTGTCATGAATGGAAACCCATTTTACCGAATCCCTGACAGAAAGGAGAACAAATGGAGGAAAAGCTAAATTCTATTACTTTGAAGACAGGCGAGACCATGGAAATCAAACTGATCACCGCCCCGGCGAAGGAGTACGTTGACAAATTGACTCACTTTCTGGAGCACAAAGGACGTCCATCCATGCGCGACATCAAGCAGCGGTTGCGAGGCGACTACGCCGAGTACTGCGTCGACAAATACATCGTAGGCGAGATCGATGGACAGGTCGCGGGGCAGATATGGTACGGCTATGGAAAGACAGGCACGGGCATCGCCAACTTCGGGCATGTCTACACCGAACCGGCACATCGCAAGAAGGGAGTCGTGGACCAACTCATGAAATTCTTCCTGGCCGACTTCCAAGCCAGCCCGGTACGCGCCGCCCTTTGCGGAACTGACACGCCGTGGGTGGCCGACATATATCTCAGACATGGATTCCAACAGATAATGAAAGGCTCACGGCAGATCGGACTTGTCCTATTCAACCAAGGGAAGGACAGAAATTTCGACGAACTTCAGAAGACCTACTTTAAACCCGACGAAACGGTCGAAGTCGACTATGGCGGCATCGCTCAGCGGCATGACGTTGACACGTTCTTTTCAAGATCTCTCGTCATGCTGGACATGGACAAACCAAGGTTTGCCATGGCGAACGCCGTGGTGTCATACATAGACGCCATCCACAGAATGGAGGACGGCCATGGCGTGATCACGGTGGCGGCAACACCGCTACGCCATGTGGTCGGGTGGGCGTTTTTCCTGAACACTGGCTCTCATTTGGAGGCGGAGGCGAAAGTGTTCGACTTCGAAATCCATCCATGGTTTGCGAAATTCGCTCAGTCCGTGGTTGGGAAATCTCTGCAATTGGCGGCGAAGCGCGGAATCAGGCAGGCTTTCGCCTATTGTGACGGTAACGATAAAGAAAAAGTCGAACTGCTCAAATCGGTCGGCTTTGCGGAGGCCGCAAGGCTGGACGATTTTTTGGGCGTCGGTCATGCGACGCGCGCCTTGGTCATCTTGCGGGGAGGGAAGTGGATGCCAGATGAGGCGCTTAATGTTCCCGACGACGCTTAACCGCTTTGGGATGTTTCTTGCCGCAGGGCTGTTCTTGGCATTTGCTGACGCACACGCCCAGTCGGACCATAATCAGACATCGGGCGCCACACGGCGCTTGCCGCTGTTAAATGGTTGGATTTTAGGGACCCGAGCTAATTGTTATTTACTTGCCCGCAATCACGAAGGAGGGCCGCTGAGCGGATCCACCTTTTCGAGCCACCCTCAGAGTCGGTCTGGATGGTTAATTGATGCTGATATGGCAGACGCTGGTTGTCCATCCCTGGCGGAGGGAAGGCCCGGCTCGGCGGGCCTGA
>Ga0187861_10005081_pt1 | contig 10712 bp, 5 predicted proteins | sample June2016WEW_10_1_3_FD_132986 | JGI IMG/M metagenome (GOLD analysis project Ga0187861, IMG submission 132986) | Peatland microbial communities from SPRUCE experiment site at the Marcell Experimental Forest, Minnesota, USA - June2016WEW_10_100 | ecosystem: Environmental > Terrestrial > Soil >...
ACCCGTACGGGTAGCCCCAACCGCCGTAATACGTGTACGGGTAGTCCCAATCGCTGTAATAAGTATATGGTGAGCTATCGTAGACGTAGGTTGTCGAAGGCACCTCGACAACGCGCTCACGTTCCACAACAGCCGGCTCTGGCACGGGCCGGCCCACAACCGGCGCCTGGCAATTGTCAACCGGAGCGGGACGCTCTTGTGCGACTTGGCGCGCAGCCGGACGGTGCCGCAACAGGGCCACAATCACCTTGTCCGGAACTTTGGCGTCCTTGAGTTTGACGATGTCGTCGGCCGAGAGCTGGATGGACGAACTGGATGCCTCCACAAAGGCGACCATAACCTCCTCACCCACACCCTTTTGGGCCAGCAGAACGATGTCGGCTGTTGTCTGGGCAAAGGCTCTGCCTGCGAGCACCGCAACCAAAGGAACGAAACAAATCAGCAGTTTGCGCATGGCTCAGTCTCCTTTCACGCACCCTCCGATACCAGAATTAGACACCACGATTCTGCCGGAAACAAGCGCCTCAACTCGTCTGCTATGGCTCCCTTCTGGGCACTTGCTGCCCGGGAACGGACGTGCCATATTCCGCACCGCAACTCTCGTGCCGGTCACCTGACGCAGGAGAATCCCCTGCCCTGCCCTGCCTTGCCCGCGACGGTTTCTTGGGGTATATCTGTAGTGCGGGGCTGTAAGCCCTGGTGGTGCCGCTTCACAGGGGATGGTCATGGCTGACGCTGCCCGCTCCAAGTCGCTGCCTTACCTCGTTGCGCTCGTCTCCGTCGGTCTGGCGTTCCTGATGTCATGGCTGCTGCGCCCGTGGATTTTGCCTTCTCCCAGCCCGTTTTTTACCGCCGCTGTTGTGGTTACAGCGTGGTATGGCGGCTTGGCGCCAGCGCTCGTTAGCGCGGTACTCGCTGCTGCGGCGCGGCAGGTGCTTTTCCTTGGACCTGGTGGTTCAAGCGCCTTCAGAGCAGATGATGTTGTGCACATCGGTACGTTTCTTCTCGTTGCTTGTCTTATTGGGGCACTGTTTCGAAGAGTTGAACAACAGCGGGAGTGGTTCGAGGTCACTCTAGGCAGCATTGGCGACGCCGTCGTGACGGTTGACACCGCTGGCCGCGTCAGGTTCATGAACGCTGTGGCGGAGACTATTACCGGCTGGGCTCGCCACGAGGCCTTCGGCCGGCCTGTGGAGGAAGTCCTGAAGCTCATCAGCGAGAAGACCGGGCAGGCCGCCGAAAACCCCGTTTTGCAGGCGCTCCGAGAGGGCCGGGCAGTGACCTTGGCCGCCCATACGGCTTTGGTCTCAAAGAACAACCAGGAGATCCCGATTGAGGACAGCGCCGCGCCTATCTTCGATGCCAGGGGCAAGATGCTCGGCGTGGTGATGGTGTTCCGCGACGTCAGCAAGAAGCGACTGGTGGAAAAGGAACGCGAGCGGCTGGAACAAGCACTGCTGGCGGCCAAGGCTGGCCTGGAACACCAGGTTGGGGAGCGCACGCGGGAGCTGACGACCGCCAATCGCCAGCTTGTTGAGGCGATAGCGGAGCAAAGACGCGCCGAGGAGGAACGGCAGCGGCTGGAGGACATAGCGCAAAGCCGGGAACGCCTGGCGTTGATTGGCGAACTCGCGGCCGGCGTTGCGCACGAGTTGAGGAATCCCCTTCAGGGGGTTATGAGCTATGTGCAGGTTGTCAAGATGTCGGGGGGCGACCAGGAGGAGATGAAGTTGTCACTGCAACAGATCGAGGATGGCTTGGCCCAAATGGACCGTGTTGCGACCAGGCTTCTTGACTTGTCGAGGCGTGATGCCGGGCCGACAGCGGCCCTGGATCTGGAGCCAATTGTCGAGGAAGCGTGCGCATTTCTCCGGGTGCGCGCGGCTAAGCAAAACATTTCCCTGACACACCATTCCGCTCCCGGCCTTCCCAGAGTGCAGGCGAACCATGGCCAGGTTGTAGGGGTCCTGCTGAACCTGCTCAAGAACTCGTTCGACGCTTGCCAGAAAGGCGGAACTGTATCCATTGAGACGCGACCGCATCCCAAGTTGGCTGGCATGGTCGAGGTGCTGGTCTTGGATACGGGCACAGGTATTCCCGACAGCATCCGGGAGCGCGTGTTCGATCCCTTCTTTACCACCAAGCCCATAGGGGAAGGGACCGGTCTCGGCCTCCCTATGGTCAAAAGAACCGTCGAGGGCTATGGCGGTTACGTAACAATCGCGGACGCTGGCCCCTCAGGAACCGCCATCAGCGTGGCCCTGCCTCTCGCTACTGCAAAAAATAACAAGGAATTGGAGCCCAATGGCGAGGTTGTTGCGTAACGTCCAGGGGCGAATGGAGAAACATGAACTTGAACATCCTGGTGGTAGACGACACCCAACTCAGCCGCGAAGGCATAGCCCGCTACCTGAACAAACTGGGGCACCGGGCCGAAGCCCATGGCAACCCGTTCACTGCGCTGGAGGCGTTGGAGAATGGCCCTTGGGACTTGGTTCTTACCGACCTCAGAATGCCCTCCATGGACGGGCTGCAGTTTTTGAATGAGATCAAAGGACGCAGGCCGGATACGGCAGTGATCATCATGACCGCGTATGCGACCGTGGAGACCGCCGTCAAGGCCCTCCGCGAGGGGGCGCTGGACTACGTGATAAAACCCTTCCCGATGGAGCAGTTGCATTCACATGTTGAGCGGCTGGCGGAGTTGCTCAAGGCGCGCCAGGAACTGGCCGTTCTACGCAAGACAGTTGGCACGGATGCGACACACAGCGGGCTGGTAGGCAACTCCCCTCAGATGCAGAAGGTCTTTCACCTCATAGATCAGTTCGCCGATAAACCGGCGAATGTCCTCATCACCGGTGCAACGGGAACGGGGAAAGAGATGGTGGCCAGAGCGCTGCACCTGCGCAGCCGCAGGAAGAACGGCCCCTTCATCCCGGTGCCGTGCGCCGCGTTGCCGCGGGAACTCGCGGAGAGCGAACTGTTCGGCCACGAGGCAGGGGCCTTCACCGGAGCATCGAAGCAGCACCACGGGCGCGTGGAACTGGCCAACGGCGGAACGCTGTACCTGGATGACGTTGACGATCTTCCCTTGGATACCCAGCCGAAGCTGCTGCGCGCCATCCAGGAGCGCGAGTTTCAGCGTGTCGGTGGCGAGCGCCTGCTCAAGGCGGACCTGCGCATCCTCTCCAGCACGAAGAAGGACCTCGAAGTTCTTGTCAACGAGGGGCGTTTCCGGCAGGACCTGCTCTATCGGCTGCGGGTGCTGACCATATCCCTGCCGCCACTGCGTGAAAGGAAAGGGGACATCATCCTCCTGGCCCAGCACTTTCTCGCCATGCTCGCTCGCGAGACGGACGAACAGGCGCGAGTCCTCTCCGCAGGCGCCCAGCAGAAACTCCTGAGCCACACGTGGCCAGGGAACGTCCGCGAACTGCGCCATGCGATTGATTATGCCGTGGCGGTTTCCGGTGGACCCACAATCCAGGCGGATGATCTCCAACTGCGCACGAGTGCTGCCCCAACACCGGAAAAGCTGTTCGTCCTGAATCTCGGGGAACGCGAAGAGCTCGATTGGCGTGCGCTGCAGCCCGAGATCGAGAAGGAGGTGCTTTTCTGGGCTCTTAAGAAGGCGCAGGGCGATCAGGGACGCGCCGCTGAGATTCTGAAGATGCCCCGCAGCACGTTCCAATACCGGTTGCGTCAGCTCGGCTCGGGACAACCCGAAGAGGCACTGAGCAGTACCGAAGCGGCCAGACTACCAGTATTAAGCCAAGAACTCACCAGCCAGAGTTCAAGAACTTGACAGCATATCCTCAATTCCTCCAACTGGTTATGTATGCAGTGCTAATAACCCGTCAAGAACTTGGCATCTGACCCTCCGGTGGCCAGTTGCCAGCCGCTTGACATCCCTTTCCCACACCCATGCCCGCCGAACTGTGGCAGGATACTGAGCAGTCCCGCCGCGTTTCCGGTCAATTGGCTCTGTGGTCAATGGTGGTGGCACAAACTGTGCTTCACGCCACGACAAGCGCATTCCGAAGGTGAAGGGGTGGCATTCGGTCTGCGTTGGGCGACTGTGCCGCGTCAGAGAGGGGAACCGCATGGGAACTGCTTGTGAAGAAGAATCCCTGAACGACTCCAGAACGAAGTCGCGGAAGTACTTGTTGTTCCAGATTGGAAGCACAAGATTTGGCATTCCGATTCTCGAACTAACGGACATCCTGGAGTTGGTGAAATGCGTGGGGGAAGAGGGTCGCGTCACCAATGCAGTCACGCGAGATGGCGAGGTTGTACCTGTGGTGGATCTGCGGCCAAAGTTGGGAGTGTCCTATACCCAAGATCCTGACGAGCTTGATCACTTTTGCGTGCTTCTCGTGAGAGGCGAGAACTGCCACGGACACTCTGTTTGGGGCTTAGTCGTTGAGCATTTCGCCCAAGTGCTCGATGCCAACAGCGCAGAGCTGGGGTGTACACTGGAAGATTCCCTGGATGCAAGTGCTCACTCGCGGTTTCTCAATCTCGGGAACCGCGCCGTGCCCCTTCTGGATCCCGAAGAGCTCTTGGCCACTGGGGAGGTTACGGAAGAAGCAGGCAGTGTGTTCGCAGGGCACGCGTACTGAGACGGTGGCGCGCGCAGCGAGTAATCAACAGTCTATACGGCAGCAAGTGGTGCAGACCGTCTTGCGGAACTGCACCCCGAAGGCGCCCCGGAGCAGAACGCCCTTGAACTCTGGGAGATGGCCCCCTCCCAAGAGCGCGATCTCGAAGTCGAGCGGCAGGGCCTTCCAGGCGGGGGACATGCTGTTCATCCTGCAAGCCGTGTACGGTTGAGCGCAAGAGTAAAGGCGGGCTTCAGTCCCCTGCCGGCGACGCGCGGACCCACAGCAGCTCCGGATACTTGCGGGCGATCTTGGCCTCTAGCTCGGCATCGCCGATGTGAACGGCGCAATGCGCGCTGTGTTCCCGCAGCCATTGCTCGAACGGGCGCTTCTCTGCCAGGAGCGCTTCGGCGGACAGCTTCGTGCCGTCCTTGGCCGTCAGGCGGATGACACGATAGCTCTGGTCGTCCTCGATGATGGTCTTGCAGATCTCGCCGGGCTGCAAACCTTTCAGGATCGGCACGAGCGGGTCGCCGGAATCTTCGCCGTTGAGCGGTATGGGCGAGCTTTCCGGGGACACGACCAGATTTCCGGCAGTTTGGAAATCGGGATCGTGTCCCCGGAAAGCCGCCGCGGGCGCGTAGGTAACGTGGCGCAGCTTGAACTCGTCAGCAATCTGTCTGAACGGCGTGCCGGCGGCTGCTTTGGCAAAAGCCTCTTCGATCTGCCGGCGCTGAACCGCGTGGAGACCTGGCGTGCGGCTGTAGTAGGCGCGCAGCTTCCGGTTGATGATTTTAGGCGTCAGATAAAGGCGCGCGTAAGCCTCACGGTCGTCTCCGAACGCGGCCTTGGCCCGGGCCAGGATTTCCGGCGCGCGCGAGGTCTGTTCGGCGTGCGCGTTAAGCTCGGCAATCTCAGCGCCGCTGGCCTCGATGCCGAACATCTTGCCCACCTCTGCTTCCAGCGCGTCGCCTATCAGCGCCACCAGCGCCGTTTCGGGCGCGATGGCGCTGTTGCCGTACGCCCGCTCCAGCGCCATCTTCTGATCCAGGTTGTGCCGGGAGATTTCGGCTCCGCCCACACGCGCCAGCGGTGGCTCAGTAGCAGGCGCGTGGTTCACCGCAGAGACGCAGAGGGCGCAGAGAACAACAGGGAAACTAAATGAAAAAAGCCTCAAGTGAACCATCTCACTCCGCGTCCTCTGTGCCTCTGCGGTAAATAGTCCGGGTTAGTTCTTGAGGTGGACGTAAAGTGTCGGACGAGCGAATGCTTCGTTCGTGGCCAGGTAACTTCCGCCGATAGCGTAGATGACATTGTTCACAACCGCGGCGGCAAGACCCCAGCGCGCTGTGGGCATGGTTGCCATCGTGGACCAAGTATTGCTGGACGGATCATAAGCTTCGTTCGTGGCAAGGGCTAATGGGTTGCCCCCGCCGATCGCGTAGATGATATTGTTCACGGAGGCGGCGGCAAGGGAATTGCGCACCGTGGGCATGTCTGTCCTCGTGGACCAAGTATTCAAGGCAGGATTGTATGCTTCGTTCGTGGCAACGTTACCACTCACGCCGTTCCCGCCGAGCGCGTAGATGAAATTGTTCGCGGCCGCGGCAGCATGACCCCAGCGCGCCGTGGGCATGTCTGCCTGCGTGGACCAGGTATCGTTGGAAGGGTTGTATGCTTCATTCGTGTAACGGAGATACGTGTTGACGTCGACACCGCCGATCACGTAGATGACATTGTTCACGGCCGCGGCGGCAGGACCCCAGCGCGCCGTGGGCATGGCTGTCTTCGTGGACCAGGAATTGGCGAAAGGATCATAGGCTTCGTTCGTGGCAAGGGCACCCGCGAGGAACCCGCCGATCACGTAAATGACATTGTTCACGGCCGCGGCTGCAAGATAGCCGCGCGCCGTGGGCATGGGTGCTTTTGTGGACCATGTATTACTGGAGGGATCATAAGCTTCGTTCGTGGCAAGGTAGCCACCGTTGTTCCCACCGATAACGTAGATGACGTTGTTCACAGCCGCGGCGGCATGATAGTTGCGCGCCGTGAGCATGAACGGTTCGGTTGACCAAGTGGCATTGGCATTGAGGTAGCTTCCCGTGTACGTATACCCTGCCGGGGCGGCCGTGGTGGTGCCGAGGATCATGTAGCCGGAGGGAATGGCCGCGGACGTTTGGACGGTCCCGTCCCCGAACTTGACGCCCGACGGGCTGGTTTGGATTAGGCCGCCCACTGTCAAGGCCGAGCCGGCAGCCGGTGCTGTGCCGATGCCCACGCTGCCAGTTTTGTCCACGGTCAGCACCTTGGCAGGCGTAACCGCGTTGTTCCACACCTGGACGATGTCGCCATTGGTGCTCGTGGCGTTGGTGCTCTGTCTGACTGAGAGGCTGACGGCATCCTGCCCAGTGGGCGCAAGCGTGGCCGCAGTGACGCTGTTTGCCGCCGGCGCGACGCTCAGAGCGTTGCTCACCGTCGTGGCGGCGCCGGTAACCGTCACCTCCGCCGCGCCAGCCGCCTGCAACTGGACATTGCCGGTTCCGTTCGCATTGACGATGGCGTTGCCACCCACCGCTCCTGGCACCTGCAAGGTCGCGTTCTGTCCGGCAATGCTTTGGACCAGGAGTGGCCCCGCACCAGTGCTCTGAACCGTAAGTCCGGCCGCATTCGTGCCGCTGATGGTTGCACCCGTCGCGGCGATGTTGCCACCGTAGTCCACGACGAACTTGTCCGTCCCGCCCCGCTGTAATTCCAACAGGTTGCCACTGACACCTGTTTTGTTGATGAACACAGACGGGTTGGTGGTGGCATCCGCCTGCGCCACAGCCGGGGCCAATGCCACGGAACCTCCTGTTGCAGGGACCGTCAGCAACCCATCAGCCCCAACCTTGATTGTGGTGTTGTCCACGTACACGACACCCAGGGTCGCTGCTGTCGCAATCGGCAATCGCGCGGTGGGCACGGTCCCGTTGGTGATGTTTGCGCCATTCAGGTTCGTCAGTCCGGAGCCGTTGCCGCTGAGCGTGCCCGTGCTCGTGATGTTGCCTGAGTTGTCCACTACGAACTTGTCCGCCCCGCCCTGCTGTAATTCCAACAGGTTGCCGCTGGTACCCGTCTTGTTGATGAACAAGGCCGAGTTGGCGGTGGTATCTGTCTGCGCCGCAGCGGGAGCCAAGGCCACGGAACCTGCGGTTGCAGCGACCGTCAGCTTCCCATCAAGCCCGACCGTGATGGTAGTGCCGTCAGGATAAACTGCGCCAATGGTTGCCGCTGTGGTCCCCCCGTGCGGCAATTGCAGTGAAGGCACGGGCCCGCTGGTGATGTTTGTGCCATTCAGGTTCGTCAGCCCCGAGCCGTTGCCGCTGAGCGTGCCCGTGTAGTCCACGACGAACTTGTCTGTCCCGCCCTGCTGTAATTCCAACAGGTTGCCGCTGGCGACCGTCTTGTTGATGAAAACAGACGAGTTGGCGGTGGTATCCGTCTGCGCCACGGCGGGCGCCAAGGCCACGGAACCTCCCGTTGCAGCGACCGTCAGCTTCCCATCAAGCCCGACCGAGATGGTTGTGCCGTCAGGATAAACTGCGCCAATGGTTGCCGCTGTGGTCCCCCCGTGCGGCAATTGCGCTGAAGGCACGGGCCCGCTGGTGATGTTTGTGCCATTCAAGTTCGTCAGCCCGGAGCCGTTGCCGGTGAGCGTGCCCGTGCTGGTGACGTTGCCTGTGTAGTCCACGACGAACCTGTCCGTCCCGCCCTGCTGTAATTCCAACAGGTTGCCGCTGGTACCCGTCTTGTTGATGAACACGGCCGAATTGGTGGTGGTATCCGTCTGCGCCACGGCAGGCGCCAGGGCCACGTTACCTCCGCCCGCGGGGAGATCGGCCGCGACCAGAGCGCGGAACCCCGGTGCCCCTGCCGCACCGTTAGGCGTGGCAAAGACCAAGTTCGCCGCCCCAGTAGTCGCCCCCGTGCCGCCGTTGGCAACCGCCACTGTGCTCGTCACGTTCGAGGCGGTCCCTGTCGTACTCTGGTTCAGTACTGGGATATCGGCCGCAACTATAGCGCGGAACATCGGCGCACCCGCCGCACCGTTGGGCGTGGCAAAAAACAGGTTCGGTGCACCGGTGGTCACGCCTGTCCCGCCCTTGGCAACCGCCAGCGTGCCTGTTACCTTCGCGGCCAAGTCTATAGTCGCGGCCGCAATGTTTGCGTTGGTGATCGTTGTAGCGGCGATCTGTGCTCCCGTGATCCCCGCCGCAGCCGCAAGCTGTGTGCTGGTAATGCCGCTCAATTGCGTCAACGGCACCGTGCCGGAACTGAGGTTCGAGGCGCTCAAGTTCGTCAGCCCGGAGCCGTTGCCGCTGAGCGTGCCAGTGCTGGTGATGTTCACAACCTGGGTGATGTTGCCTGTGTTGTCCACAACGAAGGCATCAAAACCGCCCTTCTGCAATTCCAACAGGTTGCCGATGGGGAGGGTTTTGTTGATGAACAGGGCCGAGTTCGTGCTCGCATCCGTTTGCTTCGCAGCCGGCGCCAACTGCACGTAGTTGTTTGAACCGGCCGGTATATCGGCCGCTACCAAGGCCCGCAGACCTGGGGCGCCGGCAGCACCGTTCGGCGTGGCAAAGACTTGGTTCGCCGGCCCTGTGGTCACGCCCGTGCCGCCGTTGGCAACGGCCAGGGTGCCTGTAACCTTCGCAGCCAAGTCTATAGTCGCGGCTGCAATGTTGGCGTTGGTTATCGTTGTATTGGCGATCTGGCCTCCCGTGATCCCCGCCGCAGCCGCAAGCTGTGTGTTGGTAATGCCGCTCAATTGTGTCAACGGTACCGTGCCGGAACTGAGGTTCGAGGCGCTCAAGTTCGTCAGCCCGGACCCGTTGCCGCTGAGCGTGCCAGTGCTGGTGATGTTCACAACCTTGGTGATGTTGCCTGTGTTGTCCACAACGAACGCATCCCCACCGCCCTTCTGCAATTCCAAAAGGTTGCCGCTGGCGCCGGTTTTGTTGATGAACATGGCCGAGTTCGTGCTCGCATCCGTCTGCGCCCCAACCGGAGCCAACTGCACGTAGTTGTTCGAGCCGGCCGGCATATCGGCCCCTACCAAGGCCCGCAGACTTGGTGCACCGGCAGCGCCGTTAGGCGTTGCAAAAACCAGGTTCCCCGCCCCGGTGCTCACGCCCGTCCCGCCGTTGGCAATGGGCAAGATGCCGGTCACGTCCGCCCCGGCCGTAAGATTCACCAAGGAAGTACTCAACAGCCCAGCCGCGCTGTTGTGGACCACCCCTGCGGTGCTGAGGTTACTGAACGCCGCCGCGCCCGTCACGCTCAGCGTGCCCGTGATGTTCGTGTTTCCGGCTGCCAGAGTGCCAGTGGTGCTGACATTGTTGTTGTTCAGATTCACTGGCCCCGCGCCGGCAACAACGGCAAGTCCGCCGCCGGAGACGGTCGCCCCGGCGCCCAGGATCGCGGCGCGGGTCACGTTCAGCGAGCCGGTGATGGTGGTGTTTCCGGCCGCCAAGGCGCCAGTGGTGCTGACACTGTTGTTGTTAAACTGCACTGCGCCCGCGCCGGCAGCGACGGCCAGTCCGCCGCCGGAGACGGTCGCGCCGCCGTTCAAGGCCGCGGCGCCCATGGCAGTCAGAGTGCCGTTGACGGCGGCATTGCCGGCCAGGGTCACCGTGCCCCCGGCGGCATTGCCCGCAAGGACGTTGGGGTTGACGCTGTTGGTGCTGCCGTTGAGCGCGGAAGCGATGCTCGGGCCTGCGCCGGTCAAAGCAGTCGTGCCGACCGTTGCCCAAGCGGCCCCGCCAGTGCCATCGCTCTGCAAGAACATGTTTGGTGACGCGGCCCCGGAGCCTATATTGGTATTTGTGACGGCCAAAGGACCGATCTTCGTGTTCGTCACAGCGCCATCGGCGAGGATAGGGGTCGTCACGGAGCCGTTGGCCAGCGCCGCGGTAACCACGGCTCCCGGAGCTATGACCACGCTGGTGATGGCTGCCGGAGCTATGGCCCCGCTGGAGGCGGTGATGCTGGCCGCAGGCGGCGCGCCCGTAGCCGCGCTAATACTGAAAGGCGAGCACAAATACGGTCCGGCAGCGGTCTTCCCAATCG
>Ga0187861_10005082_pt1 | contig 10711 bp, 11 predicted proteins | sample June2016WEW_10_1_3_FD_132986 | JGI IMG/M metagenome (GOLD analysis project Ga0187861, IMG submission 132986) | Peatland microbial communities from SPRUCE experiment site at the Marcell Experimental Forest, Minnesota, USA - June2016WEW_10_100 | ecosystem: Environmental > Terrestrial > Soil >...
TGAGGGTCGCCGCCTCCTGGAGCTTCTGGATGGTGAGGGACTGTAAGGTGCCAAGTTGCATGAAAGAGAATGCCGGGAGGAATAAGAGCGTGATCGTGCAGGGGTCCACACTTCTGTAGACGAGGTAGGGTCGATGGCTTTCAATCAGGATGAGCAGAGATCGGCAGAGCCAGGTGAGGGGATGTTGCCTGTACAGGGGACTGTACCCCCCATTGTACCCCCAGGCGGTACCCCCCATGAAGAGGTAGGGGTACAGGCTCCTGAACCAGAGCTCAGTGTAGAAGAACAGGCGCTTGCCCTCGTTTTTGAGGGGTGGCGTCGCCGGTTTCACGGCGTTCCGCCGGATCGGTTCGACCAGATTGTTCAAAGTCTGAGGAATCGGGAGTCGATTCACTCGATCGCATGTGGGCTCATCGAGCAGGGGTATTGTGCCAGTTGGACTCCGACCTCTGTCCGTATAAACCTGACCCGGTTCCGTGACGCGGCGGGCTTTCCTAAGCACACGGATCACCCTGAAGAGGAGAAGGAAGACGAGCAGGAGGAACTGATCGAAGAGGCGCCGGTCCTGAAGCGCCTGGCGTGGTTGATAAGAGTACAACATGCCCGCGTTCGTAAGGCATTGAACTTCGAATCGCAAATGGCGGGCATGATATTACCCATGGCCAGTGCGGAGATGAAGTTCTTGTCCGACCTGCTGGACAAAGAAATACAGGTCGCTATGAAGACTGGCTCTCTGAAGACGGTGCCGCAGGCGGTGACCGTGGAAACGGCCAACCTTCCGATCACCGATCCAGCTGAGGCGTTCCGTGTCGTCCTGGCGGCCCGTCGGTTACGCGCGCTGCTCGCAGAGACTCCGGAGACAACTGAGGGGGGGGAGCAAAAGCCAGATGAAGGTGCATCATGATCAAGCTCGAATTCGCTCCGGAAGCCGGTTGGGAGTTGGACGACCAAGTCGGGGAGGTTCTAGGGTGGGATCCGTACCCGCCCGGCGACGCGCCCCCGTATTCGCGCGATCTTACGCTGGCGTGGACGCTCTGGATGAAGCTCCGTGAGTCGGGAGCCGGGTGCTGCCTGGAGCTGGACTCCGATTCCGACTATATCTGGACGGCCCAGGTGACGCGATCGGAGCTCCGGAAAGAGGGGTACGTGATGGACGCTGGCCACGAGCCGGCGGTGGGTGTGCAGGGGGATGCAGGCATCGAGCCAGTCATCTGCGCGGCCTTCTTGGCTGGAAGCGCGTGCGGGATAACGAGGCGCAGTCGTCGCTGTGACTGGGGAGAAACATGAAACCACGGGCGGATCGCGCTCCGAAGCCGAAAGGCGAGCTAGTGACCGCCATCTGCATCAGGTGCGGGGTGCCGTTCCGTACGCGGCTGGGGGCTCGCTACTGTCTTCGGCACCGGTGGATGCGCCTCCGCACCGTGACGGAAACGGTGGAGTTCCCATATGGGGAATATGAGGCGCCCCGGTTCAGTCCGCCGGATCCCGTAGACTTGGTATTTCTATCCCTAGACAGCCTTCGGGTCCTCCGGCCGGATGGTACGGTTGATGAAGTCAAAACGAAAATCGAGCAAGGAAGATGGCTAACGAGGACACTGCAGACCGAGTGGGAGGACCAGACCGACTTGGTCTGATGAAAGATATTAAGCAGAGCCTGCCAAGTTCGTGCGCGAAGAACGTGCTTGGCCGGGTGTTGGATGAATGGAGTGAAGGGAGCGGACGCTCGAAGACCCTAGAGGGTCTGAGTCGGCTTGTCTACGAGCGGGAGCCGGTCGACGTCGCGACGTTCGTCACGTCCAAGGACTACCTGAACACGCCGACCTTCTGGCCGGTGTGGCTCAAGGACCTGGAAGAATTCTTCCAGCAAGAGCACTGGCTGGCCATCCTGCGGGGCGCGATCGGCTCCGGCAAAACCACGTTCGCTGATGTGGCCTTGGCCTACATGATCTACCAGCTCTCCTGCCTGCGCGATCCAGCCGCTGCGTATGGGCTGTTGGCCGGCTCGACGGTCGCCCTGATCATGGTCAGCATCAACCTGAAGCAGGCGCAGCGCGTGCTGTTCAACCGCCTGAAGGTCATGTTGGAGGCCAGTCCCTACTTCCGGGAGACGTTCCCGGCCCGGTGGAGGATCCTGACTGAGCTCCGGTTCCCGAAATCGATCTGGGTGGCTCCGGTGGCCAGCAACGAACAGAACGTGTTGGGGGAGAATGTCTTCGGTGGTGCCCTCGACGAATCCAATTTTATGCCAGTGATCGAAGAATCGAAGCGGGCGAAAGGTGGCCAGCAGGGTGTGTACGACCGGGCCCAGGTGCTCTTTGATGCGATCCGGCGCCGGATGCTGTCCCGGTTCCCTGGGATGCCGGGCCGGTTCATTCTGTTATCGGCGGAGCAGTATCCCGACGACTTCATCGACCGGACCTGCCGACGGTATCAGGACGACCCACAGGTGATGATCCGGCAGTACACGCAATGGGAGACCCGGCCGCGGGAGCAGTATTACTCCCAGGCGAGCTTCGCCGTCGAGGTCGGGACCGAGATCCGGCCGACTCGGATCTTGACCGGCAGCGAGACGGGCATCGTCGGTGAGGTCATCCAGGACGTCCCCATCGAGCTCAAGAAGGAGATCGAGGACGACCCGGAAGGGGCCACGCGAGACATCCTGGGGCGCAGCACGCTGGCCTTGACGCCGTTCATCACCGATCGGCAGTCGATCTGGGACGCCGTTGACCCCGAGCGCGTGCACCCGATGACCGACACGGAGACCACCCTGCGGGATGGCGTGGCGTTCGTGTGGGAGCGGCTGTGCGAACGGGGGAGAGACCAGGACGGGAATGAGGTGTGGCACCCGCGCTGGCACCCTGAGCGGCTGCGCTATGTCCACATCGACTTGGGCCTCACCAATGACCGGGCGGGCCTGGCGATGGGCTGCTGCGTCGGAACGATGGAAATGCGGCGGCGGGTGCCGACGGAGGACGTGACGAAGGTCGACTACACGACGGAGCCGGTCCCGGCGCTGTGGTACGACTTCCTGCTGAGTGTGAAGGCGCCGCCCTTCGAGCAGATCCAGTTCGCGGATATCCGGACCGTGATCTACGAGTTGGTGAAGCATGGGTTCCGGATTGGCAAGATCAGTTTCGACTCGTTCGGGTCGATCAGCGAGATCCAAATCCTGATCCAGAAGGGGTTCGACGTCGAGAAGCTGTCGGTCGACACCAGCATGGACCCGTACCTGTTCTACCGGGCGGCCCTGCATGAGCGGCGGGCCAAGTATTACGCGCATCCGGTGCTCTTGAGAGAGACGGTGCAGCTGGAGTACCGGAAGGTGAAGAATAAGGTGGACCATAGCCCCCAAGGCTCAAAGGATCTCGCAGATGCTGCTGCGGGTGTGGCACACTGGGTTCACGTGCTCGGGATGGAGGCGCCACCTATCGTCATGAAGGGCTTGGCTGAGAACGCGCCGCAGGAAGCCCTGTTCGACGTTGGAGATGATTGCGCTCAGAGAGGTTGCACCAACAAGGCCATCGTACGCGGGTACTGTCGGGAGCACTGGGAGATGCTCGAGGCAAAGAGGAAAGAAAGGCTGATTGCAGACCCTACGGAGCAGATATGGAGCCTCCCTGAAGAGGATGGTCCCTATGGTTACTAGGATACAAAGGAAGAGAGGGGGGATAGGAACGCAGGGGCATCCGATTAACGAAGAGCCCACGCCGGAGTTTCGTTCCGGGCGGGCGATGAGGCAGCGTTGTCTGTGGCCGGGGCACCGGTTCTACCGCTACTCTGGTGGTCGGGGCATTACGGTCTGCGAGCGATGGTTGAACAGCTTCGCAGCGTTCTTGGCCGACATGGGTCCACGGCCCTCCGGTAAACCGCTCGATCGTATAGATGACAGGTTCCGGTCCGGGGGAACGGTCCCCTAATGGAACAGTGGATCTCCTCTCCCGCCTGCCGACGTTGGAGACTCACGTTACCCGCAGCCGTGTAGCTCATGGAGAGAGGGCATCCGCACCGGGGATCTGGGCTCGATGCAGGTGGTATACGAATTGGCGGCGAAGGATCGGAGGAGCGACCCCGAGCGACGCTGATGCCGATGGAGCGAACCATCCAATCCGCCACCGGCAGGCACTGGAAGGTGATCGGCATTGGTTAGGGTGCCGGGGGGGCGGCACCAACGTTGTGCGCACGGTTCGGGCTGGGCAGAAGTGTTGGGTTGGAAAGGGGAACTTCTGCTGTTTTTGTAGCAGGTTAGCTGAAGGTCAATCAGCCCGTCCAGGGGCGGAAGAAGTTTTTGCAGACCACGGTTGCCTGAGGCACAGACGTTACGGCAGATCAAACGGGGCTTCGCCGCGAACTTGGGTAGGGCCGATACAAGTCGTAAGCGGCGGGAACAAACGGCACCCGGAATCCTGGTAGCGGTCCTCCGGCACCGAACCCGCTACTTCATCGGGCCGCTCGGCGTCCAGCCTCCGGGGTTGCAGAGCGTCCCCTCGGCCTCAGCGATCAGCCCCAGCGAGATGTCGTGCCGGCCCCCGTCGTAGGGGGTGGCGAGCCAGGCTTCGAGGATGTCCAGCGCCTCCAGGTATCCGGTGATTCGCCCACCCAGGCAGAGCAGGTTCGAGTCGTTGTGCGCCCGGGTCATCTTCCCCATATAGGTGCTGGTGCACAGGGAGGCCCGGACCCCCTGGAACTTGTTGGCGATGATGCTCATGCCGATGCCAGTGGAGCAGACCAGGATGCCGCGCTGGATCTCGCCCCGCGAGACGGCGCTGGCCACCTTCGCCGCATAGTACGGATACCGAACGATCTCGCCGGAGTACGATCCCACATGCTCGGCGGGGATCCCTTTCTCACCCAAGAGCTTCAGGATGTGGGGCACCAGGTCGTATCCGCCGTGGTCGTTGCCGATCAGGATGGTGTTGGGGTCCATGCGGCCCTCCGTTCGCGCGGCGTCGGGATGAACTGTCGCAGGTGCCGGATCGCCTGACGCGCGGCGGCGTCCGGGTCCGGCTTGGGCAGAATCTCCACGGACGTCCAGCCCGTGTAGCCGGCCTCGTTCAGCGCGCCCACGATCGCGCCGAAATCCAGGTGGCCCCAGCCGGGGGCCAGGCGGTTGCTGTCGGCGAAGTGGACGTAGGCGATGTGGGCGATGTGCTTCTTCAGGGTGCCCTCGATGGAGGCGTCCTCGATGTTCATGTGGAAGACATCCGGCATGAGCTTGAGGCCGGGGATGGCGAGCCGCTCCAGCAGGGCGACCCCCTCGTCCACGCTGTTGATGAAGTTGATCTCGTAGCGGTTGACCGGCTCCAGGATCAGGTCCACGCCCTTGGGTCGCGCGTAAGCGGCGATTTCGCGGACGGCCTCGGCGAAGTGGCCTTCGGCGATCCTGGCCGTCTCCCCCTCGGCGATGAAGCCGCGCACCCGGCCCATGTTGACCATGGCCTTGAAGCGCGCGGCGACGTCCACCAGCCCCTTGAAGATCTCCACGGCCCGTCGCCTTCTGGAGGCATCCGGGTCGGTGAACCAGAGCTTGTGCCCGGCGAAGACCTGGCCGGTGGATACGACGGGAATCTCCAGGCCGTGCTCCCGGATCAGGCGCTCCACCCGCTCCACGCTCACCTGATCCTTGTCCATCAGGGCCAGCTCGACCCCGTCATAGCCCATCTGGGCGGCCTTCCGGATGCTCTCTTCGATGCCGCGAAAGACGACGAACGCCGTGGGGAGGGCGTTCTCGGTGGCGATGGCGACGGCAATCTTCATTCGATCACCTCACAGGCGATGCCGGTGAGCTCGCAGAATTTGACGAGCTCGGCGATGTGGTTGCCGGCGACCCCGTGGATGTGGTGGCTGTCGTAGCGCTCGACGAGGGCCATGGGGTCCATCTGCACCTGCATGAAGGCGTGGGGCCACACCGGGCACGTCTCCTTCAGCTTGGCCTCGGGGAAGCGGCGAACCTCCCCGCGGAAGAGGGTGAGCGTGTACCGGTCCATGACCCGGCTGAGTCGCCCCAGGGTCATCTCCCCCTCCTTGGCGACGTACTGGACGTGGCAGCCCTTCCCGCCGTACTTGGGGATGACGGGGCAGAGGTGGACCGATTTCAGGTTGGCCGCCGGGTCGTCGCTCCGCTCGGCGTACCAGGTGGCCATGGCGCCGCAGTTGCAGAAGACGAACACCTGCTCCTTTGGGTCGTAGTGACGGAAGTCGAAGAACAGGGCCGGACGGCCTGCGACCAGCTTGAAGACCTGCATGGTGAGGGCGGCGTCGGCATCCGCCTCGCAGGAGAGGACCGTCGGCTCCTTGGGGCCGTCCCAGTCGTAGGGGTCGTTACAGAGCGAGGCGGCGATGCACTGGGTCACGTGGTACTCGCTCAGGTCGTAGTGGCATTTCACGCCGACGAAGTCGAACTGCCGCTCGGCGATGATCTGCTTGAGGGCGATGTAACACTTGATCTGGAAGCGCAACGACTCTTTGGTGAGCTTATCGCCGTCGTAGCGGATGGAGCCGAGCCGCTCCGTCAGCCACGCCTGCGCCCGATCCGTCGAGACCTCGTCCACCTGCTCGGCCCGGCGGATCAGGTCGAGCTGGTCCACGTGGTCGCAGTCCACGCCGAACGTCTGCATCCACACGTCCGGACTGATGGCGCCGTTCACCATGCCGATGCTCCGGCCGCCGACGAGGCCGAAGACCTGGCCGCGGAGCCGCGTCGCGGCCCGGGCGGCGCGCAGGAACCGGAGCGCCTTCGCCGTCACGGCCGGCTCCTCGATGTTCCCCCAGATCTTGTCGCACTGCCGGCCGAGCTGCCGGATGGAGTTGCTGGCCGCCTGCAGGCCCCCCAGGCCCGGCAGCGTTCCATTGATGGGGGCGATGGCGAGCAGGGGCACCGACTGGAGGTGGGCGGCGAGGACCGACAGGTTGGGGAAGGCGAAGACGGGGACGTTGAGGATGACGGCATCGGGCCGCCCGGCGGCGATGGCGGCGGACTGCTCGCGGGCCAGCGCCGGGTGCCAGACGATCTCCTCGGCGAGCGTGACCTCGACCTCGCCGGTCGCCTCCAGCGCGGCCTTGATCCGGCTGGCCTGGTCCGCGATGTAGGGCGCGAGCCCGTCGTGCACCCGCTTACGCCCGTCCGAGAATGACAGCACTCCGACGCGAATCATACGCGTGTCCTCCTTGGCTTCGTGCGGTGGCCAGCCGTCAGTGTGACGATACGAGATTCGGCACGAGCAGTCGTGGAAGGAATAGGGCGAGATCCGGCACGTACGCGATCACGAGCACCACCAGGAGCATGGCGATGAACATGGGTGCCATGGGCTTGAGCGCTTCGATCAAAGGGATCTTGCCGATGGCGCAACTGATCAGCGTGCAGAGGCCGTAGGGGGGCGTGAGAAGCCCCAGGGCGATGGTCAGGCAGACCACTAGGCCCAGGTGGAGCTGGTTGAAGTGTGCGATCTCCCCCAGCTTCTGCGTGATCGGGAGCATGATGATGATGGCCGGCGTGCCGTCCATGAAGGTTCCGATGACGAGGAACGCGACGATGATGAACGCCATGATGATGTGGGGATTGCGCGTCACCACGACGACCGCTTCTCCCACCGCATCCGGAACCTTGTAGAACGCCAAGAGGTACCCATAGATGCCGGCGCACGCGAGGCAGAACAGTGGGATGGAGGACCCCAGGGCGTTATCGACCACAATCGAGGGCAGGTCCCGGAGGCGGAGCGTCTTGTAAACCAAGAAGATGATCGCCAGGGTGTACACGACGGTGACCAGGGACGCCTCCGTCGGGGTCATGATCCCGCCCACCATGCCGCCGATGAGGAGGATCGGCACGCCGATGGGCCAGATTCCCGTGCGCAGGACCTGGAGGATCTCGCGGGGGGAAGCGATCGTTTCCCGCTCTTTCGGGTAGTTGTACTTCTTGGCATAGTAGGCCGAGATGGCCATGAGACTGAAGCCGATGAGAACGCCAGGGATGATGCCGCCGATGAACAGGGCGGCCACCGAGACGTTGCCGAAGGAGCCGTAGATGATCATGAAGGTGCTGGGCGGGATGATGATCCCGATGACGGAGGCACAGGCCACCAGCGCGACCGAGAAGGCCCGGTCGTATCCCCGTTTGATCAGGTTCGGGATGAAGACGGCTCCGATCGCCGCGGACTCGGCGGCCGAGCTGCCCGTCGTGCCGGCGAAGATCATGGCGACGATCACGGTGAAATGGGCCAGCGCCCCCCGGATCCATCCGATCAGCGCCAGGCACATCTTGATCAGATACTCGGACACCTGGCCGCGGTTCATGAGGTCGCCGGCGACGAAGAAGACCGGGATGGCCAGGATCGGGAAGGCGTCGATGCCCTTCTGCATCTGCTGCATGATGAGGACAGGAGGCAGGTCGCTGGCAAAGCCCATGGCCAGGGCCGACGAGAGGAAGAGCGAGTAGGCGAGCGGAATCCCGAGGGCGACGAGCACGGCAAAGCTGCCGAACAGCCAGATCAAGAACGTCTCAACCATGTGGCATCCCTTCTCGGCTACTGGGAGGGGCCAGCCTCAGGAGCCTCGGCGAACTCCTCGAAGAGGATGTTGTAGAGCGCAAAGAGGATCATCAGGACGGCGCTGAGGGGCATGCACAGGAAGGCCCACATCATGGGGACCAAGAACGTGGGCGAGACCCGGGTCAGTCCGTACTTGATCGCGAAGTCCCAGCCGTAGATCAGGATGAAGACAGAGCACGCGAGGATAATGCCGTTCACGACGTACTTCTGGTAGAACCGCCGCGCCGCGCCGGTCAGCTTATCGCTGAACATCGTCATCCCGAAATGCTTGGAGCGCTTGACGCCCACCGCCGCCCCGAGCATCGCCATGTAGATGAAGGAATAGCGGGCGATCTCTTCGGTCCAGATGGACGGGATCTTGATGACGAAACGGGTGAAGACCTGCCACATCAAGGAGAGCATCATGATCAGGGCCATGGCCCCCACTACCCAGGCGACTCCGCGCTCGAGGGCGTCGATGGCCCGTCTGATCCAATGGTTGCTCACGCTGTCGCCTCCTCGGCATGCCGCAGGGACGGGGGCGAGCCCCGCCCCTGCGGGCGGCTCTTCTCGCTAGAACTTCTTCCCCAGCTCCCGGATCTTGGCCAACTCGGCCTCCATCTTGATGCGCTTGGCGTTCTCGTCCTGCACCGGCTTCACGAGATCGATCGCCTTCTGCATGTCCGCCTTGCTGAACTCGAAGACCTGGACGCCGTACGTGGTCTTGAGGACCGTTTCGTTCTCGAGATCGTTCTTGATGGCCCAGTCGATCTGCATCTTGGCCGCATCCCGGCCCGCCTGGATCACGATGTCGCGCAGATTGGCGGGGATCTTCTCGACGGCCTTGGCGCTGATGAGCCAGGGCAGGGTCAGGTAGTTGTGCTCCGTGCGCAGGATATACTTGCAGCTCTCGTAGAACTTCATCCCGAGGATCGAGGTCATCGTGTTCTCGGCCCCGTCCACCACGCCGGTCTGGAGCGCGGAGTAGAGCTCGGTGTAGGCCAGCGGGGTCGGGTTCATCAGGAGGGCCTTGTACGAGTTGGTTTCGTTCGGACCAGTCATGGTGCGGAGCTTGATGCCCTTCAGATCGGCCAGGGTCTTCATGGGCTTTCGCGTGAAGATGTTGCGCAGCCCATCCGTGAAGACGCCGAGCATGATGTCGCCGCGCCGCTCTTTGGTCGCCTTCTCGATCTTGGCATTCACATCGCTCGCGATGACAGCCTTCAGATGGTCCCAGCTCTTGAAGGTGTAGGGAGGGCTGTACAGGTCGTGCTCGGGCACGAAGTTGGCGTACTTGGCCGAGGCGGCCATCATCACGTCGACCGTTCCCATCTTCATGCCCTCGGCCATCTGCTCCTCATCACCGAGGACGGCATCGCTGTACAGCTCGACCTTCACCGCGCCCTTCGTTCGCTCTTCCACCAGCTCCTTGAAGATGAGCAAGCCCTTGTAGTGGCCACTGCCTTTGGGGTTGTTGGTCGCGCCACGGAGCACGACTTCCCCCGCGGTTGCGGCGCCCCCCCAGCAGACGGCGACGGCAAGCAAGACGGATACCACGAGACTGAGCTTTCGCATGGGTTCTCCTCCGGGGTGTAGGTCCTGACGCCCGTTTTCCAACGCAAGTGCCCCCCTTCATCTTCGTCGGCACCATCCTCAGGGCAGGGCACGTACCCTGAGGATCGGCAGCTATGGTTGGACGGGATGGGTGTTGAGTGCCGCTTCATCGCGGGCGGCGACGGGTAGTGTCAAGTCTTCTGTGTAAATCCCTTGAGCGGATGTCGGTCCCACTGGGCATTGAGGTGCGTGATTACGGCATAGACAATCCGATCACAGCTCACCGCATTGGTGAAGCACGTCATCGGCCGCGCGCGGCGGCGAGCCCCGCGACGTGGTTGTGGAAGTCATCAGCCGAGCCGCGCCGGCGGCCATGCGATCGTGATCATGGGCTGGTCGCGACTGTCGAGCTGGAGGCCCGGCATGACCGCATCCAGGAATTGCTGCATGTGAGCCGCCATGGCCGCCGCCGCCTGGTCCGAATCTCGTTGCCGGAGATGCTGCAGGACCGCCGCGTGTTGCTCCACGGTCCGATTGGCCCGACCGTCCCGGCAGGTCTGATAGCGCTGGGCGACCTCGATGATTTCTGGAGAGATAAGGGAGATCAAGGATCGAAGCACCGAGTTCCGGGAGCA
>Ga0187861_10005083_pt1 | contig 10709 bp, 5 predicted proteins | sample June2016WEW_10_1_3_FD_132986 | JGI IMG/M metagenome (GOLD analysis project Ga0187861, IMG submission 132986) | Peatland microbial communities from SPRUCE experiment site at the Marcell Experimental Forest, Minnesota, USA - June2016WEW_10_100 | ecosystem: Environmental > Terrestrial > Soil >...
CCAGGTCCTGGAGCGGCAGTGCGGCCAGCGTGGCAGGTGCGTACTCGCCGGCGAAGGCCTCGGCGGCAAGCGGCTTGCCGAGCTCATCCTTGAAGGGCGTGTCATTATAATAGAGCTCTTTCATGCAATCGCGCTGAAAGACGACGTAGCCGCGCTTCTTGTCTTCGTCCGAAGGCTGGAGGGGGTCTCCGGCCGGGGTGTGCAGGATGCGTTTGAAGTAGTTGTCGAAGTAGAAGCGCCGCTTGCCTTCGACGTACTTGAGGAACTTCTCGCCCTCCGCTGCTTTCTCCAGCGGATAGATGATGACCGCAGACACGCTGCAGGCCCAGTTCTCGCCGCGGAAATCGAGCTTCAGTTGCCCGTCGCTGACTTCGACGTCGAACTGCTTCTCCTGAAAGTAGGCCTTCTGGTACTTGTCGAAGGTATTGTCGGTAGGCAAGTCTTCGACGTTCCAGAAGCGGAAGTACTTCTTCCTGAAGTTCTCGAAGTCCAGCGTTTCATTCACGGCCTCTTTGCCCTGTGCCAGAATGGCGCGTTGGCGGTACACCTGGTATTCGCCCCAAAAGCCCGAAGGGCTGTCAATGTTGACGAAGACATGGTACTTGCCGTTGGGCACGTCCACAGCCAGCCCGCCGGATTCGATGCAGATGAAATCCTGGTACAGCGGGTCGGGCTGGAGCGCGTCGAAGGCGCGCCAGATTTTGGCGTCCTTCAGCCCGTAGCCGCGGCCTTTGCTGTAGAGGGAGCCCGGCGTGATCTGGGTGAAGCCCTCCATGAGCGGACTGGTGCCCGTGCCGAAATCAAAGGCGTACAGCCCCTCGAAGAGCGCTTGCTGCACGGTCAGATCGCGCTCCAGGCGGACATTGTCAATGAACAGCGGGGCGGGCGGCTTGTCGCCGATGCTGAAGACCAGGCGCTTGATGGCGTTCAGGATCAACATGCGGCCGGGCCGGGACTTCTCGCCCACATACATCTGCTTGACCGGCAGAATGAGCGTGCTCTGCCCCGGCGGCACCACAGTCGAGTAGTTGACGCGCGTCCAGTAGTCCTTGGTGGCCGTATCCTGCATCTCGACGTAGAGTTCCAGCGGTGCTTTCGAGTCCGTGTACAGGTCGGCCTTGAGGTAATCATAGCCCAGCCAGTCCTGGGGGCCGTCCATACAGGCATAGGACTTGTCCAGGCGCAAGGCTTTCTTGCCGTCAGTGGCGTGCTCCTCGACAATCGTGCCGGCGTCGAAGGGGTTCTTCTCCTCTTCGAAGGATGTGATGAGTTTGACCGGCGGCCCGGCAGCGGCTGCTTTCTTGGCTTCGAGCGCGGTGCCGCAGGCGTAGCACGTCTTCCAGGCCAGCATGTTCTTGTAGCCGCACTCGGGGCAGCGCACACAATCCGCAGCGATTTCGCCCGGCGGCTGGATGGGCGCTTCTTCCTTGTCCAGCGAGGGCTTTTCGGTGAGCGGCACATCTTCGCCCACCTTGACCATTGAGACATCGTCAATCCAGAAGTAGCCGGGGGCCATCAGGCCGAATGACGGGCCGGCTTCTTTCTTCTCCTTGAGTTCCCCGACGTAGGTCAGCTTGGTCCAGCCGAAGGTCCCATTCTTGCCGAGCGGGATGTACTTGGCGTTGAACATGAACTCAGTCATCGCGTTCCAGGTGCCCGTGCCAATATCCAGCCCGCGGATATAGGCTGTGAGCTTGTACCGCCCCGGTTCGAGAGGGACATTCTGGGCGATGCGAATCTTCGCCCCTGAGCCGCCAACCAGCAGGCACGAGTGCTTCCCGGTCCTGGCCACCTGGCCGACTCGGAAGTCGCAATCACCCTCGTACTTCCAGCCGCCCCACTTGGCGAAGACATGCCCGAACTGGTTTCTTTCCATGGGGATCTCAAATGAGGGATCCTGGACCAGATTATTCTCCTCCCCCGCGCAAGCTGCTCCAACCAGGAGCACCAGCGCTGGCAGTAAGACGACTCCCAAAGCTCGCATGTCAGTTCCTCCTCTTCGACAACCTGATCCACAATCCTATGAGAGATATAACCCGCGAAGCGCAAAACGTAAGGGATTGCGCGAGAATATGCTGGGCGCGGTTCAAGCCTGTAGAATAAGGCCTACTGCCTGACTTTCCAGGATTCCTGGCATTCTGTTGCGTAGTACGGTTTCTCCCCCTCTCCACCGATGCACAAGCAAGCTGCACGCTCCACCTCAACTCTTTGGCGTACCAGCACTTGCTGGTATGTAGAAATAAAAACTTGGTTTGGCAAGAGGAATGCTACTCTCTGCCTTCAGCCATTCCGGCAAGGGAGCACCGAGGCATGCTTACCCAGTCCGTCCTTCTGATAGAGAACAACAAAGAGAACGAGGCCGTGATCATTCATACGCTTCGCAGGAGCAAATTCGAGGGCGTGGTCACAGTCGCACGTGACGGCCCCCAGGCCTTGGACTATTTATTCGGGCTGGGTTCACCACTGCGCGCCAATAAGGCGGCCTTTCCGCAACTCATCATACTGGAACTTGAGTTGGGCAAAATGGGGGGCCTCGAAGTCTTGCGTCGTATCCGCGACAACCCGCGCACCAGTCGAATCCCAGTCGTGATCTTCAGCACCTCAGAGGACCAGGAAAGTCTGATCAAGAGTTATGGCTTGGGCTGCAACGCCTATGTGCGCAAGGAGGCCGATCTGGATATTCCCATTGAGACCGCGCGCCGGCTCGCCTTGTTCTGGCAGAAAAACGAAACTCCGCCGCCCGTAGAGAACTCCGCGTGAGGCTTGAGGCCTGAGGCGTGAGGCGAACCCTCAAGTCTCAAGCCTCATGCCTCCTTAGAGGCGGCCATCAAAGACCGACTCCGCCCAACGCAGAATGGCTTTCAAGTCACTGCGCATGGTGCGCCTGACCTCGCTTCTCAATAGGGACAACCCGCCAGGAGCCTCTCTTCTAGCCAGTGTCCTGCGGTCCACCAAGAGCCTTCTCGCTTCCGAGGCCTGGGTCGCCAACTGCTTTGCCGTTTCATTCTGTTCGTGGGCTTCCTTGACCCGTTGAGCGGCCTTGGCAGGATCTGCCTCTGCACGCATGTCGCCCATGTACGCTTGCGCCCTGGCCCTGGCGTCTGCCGCTTTTTTCTCCGTATCCGCCACGAGCGCTTGGGTTTCGTCGGCAATCCTGAACAATGCTTCTCCGCGCAGCGCCTTCGCCCAAGCCTGATTGGCGGTCAGTTCCTGGCGTCCTTCCCTTTTGACCAGCCGTTCCCAGATCTCAATGGCCTTCTGATAGACTTCGACGGCTTCCTGAAGGTTCCCAAGGTTCTTCAACGCAACCGCACGATTGAGGTACGCAAAAGCCAGATCGTTCGCCAGTTCTTCACGCCCCTCTTTATCAACCATTTCGCCCAGGATCCGGATGGTCTTGCCAAAATACTCCACGGCCGTGGCCAGCTCATTCAGGCTCACGTGCAGAAAGGCCCTTTCGGAACAGAGAATGGCATACAGGTACTGCATGTCTTTGCGGCCCGCGGCCACCTCCCTCTCAAAGATCTTCTCCGCCTTGACATACCCGGGCATGTCGGCCAGAGCCTGTGTCCTTTGGGAGAACGCACGGGACGGCTTGAGGAGCAGTATGGTTCCCCCGCGTTTTGCCACGCCCATAGCTTCGTTCATCCATTCCTGGGGAGTGCTCCACTGCGCCCCTCCGCCGGGCTGCCAGCGCGCATGGGCAATTGCTAACAAGGTGCCACGATGCACTGCGGCGGGCGTGCGGCGGGGATAAGCCTTCTTGGCCACTTGGCCATAGATCTGGCGCAACAACTCAGCGACCTCGCCTAAGCTGGACCAGAGTTTGTAGCGCTGCGGAGTAAAGCATTTCTGCAGGACGCCGGCGACCGGTTGAGGCATGGCGGGACAGGGAGGTTGGACGGCACTCGCTTGCTGGACCCGTTCCATAATATCTGGATTGGTTAGCGGCCGTGGCGCTATGACTGCCGCTGCTTCGGGTTTCGGCGGGGCTGTAACTGCCGCTGCTTCGGGTTTCGGCGGGGCTGCAACTGCCGCTGCTTCAGGTTTCAGCCCGGCTGCAAACATCTCCAGAACCGAGGCGCCCCAATTCCAGACGTCTGCCACATAGGCGGCGTCTTTGTCGGCGGCCGGAGCCAGCGGACGATAGACGATTAAACTTCCAGGAACTACATTCTTCGCCTGTGCGCCCTGTCCTGTGCCCAGCGCTGTGGCTTGCGCCAGACCAATGTCTGTGATCTTGACAATGCCACTGTTCAGCACGAAGACGTTGCTGGGTCTGACATCTTGGTGCATTACTTTCATTTTGTGGACTGCTTCCAGTCCCCACGCCAGTTGAATGGCTATGTCCAGGATGCGTTCCAGCGAGTGGGCCGCATCCTGAACGTAGAGCCTCTTGTTGGCAATCAGTTTATCCAGGCTCGAGCCCTGCACGCAGTCAATGAAAATGAGCACCTCGTCGCCCAGCAGCCGCGCAAAGCGGCACCCCACTAGATTTGGATGTTCGGGCAGGTACATCCAGGCCTCAAGTTCGGTGAGGAACCTGGTTTGCCTTTCATTATCCGCGAAGCGGATGCGTTTGACGGCGTAGCGGCGGTTGGTGGCGCTCTCAAGTACCACGTAAACGGAGCCCAAGGCCCCCTGGCCCAAGCGCTCCAGCACTTCAAAATCCTCGAGAATCGTCTGGCCTTCCCGCCAAGCGTCCTCGGGGACCGTCGGTGGTAACACAGGCATTAGCAAGTGCCTCTCTGAGAACCGTGAGGCCCGGAAAGACACGCTCGGCTGACACGTTCTCTCACTGGTTGTGTCCGGCACTGGCGCCGAAGGCCTGTCCTGGGCTTGGCGGTTCTTCTCCCCAGTGCCCGTATACATGTCAAACGGCAATACAGCAACTCACAAAATGCGTTCGCCGGGAGTGCTCTTTCTCTTTTTTTCAGAAAATAGCCAGGGAGCGGGTTAGTATGCAAGTAGTGGAAACCGTGTGCCCAAAGTGCTCCGCGAAAGTCGCCGTCCCTCTGGCGGATGCCGCTATGTCCGGGAGACTGCGCACTGTCGAATGTCCCGCTTGCCGCTACGAGTTCGATGCGCGTGCCGCGCTGGCCAGTGCGTCCGTGCAGGATACGCTCGCCCCAGGCCCCAACGCTCCCGCCGCCCCCCCGCCTAGAAAGGCGCTCGAACCCATGGCGCCCGCAGCCGCAGCCGCCGAGTTGCAAAAGCAGGGCCTGCGGCTGGACGTCAACAAGCCTGCGCGGCGCGTGCCCAAGAAGATCGGCGCCTACGACGTGCTCTCGGAGATCAGCCGCGGGGGCATGGGCGTGGTCTACAAGGCCGTGGACACCCAACTGCGGCGGATGGTGGCCATTAAAGTGCTGCTCTCCGGGGAAGGCGCGAAGGATGAGGACCTCAAGCGCTTCAAGCGCGAAGCCCAGGCCACCGCCCGGCTGCAGCACCCCAACATCGTCCAGATCTATGCGGTCGGCGATCACGAGGGCGAGCCCTACCTGGTGATGGACTTCGTTGAAGGCAAGACCGCCAAGCGGCTCAGGGAAGAAGGCCAGATGACGCCGCATCTGGCCTTGTCCATCCTTGAAAGCGTGGCCGAGGCGTTGCACCACGCCCACCTGCACGGCGTGATCCACCGCGACGTTAAGCCGGCCAACATCATCGTGGATAAGAACGAGCGCGTGCAATTGATGGACTTTGGGCTGGCCCGCCGCGTGGACGAGGACCTCGAGGTCACTCAATCCGGCACCACCATGGGCACGCCCTCCTATATGTCTCCCGAACAGGCCGAGGGGCACCTGGACGAAGTGGACGCCCAGAGCGACGTGTACTCGGCCGGCTCCTGCCTCTACGACCTGCTGACGGGGCGCCCGCCCTTTGAAGCCCCCACTATCCTGGCCACGCTGCGGCGGGTGTTGGAAGAGAGCCCCGTCCCGCCGCGCCGCCTGAATCCCAAGATCCATCAGGATGTCGAAACCATTTGCCTGAAGTGTCTGGAGAAGAACAAGAAGAACCGCTACGCCACGGCCAAACAGCTCGCCGACGACATCCGCCGTTTCAACGCGGGCGAAGCGATCAGCGCCAAACCCCTCGGCTTCTTCGCCTGGTGCTGGCGCAAGCTCTGGCGGCACAAAGAAATCTCCCTGGCGCTCTGCGCCATTGTCTGTTCGGCGCTGGCCGCACTGGTCTATTCCTTCAACCAGTCCCGCCGCGCGGCCCGGCAGCAGATTGAGGACCGGCAGAAGAAGCTCCGCGAAGAGCTGGCGGACGCCCAGCAGAAGCTGTCTGTAGGCAAGGAGAGCCTGGCCAGACTTAGCGATGCCGCGCCCGAGCAATTCAGTCAGCACCGGGACGTGGTGCGCGGGCAGCTTGCTGAGGCGCAGAAGGCTTTTGGCCAGGTGGAAGCCGGGAACGCTGAAGCCGAGAGCGCGCTGAAAACGCTGCGCAAGCTCGAGAACGAACTCGAAGTCCGGCACTTCCTCCACAAGGCCAGGATGTTCCTCAGCCCTCCCAAGGTGCGGCCGGGCGAGGCGCAGGAGTTGCCCAACTACGCGGGCGCGGAATTCGCCGCCCAGGAAGCCGCGGATCGCGACCCCGGGAACACCGAGGCCAAGGAGTTGCTGATCCTGGCCAAGGGCACCCGCGCAGTCGCCATCGAGACCGAGGGCTCGCCGGCGGAGGTCTTCGCCAAGCGTATCGTGGACGTAACCGGGCGGCAGTTATCCTCCGTCCCGGGACTCGGACTGCCGCTGGGCCGCACGCCAGTCAAAGGCAGCAAGCTCGAACCCGGCCTGTATCTTATTTCCTTCAAATGCGCCGGCCTTGTGGGGCGGGTTGGCAACCCGCCCTACGAGGTGCAGCAAGCCACGCTCTTGGTCACGCGCGATGCCAAAGATGAGGACCTGCGGCTCAGAATCACAGTGAACGCGCCGGAAGAGAACATGGTCCTGATCCCCGCCGGCAACGTGACGCTCCCGCAGCATGGCTCAGTCGCCGTCCCGCCGTTCGCGATTGACCGCTTCGAGTACCCCAACAAGGCCGGCACGGTGCCGGCAACGGGCCTCTCGCTGGTAGACGTGCAGGCCCTGTGCAAGAAACAAGGCAAGGCCCTCTGTAATCCCGGCCAGTGGTTGCGCGCCTGCATGGGCGACGGGGAGAGGCGTTACCCCTATGGCGCGGCTTATCTCAGCCGGGCTTGCGCCACGGGCTTTGATTTTGAGGCGCAGAAGCAGCCCCTGCCCAGCGGCCTGTTTGCGCGCTGCCGCACCCCTGAAGGCGTGTACGACATGTCCGGGAACGTGGCCGAGTGGACGGACACCACCGAACAGGAGAACACCTTCGGCGGCGACTGGACCAGCTCGACCCGCGTCGCCGACCTGACTGTCAGTTGCTGGGCGCGCTCGCCTCACGACGAAGTCGGCCCGGACCGCTTGGGATTCCGCTGCTGCAAGGGAAAGTGAAGGACCAGCCACAGAGGACACAGAGGACACAGAGAGAATTTTGGATTGAACTTCCGGACCCGCTGGAATCGAAAATCAAGAAATCCTCCTCCGTGCCCTCTGTGTCCTCGGTGGCAAATCCTTCGGGTTATCCTCCCAGTGGCAACTTGACAGGCCTGCCACCTGCGGCGGCGGACTGGTCTATGGCCATGCACAACTCGTGGGTCTTGTACGCGTCCGCGATGTTGCAGTGCGATTCGCGGTTCTCGCGGATGCAGGCCACGAACTCATTGATCTCAGCGTCGAAAGGATGGTGGTGCACGTCGCCGGAGTCCGGCAGGACCGTGGGCAGCGTGGCCCAGGCGGTTTGTCCGGGGAGGAGCTTCGGCGACCACAAGCGGTTGTCGCGCAACGTGCCGGCGGTGCCGGCCAGGTCTATGTTGAAGGCATAGGGCATTTCGCAGTCCAGCAGGGATGAGAGCTTGCCGATTACGCCGTTGCGGAACTTCACTATCGCCACAATGTTGGCATCGAATTCGTACAGCCCTTTCTTGTTGTTCCCCAGGGCCGACACTTCGGCGACTTCGTCGCCCACGAGCCAGCGCAGCGCGTCCACCGCGTGGCAGCCGGCGAAGAGCATGCTGCTGCCGCCGCTGGCCTTGGTGTGGGCCCATTCCCAGCCGCTGTACCACGGCCCCACGCCGTGCCAGTAATCCACCTCGGCGTAGAACAGGTCGCCGATGACGCCGGCGGCCATGAGCGCCTTAAGGTTGTCGAGCAAGGGGTTCCAGCGCAGCACGAAGCTGACGATGCTCCGCACCCCCGCGCGGGCCACAGCGTCGCGCAGGGCCTGGTTCTCCGCCATGCTCAAGACCATCGGTTTCTCGATAAGCACGTGTTTGCCGGCCTTGGCCGCGGCGATGCCTTGGCTGGCGTGAACGTGGTTCGGCCCGCTGATGTTCACGATGTCCACGCGCCGGTCGGCCAGGACCGCCTCAAAGTTGTCTCCCACGGCGCAGTCCAGTTTCAGCTTGTCCACCAGCCGCTGCGCACTCTCCCGGCGGCGGCTGCTGACGGACACGATCTGCGCATGCGGGTTTTTGAGCCAACTGGCGGTGTGTGCCTCGGCGACCCATCCCGCGCCATGAATGGCGACCCCAAGTTTGCCGTTGATCATTTTGTCCTCCTCCTTGAAGGATCAGCCACAGAGGACGCGGAGAAAGATTTTGCGATTCTCGATTCCAGCAGATCGGGCAGTTCAATCCAAAATCCAGAATCCAAAATCCAAAATTCTCTCTGTGTCCTCTGTGGCAAAGCGTTGTTACAGGTACTCCTCCGGGAACTTCCACGGCGCGCGGTATTCCGGCTTGGCCAGTTTCGCGGCCTCGGCGTCACCCGTGATCTTCTCCGTGGCGGCGTCAAAGCGGATCGAGCGGCCCAGCTTCAGCGAGAGGTTGGCGAGCACCAGCGGCACGTCAATCTTGCTGTGGTATTCCGGGTTGCAGCTCGGCTGCGTGCGGGACTTGATGCAGTTGAGCCACTCGCGCTCATGCCCGGGCGAAGGCGGGAGCGAACGCTCCGGCGGCTGCGGGTCTTTGAGCAGCTTGCCTTCGGGCACGACCTCGTGCTTGCCGTAGTCGCTGAAGAGCGTGCCGTTGACGCCGTGAAAGTAAATGCCCAGCCGCCGCGCCGGCTCCCCGCGTCCGAAATCGAAAGCGAAGCTGTTTGTCATGGACATCATCCAGGTCAGGGTGCAACCCGGATACTGCCACAGGATCTCCTGGGTGTCCGGCGCGTCGCCGGCGTCCTGGATGGTGTAGCGGCCGCCGCTGCTGTACGTCACTGTCGGGTATCCAAGCTCCAGCGCCCAGACGGGCAGGTCAATGATGTGCGGGGCCATGCCTGGCGTCCAGCCGCCGCTGAACTCCATGAACGAGCAGTTCTCGTAGGCGTTCTTCACGATCAGCGGGTTGAAAGGCCGCATGGGGTACGGGCCGACCCAGAGTTCCCAATCGAGTTCGGGCGGCGGATCGCTATTCGGCGGATTGCCGATGCCGCCGGGGCCCTGGTTCATGACGTTGAAGGTGCGCGCCACGCTGATCTTGCCCAATTTGCCGCTGCGGATCCACTCGACGACGCGCCGGTAGTTCTCGCTGGCGTGAATCTGCGTCCCGACCTGGGCAATGCGGTTGTGCTTCTTGACGGCGTTCTTCAGCGCCAGGCTCTCCGCGAGGTGCAGCGTCATGGGCTTCTGCACGTAGAGGTCCTTGCCCGCTTCGCAGGCATCCACCGCGATGCGGCAGTGCCAGTGCGGAGGCGTGCCGATGATGACGGCGTCCACGTCCTTGCGGGCGAGCAGTTCGCGGTAATCGTGGTAGGTCTTGGCGCTGGCCTTGTACTTGGCGGCGGCCTGCTCGCAGCGCGCTTTCCAGGCGTCGCAGACGGCGGTCACAGCGACATCGGGCTGTGACCCGCAGTTGCCCAGGTTGCCCATGCCCATCCCGCCGCAGCCAATCAAGCCCACCTGGATGCGCTCGTTGGCCGGGACTTTATCCTCTCCTCCCAGAGCGGACGCCGGGACGACGTACGGGAACGCGGCGCCTATTGCTCCCGCAACGGCAGCCTTGCGCAGAAAACTGCGGCGCGTTTCTTCCTTGGCGTTTGCCATGGCCTGCGACCCTCCTTTTAATTGTCTATGCACCGCAGAGACGCAGAGTGCACGGAGAAAAGCGGAAAAAACGAAACTCGAAACTCGAAGGAAACAGCAAGCTCGAAAACAGAAAGCCACGCTGAGTCCTTTGCGGCGATTTTTTCTCTGGCGGTCATGCAAGTCCTCCGCGTCCTCTGCGGTGAATAGTCCAGGTCAACACCCAAAGTCCCAGATAGCTTCCATCGCTCTAAGTCCTTAATTTACTGGCCTTTTAGGGATAGATTCAAGATATAATAGGGATCGTTTCGAGATATACTGGGGATAGTATCAGGTGAAGATAAAGATATAACCACGTGAGAATAACGATATAGTAACAATGCAGGGCGCGGAAGGAGAATTGAACGGACCAGCCTGTATGGACAAGTTCCCTGGCGATCAAGCGGCACTCCGAGTTTCGGATTCTGAGTTTCGGTTCTTGGCTGCACATGGCTCTGGGCCTCTTCCTACCTCTACTGTAACCGTTTTTGGTCGGCAGGGAAGCGGCGTGAGGGAGGCAGGCGACCAGTGGATCGCCGCCAGGCGTAGATGCAACTCTCTACATTGCGGCGCAGCAACTC
>Ga0187861_10005088_pt1 | contig 10701 bp, 4 predicted proteins | sample June2016WEW_10_1_3_FD_132986 | JGI IMG/M metagenome (GOLD analysis project Ga0187861, IMG submission 132986) | Peatland microbial communities from SPRUCE experiment site at the Marcell Experimental Forest, Minnesota, USA - June2016WEW_10_100 | ecosystem: Environmental > Terrestrial > Soil >...
ATAGCAACAATGACAACACGTACCTTTTCAAGATCGACCAGCGCATCGGCCAGCACGATAACGCCTGGTTTCGCTGGTCGCACATGTACATGCCCATCACCTCTCCGGAGTATCCCCTAGTAAGTTCGGGTACCAACGACAAACCGAACAACTGGGGCGCTGGGGATACACACGTCTTTAGCCCGAGCCTGGTCTTCGATGGGCGTTTCGGAAGGAACGATTACCCCGAACTCGCCTACACAGGCCCGAATGCCGGGTACGGCGTCTTTACGCAGCTAGGTTACCAAGGCACCGCGAGATACGGCTACGTTGACAATGAGCTGACAGCTCCGTATAGCGGCATCGGAAATGTGGGTCCGTACGAAGAGCATCAAGACGACTGGGAGGGCGCCGGGACCCTGACGTGGGTTCACGGACACCACACGATTAAAGGCGGCTTTGAGTACTTCTTCCTCCGCTATCAGTGCTGTGCTCTCCAGCCCGGCATGGGACAAAGGGATCAGTACTCTTTCGTCAACACGCAGACCGGAGACCCGACCAACCTCGCGAACACTGGGGATTCACTCGCTTCCGCGATATTGGGATACCCGGACAGCATTTACTTCGCCAACCAGAAATTCAACTTCAGGTTCCCAAGTATTGCGCCTTTTATTGAGGACAAGTGGCAAGTAACGCCAAGACTTACCCTTACCCTAGGCCTTCGTTATGACCGCACGTCTACGCCGCACCTTATCGAGAGCATCGACAGTACACTCGATCCGGGGAACGGCGATTGGTTGATTGGCGGAGGGAAGCTCCCAGGGGCGTGTAACACGGTTGGCGCGGCGCCGTGCATCCCGGGTGATGGCAACCTGGCAAATATCCCGTATGGGAACAAAATCGTGGCTGCTAAGAACCCGGACATAGGACAAAATCCTGTTAACAACATGTGGGGCCCGCGAATTGGCTTGGCTTGGCGACCGACGGAAAAAACGGTTGTACGAGGTGGGTACGGGATTGTTTACGACTCCATGATGGGCCAGATCCAGTCTTTCCAGGCTAATGTCGGCTCTTGGCCGGACGCGACCAACACCCAATTATCCTTCAACCCCACCGGCGGAGCACTGACCACTGTTCAGCAGCTTCAAACGCTAAGCGCTTCGGCGTTGCCAGGCGCGGACCCCTGGAGCTCCGAAAACTGGATGGTTGACCCGAATGTTAAGCCCGCACGGTCATATCAGTGGAACGTGGGAATCCAGCGGGAAATGACGGGGAATCTCATGCTGTCAATCGCTTATGCCGGCGCTTCAACTAACCGCTTGAATGTTACCGGATTGTTTAACGTAGCTACGGCCGCCACCAATGGAAATGCCGCAACGATTAAGTCGCTCACACCTTTCCCTTGGGCTTCCACCACGTTCATGAATGAATCCATTGGGTTAGCGCACTACCACAGCCTGCAGGTCACGGCGGAAAAGCGGTATTCGGCTGGCTTGCAGTTCCTGATCGCCTACACTTGGTCGAAGGCAACGGACGACGGCGGCAGCGGGTTCTACGCTGTTGAGAATGGCCCTGGCGGGGAGGCTGCGGTCCAGAACTTCTATAACATTAAGGGAGACTGGGGCGTTTCCGCGTACGATATCACCCATAATTTGTCCGCTGCCATTATGTACGAATTGCCGGCCGGCAAGGGCAGGCGGTTCCTGAACAAGGGTCCGCTTTCTTACATCCTCGGTGATTGGCAAGTGAACACAGTCACCACGGCCCGGTCCGGACAGCCTTACAACCTGGATGTGCTGGGCGACATTGCAAACCTTGGCAACCAGGTCGGCTGGTTTAGTTATGGCCGGCCAAACCTGGTGGGTAACCCGCACCTTTCGAATCCAACTCCAAAGGAGTGGTTCAACACAAACGCCTTCTCGATCCCAGTTAACTCTTTTGGGAACTTCGGGAAGAACGTGTTGCGGTCCATGGCTGTCTACAACGTGGACTTTTCAGTGTTCAGGAACATTCGGATTAAGGAAAACGTGGGGTTGGAGATTCGCGGCGAAGCCTTCAACGTCCTCAACCACTTCATGTATGGCACTCCGGGGGTGGACATTGGGACTTCTGATGCCGGTGTGATTAACGGTGACACCGGGCCTCGGATAATTCAACTCGGCATAAAACTCCGCTTTTAGAAGCCGTATCCTCGAAGCGCTGCCGGTGACTTCTGCCTGCCGGCAGCGCTTCGTTCGCTTCCGTCTTCCAACAACCAAACGCCGTGTTTCGGTCAGTTTTTTTGCTGCTCGCAAACTTGGGGGATTCTTTCGACGAACCGACTGTAATTTGTGTTGCGGATTGCAGCAAGCATGCCGTGTCTCCCTCGCAACCTTTCCGCATATAGATATCCGTGGCCACATCTTCCACGGTATGTGGAAAGTTGGTTCTTGATTTTGTAACGGAGATGGCAGGACGCTCGATACCAGTATTAGGCTATTACGAGTGGTAGTGGGGGCCAGGATGACGGGGTTTCTGCAAAGCCTGGATCTTTGCTGCGCTCAGTCCTTCGGGCGCGTGGGGTATTAGTCTGTCTGCATGAATCTGATCATCAGTTTTGAGGGAGGACAAGAAGTATGAACCAACGTAAACTGGGCAAAGACGGAGGTGAAAAAATGAGAACTATGAGTCGACGCCGGTTTGTAGGCGCCGCGACCGCGGTGCTGGGGGAGGCGGGGGTTCGCGGCCTGGGTGCACAGACTTCGGAACCAGCCAGCGCGAGCGAGGTAAAGTTATTCAGCCGGTTCACGCGACTGCCAGGGAAGAGCATTACCCCGCAGGGGTGGTTGCTGCGCTATGCTCAAATCAATGCCGACGGTTGGGTCCTGAAGTACGCGAAAGACGCCATGCCGGCAGTCTGGGGACGGTATGTGCACCGCACCTCCAATCCCGACCTGGGATTCACCGACAATGACGAATGGAAGGACGCGCCCGATTACGGCGCCTATTTTGGGGATGCCCTGGTTCACTATGGGGCCCTATTCCCGAACTCCGCCACCGGCACAGAAGCGGATAAGTGGGCAGCCCAACTGACCGGATCGCAGGATGCTGACGGGTATATCGGCGCTTTCACACCCAAAGCCCGATGGCAGTGCTGGCTCGAGATGTTCCACCAATCGCTTCTCATTGACGCCCTAATGTTTCGCTACGATTGCACGGGTGACCCGGCAGTGCTCCGCACCTGCGAACGGGCTGCTGATCTGATTGTGCAAATCTGGTCCCAACCCTCTGCACAAGTGAAAATGGATATCTTCAGTGACCACGGAGCGGTGATCGTCCGGACGATGGGGAAGCTGTACGCGGCCACGGGCAAAGACAGTTATCGTAAATGTGGCAGGGCAGTGCTGGAGCGCTATGGCAGGGTAAAGGGCTATCTCGCCGGTGGTAACGTAGTTGAACACGACCACAACGCGGTGGCATCCGAGCATATCGGACTTCCTGCTGCAGTTTATGAATACACGGGTGTTCCGGAGTTTCTACAGGCCAGTCGGGCAGGATGGGAGATGATGCAACCTTACCTCTCGGTGGACGGGACGCCGCACGGCAACGAAATGATCTATGAGACCGGTTCGAGAGCGAACTGCGAACATTGCGGTGCGGTGGAATGGATGATCAGCAGCCGTGAGCTCTTGCGGACGACGGGAGAAGCTAAGTACGCCGACGCGGTGGAACGGGCGATGTTTAATGGTTATGCGGCCCCCAAGAGGCCGGATGGCATGGCGGTGGGGTATATGCATACGCCGAATCAACTGGTCGCTACCGAATGGAGCCAGCCTCATGACAACGGCGGTGACGTTGACTACTGGGCTTCCCGGCAGCACTTTTCGACTGCACATGAACCGCTCTGCTGCAACGCCAACGGCCCTCGCGGAATTCCGTTTTACGTTGAGTCTATGGTCATGCGATCCGAAGATGGAGTGGCGGTTGCGCATTACGGTCCCTGCACTGCGAATGTAACTCTGCCGCACGGTGGACGCGTTGTGCTACAGATCGACACTGCTTACCCGTTTGAGGATGAAGTCCGAGTGAAGGTCGAACCGGAAAAAGCCGCGTCGTTTGCTTTGCAGTTTCGAATTCCTGGCTGGTGCGTTGGCGCTGCCGTTGAAGTTAACGGTGTTCAATTTCAGCCCGCTCCCAAACCCGGTACCTTCGTTAAACTCCAGCGGCAGTGGGAGCCAGGAGACAAGGTTAAACTCCAATTTCAGAATCAAACTCGCCTCATCTGGCGTCGAAGACCGGAATTCCACATCCGAGTTCAATGCGCGGCAGTGGAACGAGGACCGTTGGTATTTGCCCTGCCTGTAGAGGAAGATTGGCAATCTTTTGTAGGGCCTGCTCACGGACCGGGCCAGGACATTAAGAGCTGGCGGCTTTTTCCCAAGGAAGGGTCAATTTGGAACTATGCGCTGATTATTGACCGCGATAATCCTGCGCGGAGCCTCAGTTTGCGGAAACTCTCCGTGCCCGAGGATGCACAACCGTGGGGGCCGCATCCGCCTTGCGGGTTGGAGGTTAAAGCACGGCGCGTCCTCAATTGGCAGATGGAAGGAGATCCTCAGCACCCGAAGACCCCCGGGTTTCCTTTCAACCCCATGAAACTGTCCGATGAAGTGGAAAACGTGACACTGGTTCCCTTTGGCGCCACGCGCCTGCGAATGGCATTCTTGCCTGTCATTTCAGGTTAGTGTCGCGCGACGTTAGAAGCCTGTATGCAGCGCTCGACATGACCGTGCGCCGGCGGAAACTTTTCCCGCATGGGAGGGCCGAACGGCGTTCGGTTCCGGGGCGAGCGCCGCTTGCCCCCAACAAGGAGAACACTTCCATGAAAATTCGTTCGTTATCGCGACGCGATCTGATGGGCCGGATGTCGCGGGCGGCAGTTGCCGCTCCACTTGGGTCGGCCTTGCTGAGCACAAACGGCTGGACGGCTCAGCAGCCAGCCGAAGCGGGCGAGAATAGCGGCGTCAGGACGTATAACGTTCGCCATTACGGGGCGAAGGGAGACGGCAAAACGCTGGACACGGCGGCGTTCCAGGCGGCTATTGACACCTGTACACACGACCAGGGCGGCACGGTTCTGGTCCCGGCGGGAGAGTTTCTGATCGGTTCCATCGAGCTCAAGAGCAATGTAACGTTTCATCTTGGTCCTGCGGCACGCCTCCTGGGAAGCACCAACGTTGACCACTACAAGAAAGGTGTGGAAAGGACGGTTTACGGGAGCGTGGCCTTGATTTACGCGAACGATGCCGAGAATATCTCCCTCGAGGGGAGGGGCACGATCGACGGCCAAGGAGCGGCATTCCGTGGCCGGCCTGATAACGAGCGTCCTTTTCTCCTGTTGTTTAATGGATGCAAGAATCTATCGATTCGGGACGTCTTTCTGACCAACAGCGCCTTTTGGTGCACACACTTTAATGGATGTGACTACGTCAATATCGATGGTATGAGGATCTACAGCCGGGTAATTGGCAACAATGACGGATTTCACTTCGATGATTGCCGGCACGTTCAGATCTCGAACTGCAACGTTGCCTGTGGAGACGACGCCTGCGGCCTTTTCGGTAGTAACCAATATGTGACCATCACCAACTGTACGTTCAGCACTCGATGGTCGGTGTTTCGTTTTGGGGAAGGTGTTACAGAGAACATCGCGGTCTCCAATTGCGTCATCTACGATACATTCGGGTGTCCGATCAAAGCGCAAATGCGCAAAGACACTCGATTGGAGAATATCTCATTTTCAAATATCATAATGGATAATGTCACGGGGCCAATCTACCTCGGCATCGGCTCACCTCCGCCGGGTGTTGAGGCGTGGTGGAACTGGACTCCCAGCGAGACGGCCAAGCCTTCCGCAGGAGGGATCGTCCGTAACATCACCTTTGAGGGGATCCGCGCCACCATCGCGCCCGCGCCCGATCTTAAGGAGTATCCTTGGGAGAGTCCGTTTCCCGGCGAAACGAGAACCTGTATCAACCTGACCGCGGTGGATGGCCAGTTTATAGAAAGCGTTGCCTTCAGCAACATTCACATCACCTTCCCGGGTGGCGGCAGCTCAGAGGAAGCGGCCAACCGGAAGGTTCCGCAGACCTCGGGAAACGAGTATTTCCAATTTGGCGCACTGCCGGCCTACGGCATGTACGCGCGGAATGTGCGGGGGCTCAGGATCGAGAACGCGCGCTTCGACGTGGCCACTCCCGACCGCAGGCCGGCACTGGTGTTCGATCACGTGGAAGATGGCGCCGTAAACGGCTTCAGCGCTCAGGGGAACTTGCAAGCTGAATCGCTGCTTCGCTTCACTGACACACGGGAGGCGTTGCTCACCGCTTGCCGGGTTCTCACGCCGTGCGCCGCCTTCCTCGGGCTCGAGGGTCCCGCAAACGCGGGCATCACTATTGCTACATGTGATCTCTCCAAGGCGGCCAAAGCGCTGGTGTTCAGTCGCGGCGCCAGGAAAGACGCGGTGAAGCTCGGTTCGTAAATGAAAGGAGAATGCGGAGTATGGATCGCCGAGGCTTTTCATCGAGGCTTCTAAAACTCGGGGTGTTCTCGTCGTTGCTGTCGAAACTTCCGCGGCTGGCCAGCGCAGTTGGCACGCAGGTTTCGGATGATGGACCAGGCGCAGGGGAATATTCAATCAAGGTCGAAAACCTGACAGTCCGTCTCGACGCTAAGGGCCGCATTGTGGGAGCGGATGTCGGCGCCAGGAAATTAGGGCGGGCCTTGGCCGGCGAAACCGTCCTCGAAGGCTGTAGCGCCGGCGGACCCGTGGCCGCACGCCGGCTAGAGGGCGATGGAGTGGAGTTTTCCTCCAGGATCATTGGTCCTGATCAGAAACAGGCCGATATGATTCAGCGCTTTCTCGCGGGTCGAGGGAGCGTGCGGTGGGAGATTGAGATAACTTCCGGCGGAGAGCCGTGGACGGTTCCGATCACCACGAAACTCCGCTGGCCCGTTCCGGAGGTTTCCCACTTCTGGACCTCTTGGCTGGGCGGGGATGACCAATGGAAGGACCCTTTGCAGCCCCAGCCCATGTCGAGTTGCTCGTGGGCTTGTTCCTGGGCCTACGGACCCTACGCCGGAGTGGGCGGCTTTTGTGTTCCGCTGGCGAGCGTCATCGAGGACCAGCAAGACACGGGGCTCAGCCTGGTGCTTTCGCCCGAGGATCCGATTCTCGACCTGACCCTGACCAGCGACGCTGAGGGGCTGGTCGCCTTTCGCCGAGAAGACCTGCGGCTCGGCCAGGGGCGGACGGTGAAGCTTGCTGTTGACCTTGTGGGCCACGAGGCCGACTGGCGAGGCGGCTTGCGTTGGATGGTGCAGCGTTACGAGCCGTTTTTTGACCCTCCCAATCCAAAGGTCCAAGAAATGGCCGGGACCGGGGCATATTCCGGCTGGAATGGCTCGATTGATGCCGGACGGCTGAAGCAAATGGCCTTCAGTGTCATGTGGGAGGCAGCATTTGATTGGCCGTACATGGGGATGTATTTCCCTCCAGTGGACGAGACCGAGGCTTGGTCGACGGCCGGTTATGACAGCGGCGGCGACCACGTACCCGAACTGGTGAGACAGGTTTCCTATCGCATACTCAACGAGCGCGCACGCGCCTTGCGCAGGGAGGGATTTTACTATCTCAGTTATTTCAATTTCGATGCATGGGGATGGGAAGATGTGTTTAGCCTCAAGGTCATCAAGGGGAACATTCCCCAGAAGTATTCATGGACGGACCCCATCACGTTCCTGCAGCAAAACGTAGCCGACGGGATCTGGAGGGATGAACTCGGAAAAGAAGCAATCATTGAGGGCTTGGTGGTCATGGATGCGGATGGTCCCAACTACCAGGCCGACATTCTCAAACAAATCCGCCGCCAGATCGAGAAGATCCCCGATGCGTCAGGACTTGCGATCGATCGCATCTGGTGGGGGACGGACTATACCACCCGCGGAGCCCGACCGATTAACTACGGAGCCGATGACATTGTGGGTTGGTACCATGGCCGCCCAGGGCGACACCACAGCGTATCGTTCAGGGACACTTTATCGAAATTAGGGGCGCTGTTGCATGGGGCGGGGAAAGTCATATTTTACAACCCCTGCATGTCGTATCGGCTGGACCTGATGCGAGAAGTTGATGGCTTTTTCGGTGAAACCTGGCCCACGGCACATGGGTACACGTGCTTGAATGCTACAGGTCTAATGGCGCTGCGCAAGCCCGGGATTGTCTGGACGGACAACAGTTCCACGCTCAACCCCGACCCTGACGCTTATTTTCAGCGGCACTTGCATATGGGCGTCTTCCCCATGGTGCCTTATCCGAAAAACGACCACTCGATCACGCCGGACCCCGAGGCTGATTCAAAATACCTCGAGTACGGGCCGTTGATGACGGCCATGCGCGGTAAGAAGTGGGTGCTCGAGCCGCATTGCATCGAGGTCGAAGGTCAAGAGGCCAAGGCGAACCTGTTTGCGGTGCCAGGCGGGTGGGTCGCGCCGATAACCTTCGGCCCGAAGGACGCAACGGTCAAGGTGCTTCTGCGTATTCTGCCAGGCCTCACGGAGAAAGCGCATGCCGAAGCACTCCTTCCCGGCGTTCAACAGCCGCAAACCGTGAAGACCACTTTCCGGGCTGGGGCGCTGGAACTACAGGTCCCGCTGAGACGTGGATGCGCGGTGGTGCGGATCCAAGAAAGTCGCTGAGCCGCGTTTCTGCGATCCGGGTAGTCCCCCTCCTTGGTCAAGGAGGGGGTCAGGGGGGTGGTTGGCGAAGTCGCCCGTCTTCGTACCCACCACTCCTACGCCTCCTCAGCCGAGGAGGGGAGCTGTTGGGGGAGGTTCGGGATGACCCGACAATGCGGCAGTTTGCTGATCACTTTGCTGCTGGCGGCGCCAATTCAGCTTGCGACCGGCGCGCCATACCAAGTGGCAGCGAAAGGTCTGACGATTCATTTGGATGACGGGGGGCGAATCGTCTCAGCCGAGGTTGGTCCGAAGAAGCTGCATCGGGCTTTAACTGGGAACACCACGCTCGAGGGTTGCCACGCAAGCGGCGCCAGCATCGCTCAAAAGCTGAAGAACGGCGGTTTCGAATTCTCTTCCAAGTTGCTCTGCCCGCAGCAGCGGGAGGGCACGATGCTCCAGCGCTTTCTGCCGGGACAAGCGAGCGTGCGCTGGGAGATTGAAATTGCTTTCGCTGGCGCGCCCTGGACCACCCCCATCACAACCACGCTGAAGTGGCCTACCGCCGCACAAGCCCGCTTCTGGACGGCGTGGATGCACGGGGACGACAAGTGGGAAGATCCCCTCGAACCACGCCCCTTCGCCAAAGCGTCGTGGGACTATGGGCCTTACTTCGGCAAGGGGATCAGCATCCCGCTGGCCAGCGTTCTGGAGTCCCAGTCCGATACCGGACTAAGTCTGGTGCTTTCCCCGGAAGACACGATCCTGAACGCCACGCTTTCCACAGAAGCGGATGGCACCGTCACATTTCGCCGCCTGAATCACTGTTTTGGGAATGGGCGCACGGTCAAGTTCGCTGCGGACCTCGTGCCCCATGAAGCGGACTGGCGCGGTGGCTTGCGCTGGATGGTGCAGCGTTACGAGCCGCTCTTTGAGCCGCCGAATCCCAAGGCTTCAGAAATGGCCGGGACCGGTGCTTATGCCACATGGTTCGGCCCACTTGATGCGCAATCGTTGAAACGCATGGCTTTCCGCATCTTCTGGGCCGCTTCCTATGACTTCCCATACTTCGGGATGTGGCTCCCGCCAGTGGGCGACAACGAAACATGGCGCGTGCCCCTACTCGACCGGGACTTGAGCAACCTCCCTTACCGCCCGGCCGAGATGTCCATTGCGCTGATGAGCGACCGTGCTCGCCGGGTCAGTGAAGCCGGCTTTTATCTCCTCAATTACTTCAATTGCTCCGAGTTCCAAGCCCGTATCACGGGGAAGAAGGCCGGGAACAACAGCCAACCGAAAGAGCAGCTCTGGAAGGACGCCGACGCCTTCCTCCAACAGGAGCTGTCCGACAGCATCTGGCGCGACGCGAACGGACAGGAATCCTACGGCGGATGGAACGGGACAACGATCTTGGACCCTGACGCGCCCAATTTCCAGGCGTACCTCATCCAGCAAGCGCAATGGCACAACAAGAAGATTCCGCAGGCGGCCGGCATCTGCATCGACCGCATGTGGTGGGCGAGCGGAAGTCTCCAAGGGAAGTGGGCACTCGAACCCGTGAACTTTGGCGCCCGACGACGGCGCGGGCTGGTACAATGGGCTCCACGGCCGGCATTTCAGCGTGTCTTTCACGGAATTTCTTTCCAAACTTGGTCTGGTCATGCACGGCGCAAGCAAAGTTATCTTCTATAACCCCTGCATGGCATACCGGCTGGATTGCTACAGGGACGTCGATGGGTTTTTCGATGAGGGTTGGCCCGAGAACGCGAAGAGGTCCTTCCCCAACTTGAACGGCGTTGCGCTCCTTGCCCTTCGCAAGCCCGCGACACTGTGGACGCTCAATGCCTCGTGGGTCAAAGACGACCCCGATGCATTCTTCCAGCGCCATTTGTATCTGGGTGTCTATCCCATGGCGCCATTTCCGCAAAATGACCACTCGATCAACCCCGATCCTTGGGCGGAGCAACAATACTTCGACTATGGGCCTCTCCTGGACGCCATGCGCGG
>Ga0187861_10005089_pt1 | contig 10700 bp, 9 predicted proteins | sample June2016WEW_10_1_3_FD_132986 | JGI IMG/M metagenome (GOLD analysis project Ga0187861, IMG submission 132986) | Peatland microbial communities from SPRUCE experiment site at the Marcell Experimental Forest, Minnesota, USA - June2016WEW_10_100 | ecosystem: Environmental > Terrestrial > Soil >...
CTCAAGGATGCGAAGCGGTATGCTTACATTGAACTCACCCGCGAACCATTCCCCCGGATCGGCATTGCGCGGCGCACAGGCATTGGGGAAGCCACCTATTTCGGGCCGTTTGTTTCTGCCGCGGAACGCGATGCCCTGATCCATATTGTCCGGAAGATTTTCCACCTGCGGTCCTGCCGGAGGCTGCCGAAACGGGCGTGTCTGCGGCACCACATGCATACCTGCAGCGCGCCCTGCATCGGCGCGATCGGTGAAGAGGAGTACCACCTCCAGGTGGAGCGGGCAGCGGCACTGCTGAAAGGTAAAAGCAGCGAACTGCTCATCAGCCTGCGGGAGGAGATGGCAGGATATTCATCACGGGAGGAATACGAAAAGGCGCTTGCGCTGCGTAACCAGATCGCCGCGGTCTCCCATCTTGCAGAGCGCCAGCATGTCGAACGACCGAAGGAAACAGACCAGGATGTGATCGGCTATACGGTCTCTGACGATAAGGTCTACCTCATGGTCTTCTCCGTTGAAAAAGGGCTGCTCGCGGGCAAACAGGAATACTCGTTCGACAACCGCGAAGATTTTTTTGAGGAATTCCTCGTCCAGTACTATGCGGATCGCGTCCCTCCCTCAGAACTCATCCTGTCACACGAAGTTGGCGAAGCGATGGCAGGTTACCTCACAGAACGTAAGGGAAAGACAGTACAGGTGACCCTGCCGAAGATCGGCGAGAAGAAAAAACTGCTTGACCTAGTGGAAATGAACCTCCAGCATGCATTCCTGAAAAACGAGCTGAAAGTAAAAGACCTGCAGGCCAGCCTCGGACTTGCAGACCCTCCCGAAGTCATCGAATGTTTCGATATCTCGCACCTGTCCGGGACTGCAATGGTCGGATCGATGGTGCAGTTCCGTAACGGCATACCGGACAAGAGGAATTATCGCAGGTATAAGATCAAGACCGTTGAAGGTATCGATGACTTCGCATCCATCGCCGAAGTGGTGAAGCGGCGCTATGACCGCCTTCTGCGGGAGGAGGCGGAGATGCCCGGCCTGATCATCATCGACGGGGGGAAGGGCCAGCTCTCGGCTGCCGGAAACACCCTCCTCAACCTTGATCTCACGATCCCGGTCATCGCCATTGCCAAGCGGAAGGAGGAAGTCTTTGTGCCAGGGGAGATGCTATCGCGGCGGCTGGATGAAAAAGGAATGGCCCTGCACTATATCCAGGAGATCCGCAACGAAGCACACCGTTTTGCCATTGCCTACAACCGCCTGCTGCGGAAAAAAACTCTCGTCACCGATCATTCAAAACCCAAAAAGTCCCGAAAGAAGAAAGGCACGTGAGAGTGCGCGTGGACGTAAGCACGTTTTCCTGCGTACTACCGGGAATAAGAATGGCAGAGAGATTAACAACGATCATAGTGTCCCCCTGGTCATGCTCAAGATTAAGAACCTGAACCCCGACATCATCCACCATAACGTGATGATCATTGAACGGTGTGGGGATGAACCGGATTTATCCTGAAATATTCCTCCTGAAATAGGTGAGTACCTGTGGCGTTCGGTTTTTAAAAAACTCTTTTTAAAAAGGGGGGTTGAAATTCCAAAAACTTTTTATGATGAGTTCAAATGTCCTGATCAATAATCGTCCTTTGGCTCCCATCAGTGAAATAAGCCGTAATAAATACATAGTTCCTTCCACCATAGGACCCGGTAAAGGTCTGGGTCGAATGGACTTGGATCGGGGTTGTATGAAGACGGGAACCGATCGACTGTGTCCTGTTCTTGCCATTGCTGTCCGTCACGGTGATTTCCAGTTCGAGAAGGCCGTCCATACCGGGTGCGCCGACAAAAGCGACCGAGATATGGGTATCATCTGGTTTGGTTATGGAAACACCGGACGTAGTATCAGTGGTTTTTGCTGTCTGCTGCGTGCACCCGCAGGAGAGCACGAGGACTGCCGTTATTGCGAAGAGTGCAAGAACCGCGGGAACGTGCCAGGGTGAACGATCGGATGATGTCATGCCTACAGCATTGTCCACGATTTCTTAATAAAATTCCTTTGACTGCCAATCCGTTCGCAGTTTTCGCCGGGTTTATTATCGCAGTCAGCGATGGTTGTGGTATGGATCTGAACTATGGTATTCTCCTTGCGATCTGTATCGCCACAGTTGTTGCTGCCGGCTGCGCGAACGGGCCGCAGGCACCCGTTACGCCCTCGCCAATGCCGTCCCTTGCGGTGTCTCCCGGCATCCCGGAAACAACCCCTGCAGGTGTGACAACAACCGGGTGCACGAATGACGTATGCAGTTTCGTCCCGTTATCGGTATCACCGCAGCCGGTCACATCCCTGCGCATCGAAGCCTCGCCGCAGCGCTACTCCCCTATGATGTCTTCGACACCGGGCATCGGCCTTGCGCCGAACGCGACCGGCTTTGACCCATCCGCTGCGAGTTTTGCATGGAACGCCAGTTATGGGCAGTTCCTTTCCTGGAACGCGCCCGATTACCACGTGAACCAGCTGGGGCCAGCTACTTCCAACTCCGGCAAGAAGCTCTACTGGTCGTTTATCGACAAACCCTCATCTACAACCGAGCCGGTCATTATAACCGTGACTGCACGGGACCCGGTCACAGGATCTGTGCTGGGAACATCAACCGTGACCCTGGCCTGGGACGGCGATTACGCGGTGACCGTTAAGGATATCCAATAAAAAAATTCAGTTTATTGTTCAGAAGTATCATCGGCACTTTTTTTATGCTCCCTCCCATCCCCGAACAGGCGGCCGACCCCCATCATTGTGTTGATCCAGCGGAGTTCATCGCAGGACTCAAAGATGAGGAGCAGCATCAGCGTGAACGGGATCGCAAAGAACATGCCGACGAGACCCAGCAGCCAGCCCCAGAAGATCACCGAGATGATAACGATAAGGGCCGGCATCTCGAACTTCCGGGCAGCCAGGTATGAGTAGACCGGGTTTTCCACGACAAGGTTGAGGATGCAGACGGCGGCGATGACGGCGATCGCCCCCGGTACCCCGAACTGGAGCCAGGCAAAGAAGAGTGCCGGAACCGCAGCGATGAGCAGACCGAAGTACGGGATGTACCCGAGGAGGAAGGTCAGTACACCCCACAGGATCGCCCCGTGGACTCCCAGGATCCCGAGGAAACTCCCGAACAGGAAACCGTGGATGAAATTTGTCTCTGTCCTTACAACAATGAAATCGATAACGTAACCGGACATGCGGGTGAAATTTCGCAGTGCTTCCGCGTCCTTGCCGATGGAACTCTCGATCTGCTTGAAAAGCCGGGGCGAATCCAGCAGCATGAAGAAGGTAGTAACGGCCACAAAGAAGAGGAACATAAACCCTTCAAAGAAGCTCGTTGCCCCGGTAATCGCGAAGCCCACCATATCCCCGATGTTAAAGGATGAGGGACTGAATGCGTTACTGGGGAAGCCAAAGGAAACGAGGAAGGCGGAAATATTGGCGAGACGGACATTGAGATCCTGCTGGTATTGGGGGAGGTCCGACACCAGGGAGTTAAACGATAATGCTGTCAGGCCAACGCCTGCCAGTATGACGAGACACGCGACAATGGTGATGACCAGTACCGCAGAGAAATTAGAGAGCCCTTTGGTTTTCAGCCAGTTCACCGCAGGGAGGGTGAGCATGCTGAGGATGATGGCCATCAGGATGAGGCTGACGAGGTATGTGGTCATCTTCACCGCAATGATGATAATAAAAACGAGAGCGATGATGAACAGGGCGCGCTCGATCCGGGATGTTTCTGGAAGAGCCATAGCACTCTTGTATCGGACGGATAATCATACAAACCTTATCCTGACCGATACCGGTGCCCGGGCAGGGGGAGTGCACCCTCATGGTCTCACGTTTGCGGGACCGCAGTGAGGGATCAGGACAGAAAGAAGTGACAGGTCCTGGTACCGGAAGAATATACACCGGCCCGAGCCGGGTCTTTCGGTCGGGCCGGTAAAAACGGAGTTGAGGTTTTCCCTGCCATTTACTTCGGAGGGTAGAGGTATATGGTGTCTTTTTGCGGTTGTGCAACCCGCAACGGACATTCAAAGGTGTTCTTGCTGCTCGTGTTCTTGGTGTTCTTCATGCTGTACTGCAATACCCGTGCCGTTACGCACCGGTATATGTATAGTTTATTTGACATTTTGTTATATATGTTTTCTGTTTGCGGCCATCTGCCCGGACCTGACAGGATGGCCATCGGGTGCGATCATGCGGGAAAGTATGGTGTATGATAACCGGTAAAACTGTTATCCTGGTGTAAACCGGCCGAACCTGCGGCAAACAACAGCGCAAGGGATACCGTATACAGAAGACCAATACCTAAAAACCTGCCTGGCTCATATATCCGGGAGTCATCATGCCCAACGACCAGGACTGCCGGCAGTGCGGGAAATGCTGCGAGAAGTGGGGCTGGGACCAGGCGGGGATACCGGAGGATCTTGTCCCATGGATTGCCCATAACCGCACCGATATCCTGCAGCACGTCTCCATCACGTTCCGGGACGGGAAACGCGCAACCGGCCGGGGCCTCTCCCTTGCCGATCTGCCCCGGGTTGCCCGCATCTATTACTGGGTCGACCCGCAGGGCGGGAGGCTCACCCACTGCCCGTTCTTTTTCCGGGCGGATGATGGCAAGGTGTACTGCCGGATCCATGACACCAAGCCCGCCATCTGTATCGGGTTCACGCCGTGGAACGAAGGGATCCGCGATTATGCCCTGAACTGCCCGGCGTGCAGGGACAGTATACCGTGATACCGCCCTGCTATGCTCATAGTACCGTTTTTCATCTCCCCCTCTTTTTGACAGATATGGCACGGCAGACACATTCCCCGTACTCCCCGTCGTTGAGGATAACAAAGTCCGTGATTCTTTACCATGCCCGGGGCCGGGCAGGCGGAGGGTTGATTCGGTACCGCGGATAATGATCACTCAAGAGGTGCATTGCGTGGCAGTAAAGATGAAAAAAATTCTTGAATCGCTCAGAGTGCAACCGGGAAAAAAGATCGATCTCCGGAACGACTATGACCCCGGCTGTATCGGTCATTTCATGTCAAAGGAAGATACAGAGGCAACAACCGCGGCAGGTATACGGCTGCTTGCAGAACAACAGGACAAGCTGTATGCCCAGAATACCTATGCGCTGCTGATCATCCTCCAGGCCATGGACGCAGCCGGGAAGGACAGCACCATCAAGCATGTCATGTCGGGGGTGAACCCGCAGGGCGTGCAGGTGACCAGTTTCAAGGTCCCCAGCGCTGAAGAGCTCGACCACGATTATCTCCGGAGGTGCTGCGTCGCCCTCCCCAACCGCGGAAATATCGGGATCTTCAACCGCTCCTATTACGAAGAGGTCCTAGTCGTCCGGGTGCACCCGGAATACCTGGAGCGGCAGCAGCTGCCTCCCTCGCTCAATGACCGGCACATATGGAGCCGCAGGTTTGAGGAGATCAACAATTTTGAAAAATACCTCACCGACAATGGTATCGTCGTCCTGAAATTGTTCCTGAATGTCTCCAAAGAGGAGCAGAAGAAGCGTTTCCTGGTGAGGGTGGACGAGCCGGACAAGAACTGGAAGTTCTCGGCAGCGGACATCCATGAACGGACCTGCTGGGACGGTTACATGGATGCATACGAGGAGATGTTCAACAATACGAGCACTCCCTATGCCCCGTGGTACATCATCCCGGCCGATCACAAGTGGTTCACCCGGCTCGCGGTTGTCTCTGCCATCAACGAGACCCTTGACCGCCTCCACCTCGCATTCCCGGAGGTCACAAAAGAGCAGAAAGAGGCGCTGCTCGTGGCGAAGGCGGAGATGGAGAGGGAGAATGCGGAGGCTCCCGGTCGGAAAAATAAGGCTGTGAAGAAACGCGGGAAAAAATCCTGACCTTATTTAATCTTCCTGCGTTTTTTGTGGCGTTACCGGGCGGGGAAGGTATCAGTTGAGGAGCCAGACGCTCCCCGTCAGGAGTGAGGCGAACCCCGTCCAGCAAAGGTAGGGGACGAGAAGCCAGCCGGCAGTCGTCTTGATCCGCCAGAAGGAAAGGGTCGTTACCGCGATGAGGGCGAACAGGAAAATAATCTCGAGGAATGCCGCGGCGATCCTATGCAGGCCAAAGAAGAGGACCGACCAGCCAAGGTTGGCGACAAGCTGGACCGCAAAGAGGATCACGGCCTGCTGTACTGACCGGTCACCAATACCGTCCTTTATGACAACCCAGAGTGAGACCCCCATCAGGATATAGAGGAGTGTCCAGACCGGCCCAAAGATCCATCCCGGGGGAGTGAACGAGGGCTTGTTGAGCCCGGCATACCAGCCAGCGATCTCCGGCAGGGTGAAGACGGATCCGATCAAGCCGATCGCAAGAGGGATGGCGATACAGAGGATGAGCAGTCCTGTGAGGCGTGCAGAGGGGAGTTTCATAGACGATCATGTACCGGACATGCTGTGAAATAATGAATATTTGCACGCTGTCGCGTTACACCAACAAGGATCGAAAGGAGATTGTCGGGAAACAGCCCGGGAGCAGGAAACCGGTCGGGAATACGGCCCTGTTATTTCAGGTCGGCGAACCGGTATGTCCTTTCGGCACGATAATCTCGAAGCGTGCACCCTGCCCCTCCCCGCCATTCTTCCGGGACACTGATACGACATTGTGCCCGGGTCCCGGCATTGTTCCCGGAGATACGGTTTTTTTACATCACGTACGTCACAGCAGTGTTTTAATCACGGCCTGCGGGAAAACACGCCGTTGGTCTAAGGTTCCTGGAGCGGCAGGGTAAGGTAGTGAAGAACGCGCTCCATGACGACCGGGTTCCGGGGCAGGTTGATGTGGCAGTACTGGGCCGGCGGGGGAGTGTCGTCGCCTCCCTCACCGGTTGAAATGAGATCGAGCGAGACTCCCGGAAGTGCGGATTCCCGGTTCGGGACGATCCCGTCGCCGTTAAACGTTGCATGATAGTTTCCGTCATCAGTGCGTTCCCATGTCCTGCCCTCGAACCAGGGGAAAAATGCCGGCACCCCCCCGGGGTTTGCGGTTACGATCACCCGGTAGGTAATGTCCGGCCGTGTCCCGGCGGTGCGAAGGCGCTGCATGACTGCGCTCCCCGGTCGCACATCCTGCACGATCCGGTCGGCCGCAGGATCAAATCCCTCCGGGACAAACACCCCGGTCAGCCGGCTGATGATCTCCTCTCTCCGCAACGGGTCATAAAAGAGTTCGGCAAGAGCAGAGCCGTTGTTGGGCGGGCCGATACCGATCAGCTGCCGAACCCTCTCGTGACGGGCTTCCCCGTCCAGCACTTCGAGAAGGTACCGTGCAGCACAGGTACCAACCGAGTGGCACACAATATCGACGTTCCCGGCATACCCGGTCGCCTCGCGTGTCGCAGTAATAAACTCTCCCAGGGCAACCGCAATATCCGGCAGGAGTGCATCCCTCAGGGCCGTGTGATCGAATTTCCAGACCGGTATCGAGGCTTCTGTTAGCAGGGGACAGAGCTTGTTCCAGATGCCGGGATGGCTGTTCCACCCATGCACAAGGACTACGGGGATCCTGTCGTTCATCTCGTTTTCCTTCATGGTCAGTGGGTAACGGTAAACCGGTATGCTCCCTTGGGTACGTGCAGTTCAAACCGTGCACCTTTGCCATAGGCACCGGTCTCACGGATACTGATCCCGGTCAGGGAGAGAATCTCGCGCGCCAGGTACATGTCAAGCCCCTTGTCCTTGTAATACTGGTGGTTGAAGATCTTCTCCTTCGCGTCGGGAGGTATCCCGATACCGTTGTCCTCGCAGACGATGAGCAGTTCTTCGAATGACTCGTTGCACGAAATGTGGATCCGGCTGATCTTCTCTCCGTATCGTATGGCATTGTCCACCATGTGGTAGAATACTCTCTCCAGCAGCTTATCGGTAAAGACCTCGACACCGACGATATCGATCTCAACATCGACCGGCCCGGCCTGGATACCGGTACATGCCTTCCGGATAACGCTCATCAGGTCCTGCCATTGTGGCGGCAGAAGTCCGATGTCCTGGTAATCCCGGGTGAACAGGACCTGGGACTCTATCGCTTCCGCAGCAGCAAGTTCCTTTTCCAGTACCACTCTGGTATCGGCATCGGCAGTCCGCTCAAGCGCGAGCTCCAGGTTTCCTTTCAGGACTGTCAGCTGGTTGAGGATCTCGTGGCGGGTAGTAGAATTGAAAAAGTTCAGTTTCCGGTTGGCCCGCTGGCAGGCATTCTCTGCCTGTATCTTGTCAGTGATGTCAAGGAGCGAGATAACGGATTGCCGTGTTTCGGGGATCAGGGTTATTGCAACCAGGCCGTTTCTCACCTCCCCGTCCCACCGTATGAACCGTAACTCGTATTTTGCCGGCGCGTTCCGGGGATCGATCCGGCGCAGGCGGTGGAATGCCTGCATCCGCTCAAGATCTTCAGGAGAGACGAATTCTGTCCACTTCTGCTTCCCCTCAATCTCCTCCTTGATATAACCGAGGATCTTCTCGAACTCCGGGTTGATGTAGGTGATCGTTGAGTCCTCCTCAATAATCGCGGTCGCCGCTCCCGTGTTGTCCAGGATGGCACGGTACCGCGAGGCGGTATCCTGCAGGGCAGACTCCGTCTTCTTCAGCTCCGTGATATCCATGAGCGTCTCGATTGCGCCGGCAATGTTCCCGAACTCGTCATAGATGGGCGCTGCAACCCCCCGCATGATCATGCTGCGGCCCCGGGGAGTCATACCGGTGATTTCGGCAGACAGGGAATTTCTCGTCCTTTGGATACCGGTATAATCCCAGTCTTCGATCTTCCGGTCATCGGAAGAGACGAGATCGATGAGCATGGGCCGCCGGGTCTGGTAGAAGGCAAGGGCATATTCGTAGTTGCCCTTACCCAGGATCTCTAAAGATTTTACCCCGGTGAGGTCCTCGATCGCCCGGTTCCATGCTATGACCTTTCCTTCCCGGTCAATGGCAAATGTCGCATCCGGCAGGTTGTAGATCACTCCCGACATCTGGAGACTGGAGAGCCTGAATGCCTCCTCCACCCGTTTCCTGTTGGTAATCTCCTGCGCTGTGCACAGGTACCCTGTGAGGGTTCCGGCAGTATCCTTCATGGCAGTGACGGCAAGGGCAACGGAGATGGGGGGGCCGTCCCTGCGGATACAGGTCCATTCCCTCTCATCGGAACCATGGATCCGTGCATGCTGGGATAAGATATCAAAGCCGATCACCGGCCTGCCGGTCTCATCCGCCATCATGCGGGAACGGGTTGCGATCCCGGACTCGGTCAGGAAGATGAGGGGGGTTGCCTTTCCGGTAACATCCGCTGCGGTATATCCCAGCATCTTTTCTGATCCGGCGCCAAATGCGGTGATCACCCCGTCGACGTCGGTCGTCATGATCGCAAAGGGGGATGCTGCCATCATAATTTCCCTGAACCGTTCCTGTGCAGTCACGACGTCCGTGAGATCTTCAACCGTTCCGTCAATCCATTCAATGGCCCCGGAGGTATTGCGCCTTGCCTGGGCAGTGATAGTGGCATAGAGCAGCGTGCCATCGGTTTTTTTCATCCTGATCAGCGGGTTTTCCGCGTGCCCGGTGCGATGGAGATCGGCAAGAATCTGATCCCGGTCATGGAAATCAACGTAGAGATCGACGGCGCGGTACTTCAGCAGGTCTGCAAGGGTTCCAAAGCCGAACAGGGAAAGGAAGGCCGCGTTCGCCCAGACGAATTTGCCCGGGTGCTCACAGGTGGTCCGGAATACACCCGTGCCGATATTCTTGACGAGCGTGTGATACCGCTCTTCGTTCACCCTAAGCATCTGTTCGAGTTTTTTACGTGCGGTAATATCTACGAGAGAGACGATGATCCGCCGGGTCCCGGGAACCTGGCCGGTAACCACCGACATGTCCCGCGTGCTGCCATCGCGGCTGACGAATGTAACGGAATAAGGGGATGGCGCCCAGCCCCCGGCTCTGAGAAACTCGCTGTGGTATTTTTCGAGTTTTTCCGCATCGTCACTGCTGACAAACTCCATCCACTTCTTCTTCCCTTCCACTTCTTTTCGCGTGTAGCCGCTCAGTTCTTCAAACGTGCGATTGACGAGTGAAACGGTCGAATTCTCATCGATAATGACGGTCGCGACCGGCGCATGATCAAAAAACGCAGGGTAATTTTTTTCCGTCTTACGCAGCACAGCCTGTACAGCGTTGGTCTCTCTCTCCGGTGAGGATGCTCTCCGCTCCACTTTTTTTCCTGTCTTTTTTGCTGCCATGTCACGCCACGCTATGAAAAAGACCCGGAAATCCCGGACAATTCCCCCATAATTTTTGTCGCAGGATCCGGATTCCTGAGGGTATGTAGTACGTGGGCGCACGTCCTCATATAAGTATATTATATGGTCGGGGAAGAGCGCGATCGTTTTTCATGCTGCCGTTTTTTCCCGACAGGGGACGTGGTTTCACGTGAGGGCATCCATCCGGTCGCCCCGCATCGCATTCTACATCTTTTTTACCCGGGATAACCTTTACTGGTACAGGATTCACTATGTCAATCGATTGGTACAAGGAATTTGTCAACCTGAACTACGAGCCAGCAAAGGACGACCTAGTCTGCCTCTTCTATTTTGAACCGGCCGCAGGCATCAGCGGGAAGGAAGCGGCAGGAC
>Ga0187861_10005101_pt1 | contig 10684 bp, 4 predicted proteins | sample June2016WEW_10_1_3_FD_132986 | JGI IMG/M metagenome (GOLD analysis project Ga0187861, IMG submission 132986) | Peatland microbial communities from SPRUCE experiment site at the Marcell Experimental Forest, Minnesota, USA - June2016WEW_10_100 | ecosystem: Environmental > Terrestrial > Soil >...
AACACCGCACCGCTCGCGGCCCGCAGCCCGTGCAGCCAGGCCGCCGGGTTCGAGGCGCACAAACCCGCTGCCGCCGGGCGCAGCCCCACCACCACGCAGATGAAGATGCCCGGCAGCGCCAACGTGTGGAAGGCAGAGCCGAGAGTTCGGGTATTCACAGTCCCATTGAGCAGCAGGACCACGTCGCCGCTGTTGAAGACATTGAAGGCGCAGTACATCAAAATGAATCCGGCCACGCCACCGCAGATGGCCCAGTTTTCAAGGTCCCTGCTGCGGCCGTCGTGCTCGTTCCCCTCTCCCCTTGCGGGAGAGGGCAGGGTGAGGGGTGCTTGCCCGTTTCCCTCTCCCTTTGCGGGAGAGGGCAGGGTGAGGGGGCCGTTCCGCCGCAGCAGCAGTGCCCACAAACCCAGATACAGCAGCGGACCGAGGACGCCCAATTCAGCCCAGAGGTGCAGGTAATCGTTGTGCGCCTCGGTCGTCTCGGCGCCGAGCGGCGTCTTGAAGAAGGGATAGTACTCCGCGAAGCCGCCCAAGCCCACGCCCGAGAGCGGATGCGCACAGATCATCTTGAGCGCAGCTTTCCAGTACTCGAAGCGCACCGCCAGCGAACGCGGAGCCCAGCATAGGCCCAGCAGGCCTAACGCCAGATAGGCCAGCATCACGATGAGGCCGACAATGGTCAGGCGGACGAGCAGGCGTCCGCGCTCGGGAGACTTCAGGCCCAGCCGTTGCACCACGAAGAACCATGCGCCCGCCAGATAGGCGAGGCCGCCGGCCTTCGAGCGCGTGAAGAAAAGCGCGGCACTCATAAGCACGAAGAGCACCACGCCCAGCGCGCACTGGCTTTTTCCGGCCGGCTGGCCCCCCGCAGGCTTCCAGCACAGGCCCGCCAGCAGCCACAAGCCCACTACGAGATAAGCTGCCAGGGAGTTGGGATTGCACAGCGTGCCGAAGACTTCGTCACCGTAGAGGCGGTATTGCCCGCTGGTACTCTCCAGCGTTTCGGGAAGCAGCTCGCGCCGCTCGCGGATTTCTCTCCACATTGCCGGCAGGTCCACGTAATGCTGCCACACGGCCGCAAAGGCCTCAACCACGGCCATTGCCACCAGCACGCGCGCCAGAATGCCCGCCAGCGCAGGCTCACGCCGCGCGGCAAAGTAACCGCACAACAACAGCAGGATGTAAATGGCCGCATCGCAGCCTTGGGGCACGGCCACGCCCAGATTCGCTGAATGCAAAACGCCGTACAGGAGCAGCCCGAGCCACAGCACCACCGCGGCCGTAAGCTTGTCCGGCGCACACAGCGCGCGCTTGCCCAGCAGGGCCCAAAGCCCCACGCAGAAAACCAGCAGCACGGCCACCAACCCCGTGAAGCCCGCTTCACCGCTGTAGGGCGCGAACGGGTTGGCAATGGGACGGGCGACCATGTACATGCCGGCCAAGAAGGCCGCGCCCGAGCCCAGGGAAGTGCTGAGTGCTGAGTGCAGACTGCTGTGTGCTGCGTCCTGAGTCATTTACCCGCCATCGTTACTGGTAGGACAGCCTTTCCAGGCTGTCCGGACAGGCTGGAAAGCCTGTCCTACCACTAGCCCCTCGCCCCTCGCCCCTTGCCCGCACGCTCCAGCAATGCGACAATCGCCAGCACCAGGACGGAGTGGCCGATGATCAGGAACCCGTGCGGCTCCGACAGCTCGCGCAGTGTCGTGGCGGGCAGCCCTATCGCCAGGCAGGCCAGGTGAATCGTTGCCACCGCCTGCCGGCGCGTCATGCCGAGGTCCACCAGCCGATGCGAGAAATGCGACGTGTCGCCGCGCATGAGCGGACGCCGCTCGCGCAGGCGAATCCAGATCACGGAGCACGTGTCGTACAAGGGGATGGCCAGGATCAGGAGCGGGATGCCGATGGCCATGCGGCTCGGCTGGTCGTTGTGGTAGTAAGTCACCAGCGCGGTGAAGCAAGCGATCAGGTAGCCGATGCAGAGCGAACCGGCATCGCCCAGGAAGATCGTCGCCGGCGCGCGATTGTACTTCAGGAACCCCAGACAAGCTCCGGCCAAGGCCGCCAGCGCCAGCGCCAGACGGTACTGTCCGTTCTCCAGCGCCAGGAAAGAAAGTATCCCGGCGGCTATGGCCGCGGTGCCCGAGCAGAGGCCGTCCATGTTATCGAGCAGGTTGAAACTGTTGGTTATCAACACGATCCACAATACGGTCACGGCGCGCATGAGCAGGTTATCGCCGATGAACGCCGTGATGCGCACCCCGCCGGCCACGGCGGCGCCCGCCAGGACGAATTGTGCCGCCAGCTTGGTCCACGGCGACAGTTTGTACTTGTCGTCCAGCAAGCCCAGGAGCAGAGCGCCGCCGGCGCCTGCCGCGACTGTAATGAGCACCAGGCCGCGCAGTTCCTTGCTTGTCTCGGGGAAATTGAAGTGCGCGCGCACGAGCGGGACGCCCGCTGCCAGCACCACGGCCAACGCCAGCGCCACGGCAATGCCGCCGCCGTAGGCCACGGGAGCAGTGTGGATCTTTCTCGCGCCCGGCTCGTCCACGAAGCCGGTCTTGAGCGCCAAAGTCCGCACCAGCGGGGTCAGAGCCAGAGCCGCAAGAGCGGTAACAAAGGCGAAAGCTAACGCAATCAGTTCCATTGCCGGCTCAAAGGATTTCGGATTGTGAATTGTGGATTGTGGATTGCAGAAACATGGTGGACCGCCCAGCTCCTGTCCTTCTCTGTGCCACTGTGGACCCTCTCCTGAGTGTAATACGTGCAGCACAGGGAAAAGGAAACATGAAAAAGGCAAAAGGAGCGGGGTGGGGGAAGCGGGAGGCGGGAACCCCGAATCTCGAACCCCGAACCACGCGCCACGCGCCACGAATGGTAGTTGGACACCGGAAGTGCTTGATAAGCTCCCGTAAAATGCGAAAGTCCACGACGGGAATGGCCTTTGCACCATCAATGCCAGCTCAGGAGAGAAATCATGCGCAGCTACGTGCTCATTAGTCTATTGGCCATCTTTGCCGCAGTGACGGAGGCGCCAGGCAGCGACGTGGGGCCTGCCGGGACTGGCACTGGGAACCGTTTCCGCCAATCCGGGGATACGCCGTCCGCCCGTGCCGGAATCCGCAGCGGGGGCTTTCGCCAGGATCGCATCCTGGTCAAGCCCAAGGCCAACACGAGCCTCGACAATCTGCATGTGCGCTTGAACTGCACGCTGCTCTGGCAGTCCCCGGCAATGCAGAATCTGCAGATCGTCAAACTGCCGGCCGGGGCCAATGTGCCGGACACCATCGTCAAGTATATGGGCAGCGGGCTGGCCGAGTATGCCGAGCCCGATTATGAAGTGCGTCTGACCGCCAGCCCTGACGATCCCTTGTATGCCAACGGCACTCAGTGGGCCTTGCACAATACGGGAGACAACGGCGGGATCGCCGGCGCCGACATCCATGCGCCCGAAGCCTGGGACATTCGGAGCTCGGCCGCGAACGTCATCGTGGCCCTGGTGGATTCAGGCATCCGTCTCACCCACGAGGACCTGGCGGCCAACCTCTGGGTCAACCCCGGGGTGATCCCCGGAACAGGGACTGACGATGTCAACGGCATCAACACCGTGGACGACTCCGGGGACGTTAACGACGATTTCGGCCACGGCACGCATGTAGCGGGGATCATCGGGGCCGCCGGCAACAATGGGAAGGGCATCAGCGGTGTGGCCTGGAGTGTGCAGTTGATGGCTTGCAAGGCTTTCGACAGCAATGGCAGCGGTTCGGTCTCCACCCTCGTGAAAGCCATTGACTATGCCCGTGCGCACGGCGCCGCCATCATCAACAACAGTTACGGGGTGAATGCGCCCTTGGAGGCGCCCCTGCTGGCCCTCAAGGAGGCGATTGCGGCCGTGCAGAAGGCGGGCATCATCTTCGTCGTGGCCGCGGGCAATGAGGCCATTGATAACGATCAACTGCAAAACGCGCCCTCCTTCCCCGCCTCCTTCGGCCTGGACAACATAGTCTCTGTCACCTCCACCAATCGCGCGGATGGCTTGAGCACTTTCTCCAACTACGGCCTCGCCAGCGTGGACCTGGGCGCGCCGGGCGAGGATATCGTTTCAACGTACTATTCGAGCGACACTGCTTACGTCAGCATGACCGGCACGTCCATGTCGGCCCCGCTGGTGTCCGGAGCGTTGGCCTTGATGAAAGCCCAGTTCCCGGATGAAACCTATCTGCAACTGTATAACCGCGTCTTTGCCAACACCGATCCCCTGCCCGCGCTGCAAGGCCTGTGTCGCACCGGCGGGCGGCTGAACCTGTACAAGGCGCTCGCTTCCACGTCCTCCAGGCCGTTGAACGACGACTTCTCTTCCGCGATAACAGTGAGCAGCACGCCTTTCCAGGTCAGCGGCATCAATGTCAGCGCCACCAAGGAAGCCGGCGAGCCCAATCATGCCGGCGACCCTGGCGGGGCCTCGGTCTGGTGGTCGTGGACCGCGCCTTCGTCGGGCAACGTGCTCCTTTCCACCGCGGGCAGCACCTTCAGCACTTTGCTGGGCGTTTACACCGGATCGTCCGTGGGACAGTTGACGGCAGTGGCCAGCGGCAATCAGGGGACTCTCGTCTTCGCTGCCGTCGCGGGCACAAACTACCATCTTGCGGTGGACGGCGCGGGAGGGGCCACGGGCAGCATCCTGCTGTCGCTGCAATATCCGCCGCTCAACGACGATTTCGCCAATGCCACGGTCATCACGAGTTTCGATGTGCAGACAGGCTCGAACGTCAACGCTACCAAGGAGCCCAACGAACCCAATCATGCGGGCAATTACGGCGGCAAGTCCGTCTGGTGGCAATGGACGCCCGCCAACCCGGCTCACATTGCCATCTCAACCCAGGACAGCGCCTTCGACACCGTGTTGGCCGTTTATACCGGCTCGGCTCTCGCAAGCTTGACCGAAGTGGCCAGCAATAATGACGAAGACGCGTTGGCGGGAATCGTCACCAGCCGTGTGGAGTTCGATGCTGTTGCCGGCACGACGTATTGGATAGCCGTGGATGGCTTTGACGGCGCCTCGGGCAATATCCGTCTCCACCTGCAACCGATCAGCACCACGGTCAGAATCTTCGCCACCACTCCGTGGGCCTCAAAAGCCGGCCCCACGCCTGGCACATTTACGGTCACGCGGACGGGCTCCTTGGCCGCCGACCTGGCCGTAAATTACAGCATTCTCTCAGATGCCACTGGTTTCAATGGCCTGGCCGTAAATGGCACGGACTTTGTAGAACTGCCTGGCACCGTGACCATCCCGGCCGGTTCAGCCTCAGCCGCCATCACTGTAACACCGATTGCGAACAACCAGTTTGAGGGCACCACAACGGTGGCCCTGCAACTGCTCTCTTCTCCGGATTATGCGCTGGGTTCCCAGAATTACGACGTCGTCCACATCCTGGACAATCAGACCTTTAGCGTCACGAGCGCCCTGAGCGCCGACACTAATCCCTGCTATGCCGGAAGCGAGGTCTCGTTCACTATCAAGGTGAACAGCAGCGCCGCGGAGTACATTTGGGATTTTGGGGACGGGACCACAACAGCAACCTCCGGCGACGCACCCGCCACGCACGCTTTCTCCGCAGCCGGGACCTACACAGTGACCGTGCAAGCTATCTTCCCCTTGTCCTCTGTCTCCCCGGCGCCGCAACTTACAGAGACAATCCTGCTCCAGGTCAATCCGCCTCTGCCGCTGGATGTTACCGCGCTGCAGCTCACCATTATCTTCTCCGGGGCCGGCCAGAGCGGGCAGGCCAATATCAATAACACAGTTATCGGTAATGATCGCCTGTTCCTGAGAGGCAGCTTGAGTTTGCCGAAGAATTTCGTGCCGGCAGGCGCGATAGCTCAGATCGGTGTGGGCGCATTAGCGAATGCCGGTCCTGACTCTGATGCCGCCGCCGACGCCGCAACTGGCGAGACCGATGCCGGTCCGGTCTTTGTCGGATTCTCCTTGAACAAGCTCGGTTCGTCAACAAATCTGGGCAGCGCTTTTCGTCTGTTCCAGGCGAACAAGAGCGGTGTCGCCCAGTTCACGGCCACGCTATCGCATCTTGCGCTGGCGGACGTGCTGGATGACGAGGGCCTGGTCAATGGCAATATCCAGAACAAACCAGTCAAGATCCCGGTGACGATAAGCCTGGGCAAGACCACGTACTACGCCGAAGTGCAGGCGTATTATTCGGCCAAAGCCGGAAAGAAAGGATGGGCCAAGAAGTAAAACTACAACATTCACCACAGAGACACAGAGAAAGGACTTTGGATTTTGGATTGCCGAAACATGGTGGGCTGCCCAGTTCGTGTCCTTCTCCGCGTCCCCGTGTCCCCGCGTCTCTGTTTTTACACCCCGCGCCGCCGCCCGCGCTGCTCCAGCCAGAGCTCCAGGCCTGCCAGCAACAAACCGGCCGCAACCAGCCAGGGGCTGAGGCCGCAGGCCTGTGCGCGCTGAAGCGGCTTCAGGAAATCCAGTCCCGCCAGGCCCTCCGCAGGGCCGGTGGGGCCGCCTGCCAGCGCCACTGCCGACACGCTTTCATCCAGGACACCGCCACCTGCCGCCGGATCCGAGTCCGCCCGCCAACTCAGCGGCAGCGGCTCCCCGCTGCGCAGCTCCAGTTCCGCCGCGCGCGTGACTTGGAACGGGTCGCCGGCCCCGGCCGCTTCCAGAGCGGCCCGGACCAGCAGCGCGGCCAGCTCCGGTTCCAGGGCCTTCTCCTGCGGAAAGCCGGCGCCCGGCACGAACGCCAGCAGCAGTCCCAGGCGCTGCTTTTCAGCCACGAAGCGGGCCGCCAGCGCCCGCCCCGTGGCCGCGTCCTTCAACACTGTCTTGAAGTCGCCTGTAGGCAGGACTTCGCACGCACGCGGCACGGGAAAGAGGCCCTCCGGTTTGTCCACGAGGCCCTTTGTCAACGGATCGTCTTCATCACGCTGCGGCTTCGGCCAGCGCAGTTCCTTCCCGCTGACATCGAAAACCATGCGGTAGCCGGCCTCGGGCGCCAGCAGCAGGAACGCGCGCGCTTTCTCCGGCACGCGCTCCGGGACGCTGCCGCAGTAGACCTCCAAGTCCGCGCCCGCCGCCTCCTCCGGCGGCACGAAAACAGCGCCGAGTGCCACGCGATAGAGCCTCTCCAAGGCGGGCACGGGCGCATGGAAGCGCACGCGGACCGCCGCTGTTCCTCCCGCGCGCGGGGCCGCGACCACCATGTCGTCTTCGGGCAGCGCGTCCAGCTCGCCGCCGGCCCGTGCCCAGCGGATGCGCAGCGGCTGCGCCGGCTCCCTGGGGACCTCGAAGACGACGGCCTCCTCGGCTTGAGCGTCCACCTTGCACTGCTTCACGTCCGGAGGTGTTTGGGACATGACGCCTGGCGGGCGATCCAGCGTCACGCTGCCTGCCACGGGTTCCCTCGAGAAGTTCTTTACCCGTACCAGCACCTGGAACCACGCCCGGCCTTCACGCGCCACTGGCAAGGCCCCGAAATCCAGGATGCCGGCGTTAGCAGGGGCCGGCCGAGGCAGCGGCACGGTCCACCATTGCGCCGCGCGCTGGGCCCGTTCCGCGGCGTGCCCGTGCGCTTCCACCGGGCCGGCACGCAAGGAGAGCACTCCGGACGCCAGCCGCGAGTCCGTGCTCAAACTGCGCGCCGTGTCCGCCGTGAAAAGCCAGGCTTGTTCCACTGCCGGGCCGGAAAGCGCGGGCAATTGCGCGTCCACTATGGAGCGGGCATCCGCGGGACTGGTCCGCGCCAGGAGCTTTGGCTGCGGCGCCGTCCGCGCGACAAAGACGGTGTCCTCCGGCTGCAATGCGCGCAGGATTGCGTGGGCCTGGTCCTGTACGCCTTGCCACAGCGTCGTGCCGTCAGCCGCGCGCGCGCGCGCAGGCGGCGCGTTATCCAGGACCAGGAGCAGCCCGCGTCCGCGGCCCCCGCCCCAGGCCACGACCGGTCCCGCCAACGCCGCCACCAAGGCCAAAAGCGCCGCGGCCTGAAGGAGCAGCGACCAGTCCAGCGGCACCCGCCGCGGCGGAGTTCTGGGTTGCAGCACGGCCAAGCGCCGCCACAGCAACAGGCTGCCGGTGACGATTTCCCGGCGTCTGCCACGGTACAGACGGAACAGCACCAAGGCCCCCAGGACAGGCAGGATGAACCAAAGCGCGCCGGGCCAGAGAAGGAGCAATCTCATAGCCATAGAATCCGGCAGGGGCCGCTCAATGCAAGGCCAGGATTGGCAGCGGGTATTATGCCGGCCTGGATGGCCCCAAATGGCCCCTGGTATGGGAAGGATGGGAGGAATGGGAGAGATGGGAAGAATGAAATCGCTCCCGCACGGTCGCGGTTCGGACTGAGCGGTTACGAGATTGCGAATTGAAAATTGCAAATTGCAAATTGAAAATTAGACTCTGCGCATTGGCGGGCGCTTTTCAGTTTTCAATTCTGTTTCGTTCAGGCAGTGGCATGAACCTAGATACCTTGAAATTGTACTGCGATATCGTGCGCCTGCGGAGCTTCTCGCGCGGGGCGCGCGCCAACCAGATCACCCAGTCCGCGGCCAGCCAGTCAGTGCAGCAGTTGGAAGACGACTTGGGGGTGCGGCTGATTGACCGCAGCAAGCGGCCGTTCAGCGTCACCCCGGAAGGGCGGCTTTACAGTGAGGGGGTACGCAAGCTGCTGTCGGAATACGGCAAGCTCGAGGCCGAGGTCCGGTACGCCAGCAGCGCCCTGACCAGCCCCGTGCGTGTGGCCGCCGTTTACTCGGTGGGCCTGTACGATCTCAGCGTGCAAGTGCAGCGCTTCATGACTGCTTTCCCGCAGATAAAGGTGCGCCTGGAGTACCTGCGGCCGAACAAGGTCTACGACGCGGTGGTGAACGAGGAGGCCGACCTGGGGGTCATGTCCTATCCGCGCAAAGACCGCGCGGTCACGACCATCCCCTGGCGTGCGGAGCGCATGGTCTTTGTCTGTTATCCCAGCCATCCGCTGGCCGGCAAACAGTTGATCGCCGCGGCCGACCTGGAGGGCGAGAAGTTCATCGCTTTTGACGCGGACCTGCCCATCCGCAAAGCCATTGAGCGCAGCCTCAAGCAGCAACACTCCAGCCCTAACCTGGTGATGGAGCTTGATAACGTCGAAACGATGAAGCAGGCCATTGCGATAGGCGTGGGCGTCTCGATTTTGCCGGAACCCACCATCAGGCGCGAGGCGGCCGCAGGCCGCTTGGTTGCCATCCCGCTGGCAATGACTGAGCTGGTCAGACCCGTTGGGATTATCCTGCGCCGCCACCGGCCGGTAACCCCATCCGTACAGCGTTTTATTGAGCTGCTGAAGTCCGCGGAGCGCCCCGGCAACGAACAGCCGGCGCCCAAGGGCCAGAACCCCTGAACTCCGTCCTGCAATTGGCGGGTGTTTTCAATTCTCAATTTGCAATTCTGTTTCTCCGGAACTTCAACGGAAGGTGATCCCGCAGATCTCCAGGAGGAAAGGATCCTTGGTGTAGATGAGGATAAAGAGGTTGGGCACGATGGCCGTGGGCAGTTCCGAGTCGTAGTTGACATACTTGGTTTTCTTGCACTTGAAGACGGGGCCGTCAATGGGGATTGACAGCTCTGCCCAGCCGCCCGTGGGCGCGGCCACCGGCTGCGACTCGTAGAACTCGTCCACACCGAACATGAACCCAAATGCCAAGCGCAGGGGGTGGTCGGCCTTGATCCTGGCGCGAAGCAAGAGCTTGGTCTTGTTGGTCAGGTTAATCGGCGGCGCGTCCGTGCGCATGACCGCGCTCTTCTCGTCTTCCCCCCCAACCTTGCTCTCAATGCGCAGGACCTTGTTCCCGCCTTCACGGTCCACGACCAGTTCGGACGTGCAGCCATTCACGTTCGGCCAGCCTCTTACCGCGGTGAACTTCCCGTTGGTCTCCAGCCCTTCCGGCGGCACCAAAGCCAGTTTGGCCGCGGCTTTCCATTCCAGCAGTGCAACGATGTGGTCATTGTATGCCGTCGTGGTGCCGTACCGCTTCTCAAACTCCGACCCCAGGGCGGCGTAGGTGCGCCAGTGTTTGGCCTCAGCGGCCTTGGCCAGGTTTTCGAAGGCCGCCTCCGCGCGCAGTTCCAGTTCGCCGGACTTGAGCAAACGCAGTTTGCGCTGGTAGCGCGCCAGGAGTTCAGGCTTGAGGCCGGCGCCCTTGGTCTTCAGCAGGTCGTCGGCTTCCGCCTGATACCCGCGGGCCAGCAGGTAAGAGACTTGCGCCGCCGGGGACTTGTCCGGAGCAAGCTTCAGCCTGTCATCCAAGGGCAGATCGCTGGCGCCGATATACTGCGTCACCTTGCCCCGCTCCGAGGAGATGTCCACGGAGAGGCCCCTGCCCGGCTCATAGCCCGCGATTTTCCCTTTGCTCGCCCCAAACTTGCGCGCAAATTCCTCGCCCAGCTCGATAGTTCCGCCGGCGGCGGCCTTGGCCTTCATAACCTCCTGCTCGAAGGCCTGGGCTTTGGTGAGATCGTCCAAATCCGCGTTGATGTCCGCGTGCGCCACCTCGAATTCGGGCTTGGCGGCCAAGTCCTTCAACTCCGCCTGGAACTTCCGCAGCTCACCCTTGGCCAGCGGCTTCTTGAACGCACCCAAGAAACGCGCGTACATTATGTCAGGCGTGTTCACGACTTTGG
>Ga0187861_10005107_pt1 | contig 10671 bp, 8 predicted proteins | sample June2016WEW_10_1_3_FD_132986 | JGI IMG/M metagenome (GOLD analysis project Ga0187861, IMG submission 132986) | Peatland microbial communities from SPRUCE experiment site at the Marcell Experimental Forest, Minnesota, USA - June2016WEW_10_100 | ecosystem: Environmental > Terrestrial > Soil >...
CAGTGACATTGCTCACGCCACAATTGTTCGGTTTGCCGAAGTGTGTCCGTCCCTACGTGGTTTGCGCTAGTTCCGGCCTCTTCTTGTGCCACTCTGTCGCTTGTTCGTAGGCTTGTGCCGCCTGCAGTAACACGATCCCCTGCCAGGGGGCGGCGGCTAGTTGCAGGCCGATCGGCAGGCCGTTTTTTGTGAATCCGCAGGGAACGGAAATCGTGGGGATGCCCCAGACGTTGAAGGGGCGCGTGTTCCTGAGCATGATCAACTCTTGCGGACGCAGGTCTTCAGGACGCTTTTGGAGTTCGGCGATCACCGGCGGCGGAATCGGAACGGTGGGCGTTAACAGCACGTCCACTTCATCGAAGATTTGCTGGATGTCGTGGCGGATCGCCTGAAGCTCGCGGCTGGCACGGAGTGCGTCGTGGGCGGAGATGCTGGCCCCGGACTGGATGCGTGCCAGCGTCGCGGGCTGGTACTGCTCGGGTGAGCTTTCTACGAATGATTTGTGATACGCGTAGGCTTCGGCGCTCGCCAGCGTGCGGTCGGTCGAAACCTCGAGTTTGAGGTCGCGTATCTCGAGGTGGAGCTGGCGAAAAATATCGATTGCTTTTTCGGTCGCTTCGGCAATTTCGGGATGGAGATCGTCGAAGAAAAACGCCCGCGGCACGCCGACACGCAGATTCTCCGGAAGTTCGTCGAATGCGGAGATGAGACTCGGCGCCGGCCGGTCGGCGCAGGGATTCGGCGAGTCGTAGTCCGAAAGCACCTGCAGCATCAAGGCCGCGTCATAGACCGAGTTTGTGATGGGTCCAACGTGATCCAGGGACGATGACAACGGCACGACTCCGCGGGTGCTGACGCGGCCATAAGTGGGCTTAAGGCCGACGATACCGCAGTAAGCCGCGGGCAGGCGGATGGAGCCAGCAGTGTCGGTGCCGACGGCGGCGAATCCTAAACCAGCAGCGACGCTAGCGGCCGAGCCTCCCGAAGAGCCTCCGGCGACGCGCGACGTGTCCCATGGATTGTGGACTTCGCCGAAGAGGCTGATGATCGCGCTGCCTCCGTAGGCGCATTCGTGCAGGTTCTGCTTGCCTAGAATGATGGCGCCTCCGCAGCGCAGGCGGCGAACCACTTGAGCGTCTTCGGTGGGAATGCGATCGTTGGGCGGCGTGCTGAACAGCGCACTGGCGGCGGTGGTGCGGACTCCAGCAACATCGATAATGTCTTTCAGTCCGATAGGGATGCCGTGCAGTGGGCCGAGATAGGTTCCGCGGAAGATTTCGCGTTCGGCGAGACGGGCTCGTTCGAGAGCGGATTCGGCGGTGACGGTGATGAAGGCGTTGAGCGTCGGGTTGAGCTTTTCGATGCGATCGAGGCATTCGTGAGTGAGTTCGACGGGAGAGATGGAGCGGTCGCGAATTTTGTCGCTTAGTTCGCGGATGGTAAAAAGCACATGATCCTCACTTGACTGAATTGACGGACGCAGCCGCATGAAGGCGCAACACTTTGATGCTTACGGCAGTGCGAAAGCGACTTCTTAGCCCGTGACCGACGGTGCGCGCCGCTGGCAGAGGGCGACCATGGTATCGAGCGCGTCTCGGGTGATAGTGGTGACAGCTTCTTGGGTAGCGCTTTCGGAAAGTTCGGTCGATTTGCCGACCAGGTCCATGGTCATGCGAACGCGTGTGCCGCCCTTGAGATCCGGACCGAAGGAGACGTTCTGTTCGACGGTAACGCCGAGAGCGTGGTTGATCAGGCTAATCGCGCGGGGCGGACTGCTGGAGGTCACGACACCGGAAATTGTGGTCTGGACGGGCTGAACGACAACGTAACGCACGCGGCTGCCGACTTGCCAAGGCTTGCCCTCGACCCACGCGGCTTCGTCGTAAATTCCGCGATGGAGCAGGCGTTCAAGATCCTGGAAGGCTTGGAAAGCGGCGTCCACCGAAACCGGGACCGTTACGGTGTACTCGATACGCGGCAGCATGGGACCCCTCCCACACGTGGCCGAGATTATGCTCCGATTCGGAGCGGAAGGCAAGGATGGTCATTCGCCGGACCAACATTCGCTTGCTCCAGGTCGAGCAACTTGCGCTTGAGGTCGAGACCGCCGCCGTAACCGCACAGCGAGCCGCTCGATGCGATCACCCGGTGGCAGGGGACAACGATGGCGACTGGATTCCGGTTATTCGCCATGCCGACGGCACGGCAGGCTTGCGGGTGGCCAATCGCTTCGGCGATGTCGCGGTAGCTGCGAGTCTCGCCGTATGGAATTTCGAGCAGCGCATGCCAGCACGCGAGTTGGAACTCGGTTCCGCGAAGATCGAGCGGGAAGGAAAACGCGCGACGCTGACCGGCGAAATAATCGTCGAGTTCGCGGAGATAGGGCGCGAGGGTTGATTTGGACTCCTGCAGATGAATCATTTTCGGATTCAGCTTCTGCACCCGAGCGTCGAATTCGAGGCGCACCAAGCCTTTTGTGGACGCGGCGAGAAAGAGTGGGCCGGCGGGCGAAGAGGCGCGGAAATAGAACAGGGTTTCCATGATGGGTTGGAGGATAGCACGATGTCGGACTCGATAGAGTGTGGGGACGGGGCTTTGCCCCGTCCAAGCGGGGCCGAGCCCCGCTTCCACACAAAACATCTATGCACAAAAAAGCCTCCCGCTTTCACGGGAGGCGTTCCAGGGGAGGGTACTGGTACTACTTCGGTTGATCCGGAGTGGACGTTGTGCTGGTCGAAGCAAGCTGCTCGAGATTGTTCTTCAGGAGGCTGACTTCAACCCGGCCGCCCGTGATCCGCTTGGGCTTGGCTTCACCCTCCGAGGCGGAAGCGGGGGCTGGCGCATTGCCCATGCCAACAAGGTAAATGCGATAAATCGGGATGTCGTGGTTCAGCGCCAGATAGCGGACGACTGATTCGGCCATCTTTTGCGAAGTGGAGATCGCCACCTGTCCATGACCCGACGAAAAGCCCTGGACTTCGACGACGTAGCCACGCTGATCCTTCAGCGGAGTAGCCATTTCATCGAGAGCGGTCTTGGCCTTCTGGCTCAGCACGGTTTGTCCGGGTTTGAAAAGAATTTCGGTTTGAGTCGTGGGCTGGTACTGATCGATGTTGGTAACCACCTGCTCGACCGTGTTGAGACGGGTGTTCGCCTGCTGCGCGGTCTGTTGTGCGGCCTGCGCCTTGTTGCCGGCGTCGATAGCATGCTGATCGGCTTCGTTGGCTTTCGCCGAAGCGAGCTGAATTCCCTGCTGCGCGCGCGCATCGGTGTCCTTGATCGCCTTGGAGTTGGCGGCGGTCAGCTCATCGAGTTCGTTGATGCGGTCGCGGATCGGCTGCGTCTGCCGCGCGACGTATTTCTTGCGCGCGAACGGATTCAGGTGACCCCAGAAGCCCTCCCGAGTCTCCGGTTGCAAAGGATCCTTGCCGGTGGCGCTGTCGGCCCTGGTGGCCGCGGGAGCCGCGGTCTGAGTTGTGGTTGGCTGACTTGCCGCCGGCTGAGTCTGGGATGCGGAATTATCGTTGTTCTGCGCGAACACTGGCACTGCCAGGATTACGGCTAAGAGCAGCGCGAAGATGGTGCGGTTTTTCATTTTAACTTCCTCCAAGTGGGGAATGGGGGAGCCATTCCGGGCGCCTTACGGCGCGATTCTATTTTATTGCGTCAAAAAAGCTTGCCTTCAAAAGCTGCCCGAGTCACGGGCCTATACTCCTATAAACAGTTTGCGTGCCAAATGCCCGGGTGGCGGGTGCAGAACGCAAGTGCTTTATTTTCATGGATATTGTACCTTGCCGTGCTACGTCAGCGCACCACGCCTGGCGGTAATTTTGGCGGAGCAGATATAAAAACTGCGCGCAAGTGGTTTTCTTCAGGAACGCTGAAAAGAACATTGAAAAAAGTAAACGCAACGCACACTGCGGTCATCCACTGAGTTATGCGACGATTGGACATGTGCCGATTAATAGACGACCATCGTTGGCTCTGTTTTCTATGTCTGCTGACATTGCTTGCTCACACCGGTGTTGCTCACGCCGAAAAAACTCCTTTCGATCTTACCCAACTGAACGCGCCGCCGGGTTTCCATATCTCCGTCTTTGCCGAAGACGTGGACGGCGCGCGCATGCTGGTCTTCAGCCCGGGCGGCGTTCTGCTGGTCAGCGAAGCGGGTGAGGGCAAGGTGGTCGCGCTTCCCGATCCAAAACACGCGGGTAAGGCCTCGCGGACTGTAACTGTTCTCAGCGGGCTGAATGAACCACACGGGCTCGCGTTTTATGAAGGCAAGTTGTACGTTGCCGAGAACGACAAGGTCCGGCGCTATGACTGGGACGAGGCGAACTTGCGGGCATCGAATCCGGTGAAGCTCGCCGATCTGCCGACCGGGGGCGGGCACTCGACGCGCAGCATCGTGTTTCACGGCGGCAAAATGTACATCTCGGCCGGATCAAGTTGCAATGTCTGCGTCGAAAAAGATCCGCGGCGCGCGACGGTGATGGAATTCAATCCGGATGGCAGCGGGCAGAAAATTTTCGCGAAAGGGTTGCGCAATGCGGTGGGGGTGGCGGTGAATCCGAAAACTGACACGGTTTGGGTGACGGTCAACGGGCGCGATTGGCTGGGCGACGATCTGCCGCCAGAGACGATCTATGATTTAGGGAAAGATGGCGGCGATGGCGGCTGGCCTTATTGCTATGGCGATCGCGTGCCCGATTCCAATTTCACGAAGGCGGGAACGGAAGAAACCCGCTGCAAGAATGTGCTCGAACCCAAGGTCCAGATGCAGGCGCACTCGGCTCCGCTGGGGCTCGCCTTTTATGAAGGGTCGGAGTTCCCCGCCGATTACCGGAACAACATCTTCGTCGCATTTCATGGATCGTGGAATCGGAGCGTTCCGACCGGATACAAAGTTATACGCGTGAGACTCGACGACAAAGGGCAACCGCAGGGTGGCGCGGAGGATTTCATTACCGGGTGGCTGGCACCGGGCGAGAAGAAAAGAGGACGTTGGATGGGGCGTCCGGTGGGGATTGCGTTTGGTAGTGACGGGGCGATGTATCTGAGTGACGACGCGGGGGGTGTGATCTACAGGATCACGTACAGCAAGTAAAACGTGTCGCCGCGCCGGGAGTCCGTCACTCTGTGAGGTTGTAGATGAGCCCCTGTGGATCCTGGATATAACATCTTGGAACATGGGGCTCATCCTTGATTATCTTGCAACCCTTCTTCTCGAGGCTCGCTCTGGCTTCCTTGACGTTCTTGACGGTGACCTCGAGAACGGGTCCAAGAGAAGGGCCCGGCTCAATGAACAGATTGATGTGTTTTCCGTGGAGGCCAACCATCTTGGGGTTTCTATCCGTGATTTCAAAGCCGAGGGCGTCAACGTAGAATTGGGCTACCTTGAGCGGATCTTCAGCTTGAATCAAAATGTCTGTGCCGAATGTATTTGCCATAAGCACCTCCGAAGCGGCTCGATTGTCTCCTGATGTGCCATTCTCCGCTGCGACTTTACCTGCATTTCAGCATTCAAAGCAAGATTGAACTTTCAGGACGCTACTCCCCGCAATACTTCTCGTACTGCTGGTAGATGAACGGGTCGGTCATGCCGGCAATGTAGTCGCAGATCACTCGCGGCAGAGGCTCTTGCGCGGCTTTTTCGCGGTAGTTGCGCGGCAGGTCGTCGGGCTCTTCCATCCAATGGGCAAAGAGCTCTCCGGTTATGCGCTCGGCGTCTTCTTTCTCGGCCGCTAGCGCTGGGCTGTAGTAAAGATTTTCGTAGAGAAAGTCTTTCAGACGTCGGCGCTCGGCTTCAACCTGCGGGCTGAAGGCGGCGATTCGCTCGCTGTGACCGCGGACATCTTCGAGCGTATGCACGCCGGCCGCCTGCACTCGCTGCGCCGTGTTTGTGATCAAGTCTCCGACAAAGCTGTCAAAAATGCTCTTCAGCGCCTCGTTAAAGATCAGCTTCCCGGCAGCGTTCGGATACCGGCCCTTTGCCTCTTGATAGTGGCGTGCGAATAGATCCACGCTGTCGGCAATCTGCTCGACCGTGAGCAACCGGGCCTCGTAGCCATCGTCTAAATCGGCGGTGCTGTAGGCAATCTCGTCGGTCAGGTCGATGAGCTGCGCTTCGAGCGGCGGGCGCTGATTGAGCATGTACTCGGCGAGTTCGGGATGGTCCTTAATGTTGTAATCGTGCGAATGCTTGATGATGCCTTCTCGGACTTCGAAGGTCAGATTCAATCCGCGGAAAGATGCGTAGCGGAGTTCGAAATCTTCAACAATGCGGAGCGCGTGCAGGTTGTGATCGAACGAAAAACCGTGCTGGCGCATGGCGGCGTCGAGCGCCTTCTCTCCGGAATGGCCGAAGGGAGGATGGCCGAGATCGTGGACCAGGGCTAGCGTCTCCACCAGATCGCTGTTCAGGCCAAGTTGCCGGGCGATGGTGCGCGAGATCTGCGCGACCTCGATGGTGTGCGTCAGCCGGTTGCGAAAGTGGTCGGAGTAACGGCGGGTGAAAACCTGCGTTTTGGCTTCCAGTCGGCGAAAGGCGCGGGCGTGGACGACACGATCACGGTCACGTTGAAAGTCATTGCGGTATGGATGCGGCGGCTCGGGATAGCGGCGTCCGCGGGAGTCTTCTACGCGCACCGCATAGTCGGCGAGCATAAACAAAGTTTAGCAGTTAGCAGGCAGGGCAGTTTGCGGGTAGGGATCCTTCGACTTCGCGGCTGCCTCGCCTTGCGAAGCAGCCACTACGCTCAGGATGACAACTAAACTACTTGGCGCCTTCTTCCCTGGCCAGCTTCATCTTGGCGGAATCGAGCTTCTTCTGGACCCGCACCGGATCTGCGGGATCGACTTCCGCGGCAATCGTTCGGTTCCACTCGGTGAGCGCGCGCTCCCAGTTGGTCGCGGCCAGCTTCAGGCGTCCGGTCTTCTGGTAGAGATCGCCGAGGTGGTCGAGCACGGTGGGATCGGAATTGATTTTCTGCGAAGCCTTCAGCAGGTTGTCTTCCGCCAATTCATATTTCCCCAGGCGGAAGTACGCCCAGCCCAGGGAATCGAGATAGGCGCCATTGGCGGGATCGAGATCCACGGCGCGCTTGATGTATCCGAGCGCTTCTTCGAGCTTCAGGTTCTGATCGGCGAGCATGTAGCCCAGGTAATTCAGCGCCGAGGCATGCTCGGGATCGCTGGCCAGAACTTTCTTGAACTGCTCTTCCGCTTCGGAGTAGCGCTTCTCCCGCTCAAAATTCGAGCCGCGGAGAAACCAGACGTACTCCTTGTCTTCCGGCTTGCTCGATAGCGCCTCGGCCTTGTCGAGCGACTGCTCGGCATCGCTGAACCGGCGCAGCCGCGTGTACATCTGCGCCAGCGTAATGTAGACGACGCGATCGTCCGAGTCCCCCTTTAACATGGCGCGAACTTCCCTGAGCGCCTTGTCAGCCTCGCCCATGTCGGCTTGTTGCGCGGCCAGCACCATCTTCAAATCGCGGCTGCCGGGCAGCTTCTGGACCGATTCCTGGGCGGCGTCGGTAGCCTTCTGCCATTCCTTGGCATCGCGCCAGGTGTCTATGATCTGCTGATAGCCGCGCTCGATGTCCTCATCGCCGCCCAAGGCGACAATCTCGCGGAAGGTCGCGACCGCGGCCTGATTGTTCCCCTCGTCGCGGTAGATCGTGCCTAACCTCTCCAGAAATACCGCGCGATTGCTTTTCTCACCGTTCGAGTATTTGCCGTCGGGCTTCTCCGATTTCTTCAGCAGGTCGCGCATGATCGGAACGGCTTCGTCGTAACGGCCCTGCGACTGGTAGATGGCGGCGATGTTATAGGGAATTTCGAGGGAGTCCTGCACCATGGACTCGGCTTTTTTCAGATTTTCGAGCGCGAGATCGAACTTCGCCTGTTTGCGGTAGATTTCCGCGATGCGAACGTAAGTTTGCGCATCTTCCGGATTCGCGTCCGCGATCACTTTGTACTGTTCCAGAGCGGCATCGGCCTGGCCATCGTTCAGCAGGTTCTGGGCGAGGCCACGAATGGCGTCCAGGTTGTCGCGGTCCAGTTCAATGGCGTGGCGATAGGCCTCGATGGCTTCCTTGTATTGCTTCTGTTGCTCGTAGGTGTAACCGAGCGCCGAATAGAGCTTGGCCGAACGCTCGGTATTGGGCACCGAACTGAGCACCTGGGTGGCGCGAGCCGTGTCTCCTAATTCGTTGTAGAGATAGGCCAGCGTGGTAACGGCCTCTTCGGAATCCGGCTGCAGCTGCACGGCGGTCTTGAATTCGCTTTCCGCTTTTTGCAGATCGTTGTTCAAGCGATACAGGCGCCCCAGAAGCAGGTGGTCATCCATGCTGTCGGGTTGCAGGCGGACGATCTGCTCATACTGCTCGATCGCCAGTTTCAGAATGCTCTCCGAACCGCTGCCGGACTGCATGTCGCCGAGCGAGCGCAGATAAATCCTTCCCAGCAGGCGGCGAGCCTCGAGATTGTTGGGATTGCGCTTGATGATGTCCTGCGCCTCAACCACGGCGTCGCGAATACGGCCGGTCTTGGCATAGAGCTCGGCGAGACCGGACGTCAAATAGGCGGAAGTCGGGTCGGCATCGATGGCGGCGCGGTATTCCTCAACCGCTTTGCTGGCCAAATCGTTGCGGCCGTAGGTGGACAGTTGCTCCTCGTACATGTGCGCGAGCGCGAAGTGGTAGTAGGCGGCGGCGCGGTCGGGCGTCTTGACCTTGGCGGCTGGCTGGGCGCCAGCGGCAGGCGCGGCGTCCGCGCCGTGGGCGGGCTGATCTTGAGCTAACAAGTCTTGAGATGGTAAAGACCCGGTAAGAACTCCAGTTAGAAATATAGCTACAATCCCACACAATTTTTTCATGAACAATCCTGCAACCTTTAAATACCCGCTCACACTTCGATTGGATGCTGATCCGCGGCAGTCCGGATTTCCTTATTCTACCCTCGGCACGCCCTTCCGCGCCGAGAAAGCGCAGGTGGAGATTGAAGCCGGAGGTACAGCGGCTTTGGGAAGGCGATTGTCAAAAAAAGTAAAGACTTAGGGCTAAAGACTGACTAATGACTAAAGACTAATGCCGGAAATGCCGCACCCCGGTGAAAATCATGGCCAAGCCGAGACGGTCCGCGGCTTCGATCACTTCCTGGTCCCGTACCGAGCCTCCGGGCTGGATGATTGCGGTCGCCCCGGCTTTGGCGATTTCCTCGACGCCGTCCGGGAAGGGAAAAAAGGCATCGGAAGCGGCGACCGTTCCTTTCAGGGGCAACTGCGCCTTCATGGCACCCAGCTTGCAGGAATCGACGCGGCTCATTTGTCCGGCCCCAACGCCCACGATTTGGCCGTCGTTTTCATAAAGACGAGCATAGACGATGGCGTTCGACTTTACGTGCTTGCACACTTTCCACGCGAACAGCAGCGCCCGCTTTTCTTCCGGCGTCGGCGGGCGTTTGGTAACCACTTTCAGATCGGCGTCGGCCAGCGTGTGAAGATCGGAATCCTGTACGAGAATGCCTCCAGAAATATTTTTCAGAACCCAGTTTTGCTGTCCGGCGGGAACTTCGACCAGCCGAAGATTCTTCTTCGAAGCAAAAGCCGATTTCGCGCCGTCGTCGAAGGCGGGAGCGGCGATCACTTCGAGGAAGAGCTTGGCCATCTCAGCCGCGGCCACTGCATCCACCGTGCGGTTTACTCCAATCACGCCGCCAAACGCCGAAACTGGATCGCATTCGAGCGCCCGCAGGTAAGCCTCGGCGAGCGTCTTGCCGGTTGCGGTTCCGCAAGGGTTTGTGTGTTTGATAATGGCGCAGACGGGCTCGTCAAACTCTTGCGCCAGATCCCAGGCGGCTTGCAAGTCGACGATGTTGTTATAGGAAAGCTCTTTGCCCTGCAGCTGGCGTGCGTTCGCTACGCCGGCGCCCGAACCGTCGGCATACATCGCAGCCTTTTGGTGCGGATTCTCTCCATAGCGCAGGTCCATCACCTTGTGAAAAGACAGTCGCAGATTTTGGGGAAAGCCTTCGGCCGCGCCTAATGCGAAGTCCCCGCCCACGCGCTCGAGGGTTGAGGCGATGGCGGAATCATAGGCTGCCGTCGTTGCGAATGCTTTCTGTGCCAGCCGCCATTTCGTTTCTTTGGAGAGCGCACCGCCCGAACGGATCATCTCCTCGGCGATGGCGCTGTAATCGGCGGGCGAGGTAACGACTGCAACGTCCTGAAAATTCTTCGCCGCCGATCGGATCATCGACGGCCCCCCGATATCTATATTTTCAATGAGTTCCTCGAAATGAACGCCCGGCTTGGAGGCGGTCTTTTCGAAGGCATACAGGTTGACCACCACCATGTCGATGGCCGGGATGCCATGCTCGGCAACCGCCGCGCGATGACTGCTGTCTGCACGGCGGTGCAGGATTCCCCCGTGCACTGTGGGATGCAGCGTTTTGACGCGCCCGTCGAGCATTTCAGGAAACCCTGTGAGTTCGGAAATGTCCTTTACCGCGATGCCGGATTCGCGCAGCAGCTTGGCCGTGCCTCCGGTCGAAACCAGCTCCACGCCCAATTCGGCGAGCTGGCGGGCGAAATCGACCAGTCCAGATTTGTCGGTGACGCTAAGAATGGCGCGCTGGATTTTAGACATGAGGACCTCGGAGTGAAGGGAG
>Ga0187861_10005109_pt1 | contig 10667 bp, 10 predicted proteins | sample June2016WEW_10_1_3_FD_132986 | JGI IMG/M metagenome (GOLD analysis project Ga0187861, IMG submission 132986) | Peatland microbial communities from SPRUCE experiment site at the Marcell Experimental Forest, Minnesota, USA - June2016WEW_10_100 | ecosystem: Environmental > Terrestrial > Soil >...
GCCGCAATTCTTCATTGTCCAGCGCTAACTGGCTTTCTTCTCGCATGTCAGTCTCTCCTCCGTATGTTCTCGCCCAACGCGACCTTCGGAATGCTCAGCGGAGACACGACCAACGGTGTCCTCAAGCCAAACGCCGCGCGGAACCGCGTCAGTTTTTCCTGTGCCTCCTCGCTTACCAAGTGGGCGCGATTCCAGGACAACAAGTAGTCTACCCTATGCACCGTGGCAAAAGCCAGATGAAAAGCGTCCCCAGGCACGGTCTCCGGGACAACGTGCGCGGCCAGAAGCTTGGTGAAAACGTCCTGCACGGCGGCAATGTGAGGCAAGTACGACAGTTTGCGAACTTCGGCCAACGCGCGTTCTTGGTAGTGGTAGTTACCTTCTGCGAGTTCGTCCTCCACCGTCTGCGAGGCAAAGAGCTTGAAGAAGGGGCGCTCTTTTTCCCACCATTCGCGCGTCGCGAGTTGCATCTTGAGCACCTCAGGATCGGAGCCGCGGTAATGCAGCAAGGAGATAATGTTGGCATCAACATAGTTCGTTGGCTTGATCATGCTTTTAACTCAAACACCTGTTGGCTGCCATTCTGCCTCTTCGTTTCACTTCTTGAACGCCCCCTCAATCTCCTTGATGCCCACGCCCAGCACCGCCTGCGCGATGGCATCCAGTTGCTCCGCCGGCCCTTGCAGGTGGATGGTGCGGTGGACGTGTTCCAGGGTCTTGCCCGGCTCCAGGGCCGCGGCGGGCGAAGAGGACTCGATCTCATAGAACGGGCCCATCGGCTTGACGCCCGGCGCAGGGGGGCCGTCGTTGTAACTGTTGGCCGTGTCGCCGGCGAAAGGATCGTCCTGAATCTTCCACATCGAGTTCACGTAGTCAGTGCGGCCGGGGTCGAAAGTGAACTGGGCCAGCGTCAGCACCTTGCCGGCGGAATCGTAACTGCCGAGCACCGCTTTGCAGCGCTTGGGGTTGACGCCGATCTTGCCGCGGCACTTGCCGTCAGCGGAGAAGAAGACCACGTTCTCCTTGACGATCAGGCGCTCAGGCGGCACGCGGCCGAAGTAGTCCGCATTCACCTGCGGGCCCAGGTCTTTCTCCGCGCCCGGCTTGATCGGCACCACTATCGTCGTCGTGGGCGACGGGTTGAACATGCACAGAATCCAGATGGAGAGCTGCCCGGTGTCCTTCTTCCACGCTTCCTTGCCCGCATTGGTGATGCGGTTGACGGACTCGAAGGCCGCCATCTTCACGCCGCCGGCCTTGGGTACGCCGAGCTTTGGCCAGACTTCATCCGGGGCCAGCAGGCGAATCTCGCGGCTGATGTCCACGTCGAACTTGGTGCCGCTGTAATTGACGAATTGGCATTTGCGGCTGAACTTGGCGCTCTCGGCGCTCTTGCTCACGACCTCGAACGGTTCGGTGTCAATCGCCGCGGGGACGTACCAGTGGGCCAGATCGAAGGCCGCGCCTTTGGCGAAGAAGATCGAGAACTGCCCGCCTTCCGGCCCCATCCAGAAGCGCTCCTCGCCGCCCAGCGGGTTGAAGTGCTCCAGCTTCTTGCCCGAGGCGATAAGCTCGCGGTTGATCCAGCCGAAGCTCGCGCCCTGCGTGCCCGCCGCCGCGCTGGTCATCACGCGGCCTTGCAGGCCCGGGCTGACAGCCACTTGCGCCTGGCCCTCTTTGTCGGAGAGCACGAGGATGTCCATGTGCTTCTTCAGGAACTGCACGTCATCGCCAAACGTCGCTGCGCCTTTCTTCATTTCCCCCTCCCCTTTCTGCTCTTGCTCGCACCCGCCCAGAAAGACCATCAGCAGGATGGCCAGGACCGTTGTGGTGCAGGCGTCTCGCCTGCATACCGCTGTTTCGTTGCGTTTCATGCCGCCCCCTCCTTGCTAAAACCAAGCCCCATGTGTTCGCTCTGTGCCATTCTGACGCAAGCGGGACGCTTGCGCTACAACTTTTCGGGCATACGGGACGCTTGGCATCCTGGGAGCGCGGGCGTCTCGCCCGCCTTTCTCGCGGCATTCATGGATTACTCCACGAAGGCGGGCGAGACGCCCGCGCTCCCAGGGGCGGGCAAGATGCCTGCGCTACTACTTCAGCCGGGCGCCTTCTTTGTTTGCGGCGCGGCCTTGCCCGAAAAGCTGGTCTGCCAGCACGCCGATCAGTATTACCGCGCCCATCACCGCGAAGTTCAGAGAGCTGGGGATGCCCAGCAGGTTGACCAGATTCTGCAAGACCTGGAGTAGAGCCGTGCCGATCACAATGCCGATGACGGAGCCTTCGCCGCCACTGAGACTGCAGCCGCCCAGCACCGCGGCAGCGATGCCGTAGAGTTCGTAGAAACTGCCGTGCGAGTCGGGCGCAATGGAATTGGTGTAGAAGGCGATGATGATCCCGGCAATGCCCGCCAGCGCCATGCAGAGCACGTAGGCGCTCGCAATCAGCAGGCGGCTGTTGATGCCCGAGTAGCGCGCCGCGGCCTCATTGCGCCCCACGGCGAACAGATACCGGCCATAGACCGAACGGTGCAGCGCCACCCACATGAGCGCCGCGATCACACACAGCAGGACAAAAGGCATGGGCACGCCGTTCTCGCCGCCCAGCTTGTAGCTGGCCATGTCGCGCAGCAGGCCGCAGGGTTCCTCCGCGAATCCCTTGGTCTCGTCCTTGGCGATGAAGCGCGCCAGGCCGCGGTAGAAGAGCAGGCCGCAGAGCGTGACGATGAACGGCTGCAAGCGCGCTTTGGTGATCAACAGGCCGTGCAGCGCGCCCAAGGCCATCGAGCCCAGCACAATGGCCAGGGCCGCCAAAGCCCAGGGCCAGTGCCACTCGCGCAGCATGATGGCCAGCATCACGCCCTGCAAAGCGAAGACGGAGCCTACGGACAACTCGATCCCGCCGGTGATGATGACCGCCCCCAGGCCGAGGCTGAAAATGCCATACATGCCGATCAGCCGCGACGTGTTCTGCAGATTGGCGGCGCTCAAGAAGCGTGGGTTGAGCACCGACACGACGATGCACAGCACCAGCAGCAACACAAAGATGCCAAGTTCCTTCTTCATCTGCTTCCCCTACACCGTGGGGCGACTTGCCAAGTCGCCTGGGCGATTCAGCGAATCGCCCTACGCGGCCGCGGTCTTGCCGACTGCCAAGTGCATGATGGCCTCTTCAGTGAACTCAGCTCGGTCCAGAAAGCCTGTGATCGCGCCTTCGTGCATGACGGCGATGCGGTCGCTGACACCCATGACCTCTTCCATGTCGCTGGAAATCATGATGATGGCCACGCCGTTGTCAGCGAGCGTGCGCATGAGCCTGTAAATCTCGGCCTTGGCGCCGACATCAATGCCACGGGTCGGCTCATCGAAAAAGAGGACGTTGGGCTGCAAGGCCAGCCACTTGGCCAGCACGACTTTTTGCTGGTTGCCGCCGCTGAGATTCATGGCCCGCGTCTCGATGCCCGGCGTCTTGACCTTCAGCGCGCTGACCTGGCGTTCGGCCAATTCGGCTTCCCGGCCGCGGCGCACAAGGCCCAGGTACGCCAGGGCGCGCAGCCCGGGCAGCGTGATGTTCTCGCGCACGGTCATGCTGGTGACGAGGCCGAAATGCCGGCGGTCTTCGGGGATGAGGTAGATTCCGGCCGCTATGGCGTCGCGCGCGGAATTGATCGGGACAGGAAGGCCATCCAGCAGCACTTCTCCGCCGAGCGGCCTGTCCACGCCGAAGATGGCCTGCGCCATTTCCGAGCGGCCGGCGCCCACCAGCCCGGCGAAGCCGAGGATCTCGCCGCGCGCCACGCTGAAACTCAACTGGCGGTGCGGATAAGCAGCGGTCCGCAGCCCGCGCACCAGGAAATAGTCCTGCTGCTGCGAACCCTTGCCGGTTACGTACAGGTCCTTGAGGTCGCGCCCGACCATCAGGCGCACCATGTTCCCGTGGTTGATTTCCTCACGCCGCAAAGCCCCTGCGTTCTGGCCATCGCGCAGCACCACGACGCGGTCCGCACACTGCTCGACCTCCGCCAGGCGGTGGGAAATGTAAATCACGCTCACGCCCTGCGCGCGCAACTCCTTGACCGTGGCCAGCAGGCGCCCGGTTTCGGAAAGGGTGAGGCAGGACGATGGCTCGTCCATGATCAGGACGCGGGCGTTCTGCGAGAGCGCCTTGGCGATCTCGACCAGTTGCTGTTGGGCCTGGGAAAGCTCCCGCAGCGGAGTGCGCGGCGAAAAGTCCAGGCCCACGCGCCGCAGGTGTGTTTCGGTATCGCTGTGAATGCGGGCCAGATTGATCAGACGGAGCGGCCCGCCCCAGAGCGGCTCGCGGCCCAGGAAGCAGTTGGCCGCAATGTCGAGATTGTCCAGAACGTTCAGCTCCTGGTGGATGAAGCCGATGCCCAGCGCGAGGGCGTCCGCGACCGAACGGATCGCCGCTTCCCGGCCCGCAATCCTGATTTTCCCGGCACTGGCCTGGTGCACGCCGCCCAGGATGTTCATCAGCGTGGATTTGCCCGCGCCGTTTTCGCCGATCAGCCCGACGACTTCGCCCGGAAAGACTGCCAGGCTGACATTGTCCAGCGCCGTAACGCCGGGGAAGCGTTTGGTGATGCCTTCCAGTTCGAGGAGCGGCTCGGCCATGCTAACACGCCTCATTCACCACAGAGACACAGAGGCACAGAGAAAAGATTTCGGATTGTGGATTGTGGATTTTGGATTGCCGAAACATGGTAAACGGTCCAGTTTTTGCCCTTCTTTGTGCCTCTGTGTCTCTGTGGTAGATGTTACTTCTCCCGCCCGCGCAGCTTGTTGATCTTCGCGATAAAGGCCTCCACGTTGTCCTTCTGGATGCTCAGGGTGGGGATGAAAAGTTGCTTGCCGGCGGGGATGGCGGACTTGTCGCCCGCGCAGACTTTGGCCATCAGCTTGATGGCCTGGTAGCCAAACTCGTAGGGCTGCTGGACCACGGTGGCGAAGATCGCGCCGTCCTTGACTCCCGCCAGAGTTTCATCCTCCTCGTCGAAGCACACGATCTTGATCGCGCCCGTCTTGCTGGATTCCTTGACGGCGTTGAGGATGGCAGGGCCGTTGTAGCTCCACAAACCGATCAGGCCGGCCACGTCCGGGTACTTGACGATGGTGTCCAGGACATTGGCCTTGGCGCGCACGCGGTCAATGTCGTCCGTGCGCACGTCGAGAATCTGGACTTTCGAATCCTGCAGCGCTTCCTTGATGCCCGCGAAGCGGTCCTTGGCGTTCTGCGCATCCATCGTGCCCACGAAGAACATGATCTTCCCGCCATCGGGCAGGGCCTGCTTGATCAGTCCGCCAGCCTGCCGGCCCGCGGCCAGGTTGTCGGTGCCCACGTAGCAGGCGCGGTTGCTGGCGGGTGCGTCGCTGTCGTGGGTGATCAGCAGCGTCTGCCTGGCCACGTCGTTGAGCATCAGCGTCTGGTTGGCGGGGTCCTTGGGGCTGATCGCGATGCCATCCACCCCCTTGGCCAGCAGGTCGTCCACAATGCGCCTCTGCGTGGCTGCCGTGCCGTCCTGCGGCATCTGGAATTCCAGCGCCACGTTGGGCAGCTCCCCGCAAGCCTTGTCGCAGCCGGCCCGCGCGATGGTCCAGAAATCAGAGGGGTTATTAGTGATGAAGGCGAGGCGCACTTTCTTCCCCGAGCCGCAACTGGCGAGCAAGCTCAGCGCCAAGGCGGCCACGGCGAATCCCAGCAGTTGCTTCGTCACAGGTGTTCTCCTTTGCACGATGCCTGAATGCGGCGCCAGTATCGCCCGAAGACCGGCAAAGTCCAGAAAAGACCGCTTGACAGAACAGCGCTCACCCTGAAAACTGCCCACTCACAGCGTGCAGTTCAACAGGGAACCCGAACACAAAGGATGGTACGCAATGGCAACACGCACTGGCAACTTTCCAATCGGCTTCCGGCGCGGCGGGGGCTGGCAGAAGGACCTGCCGGCTCTGGCGCACTGGGCCAAGAGCAGCGGCTTCGACTGCATTGATCTGGGCAAGGCCACGAAGGAAGACCTGAAGATACTCAGCGGCGCGGGCCTGAAGGTCGGTTCCTCCGATCTCATTGACATGGGCAATCTGATGGCCAATGACCCAGCCAAGCGCAAGGACGCGATCGCGCAGAACGTGGCGTACATCAAGGAAGCGGCCGCGGCAGGCGCGAAAGTCTTCTTCACCTGCGTCATCCCCGGCGACCCGGCCAAGAAACGCGCGGAGAACTACGCTCTGGCCGTCGAGAGTTTCCGGCCCGTCGCTGAAGCTTGCGACAAGGCTAAAGCCTGCCTGGCCATCGAGGGCTGGCCGGGAGGCGGGCCGCACCTGGGCAATCTGTGCTGCAATCCCGAAACCTGCCGCCGCATCATCAAGGACCTGGGCTGCAAGTCCGTGGGCATCAACTACGACCCGTCCCATCTCATCCGCATGGGGATTGATCACATCCGCTTCCTGCACGAGTTCGGCGCGCGCGTCTGGCACGTGCACGGCAAGGACACCGAGGTCATCCCCGAAGCCGTTTACGAATACGGCTTGTATCAAGGCAGCGCCTTGGCCAAGGGGCACGGGTTCGGCGAATACGTGTGGCGGTACACCATTCCCGGCCACGGCTGCGCGCGCTGGGGCGAAATCCTCAAGCTGCTGCATGACGCCGGGTTCCAAGGCGCGGTCAGCGTGGAACTGGAGGATGAGAACTTCAACGGCAGCGAACAGGGCGAGAAGGCGGGGTTCCTGCACTCGCTGGCGTTCTTGAAGGGAGTTTAACGAACTTCACCACAGAGGCACAGAGACACAGAGAAGGGAATGGTCAAAGGCCCGGCGCAGGCCGGGCCTTATGATTTTCAGGGCGTTTCATCGTTCGTCATCCAGCATTCAGCGTTTCCGTTCGCCTGCTAAGGCACGTAGGGAAAGTGTGCATCGATGAAATCCAGATAGCCCCGGATGCCCGCCACTTTGGTGTGCCGCTCAACAGACTTGACGATCTTCTTCAGCGCCTGCTGGACCTCCCATTTGGAGTGGTTGTGCGTGCTCAGGCAGAACCGCAGCGTGGCCTGGAGATGCGCTCCAAGCTCACTGGTCTGGAACTGGGCGCTCGGATTCCTTACCAGGCGGTCGAGTGTCAAGGTGACCACGCCGTCAGTGAGTTCAGGGTCTAAATGATAGTACCTCACGCTCTCCTCCTCGATTGCCATAAAAAGAGACATGAAACGGTCGTCCTGCGGGTCCACCGCTGAGACCCCTTGGCCTTCACCGTAAAGCTCCACGAGCGGTTTGAGCGCATACTGGGTTGTGCCGCCAGCGCCGGAGAGTTCGATCTCGCCTTTGGCCATATCCAGGAAGCGCACTCCTCCTCGCGTTTCGCCCACTTTGCTCTTGTCCACTTTCAGGACTTTGCCTATCAGTTCAGCCAGCGCCTGATCCATGTTGTTCCTCCGTTGCGGCGGTTGTGCCCGCCTCTGTTCAATCGCAAATCCTATTTCCCCGGCCTCTCCGGTCCCCGCCAGAGGTAGAGCAACACCACGACTGCCACGAAAGCAAGCATCGGCGCGGCCAGGGCGCTCGGCTGCACCTGGAAATGAATCGCCGCGTGGACGTAATGCGCGATGAACGAGCCCGCGTAGGCGCTGTTCGCATCCTGCTGCTCACGCAGCCATTGTTCCAGAGTGGTCAGCGGGCACGGCCGGTTGAACAGTTCCAAGGCGGCCACGCCCAGGCACAGCGCCAGATGGGTAATCCGGAACCAGAAGCGGCGTACGAAGGCCCAGCGGCGCCACAGCCCCGCCACAATCGCCAAAAACCCGCCCGCGATATACAGGACCACGAGCCCGTGCGCCAAGGCGCTGATGTCGGCCAGGATGCCGTACCACATGCTCAAGCGCTCTTGATGATCTGCACTACCTCCGCTTTGCGGGCCTCCATTTCCTCCCGTGAAGCCACGCTTTCCAGGTTGAGGCGCACCACCGGTTCGGTATTGCTCATGCGCAGGTTGAACCACCAGGAGCCGCAATCAATGCTGATGCCGTCAACCTTGCTGATCTTGCGGGCCTGGCCGGCGTATTTCTCCTCGGCCGCGGCCAGGACCTTGGCGGCGTCGCGGACCTCGAAGTTGATTTCGCCGCTGTGGTAGTAACGCCGCAGCGGCTTGACCAGTTCGCTCAACGGGGCGCCGCCCTGGCTGAGCAGACTCAAGATCAGGAAGAAGGCCGTCTCGCCGGAGTCGGAATAGAAGAAATCCCGGAAGTAGTAGTGGCCGCTGAGTTCCGCTGCCATCACGGCCCGCTCGCGCCTTAGTCCGGCCTTGATGTGGCTGTGGCCCACGCGCGTTTCCAGCGCCACGCCGCCGGCGGCTTGTATTGCCTCCGGCAGAGCCCGGGTGGCGCGCACGTCGTAGAAGACTTTGGCGCCCTTGTGGCGCTGCAACATTTGTTGGGCCATGAGGGCTCCTGCCACGTCGCCGGGCACGGCCGCGCCAGTCTCATCCACGAAGGCGATGCGGTCGCCGTCGCCGTCGAAAGCCGCGCCCAGGCTGCACTTCCCTTGCACGACCGCTTTCTGGAGAGCGACGAGGTTCTCCGCCTTGAGCGGGTTGGCTTCGTGGTTGGGGAATCGCCCGTCGGGCTTGAAGAAGAGCGGCAGGATCTTCAGCGGCAGGCCTTTCAGCATCTCCGGCAGAATGGCGCCCGCGACGCCGTTGCCCGTGTCAATCGCGACCTTCAGCGGACGCCGGATGTCCGCGAACTGCCGGCAGAGCTTGATGTAACCCGGCCGCAGGTTGCGGACGGTGACCTTGCCGCGCTTGCGGGCGAGCGGCGGCAGGTCGTCCTGGTAGAGCTTCTCGATGTCGCTGATGCCCGTTTCGTAGCTCATGGGCAGGGCGCCGCCGCGCGTGAACTTGAAGCCGTTGTACTCAGCCGGATTGTGCGAGGCGGTCACCTGGACTGCGCCCTGGAGTTGCTTGCCCAGCGCGCCCGTGGCGTAGTAAGTCATGGGCGTGGGGTTCATGCCCAGATCCACACAGTCGCAGCCGGCGGCATTGACGCCGGCCATGAACGCGGCGGACATGGCGGGCGAGTGCAGCCGCGCATCCCGCCCCACGGCGAGCGTGCGCGCCCGCAGGCAGGCCACAGTGGCCTTGCCGATGCGGTACGCGTCCCCTGTCGTGAGTTGCTGCGGCACCCTGCCCCGCACGTCGTAGGATTTGAAAATCCCTGCCATGTGGATTATACTCCTCTCTAAGGTAGCGCAATCCTCCGGATTGCGTCGCAAGCCGGAGGCTTGCGCCACACTTCAGCCAAGCGGGATTGGCTTGCATCCCGAGAGCGGAAGTTAAGAGCAAGCGGACAAAAGGCAAAAGAAAAAAACACAACATGAGCTTGAGAATTCTGCAACTGGCCGTGGGCGAGCTGGAGGCCAACTGTTACCTGCTGTGGCGCGAAGGCGGCAAAGAGGCCATCGTGCTCGATCCCGGCGCGGATGAAGACGAGATTCGCGCGGCCCTCCAGAAGCGCGGGCTGGTTCCGGCCGCCCTGGTGGTGACGCACTGCCACGGCGACCACATCGGCGCGCTCAAGGCCCTCAAAGCTGCCTATCCCGAGGCGCGCGTCTGTGTGCCGGAAGCCGAAGCCGCATGGCTCCAGCGGCCCACGCTGAACCTGAGCTACTTCTTCGGCGCGGCAGTCACCGGCCCCGACGCCGACCAGCTCGTGAAAGATGGCGACACGATTGCCGCCGCGGGACTGGAATTGCAGGCCCTCAGCGTCCCCGGCCATTCCCCCGGCAGCACGGCCTATGTGGTCAGCGACGGGGCCACGCCGCACGTCTTCTGCGGCGACATTCTCTTCGCCAACAGCATCGGGCGCACAGACTTGCCCGGTGGCGAGGGTGAGGAGGCCCTGGTCGCCAATATCCGGGAAAAACTCTTCGCCCTCGCGGAGGAAACCGTCGTCCACCCCGGCCACGGCCCTGAGACAAGTATCGGCAAGGAGAAAGAAGACAATCCGTTCTGTGGGGTGGACGCGTAGGCCAGCCGGGAGTCAAGAGGAAGAAGCGGCGGCGGTCATCACGGTTCTTGGGTAGCACTAGCGGCACCGCAATTCTGTGCTGGATATATCACGGTCCGTGCGCCATACTTATACTTGAATCAGGATCATGTGGGTGCAAGCAATATGCGGGCACTATCTACGTTAGCGCTCTGTCTTATCGCAACAAACTGGCTGTGCGGCGGTGAGCCCGGCAAGGGCGCAGAACAAAGCCGCGAGGCGCAGCGCCGCGCGGCGGAACGCCAGGTGCGTGCGAGCCTGGCCAAGGGCTATGCGGAAGCACGGATCAAGGCGCAGGCACAATACCTAAATGACTTGGCTGGCGCCTGCCATTGGTTGGCTGGTGCGCAGGCCCAGGCCGAGGCGCAGAAAGTCATCGGCGACATCGAGAAGGTTGACCCGAAATTCGGCCGGCTCCCAGACCTCCGGAAAGCAGTTGCCGGGATTGCCGCGCCGGCAGCCCTGGACGACGCCAAGAAGAAGGAACTGGCGACGCGGATAAAGAACGCCGCACAATCGCGGGTCAAGGGATTCCTCGAGTTGGCCAGCACCTGTTACCGCGCCGGGCTACTGGGGTTAGCATATGACTTAGTCTGGGATATCTTCGACATTGACCCAGACA
>Ga0187861_10005110_pt1 | contig 10667 bp, 6 predicted proteins | sample June2016WEW_10_1_3_FD_132986 | JGI IMG/M metagenome (GOLD analysis project Ga0187861, IMG submission 132986) | Peatland microbial communities from SPRUCE experiment site at the Marcell Experimental Forest, Minnesota, USA - June2016WEW_10_100 | ecosystem: Environmental > Terrestrial > Soil >...
CATCCGTTTTTCCGTCGGATGCTGATAGACACGCAGCATCACGTGCAAGGCACGCTCGATGTCCGCCACCGACCCACTCACGTCCACCAACATACGAGTGGGATCCGTGCCGGTTACAGTCAGACTGTTCGCCTTCGCAAAAGCGATGACCACCTGATAATCCTGTTCCGTCGGACCAAACATTTCCGTGAACTGCTCCGGCGTCAGATAATGATGATATTTCGAACTGGCCGGGTCGTAGATTTCCCGGAGCAGATGGGTGAGTGCCTCTTGGTTCCGCAATGGCAACCCAATAGCCAGATTCAAATGATTCGTGCCCGCAAAATTGCCCATCGGCTGCAAGCGCGCCACTGCGGCCGGCACATGACCGCGCATCACCTGCCTGGGGGCTGCGACAGCAGGTGTCATTAACAGGAGCAATAAACAGGTGAACAACCAGATGTTGACAGAAAGTCGAAGTTTCATGGAGATACAGCTTCTGTTTTTTGGCGATTTCAGCCGAGTTTCAACCCAAGGGTTCCTTTCATATTCAGCTTAAGGAATGGGTCAGGTTAAACGAACATCCCGTCGAAAATCAATAAAATTCGTCTGCCAGAAATTGGATATCAGAAAATCTGATTAATTAATATGGCAATCTAACGGGTTGATCGTTTAAAATCACCCAAGGGCCAGCCGGGCAGAGCACCTGGTTATTTGCAAAACAATCGAAAATCCGGGGTCATTGGCGAGAGCCACCCATGTCCTGTGGCAACGATTGGGCCGCTTATCGCTGTACGCGCGCGCCGCCGCCTTTCATCAATTTTTCAACTTCGTCTTTCGACGCCATCGAAGTGTCATCCAGAGTCGCTCTCGCCGGGGAAAACAAACCAGCTTCGAGCAACGCTGACGGGTTGCCCCGGGCCATCAATTCCTTGATTCCCGACCGTATGTTTAAGGTCCGGGGAACCGCAGGCGATAGAAGCCATTGGTCCCGGTCATGTCCAGCGGCAGCAGGTATTGATCGCCTATCTGGATGGGAGAATAGGGAACGACGACCCACTTAGCCGGCGACAGGTTGCCCGAAGTCTCCAGCACGAATCCCGAGTATCCGACCGGCCATATATACAAGGCTATGTTGCCCGAACGCAACATCTCCAACTGGGGAAGGCTGATGACATTGATGGGGTTGGCCAGGCCGAAGTGCCCAAGGCCGTCGTTGGCCCGCAACACCAGGTTCGAAGCCGTCTGGGAAACCACCACTGCGCCAGTCCATACCCCTTGAATAAAGTTGCCCGAAACCGGCGGGGTGACAGCAACACCATTGGTGGTTCCCAAAATGGCCGTGCCGGTGAAATTGGTAAAGATGCCATTGGTCAGGTCTTGCGCGCGAATGATGACGGAGAACGGCGTGTTGACAAATCGCGGCGACGGTATTGGGTTCCAGGCGAAATGATCCAGGGTAACCGCCAGCACCGCATTGGAACTGAGCACCGAACCGTAAAGATTGGTCACCAGCACCGCGTAATTGCCCGCCTGGCGCAATTGCACATTGGTCAGGGTCAGCGTCGTGTTGGTCGCCCCGGCAATGTTCGTCCCGTTAAACCGCCACTGATAGGACAAGGGTGTGCTGCCTGAGGCTACTACGTTGAAGTTGGCCGTTCCACCCACTGTTACTGTCTGATTGGTCGGTTGTGAAATGATTACTGGCGAGGTGGGCGCACATTTGCCTCCACTACCTGCTGCGTAAATGGCTTGGATTTCCGAGGCCGTCAACGCACGGTTGTAGATGGACGCCTCGTCAATCAACCCGTCGAAAATATACCCCGTCATTGCTACATTTCCCCCGATGTAGACCGGCGAGCTGTTCTGGGAAATCGAACCCGTGGCCGCCCGCGATACATCCAGCGTGCCATCCACATAGAGGGACATGTTGGTCCCATCGTAAACGCCAGCCACGTGATGCCATTGACCATCACGGACGTTTCGGCTGCCATACACGTCCTCAGGACTGGCGCCGGTCGCGGCAAAGTAAACCGTCTTAGCCCCAGCCGTGGCCATCAATCGCCAGGAGGTATTCCCCTTGGTGACAATCCCCTCCCAATCCGGATCGGCGGTCAACTGGTTGAGCTTGATCCAGGTCTCAACCGTGATGCCCGAGACGCAGGTGTCCAGCGACGGTGAATCCGGTATGGATACATAGCTGCTCACACCGTCAAACGAGAAGGCTTGGCCCACCATGCCGTTGGTAAACGTGACTCCGTTCACCAGCGTCCCGTTGTTGGTGCCCACAACGTCATGGGCATTGCCTTCCGCCGGCCACCAACCCACCAAACCTGATGGTGCTGGGGCACAGGGCAGCGGCAGATTCACCGTCAACACTGCATTGGAACTGAGCACCGAACCGTAAGCATTGGTCACCAGCACCGCGTAATTGCCCGCCTGACTGGCCTGGACATTGGTCAGCGCCAACGACGTGTTGGTCGCTCCGCTGATGTTCGTCCCGTTGAAATTCCATTGGTAACTCAATGGCAGCGAGCCACTGGCGGTCACGCTGAAAGTTGCAGCGCCACCCACTGTCACCGTCTGATTGGTCGGCTGCGTGGTGATGACGGGCGGGCCTCCGAGTGGAACGACGTTTTGATAGATTGAGATTGTGTTGTCATACAAGTTGCCCAGAACGATGTCCGGCCGGCCATCCCCGTCCAAATCACCAATCGCAATGCCGTTGGGATTATAACCGGCAGCCAGATCAACCCGTGGCGCAAATGAGTTGGTCGTGATGCCGCCAACGATGCTGATGTTGCGAAATAAAGACAGATGATCGGGCAATTGTGTCGACACGACCACATCCGGCTTGCCATCCCCATCCAGATCGCCAATCGCCACGGTGTTACCCCATCCCCCCACGGCAAAATCCACATGGGGCGCAAACGAGTTGGTCGTGATGCTGCCTGGCGTGCTCATATTCCGATAGATTGACACCGCTTGCCCGTTGTTGAATGAAGAAACAGCCAAATCGGGTTTGCCATCCCCGTCCAAATCACCAATGGCTATTTCTCGACTGCTGGAAAGACCCGGAAAATTAACCGTCGGAGCAAAAGCGATGTTTCCAACGGTGCTGATACTGCGTAATACCGACACTGCGTTGTTGTTGTCGCCGTTTACTGTTACTACGTCAGGTTTGCCGTCCCCGTCCAAATCGGCGATAGCCATGAAAGCCGGGCTGGGACCCACGGCAAAATTAATGGGAGCGCCAAAAGAATTCGTGGTAATAGTTCCACTGGTTCCAATGTTCTTTAAAACGGATACCACGTTGCTGGCTGAAGCGACCGTAATGATATCCGGCTTGCCGTCTCCATCCAAATCCGCCACCGCAACACTAAAGGGCACGCCGGCAACAGGTAAATCAACGCGGATTCCAAAAGAATTGGTGGTGATATTTCCAGGAGTACAAAAATTCTGGAAGATTGAAACCATGTTGAAATTTCGATTAGCCACCACGATGTCCAGCCGTCCATCCCCGGTCAAATCCGCCAAGGCAAGTCCCCAAGTGCTGTCGTTTCCACCCCCGATTGTCAAAATAACAGGCGGTGCAAATGAGTTGGTCGACAGAACGCCGTTTGTGCTAATATTGCGATAGATCCCAATTGACCCATCATAAACGTTGGCAACAACCACATCTGGTTTGCCGTCTCCATCCAAATCACCGATGACTACTCGTCCGGGACCATGACCCGCACCCAAGTTCACTTGAGGTCCAAAGGAAGATGAACCAAGTGTGCCACCACTGGAGAAGGTTGGAAGAAACGGAGCATCGGCATAAGCGGTCAACCCATTCACCGTCTCCGTGATCGGCGCATACGTCGCCCCCGCCGGTACCGTCGCCACCAGGTTCGTCACGCTGGCAGCCGTAACTGTTGCCTGCACTGCACCGAAATAGACAACGTTGTTGCCTGGAGTTGGATCAAAATTTAACCCGCTTATATTCACCACCGTGCCCGCTGCTCCGGATTGCGGACTGAATGAGGTAATGACTGGCACAGTATAGACGGTCAATATTGCATTCGAACTGGTTGTTGAACCCAGCACGTTGGTAACCACCACTGCATAGCTTCCCGCCTGGTTCAACTGCACGTTGGTCAACGTCAGCGTCGCGTTGGTCGCTCCAACCATGTTTGTCCCGCTATAACTCCACTGGTAGAAAAACGGGGTGCTGCCAATGGCGGCCACAGTGAACGCCGCCGTCTCGCCCACCACAGCCGTTTGATCCGCCGGTTGCTGGATGATCACCGGCATGGACGGTGTAATGGTCAGAAGCGCATTGCTGCTGGTTGCCACCCCGGCAATGTTGGTTACGATGACACTATAAGTTCCCACATTGGCTGCAGAAACGTTGTTGATTGTCAGGTTGGTGGTCGTGGAACCGGAAATGTTGCCTCCATCGGTCAGATTGGTTCCGTTGTCCTGCCACTGGTAAGACAACGGTTGCCCGCCGGCGACCCCCACGCTGAACGTTGCCGTCGCCCCCTCCAACACCGCCTGATCCGTCGGCTGGTTGGTAATCATTGGCGGGCTGATCACCGACAAACTGAACTGGCGGCTTTGTCCGACACCGCTGTTCAGATTCGTGAACCACAACGTGGCGCTGTAAGTCCCTACCACCAAGTTACTGGCTGCCGAGTTCAAGCTTACGGTCGCGGTGGTGGCAGCTCCGCCAGGCGTCAGCGTGCCGCCACTGGGTGAGGCATTAAGCCAAACCGACGTGTTGGCCAGCGTCCAAGTCAGTGAATTGGTCCCCGTGTTGGTCAAAGACAGACTCTCAGAAGTCACGGTGAACGGTCCGCCAACTCCACCTGTGGAAGTGAAGCCCGTTGCCGGCGTGATCAGCAGCGGCTCCGGCATCACCCACACCGCATACGCCGCCGCATAGCCGATTTGATCGCAGCCGTAGGCGATTCTCATGTACCCGCTTTCACCCCAGCCGGTGCCCCATGAATTCTTCATGATCCAGCAGCCATTCGTGTCATCCCAGCCCACTAGCACGACGGCGTGGTTGATGGATGAGGCGGTGTTGGCATTGAACACACCGCCGGAATAGGCTTCGAAATAGCCGTCCACCGCAACCAACACGGATATGGGACCATAGGTGTAAATGGCGTTTTTAATGGCGGTCGTCGAGGGCACGCTCCACGAGTTGCTCACATAACCCCAGCTATTCAGTTTATAGACATACGGGCAGTTAGTTTGACAAGGCACATCCGCCGCTTCATAAGGGAAACAGCTTTCCAACACAGCTCCTGGGCTTATCTCCATATCGAAGGCATAATCTCCGCCTTCACAACCATAGTACTCGGTATCGCAGGATACCAATTGCTGCTCGGAAAGGTCGTTTGTGATTCCGCTGGCGATCAGAATCATCGCTTCCATGGTGCCAACTGTCGAAAACGCCCAGCAACTGCCGCAGCCACCCTGATTTTTCACGGGGGTCACGCCATTATGCTGCCGCCAATCCCAGTACGAGGGCAGGGCCGTCTCGGCCACCATTGTTTTGGAACTGAGGGAGTTGGTGCTTTTCGGCGCCAAGGAGGGGATGGTGCCACACAATTGTGAAAGTGGAATTTTTGTGGCGGGGTTTTCATCCACTGTAAACGTGTATTTTTGTTTCGCTATCTCCTGCTTCATTGTGGCTATGTCTGATGCCGAGAGCTGCGCGTAAACCGGCGATTGTCCGCACAGCGTTAGCATGGCGGCAATCCCCAGCATGGCGACACCTTGACGTTTCCAAGAGGAGGTTAAATAGGGGGAGGTTTTCATGGTTTTAGTTTGAGAAAGTGACGGAAATTGGTTTTGGCCGGTCATAGATTTTCCGGAGTAAGATTGGTCAGCGCCGCCGGGTTGCCAACGGTAACCCGATCGCCAGGTTCAAACAGTTCGTGCCCGGCAAAGCACCCGCCGGCTTCAAACCGGCCACCACGGCCGGCACATGACCGTACATTAACTGCCGGGGGGTTGCGGCAACAGGCATCATTAATAGTAACAATGAACTGGTGAAAAACAGACGTTGACAGAAAGTCGAAGTTTCATAGAGATGCCTTTTCTTTATTCGGCTGATTCAGCCGGGTTGGCTATTCAAAGGCTCGTTTCATGCCCAGTTTGGGGGTGATTTTACTTATATGAAAATCCCCGTTAAAAATCAAGAAAAATGCGTTTATCATCAACTGGTTAACAGAAATACCAATTGTTTTAATGAAATATCAAACGGTGAAATCATTCGTTTTTGGTCATTTTCCCACTTCCAGCAGCATGCTTAACGGCTAGAGCAAAATCTAGTTTGCCTGACGTCATGGATGACAACTTTTCAGCCCGCACTAGACTTGAATAAAGCGACGGCTGTCTAGGCGACCAAACTCGCGACGCGCTTCGCTCAACCAAGGAACGCTCAATTCCGCCAGCAAAGAGTGGTACAGTTTAAATCCTGAAATCTCACTTTGGCCTTGAATCTTTCGAGTTTGGGCGCAAAGTTGCCCCCATGCCTAAACGCTCAATCAATGATTTGAATCAAACGGCTTACAACATCGTTCAAAAGTCCACAGGACAGGCCGGTCCAGCCAAACCATCAACGCGGTGCGTCGGCCCAGAGCCAGAAATTGACCCGTGATTTTCTTATCGTCGTCCCCGGCCTGACCATAAAAAAATGGAAAATCCTGAAACTCCCGGTGTTTTGAACGTGTTAGCCCACCGCACGGCGCAGTGGCTGTGCCGACATCGCCGCATCTGGCCATGCACCTGGCTGGGGCGTGTGTCCTACCTGGTCTGGCGGGCCTATGAGAATCGCAATTTCGACATGCGAACCAACGGGGAAGAATGGTGCCTGCGTCAAATTGGAAACGGCAAACTACAGGCAAAATGCGCGTTTGATGTTGGCGCCAATGTCGGTGAATGGCTGCTGTTATGTCGCCAATACCTCCCCGATACTACCATCCACGCTTTTGAGATTGCTCCGCCCGTTTTTGACAAATTGCGGCAAAACGTGAATGGCCTGCCTCAAGTCATACTCAACCCAGTTGGCTTGTCGGATCGTGACGGAGAATTGGACGTCTTTTACACTGACTCGTCCAACCAATTAACCACCGCCTACCGGGAACATTTCAGCGAAGCCTTTGAAACCTCGGGCGCGAAGCGCCCGGCACCCCAAGCCATCCGGGCTCGGGTGGTCCGCGGAGATGATTATGCGCGCGAACGCGGCATTCCAATGATTGATTTTCTTAAAATTGACGTGGAAGGCATGGAAGAATCCGTCCTGCGGGGGTTTTCCAACATGTTCAAAGAACGCCGGATCCGGTTGGTGCAATTTGAGTATAACACGACGAACATTGTCTCGAAATTTATGTTGCGAGACGCCCACCAGTTCTTCACCAGGTTCGGCTACCGTGTCGGCAAGCTATACCCGAATCACGTCGAATTCCGGGATTATCATTACCGGCAGGAGGATTTTTGCGGCCCAAACATGATTGCCGTGCGAAAAGAGGATGACGAATTATTGAAATTGCTCGGCTAATTTTCGCAACCGGTGGTCCGCCATCCAGTGAGGGAAACAGCCCGGAAGCGGAATCAACCAGCCATCGAAAACCATTCGGCCCGATTGGGCTCAAAAAAATGCAAACAAAAGTGAATCCTGATTTCAATCTGGCAGTCTGGTGAAGATTGCTAAGGCGCTGAAATTATCCGTCGGCGATCTGGTTGGCGCTTTTGAACCCCAGCCATAGTCAGGAAATGCTGACGCTATCAATTCTAAGAATAGTGAAATAAACACTTAGGAATCCGCGCTACAATAAACTGGTCCTGTTTATTATCGCTGTACGCGCGCGCCGCCGCCTTTCATCAATTTTTCGACTTCATCTTTCGACACCATCGAAGTATCCCCCGGCGTGGTCATGGCCAGCGCACCGTGCGCCGCACCGTAATCCACGGCTTTTTGTGGATCGCCGGCGGTCATCAACCCGTAGATGAAACCGGAAGCAAAACTGTCACCACCACCAACCCGGTCAAGAATTTCCAGGTCGGGATATTTCCGGCTCTCGTAAAATTTTCCGTCCATCCACGCAATGGCCGCCCAGTTATTGACCGACGCGGTCTTGGCGGTGCGGAGCGTCGTGGCAGTCGCCTTGAAGTTCGGGAACGTTTTCACCGCCGTCTCAATCATCTTCTTGAATGCGGTGACGTCAATGTGCAGCAGATTTTCGTCCGCGCCTTCGACGTGGAATCCGAGGCAGGCGGTGAAATCTTCTTCATTACCGATCATCACGTCCACGTATCTGGCAATTTCCCGATTCACTTCCTGCGCCCGTTTCTGACCGCCAATGGATTTCCAGAGCGAGGGGCGGTAATTCAAATCGTAGCTGACCACCGTGCCGTATTGTTTGGCCTTTTTGACCGCTTCGATGACCAATTGTGGCGTGGTGTCGCTCAGCGCGGCGAAAATGCCGCCGGTGTGCAGCCAGCGCACGCCGAGCTTGCCGAATATGTAATCCCAATCAAAGTCGCCGGCCTGGAGTTGACTCGCCGCCGTGTGGCCGCGGTCGGAAACACCGACCGCACCGCGCACGCCAAAACCGCGTTCGGTGAAGTTCAAACCGTTGCGGGTGATACGACCGACACCATCGAACGGCGCCCACTTGATGAATTCCGTGTTCACACCGCCCTGTAAAATGAAATCTTCAAGCAGATGTCCCACGTCATTGTCGGCGAACGCCGTGCATACGGCGGTTTTCAGGCCGAAGCACCGGCGCAGGCCGCGGGCGACGTTGTATTCGCCGCCGCCTTCCCAAACCTTGAATTCACGGGCACAGCGGATGCGCCCTTCGCCCGGATCGAGCCGCAGCATGATTTCGCCGAGCGCAATCATGTCGTATTGGCACTGGGCCTTGTCCCGCAATTGAATTGGCATAATTTTGTCAGGTTGTTGAAAACCGCGAATGGACATGAATTAACACGAATTCAACCGGATAGGAAAGCCGCGAATTTAATTCGCAAAAATCTCAAAAACTGCCGGTTGGAAAAACCGGCGGCCTAGCCCGCGCCTAAAGCGGAGTGTGCCATCAGGTTCAAGCGCGATTGCGCCTGCTTGGACATGCCCGTGAAAACAAGCGAAACGTGGTAACCGGTGTGTTTGCTGCCGGAACAGGCAATGACCACGCCGCTACATTGAATGCGACCGTCATTGCGTGGTGATCGCAGCGCAACCGTCATTTCCGTCCACGGATTGAACGGCGTGGGGCTTCGGAATTCGATGCCGCTTTTGTGAATGACGACCGATTCGGCGGAAAGCTCCAAACGGGACTGCCGGCCTTCCACGGTGATTCGCTGCTGAAACGAATCAGCACTCTCAAATTTTTTGGCACTCATAGAACCACCCTAAGCTAACACGGCAAAACCTGTCGTCAAATTAGCGTTTACAATTTAACAAATAAGCTTTCACCATTCAATGACCGCTGCGCCCCAAGTCAGGCCGGCGCCAAAAACCATCATCAAAATCAAATCGCCACGCTGGATTTTTCCCGAAGAAACGGCTTCGTCCAACGCAATGGCCACCGATGCCGCCGACGTGTTGCCGTAACGGTCCAAATTGATGAACAATTGTTCCGGGGTGGCGCCCAGGCGTTTGCCCACCGCGTCAATGATCCGGCGGTTCGCCTGATGCGGGATGACGCATTTGATTTTCGAAATGTCCAATTCACAACGGCGCAACGCCTCCTGTGCCGCGTGGTACATGGCCGGGACGGCGTTTTTGAAAGTCTCGCGGCCGTCCATTCGCAAATAGTGAAGCTTCGCCGCGACCGAATCCGCGGAGGCCGGACAACGGCTGCCCCCGCCGGGCATGTGGAGCAAACTGCCTTTCGACCCGTCCGCGCCCATCACCGCAGTCAAAAGCCCGTGCGAATTCGGGCGGCTTTGCAGAACCGCCGCGCCCGCGCCGTCGCCAAACAGCACACAGGTGTTGCGGTCCTTCCAATCCACAATCGAAGAAAGTTTTTCCGCGCCAATGACCAGCACGGTGTCATAGGTGCGCGACATGATGAACTGCTGTCCGACTTCCAAACCGTAAATGAACCCGGAACACGCCGCCTCCAGATCAAACGCCGCCGCCCGGCGCGCGCCGATTTTTTGCTGGACGATGCACGCCGTCGCCGGAAACGGCATATCCGGCGTGATGGTGGCGACAATGATGAGGTCAATCTGGTCGGCAGTGACCCCGGCCTTTTTCATCGCACGCTGCGCCGCGTGCGCCGCCATGTCCGAGGTGAATTCGTCCCTGGCCGCCTGCCGCCGCGATTTGATGCCGGTGCGCGTGGTGATCCATTCGTCCGACGTGTTAACCATTTTTTCCAGGTGGGCATTGGTCAGAATTTTCACCGGCACATATGAGCCGACGCCGGTGATGGAACAGGTGCGGCCTTGAAAATTAAACTTGGCGCGCGGGTTTTTAAATTTGGAGATCATGCGGAAGCGGGAACGGAAATTCCCGCGGCGGCCAGCTTTTTATTGGCATGCGCAATTTCGCGGGCGATGATTTCGTTGACGTGATGCTGAACGGCATCCGCCGTCACACGCAGTGCGCTGGCAATGGCGCGTTCGCGCGCCGAACCATGCGCCTTGAACACCATGCCGTTGAAACCGAGCAGCGGCGC
>Ga0187861_10005115_pt1 | contig 10658 bp, 7 predicted proteins | sample June2016WEW_10_1_3_FD_132986 | JGI IMG/M metagenome (GOLD analysis project Ga0187861, IMG submission 132986) | Peatland microbial communities from SPRUCE experiment site at the Marcell Experimental Forest, Minnesota, USA - June2016WEW_10_100 | ecosystem: Environmental > Terrestrial > Soil >...
CAAACTCTGGCCGGCACGCCGGTCGGATTCGGCAAGGCCCGGGAAACTTCCGAAGAAGGCGTGTATCGGATCGTGGTCCGGTACGTGGAAGAGAACCTGGGCCGCGAATGTCTGAAAGTCGCCACCGATCTGTTTCTGGCGGCGGTGTACGATAAACCCTTCGACGTGGCCGGGGAAATAAATCGGCTCCGCGACCTGGCCCAGCAAAACTGCCTTGGCCCAAGCACCAACGCAATCGTGGAAGCCGCAAAAGCGCGGGGCATTCCGGTGCGGCGGCTGAACATCGAGAGCCTGGTTCAGTTGGGTTACGGTTGCAAGCAGCGGCGAATTCAAGCGGCCGGGACGGACCGCACAAGCGCAATAGCCGAATCGATCGCGCAAGACAAGGAACTTACCCGGGTGTTGCTGCAATCGGTCGGCGCGCCGACTCCCGAAGGACGGCCTGTAACCAGCGCCGAAGACGCTTGGGAGGCAGCCTGCAAGTTAGGCCCGCCGGTGGTGGTCAAACCGCAAGACGGCAATCAAGGCCGCGGGGTTGCGGCGAATCTAAGCTCGCGCGAGCAGGTTATGGCCGCATATCAAGCCGCGCACAAGGAAAGCCCGTCGATCATCGTGGAAAAGTTCGCCTTCGGTCAGGACTATCGCATATTGGTGATAGGCGGAAAAGTAGCGGCCGCGGCGCGGCGCGAACCGGCGCACGTCCTCGGCGACGGAAAACACAGCATCGCCCAGTTGGTGGATATCGTAAATATGGATCCCCGGCGTGGCGAGCATCATGCCACGGTGCTGAGCAAAATCAAATTGGATGCGATTTCGCTGGCGGTTTTGGCCGAGCAAGGTTTCACGCCCGACTCGGTGCCGCCCAGCGGCGCGGTGGTGTTGATCCGGCGGAACGCGAATTTAAGCACGGGCGGAACGGCTATCGACGTAACGGAATACGTTCATCCCGAGGTGGCGGCTAGGGCGGTGGATGCCGCCAAGATAATCGGCTTGGATATCGCCGGCATCGACATTATAGCCAAGGACATCAGCCGGCCGCTGGAAGAACAAGGCGGGGTGATCGTGGAGATAAACGCTGCGCCGGGTCTGCGCATGCACTTGCAGCCTTCGGCGGGCGTTTCCCGGCCGGTAGGCGAGGCGATTGTCGACCTGCTCTATCCCGAAGGCGAAAACGGCCACATTCCGCTGGTCGCCGTGACCGGCGTAAACGGCAAGACAACGACCACTCGGTTCATCGCCCATATTATCAAAGGCGCCGGCAAGTTGACGGGCATGACCTGCACCGACGGCATTTACATCGGCGAGCGGCGGATCGATAACGGCGATTGCAGCGGGCCGAAAAGCGCCCGGAGCGTGTTGATGACCCCCGGCGTGGAGGCGGCGGTGTTCGAGACGGCCAGGGGCGGAATACTCCGCGAAGGGCTGGCTTTCGACTACTGCGACGTGGCCGTGGTGACCAACATCAGCGACGGCGATCATCTGGGCATCTCAGAGGTGAACACGCCCGAGGACCTGGCCGAGGTGAAACGCTGCATCGTGGACGTGGTTTCGCCCAAGGGCTACGCGGTTCTCAATGCCGCCGATCCGCTTGTGGTGCAAATGGCGCCTCACTGTCCCGGGGGCGTGCTGTTTTTCGCCATGGACGGCAACAATCCGGTAATCGCACGGCATCGCGGCGTGGGCGGACGCGCGGTGTTCGTCCGCGACGTACAGATTATCTTCGCCGATGGAAATCGCAAGGAAATCCTGAGTCCGGTGGACGCCGTTCCATTGACGATGGGCGGGAAGATCACCTTCCACGTTGAAAACACCCTGGCCTCCACGGCGGCGGCATGGTGCCTGGCAGTACCCTTGGACATTATCCGCTCTCGGGCGTCTACGATCGCGGCCGACATGGGCAAGGTGCCCGGCCGGTTCAATATCCTGGATATCGACGGGGCCACGGTTATCGTGGATTACGGCCATAACGTACATTCCTTGACGGCGGTGCTGGAAGTGGTGGAAAAATTCCCGCACGAGCGCCGCATGGCGGTATATTCCACGGCCGGGGACCGGCGCGATTGCGACATGATCCGGCAGGGCGAATTGCTGGGCGCCGCCTTCGACCGCGTTGTTCTTTACGAGGACCATTATCGCCGCGGCCGTGCGGAAGGCGAGATCATGGGCCTGTTCCGCAAGGGCGTGGAATCGGCATCGCGGGCAAAGGAGATTATCGAGATTACCGGCGCAGTGAAGGCCGCCGAAGCGGCATTGAACATGGTCCAGCCCGGCGAGTTGCTGCTGTTGCAGGCCGATAAGATAGACGAGACGATGGACTGGATACGGAACTATATCTCGACGATGGTCGAACAAAAAGCGGCGGCCGAGGAGTTAATCGAACAGGCGGCGGCCGAACCCGTATCAGCGCCGGAGCCTGCCGCTGCGGCAAAAGAGAAATTAACCGCAACCGAAGTCGGCGGGACCATCCTGGCCGAAAGTTCCGCCGCGAAAGCATAATCAATTTAACCGCTATACTTCAACAAGCCGCTTGCGGTTTCGCGATGCACAAAATTACGGCAGTTTGTGGCCGAGTTTGTCGCGCTTGGCGGCCAGGTAGCGGGCGTTGTGCTCGTGGATGGGGCCGACGATGGGGACCTGGTCGATCACTTCCAGGTCGAACCCGCCGTAGATAAAGGCGTCGGTTTTTTTGGGGTTGTTTGTGAGCAAACGGACGCGGGAAAGACCCAAATCTTTTAGAATCTGGATGCCCACGCCGTAGTCGCGACTGTCGACTTGATGACCCAGGGCCAGATTGGCCTCCACCGTGTCCAGCCCCTGATCCTGAAGGTTGTAGGCCTTGATTTTTTCGGTCAAACCGATGCCACGGCCCTCTTGCGGCAGATAGACCAGCACGCCGGCGCCTTCCTGGCTGATCATCTGCAAGGCCATCTGAAGTTGGTCGCCGCAGTCGCAGCGGAGCGAGGCAATAAGATCGCCCGTGAAACAGGACGAATGCAAACGCACCAGGGGCTGGGCCGCTTTGGTCGGGTCGCCAATAACAATCGCCACTGGCTCTTGTTCCTCGTACTTCACGCCATAGGCGATGATCCGGCCGGAACCGAAGCGAGTGGGGAGATTTGCTTCGTCCACGCGGAAAACCAGTTTTTCGCTGCGGCGGCGATGGCGGATAAGGGCCTCGATGCTGATGATTTCCAGGTGAAACTTGTGGGCCAAGGCAAAAAGTTCGTCCCGGGTGGCCCGATCGCCGGTTTCGCCAAGTATTTCGATGAGCACGCCCGATGGTTTCAGCCCGGCCATGCGGACCAAATCGACGGCGGCTTCGGTGTGGCCGGCGCGGCGGAGCACTCCGCCTTCCTTGGCGATCAAGGGGTCAAGATGCCCGGGCCGCAAAAAATCGGCCGGTTTGCTATTGGGGTTGAGAATTTCGCGGATCGTGGTGGTGCGTTCCTGGGCCGTGACGCCCGTGCGGCAACTTTTATGATCGACCGGCACGGTAAAAGCCGTCTGAAGGGGAGTGGTGTTGTTCTCGACCATTAGCGGCAAATCGAGCCGATCGGCCAATTCGGGCAAGATTGGCATGCAGAGCCGACCCCGGCCGTGGGTAATCATAAAATTGATTATTTCCGGGGTGACCTTTTCCGCTGCGCACACAAAATCGCCTTCATTTTCACGGTCTTGGGCATCAACCACGATAACGATCCGGCCCGAGGCGATGGCTTCTATGGCGGATTGAATTGTCGAAAACTGGTAAGACACTCGCATTCTCCTCTGTTAAACTACCATCATTATAAACAGTGGAAAAACCGTTGTCACGGGCAGGTATTGCGTCTCGGATTGCCAAATCTGCCTTGGGACGGAAGTTTTAGTCCTTAGCCATCCACCCAATTTGACGCGAAAGAACAACTACCGCCCCAACTCTTGGTCTATTTGTCTTGGAGCTATGGGTAAACTGCGTAAGTAGCATAGATTTTACCGGTTATAACAATTTTCTCGATTTTTCCGATTGTTCCGCCGATAAGGGCTTATTGAAGGTCTAGTCGGATACATAGTGAATATCCAAATTAGGTCTGTAAAAGGGAGGGAATATAAGCGATGAGATCAATTATTTTAAGCGGGATGATTTGCAGTCTGTTTTACCTGGGTGCAATCGCCAGGGTTGATGGAGCGACATATTCGCGCCCCGGCAGCGATGATTGCGGATGTGGATGCAATAACTCCTGCGGCGGAGGTTGGAATTGGTGGTCGCTAAAAGGTTGTACATGCCGAAACGACGGTTGCGAGGACGATTGCGGTCATCCAGGCTGCTGGCCCCGTGCTCGGTCTTGCGATCCATGCGGCGATTGTTGCCGCCCGATGACCTGCCACGACAAGACTTACTGCGGACCGCTGACTCCGATCTTTGCCTTATTTACACGCAATTGTTGGAGTAGCTGCGGGTGCGGGGAACGTTATTGGGGAGATTTTTACGGCGATCCGCCAGACTTTTGCGACCCCTGCGACCGGTGCGGAAATTACACCGGCGGTTGGAACGGCTGGAACGGCGGCAACTCACAAGGCTGCAACTACGGCAGAGGTCAGGCAACAGTCGAGCAAATGGCGCCGATGGAAGGAAGGGTCATCTCCCAAAGCGATCGTGTTTCCAGAAAAGCTCCCACCCCGGCGTCAAAAATTCGCACAACAGTCAATCAATAAATTACATCAAACAAACTTGTTCCCACGCTCCGGCGTGGGAACATATCAACCACAAATCATCTTTCAAGCCCACGGATTGCAATCCGTGGGCTTTTTTCGTTCCAAACTTAGTGCCTATCCAAATACCCATTTTTGTCATCCTGAGCATAGCGAAGGATCTTGATAATAGAGGCTAGATTCTTCGCTTTGCTCAGAATGACGAACGGTTTTAGGATAAGCTCTTAATAAAAACTGAATCCTGAACCCTGAACCCTGAACCCTGCTCTCTGACAGTGGCAAGGCGAATATGAATTGATTATCATGGACCAGATGGCCGGCGTTCACATTATGCTCGAAATGCTTGCCGGCTGCGGCGTGCGGTATTTATTCGGCAATCCGGGAACCACCGAACTGCCGCTATCCGACGCCATGGCCGACGAGCGCCGCATTCAATATATTCTTGCCTTGCAGGAAGTACCTGCCGTGGCCATTGCCGACGGTTACGCCCAGGCTTCACGCCTGCCGGGGGTGGTGAATTTGCACGCCTGCTGCGGATTGGGCAATGGGATGGGCATGATCTACAATGCCTTTCGCGAAGGCACGCCGCTAGTGATAACGGCCGGGCAGCAGGATCAGCGGATGCTTTTTGAAGAGCCGATTCTATGGGGCCGGATGGTTGACGCGGTAAGACCCTGGACAAAATGGGCCGAAGAGATCCGCCGCGTGCAAGACATACCATCGGCGATTCGCCGGGCATTGCAAACGGCAATGGCGCCGCCCACCGGTCCGGTGTTTCTGGCATTGCCGCTGGACGTGCAAATGGCCGAGGCCGAAAGCGGCTTGGACCTGACTCCGCCGCGGTTGCCCGACTTTCTGGTGCGTGCGCCGATTGGGGCGCTGCGTCAAGCGGCCGGGATTTTGGCCAATGCCAAGAGTCCGGGCATTTTGGCGGGCAGCCGGATTTGCGAGGCCGACGCGGTTACGGAGTTGGTTTCCGTTGCAGAACGATTGGGCGCGCCGGTGATGCACGAGGCGACTACGTCGCACGGCAGGTGCGGTTTTCCATCCGATCATCCGTTGGCCTCCACGCAATTGCCGTTCTGGTCGCCGGAGGTTCGCGAGTATCTGGCCGAATTCGACGTGCTGTTGGTGGCAGGCATGAAACTCATGCAGCAGTATATCTACCACGAACCCAGGCCCATTCCCGAACACATCCGGCTGGTTCACATCGACGACGATCCTTGGGAGTTGAACAAGAATTATCCATTAGAATCGGGCGTGATCGGCCATCCAAAGACCGCGTTGTCCGAATTAGCCGCTCTGCTGGATGAAACGATGACGCCGGAGCAAAGCCGGGCAGCCCGGGAGCGATTGATTGCGCACGGCAAAAAGCGCAGGCATGAGTGCGAGGCCTTGCGCCGCGAGGCGGACAGTCAAAAGGATTGCCGGCCCATTTCACCGCTGTACTTTATGGAAACCATTGCCCGAATTTTGCCGCCCGACGCGGCCGTAATCGAGGAAGCGCCCACCACGACCATGGGCGGATATTTCGAGCGCACCGGTGCGTTAAAAAACACCAGCGGATATTTTGCCCAGCGGGGCTGGGCCTTGGGCTGGGGATTGAATTGTGCAATCGGCGTGAAACTGGCCTGGCCCGACCGGCCGGTGCTGGCGTTGATCGGCGACGGCTCGGCCATGTACGGCATCCAGGGCCTATGGACTGCCGCGCATTATCGCATTCCCGTCACCTTCGTGATCTGCAACAACAACGAGTACAAAATCCTCAAGGATTGCGCCAAGGTGCTAAAGCTCCCGGCGGCCTGCCAGGAGCGTTTTGAAGGACTGGACGTGGTTGATCCGGCGATAGACTACGTCGCGTTGGCCCAATCGCTGGGCGTTTCGGCCCAACGCATTTCCGATCCTGACGAGCTAAGCAACACCGTTTGCGAATCTTTCAAAAGCGACACGCCCCGACTGATCGAGGTCCCGGTGCGGCATCCGGAAATATGATGATTGCGATAATGTGTGATCGGTTCATTGTAAGGCTTTAATTTTTACGGCTTTTCCGCGGCTTCGGCATAATCTTTTGTAGAGGATAGAATGCCTACAATGTTGATTGCGGTGGTAACTAACACAAACATGCCGAGAATAAGCCTTAGTTGTCCCTTGCCAGGATCGCTGGCACTAAGGAAAAGCCAAACGGCAAAACAGATTCCTATAATATTTGCGGCAAGCGCTATTACACGCAGCAAGCGCGAGTATCTCCTATTAATCGATAAGATAGTTGCGCTGCCAGTTATGAGGAGCCAGAGATAAGATATCCACAAATTCGTTGATGAGCCGTTCAATCCCTCATGGGCAGTATATCCTATGGCGTTTTGAGATACTTCATGGTTAGCCAATAAATGGATTATTCCACCACCACCCAGTATCGCCAAAATCCAAGCCGATATACGAGCTGCTTTATTAATAGTATTCATTATTCTTTCCCCCATCTAAATTAGGTTAACATGTAGTGTAGCCGCTACTTGATGTGATAGTTTTTCCTCGGATTGCAGCACGGCGAGATAGGCTCGTCTGTGGACGCACACATAATGTTTTCAATTGACAAATGTCGCCTTGACCCTTCGTGATAACTTAAAATACGGAATCCAAATCGCCGCCACTAAAACTCGTTTGATGACAGCAATTATAACAACCTGCTTATCGATGGAGCCAATTATCGCCAAACCCAAAGCCGATAATAATAACGGCGTCACAAGCCAAATTATGATAAGGCGAATTACGGTTTGCGGTGCATTTTTCCGTTTCTTGAAAAATCTATCGACGGCGATCAGTAGATAGATCAATATTGCAAAGTTGACAAAAAACGCGATTAGCGAGCAAATACAAACCCCTATTCCCAAGCCCATCGCTTCTTTAAGAAACGGTATTGCTTGGATTAACTCGTATAATCCCAAGACCGCCGAGAACGCCAGTAGAATAGCGGTAAGGTTCAGCCACCCTTTAAAACCAACTGCATTGGCGTATACCGAGATGTTTTGTTGGTCGTCCATTTTTAGCTCCCTGCTAATTCAGTACGTTTTCGATTATGACAACTCAAACATTTTGTTATCGAGTTAAGCTCCATGCAAGGCTTGGGAGCCCAAAGCAGGCCTTTCCCACAAAACTCTGATGGAAAAGCTCAAAGCATTCCCATGACGCCTATAATCAAGAAAATGGTTCCTATGAGGACAAGGACCAGACCAAGTGCCTTGGCCGGGATTCCAGTGACCTTCTTGTTCTTGGTAATTGTGATGCCATCCCGAATCGTTTGAACCCCACCAATAATTGCGGCAACTCCGATAATAGCGCAGACCAGGGCCATCGTCCGCTCTCCTTTCTTGCAGTTAGTTGAGGGTGTCCTGAAATTAGTTGCGAGGTTTGCTTCCCTTGCCCTTTGTTGGTTCACGATCATGGCTGGCTTTCTTATCAAGCAGTTCCTTCAACTCCTGCATTTTAGTCGGGAAGCGGTTCACTAGGTACCAGTACTCTTTCCTCTCTTTCTCAAACTGATCCAAGTAACGGACTGCTGTTTCAGTCTCTCCTGCGCGTGCAGCCCCTATCAAAGCATCTAAAAACGCCTCGCCCCGTCGATCATCGCACCAGATTTCATTTGCGGTAGACAATGCGCTATCAAAATCTTTCAGGTTCACATATGCATGCGCAATTATTTGAAGTGCTTTATACTTAAAACAGTCCAATGATTTAGTTTCAAACGCGTTATACGATTCTGTTGGTCCGAGATAATGTGCTCTCATATTCATCGCTAAACCACTTGCCTTTTCTAAAGTTCGATGTGCGCCAACGGTGTCCCCCTCTTTCGCTTGTTGCTGAGCTTTCTCCACCATCTTTTTCACCTCTTCAAACACAGGCCCATCTGGATCGGGAAATTTTTTGAGAAGTTTTTCGATTTCCTTATTCGCTCCAATTCTCTGATAATGGTTATTCTTAAAAATGTCTAAATAATGAGTTGCTGTCTCGGTCTCCCCGGCTCGCTCAGCCTCTAGAATAACATCGCGCTCCGCCATAATGCATCGTTCCGAATAACGTATTTCTTGCGTAAGGTTATAGGCGTTGTCAAAGTCCTTCAATACTATATAAGCACGCACAATCTCGTGAAGAGCCTTATCTTTGGGGGTATCTCTAACCTGATCATTTAATTCAAGGTTCATTGTCAGGTCATGTGCCTTTTCCAGTGTGAGACGTGCATCAATAATCTTTCCCTCCTTCGCTTCTTTTTTGGCTTTCTCTACAAGTTTCAGCACTTCCACAAACACGGTTTTATCAGATTCCGACGACTCCGAATCCTTGCTGGCAGAAACGGTAGCCTTGGCCTTCGTCTGTGATTGGCTATTATTGCGATTGGCTTCCTGATTTAGCAGTTCTTTAAGCTTTTTCGTCTTGCTCGGGTATAATTCAGTAAGGACTACTCTATAATCCTTCTCAATCTGATGCGAGTAATCGATAGCCGTCTCGGTATCTCCGGCCTGCACGGCCCCCATTACAACATTTAAAAATGCCTCATTCTTGCGATCACGATTATTAATATCTTTTGCAGTTGTTATGGCGCGCGGAAAATCTTTCAGTTCCACATAAGCACATACAATCTGGTGGAGCGCGAGATCTTTAAATCTGAGTTGTAAATCTTCCCTGAACTCCCTACCTTCTTCTATCAGTTTACGTGCTTTTTCTAGTGTGACATGCGCATCAATGAGCTTTCCCTCCTTTGCTTCTCTCTTAGCTTCCTCGACTACTTTCAGCAGTTCTGCAAATGCATCCTTTTCAGAAGTTGAAGAACCCAAATCCTTACTGGCAGAAGGCCAAGGCAAGATATTGCGCCCCCCCCGGTTTGTGCCACGGTCCTGTTCTATCGCTTGACCGGCTTTTTTGAATTCCAACTCAAGCTTAGTTACCCGCGAAGCATGGATTTCCAATTCCTTTTCAATAGGATCGTACCCTTCCAACTTTACAACGATCTTGGCGGTTCCCGGTTCTACTTCAAATAAATCAGGCGTAACGCCTAGTTCCTTTCCGTCCAGAAAAACTTTTGCGCCTGCTGGAGTTGTGCGAACATAAAGCTCGGTCGTCGGTTCCTGGGCAGATATCGGTTTTGTATCGAAGAAACCGAGGATTCCCAGATAAAACAGGTGGAAGAATACTATTGCTGGTTTGTTTAAGAAGTTCATAAAAGCTCCCCTATGGCATAAAAATGTTTCTGGTTACAATTTCTATATAATATGTATATATTCTGCCCGGTAAGGGCGATTGTCAACCGTTTCTACAGGACACAATATATACAGGTACGAATCTGATTATATGCAATAATGACGTCTAATAGGTATATGCGCGGCAAGATGGATATCAGGCTTTGTTAATTGATAAATTGTCCGATTTATATTAAAATCAAGCTGTTTTCCAAGAAGAAAGGGTTCAATAGGTGGTGGATTCAGGTCCGGCGGATTCTTCGGCCATCAGTAGCAAAACGCAGGCCACGTTGCTTAATCGCTTGCGGGACGGTTCGGACGCGCTGGCCTGGGAAGAATTTTTCCAGCGATATTGGCGGCTGATTTATGCTTATGCAAGGCGGTGCAATTGCTCGGAGCACACCGCGGAAGAAGTCGTGCAAGATGTGATGTTGAAAGTCTTCGAACAGAAAGACTTTTTTCATTATGATCCGGCGCGAGGTCGGTTTCGCGATTGGCTGGCCGCGGTGGTGCGAAACAAGGCGGCCGAGTTGCGGCGCAGGCCGTCGGAAAGAGTCCGGGCCAACGGCGGAAACTCGGTAATCAACGGCGTCGAGCCGCGGTCGGATGCACTTCAGCCCGATGACGTTTGGGAAAATACCTTTGAACAAGCCTTGCTACTGGTGCTGCTGGACGCAGTTCGGCGGGAGATGAGTCCCAGGGCTTACTTGGCGTTTGAACTTTTTACGCTCCACGAAATAC
>Ga0187861_10005118_pt1 | contig 10651 bp, 9 predicted proteins | sample June2016WEW_10_1_3_FD_132986 | JGI IMG/M metagenome (GOLD analysis project Ga0187861, IMG submission 132986) | Peatland microbial communities from SPRUCE experiment site at the Marcell Experimental Forest, Minnesota, USA - June2016WEW_10_100 | ecosystem: Environmental > Terrestrial > Soil >...
GTCTGGAACACGAGTTCAGCCTCTCCGGCGTGGGGCACGCCGGAGTCGGGCTGGCGTTCAACCGCTGGGCTTACCGCGTGCGCCGCGCCGTGTTGTTGCGCGCGCTCCAGGCACACGGCATCCGGGTGAACGGCGCGACGCTCTTGGAACTGGGCTTTGGCACGGGCTACTACCTCGACCTGTGGCGCGAGAGGGGGGCTGCCCGCGTCCAGGGTTTCGACATCACGGAAATCGCGGTGCAGGCGGCACGGCAAAGGTTCGGTAGCGCCGGCGTCCCCGCCGGTGGGAGCGCCGGCGTCCCCGCCGGCACGGAGGCCGGCGCCACCGCAGGCTGGCGCTTTGCACAGGCCGACATCGGCGCGCCCCTGCCTCTCGGCGATCTCGCCGGACAGTGCGACTTGGCGACCGCTTTCGACGTCTTGTTCCATCTGGTTGAAGAAAAGAACTGGAATGGAGCGCTCGACAATATCGCGGCCGCGCTGAAAGTCGGAGGACATGCGGTCATCTTCGACAAACTCCAGGCGGTGGAAAGCAGCATCCGCCACGTGCGCCGCCGCACGCTGGCGGCCTACAGTGAAGCCCTGGCGGCGCGCGGGCTGGAGGTGCTCAGCGTGCACCCGATTTTCTTCCTGATGAATTCGCCCACCGACCTGCGGGGCCTGGCCAAGCTGGCATTCAAGACCTCATGGTCGCTGGTGAAGCTGCCCTACAAGCTGGGCCGGCACGTGGGCCTGGGGGAAGTGCTGGGCGGGGCTATGGGCGCCACGTTGTACCTGCCGGAGCTGGCGTTGGGGCGGGTTTGCTCGACAGGGCCGAGCACGAAACTTTTGCTGGCAAGGAAGCGCTGAGGCATCATGAACAAGTACACTGCGATTTTCACGCGCGATACTGAGGATGGCGGGTGGGTGGCCCAGTGCGCCGAAGTGCCCTCAGCGATAACGCAAGGCGAAACCCTGGCCGAAGCCCGGGCCAGTCTCAAGGAAGCGGTCAAGTTCATGCTTCGAGTCGAGGCACAACATGCGCTGAAGTCAAAGCCGCGTCAGGCACGGCTCAAGAGAAGCAAAATCGAAAATCGAAAATTCATTCCTTTTTCGTTTCCCTGTCGTCCTCTCCCGAGGCGCTAAGTGCGCTCTCCGCTTCGAGCACTTCCAGGGCGCGCAAGGCCGCAGCCTGCTCGGCTTCCTTCTTGGTGCGGCCGGTGCCCGAAGGAAACACGCGGGCGCCCATCTGCAGGCAGGTCTCATTAGTGGGCATACGGGCGCACCCGCCGCAGCGCCGGCTGCCCAGATGCGCAGCCACCTCGAAGGTCTTGTCATGGTCCGGCCCGACGGCGTTGACCACGCAGTAACACGGCGTGACGCTCCAGTTGCGTTGGGCGACATGCTGCAGCCTGGACTTGGGATTAGGGCCGCCGCCGCTCTCGGCCAGATCGCGCATTTCCGGCCCCAACACGCGCAGCACGAACGAATACGCCGCGTCCAGGCCGCCGTCCAGATACACAGCCGCTGTAACGGCCTCGAACAAGTTCGCTCGCACGCTGGCGGGCAGCGGCTCACTGCGCGGCAGGCCCTTGCCCAGACGCCCGACGTCGCGGAGCCCCAGCAGTTCCGCGGCCCGCGCCAGCGCCTGGGTGCTCACCAGGTCCGACTTGACCTGCGTCAGGTCCCCTTCCGTCCAATCCGGGTGCCGCTCGTACAGCTCCTGCGCGATGCACAGGTTGACGACCGAGTCGCCCAGGAACTCCATCCGTTCGTTGTCCTCACCTTCCTCCGCCGTACTCGAGGGATGTGTTAGAGCGCGTTCGAGCAGAGTGGGGTCGCGGAACAGATAGCCAATGCGATCCTGGAGACGGAGACAACAACTTTTCCGGTGGTCTGACGATGCTTCGTTCGGCATGGGTCGGGTTTTGGGCTGTTGGCTGCTGGCGCCTGGCCGATCAGGATTCGAACCTGCCGCCAAGCGAAGGACCAGGAGCTAACAGTCCACTCCTCTGATTTACCGCACTCCTCACCTGCCTGCGCTTACCATACCCGTCGTGGCCCGCTTGTCAACACTCAAGTTTCAGGTTTCATTTTGGCGCCACAAAAAACTCTTGCCACAGAGAACACAGAGGACACAGAGAAAGGTTTTGGGATTTTGCATTTTGGATTGATCCGGTGTGCGAACCACCCAGTTCCTGTTATACTCTGTGTCCTCTGTGGCTGATCGTTTGTTAGTTTTGGGGTTTCCGTGCCACGATAAGCAACGACTGGCCAGCCGGCAGCCACAGCCAGGGCTCAACGCGGCTGAGCACGGGCACAACGCAGCGGTCATACAGCAGCGCCGCACGCCGCGAAATGTGCTGCGCCTTGCGCACGCGCCCCTGCCACCACCAGCCCAGCAGTCCCAGGCTGTTCCAGTAGCGGCAACGTTCCACGCGCAAACCTGCTTCTTCGAAAGCTCGGGCCAACCTGGCCTTGCTGTAACGCCGCACATGCCCGAAGGACCGGTCCAGTGAGCCGTAAGCCCAGGCCACCGCCGGGACCCAGTGGACGGATGCGCCGCCGGGCTTCAGCAGTTTTCCTGTCGCGCTGATGACCTCCTCCTCTGTCCCGTCCGGTATGTGCTCCAGCACATTTGATGAGACCACGCTGTCGAAACTGCCTGCGAGTTCCGCCACCAGATCCTGAATGGCTGTTTGGCGCAGCTCCAGCCCTGGCCGCACCCCCACGTTGGCCTGGTGGGCCTGGATCATGCGCAGATCTATGTCCACCGCCAGAACCGAGCGGCCTTCGCGCAAGAAGAGGGGCGTCAGGTTCCCGATGCCGCAGCCCAACTCCAGCACGCGCCCGCCCAGATGCGGCTTCATTGCGGCGTAGATCCATTCCGCGTAGCGCGTGGCTTCAGCCAGCGTTTCCAGGTCAAACGCTATTGGTTCCCGCACCCCGCTCCCCGCACCCCGCTCCCCGCACCCCGCTCCCCGCTTCACCGCACCACCTCCAGCACCTGCGCCTGCGCGACGCAGTACGGGTCGTGCTCGCAAGCGCCCGCCCAGCGGCTCTGAAACTCGGCAATCTCGGAAGGCGCAGGCCCCGGCCTGCTGGCGGCTTCGTAATGGCAGGCTTGAGCATAAGGGGTGAAGACTATGCGCTTGCCGCGCTTGAGCGCCTTCAGGCAGAAGTCCGCATCGTAGTAGTTCCAGGGAAACGCGGTGCTGAACTCGCCGGCCGCCCGGAAAATTTCCGCGCGCGTCATCAGACATGCGCCGCTCACCGCCGTGCAGTTGCGCTGCACGATATTGCTGTTGAAGTAACCCGGCGTATTGCCGGGCGCGCCGTGATGGAGACGCTTCGGGCTGCCGCCCAGCACGGTCAGGCCCACGTGCTGCAAGCGCCCGTCGGGGAAGAACAGCTTCCCGCCCGCCGCGCCCACGCCGTCGTCCTGGAGGCATTCCAGGAGGCATTCGATCCAGTCCGGCGAGGTGGCTTCGACGTCATCGTGCAAGAAGAGCAGGAATGAGCCGCCCGCCTGCTCGGCGCCAAAGTTGAGTCTGCACGGCAGATTCAGGTCCTCGCCGCAGGCGATGCCGGCCGCGCCGCACTCCGCAAGCTGTTTTTCGAGGCCCGCGGGCAGGGCCTTGTCATGCACCACCAGGATTTCGCGGTTCTCATAAGTGCTCCTGCTCCGGATGCTCTCCACGCAGTTGAGAATGAAAGGCTTCTGCGCGCCGCGGATAAGCGTGCTGCGGCAGGCGGTCGCGATGATGACGCTCACTTTCGGCCGCCCGGCGATCTGGCGGCGCACGCGATGGAACCCGGGCGCCGGCCCCGGCTCCACCGTGCCTGCCTGTCCGGCGGCCTGGAGGTGCTGGGCCAGCGCCCGCCGCGCGACCAGGTGCGCGTGCGGCTTGGCCGTGTAATTCAAGGCGGTCGAGGACGGAGAAATGCGCCAGTGGTAGAGCACCTCCGGGATGTGCCGAATCCGCGAGGTGCGGGCCATCAGGCGCAGCACCAGATCGTAATCCTGGGCTGAATCGTACTCGCTGCGGAAGCCGCCGAGTTCCCGCAGCAGCGCGGTGCGGTAGACTCCGAGATGGCAGGTGTACATGCACGACAGGAAGTACTCCGGCGACCACTCGGGCTTGAAGAACGGGTCCACATGCGCGCCCGCCAGGTTCAGTTTGTCCTCGTCGCTGTAGAGCATGTCCACGCTGCGGTCGGCCACGATGGCCTGCGCGGCACGGAGCAGGGCCTGCGCAGCCAGCTCGTCATCGTGATCGAGCAGCGCGGCGTACTGCCCCGTGGCCAGCTCCAGCGCGGAATTGGTGGCCGCGGAGATATTGCCGTTGCGGGGCCGCTGCACGACCTTGATGCGCCTGTCCCGCGCCACACACTCCTCCAGGACCTTGGGGACATGGCGCGCGGTGGAGCAGTCGTCGCTGATGCACAACTCCCAGTGCGGATAGATCTGCGCGAATACTGAGTCCAGGGCGCGGCGCAGACAATGCTCCGGCGAATTGTAGACCGGGAGCAGCACGGAGATCAGGGGCGGATCCGGCAGCAGGGCCGCTTCCTGGCTCATGCGCCGCCGCTCTGCCTCCCCAGGCACTGGGAAGGACCACGCGGAGCCCATTGTCCCCAGGGGCGTGTGGCTGAAGAGCTTTTCTCTGAACTCCCTGAAGCGGCCGCGCAGCAACAAACCGGCCGCGGTGCGCGCAGCGTGGGAGAAACGGCCGGCGGCCTTGAGTTCGCCGGCTTTGGCAACGAGCGAACGGACCACAGGCAGCAGCAACCCCGCGCGCTTCACCTTCTTGTCCTGTTCCCTCTTGTGTTTTCGTGCTTCAAGAGTAGCGGCGTTCCAGCGTGCACGCCACGCGCCGCGGTCCAAGACGATACCCAAGCTCAGGCGACAAGTCAAGCCTGCCTGAAATTGGCAAATAACCTCGGGGCATCACCGGGCTTGTGCCACGGATATGGCGCCGCAACGCGGCGGCTTATCCGTGCTACCCGCGGCTGGCACGGATGAGGCCGCGCCAAATCCCGATGAATCGGGAGCGCGGCCACATCCGTGGCACAAGTCCGGTTGTGAACCCAATATGCCCCCGGCACGGATCCCGCTGGGCCCCTATGCTGCCTGCCTTGCGCCGACTTCTTGACGGGAAAAAAGCTAAGCCTCGCCCTGCACCGCGTCAAGTGCAACTAAACCGCTGCTGTAAAATTTCCTGGATTGTGCTAAGAGCCATATTCCACATTTCGCCGGATTGTGGACGCCGCAATTCGGCAAAATGCGGGACAGCAGGTCTTATGGGGTGCTTCCGGTGAGCGCCCCGCATAACAGGAGATGCTGCAAGGATGGATACCTGCCAGGGCCAGGACGGCCCTGATGAATTGAACGCGCCCCCAAGCGCGGGACGCCCGGTTTCGCTGGCCAGACGCGCCTTGCAGATGGCGCCTCAGTTGGCCCTGGTTGCCGGAATCCTGGGCTATCTGATCCACACTGGCAAGCTGGACTTGGGGGCCCTGGGCGGGCTGCGGCACCGCTGGATCTGGATCGTGTATGCCATCCTGTGCGTCCTGCCGCAGTATTTTCTCTGTGCCTTTCGCTATCGCCTGCTCCTGGGCGCGCTGCAGTTGCCCGGCACCTTGGGCCAGGCCTTTTCCTGGTCCATGATCGGGAGCTTCTTCGACTTGGCCATGCCGCTCTCCAACGGCGGCGACCTTGTGAAAGCCTATTACGTCGCCCGGCACGCGGGGCGCGGCAGACGCGGCCTGGCGGTGCTGAGCGTGGTGCTGGACCGCGTCGTGGGCCTGTTGGCGCTTTTCGTTTTCGCCTGGCTGGTGTGCCTTTTTGCGGGCCGGCAGGTGGACGACAACCCGCAGTTGCTGCGTCTTTCGCGCGCGCTGCTGTTTGTCTGTGCGGGCAGCCTCGTGGCCTTCTGCGTCCTCGTCTCGCCCCCTCTGGAACGCAGCGCGCTGCGCCGGCGCTTGCTGCACTGGGCGCCGTATCACGCCAAGCTGGAAGCGCTCTACGTGGCCTTTGCCGGCTTGCGGCGGCAGTGGGTGCTCCTGCTGGGGATGCTGGGCCTGTCGTTGATTGTGCAGATCCTGGGTTGCGCCGCCATCCTCTTTCTGGCCAAAGGACTCCCCTTCACCAACATCCACACCGGGGCGCCCGCGGAACTGGAGCTCGTCCCCACACTGGTCGTTTTGCCGCTGGCGGTCTTCCTGAACACCTTCGGGGTGGCGGGCGGGTTTGGCATGGGCGAAGCCGCCTTCCAAGTGCTTTTCTGGCAATTGCTCAACGTGGACGGCGGCGCCAATCTGGCGCTGGCGTTCCATTGCCTTTTTGCCCTGCTGCGCTTGTTGGGCATCCCGTTTGTAGTGTTCTACCGGCACAAAGAACACGCGCCCCCGGGGCGGATTGCAGCGGAAGTGGCGGAGACACTGGCGGAAGAGGGTTCTGGCGGGTGAAACAGCATGAGTGCATGACCGGACTTGTGCCACGGATGTGGCCGCGCCGGCTGTTTGGCGCGGCCTCATCCGTGCCAGCACCGGGTAGCACGGATAAGCCGCCGCGTTGCGGCGGCATATCCGTGGCACATATCCGATGATGCACCCAAACAACATTGCGGCCGCTGCCTGCAATGGCATTCCGCCGGGAAATCCGTATACTCCAGGCGCACACGGGAGAGGGGAGCATGAGCTTTACAGAGGACTACCTGAACGAAACCAGAGTTATCGCGGAGCAGATCAACCGCGAGACCGTTGACAAGGCGGTCGAGATTCTGGCGGAGACGCGCGCCAGAGGCGGGCGGCTGTTTGTGCTGGGAGTGGGGGGCAGCGCCGCAACCGCTTCCCACGCGGTCAACGATTTCCGCAAGATCGCAGGCATGGAGGCCTACGCCCCCACGGACAACGTCTCCGAGATCACGGCGCGCACCAATGACGACGGCTGGACCAGCGTCTTTGAAGCCTGGTTGCACGGCAGCCGCCTGCGCGCTGAGGACGCGGTGCTGGTCTTCTCGGTGGGGGGCGGGAGCATCGAGAAGAACGTCAGCCCCAACCTCGTGGCGGGGCTGATGTACGCCAAACAGACCGGCTCGCCGATCATTGGCATCGTGGGCCGCGACGGCGGGTATACGCGGGAAGTGGCTGAAGTCTGCATCCTGGTGCCCGTGGCCAACCTGCTGCATGTCACACCCCACACCGAGTCCTTCCATGCGGTCATTTCGCATCTCCTGGTTTCGCACCCCAGGCTGAAGGTGGGGCAGACGAAATGGGAGTCCGTGCACTAGGATTTTGGGAACCGTACAGTCCGAGCCGCGACCGTGAGGGAGCGGACATTGCCGCTTGCTTACGCGCGCGGCTCGGAGGCCGAATGGTCACGGATTTTGGATTGAACAGCAATGGAGTTGCAGATGAAAACTTTGCAGGACCTCAAAGTCAAAATCTTCGCCGATGGCGCGGATAAGACGGGCATGCTGGAGATGTACCGCAACCCCCTCATCAAGGGCTTCACGACCAATCCGTCCTTGATGCGCAAGGCGGGGGTAAACGACTACGCGGCGTTCGCGCACGACCTCCTCAAGTGCATCCCCGACCGCCCTCTGTCCTTTGAAGTCTTCTCAGACGACATTGCGGAGATGGAGCGCCAGGCGCTGAAGATCAGCAAATGGGGGAGCAACGTCTACACCAAGATTCCCATTACCAACACGCGGGGCGAGCCGTGCGTGGGCCTGGTGCGCAGGCTCTCCCAAGCGGGGGTGAAGCTGAATGTGACCGCCATGCTCTGTCTCGACCAGGTGCGCGACATCTCCGCTGCTCTGGCAGGCGGGCCCTCCTCGTTCGTCTCTGTTTTCGCCGGCCGCATCGCGGACACGGGCCGCGACCCCGTGCCCTTGATGGCGGCTGCCGTGGAGCTGCTGGCCCCCTATCCCAACGAGGAACTCATCTGGGCCAGTTGCCGCGAACTGCTCAACATCGTCCAGGCTGACGCCATCGGCTGCCAGATCATCACCGTCCCCAACGATGTCCTGAAGAAGCTGCCCTTGGTGGGGACGGATTTGCACGAATACTCGCTGGACACCGTCAAGACTTTTCGCAGCGACGCGGTGAAGGCGGGTTACACACTGTAACGCGGGTGACGGGTGACGAGTGGCGGGTGACGGGTGACGGGTGACGGGTAACGGGTGACATGTGGCAAGTGACAAGGGATATGGCCGCGCGCGTGTTGTGTCGTGCCATAATTCCCCTGCTTCCCATAACTCCCATCGGACATGCCCGCGCGCATGTTGGTCCATGTTACCTGCAGAGGGGCGGAGACCATGAAAAAGCGAGTTCTCGGCAAGACGGGCCTGGAGGTTACTGAGCTTTCTCTGGGGGGCTTGTTCGTCTCGAAAATCGGCGCCCAGTTCGACGAGGCCCGCGCGGCCGTCAAGCGCGCCCTGGCCTTGGGGGTCAACTACGTGGATACCGCGCCTGGATATGCCGACAGCGAGCAGGTCCTGGGGCGCATCCTCGAAGACGAATCCGCGCCGCTCATCATCTCCACCAAACTCGGCGGCCGGCCGCAGCCGTTCGAGCCGCAGAACAAGGACTGCCTGCTCAAGTCGGTTGAGGAAAGCCTGCGCCTGCTCAAGGGCCGGCGCATTGACATCCTGATGATCCACGAGCCGGACCGCCCGGGACAATACAATTGGTGGAGCGACCTCGCGAATTTCTACGGCCCGGTGCTCGAAGTCCTCGAGGCCCTCAAGAAGGACGGCACGATCCGCTTCACGGGCCTCGGCGGCACCTCGGCCTACGAGATGCCGCGGATCATGGAAAAACGGCACTTCGACGTGGTCCTGACCGCGTTCAACTACAGCCTGCTGTGGCGCGAAGCCGCACAGGAAATCCTGCCTCTGGCCGCCAGGCTGAACATGGGCATCGTCATCGGCTCGCCGCTCCAGCAGGGCGCGCTGGCGCGCCGCTACGACGAGGCGGTGAACCACGGCGCGCCTTGGCTCAGCCTCCCGCGCCGCAGACAGTACCAGGCCCTTTACGCCTTCCTGGATGAACTGGGGATGCCCCTGGCCGAGGCCGGCTTGCGTTTTGTGCTCTCCAACCCGCATGTCTCCTGCGCGCTTATGGGGGCGCGTTCGGCCAAGGAGGTCGAGGAGAACGTCGCAGCCGTGGAAAAAGGTCCGCTGCCGCAGGACGTCCTCAAGCGCCTGGCTGAGATCGCGGCCTTGGTCCCGTTCCGGCCCTTCGAGGAGCCTTTCGGCTTGCCCTTCCATTCCAACAAGCCCAACTGGGTAGGGATGGCCTGAACGGAATTTCTCAACACAGAGGACCCAGAGGAACGCAGAGGGGTGAACAGGTGAACAAGCGTCACCCAGAACGCAAGCAGCTCTTCACCTGTTCATCCCTTTCTTTTGTGTCCTCTGTGCCCTTTGCGTCCTCTGTGTTGAAAGAAAGGTGAACGATGAAAGCAGCACTGGTGGAGAGTCCTGGAAAACTCGTCGTGCGCGACATTCCGCGTCCGGCCATCGGCGGCTACCAGGCGCTTTGCCGGCTGCTCTACGGCGCAACCTGCACGGGAACCGACCAGCACTTGCTCCACGGCCGCTTCCCTTGGCCTCCGCAGTACCCGACCGTGCTGGGGCATGAGAGCATCGGGCGCGTCGTCGAGACAGGTCCCCAGGTGCGCTATCTGCATTGCGGGGACCTGGTCACGCGCGTCGGCTGCCCGGCTGACCCGCAGGGCGGCTTCGGCAGCAACTGGGGCGGCTTCGCGGAATACGGCGTGGCCTGCGACCATCGCGCCGCCAAAGAAGACGGCCGCCCTGAGAGCGAATGGTCCGGCAGCCGCGTGAATCAGGTCTTGCCCGCGGACTTCGATCCCGCGGCCAGCACCATGATCATCACCTGGCGCGAGACGTTGAGCTTCATCCGGCGGCTGGGTGTGGGTCCAGGCCGGCGGCTGCTGGTGCTCGGTTCAGGCGGCAACGGGCTCGCGTTCGTGGCGCATGGCGCGAACCTGGGCGCGGCGTGCGTGGCGCTGACGGGCAGCCCGCGCCGCGAAGCCTGCGGGCGGGCCGCAGGCGCGCAAGCTTACTACGACTACGCCCGCCCGGATCTCTCTGACGCGATCAAAAAGGACCATCCGCAGGGCTTCGACTTCATCATTGATGCCGTGGGGCGCAAAGGCATGTTGGACGCTGTGCTGCCCCAATGCGCGCGGGGCGGAAGCGCCGCCATCTATGGCATTGACGACTTTGGCCAATGCACTCTGAACCCCACGCGCGCCCGCGGCACATTCACGTTCTTCAACGGCGGCTACGATGAGGCGGAGACGCATGAAGCGGTCATCGCTTTTATCCGCGCGGGGAAACTCCAGGCCCGGCACTGGCTGGATGTGGAGCATCCGCTGCCGCTCGAGCGGATTGCGGAAGCGTATCACGAACCGGGAAAACGGGCGTTCAGCAAGGCGCTGGTGCGGCTGGAACAGTAGCTTACGCACTGCACGCCAAGGCGCGGTCCGAGCTTGTTCCCTGCAGGCGGCGTGTGAGGGCCAGTGGGTGCATGTCAGCAAATGTACCGCGGGCGTCCCGCCCGCTCGTGGCAGGCTGGCAGGGCGCGAGGACGAAGGCGGGCGGGACGCCCGCGGTACGCTCTGGGCCACGCATTTA
>Ga0187861_10005122_pt1 | contig 10646 bp, 9 predicted proteins | sample June2016WEW_10_1_3_FD_132986 | JGI IMG/M metagenome (GOLD analysis project Ga0187861, IMG submission 132986) | Peatland microbial communities from SPRUCE experiment site at the Marcell Experimental Forest, Minnesota, USA - June2016WEW_10_100 | ecosystem: Environmental > Terrestrial > Soil >...
CCTTCTCCAGGGCCTCGGCGTTCTCGGTGTACCACTGCGCGAGCGTTTGGCCCTCGGGCAGTTGCGACTTGGCGAGGCGGTCGTCCGCATAGGACTTCAAGCTGCGCGCGTAGTCTTTCCAATTCGGATACGGCGGCGTGGTCTGCCAGGTTTCCGCCATGCGGCGCAGGACGAAGACGGAAGCCATTTCGCAGATGGACTCCTCCAGCCACTTGTTGCGCTCATTGCCTTCCCTGAAATTGCACAGGATATGGCAGAATTCGTGGCCGAACTGGTACGCCATCTGGGCCCACAGCCGGTCGCCCGTGGCCAGCTTCACCCGGATCTCCCCGTTGGGACCGCGTTGGAAGAGCGAGATTGGTCCGCCTTTGGGACTGACTTCGATGCGCGGCAGTTTGCGCCCGGGGAAGTGGGGCCATAAGGCCCCGGCGGCTGAGCGCAAAACCGCGCTGGCGTCCGGGATCTCGCAGCCCCATTTCTCCTTGTCCACGGGACGGATGTCGAGGACGGTGCTGTTGTTGCCCTGCGCTTCTGTGCGAAGCTGCGGCACTTCAGCACGCAGTTGCGCTATCACCTGGCGCAGTTGCACCACTTCAGCGCGCAGTTGCGCCATCTCCCAGCACAGTTGCTCCACTTCAGAGTGCAAGCGGGATAGGGGTTCGCTGGTGTTGTTTCCCTCGTTGGCTGCCGGCGCGGGCGGGGTGGGGGAGGGGGGAGTTTGGGCCTCAGCGCCCCACAGGCCGCAGCCACAGAGCAGCAGCGCAACAAGGACCGCGAATCTATTCTTACGAACCACGCGCATTTTCCTCCAGTACACAATACACCGGCTTACTTCCCCTTCTTGTCCATGTTCTGTTTCAGGTCCTCCTCCGTGACCGCAGATTCAACGCCGTCGGCCGGGACTTCCAGTTTGCACAGCCACACCAGGGCATTGAGAACTATCTTGCGGTAGTTGTCGTTGCCCCAGTTCTTGTGGTAATGCCCGCCGGTCCAGCCATAGCCGCGGCCCCCGTCCTCGCGCTCGACGCACCACATCATGTATTCCTCCTTGCCGCTGTCCGCCACGATGTGCGGATATGGGCCCTTGGGCCAGACGTACGGCCCTTTGCGGACCTGGTCTGAGGGCTTGGCGATGAGGAGCGGGGTGACGCCTTTCATCTCGGGGCGGAAGCGCATGTGCATGTACCATTCGTCCACGCAACTGAAGGGCTTGACGCCGCGCGTGATGGGATGTTGTGGGAAAACCTGGTAATCCGGCGGCCACATGGGATTGCACGAGAAATGGTCTTCATAGTAGCCGCCGATCCAATCCAGAAACTGCGGGCCGCCCTTGTCCTTGGGCACTTCCACGGCGAAGTGCATCATGCCGATACCCACGCCCTTCTTGGCCAGAGCATCAATGGCCTTCGCATGCTCGCCCTGGATGAAGGGATGGCCGCCGCCGCCGTCGCTGTACAGTACCACAGCGCTCGCGCCTTCGAAGACCTTGAGGTCGCTCACCCAGCCGTTGCTCTCAACCACGACTTGCAGGCCGGGAAACTTCTCCAGGCATTTCTGCAGCAACATGCAGCCCGCCTTGAACTCATGCTCGCCCGGGCCGTGGCTGAGCTTGCCGGCAATGAGCACCAGTTTCTTGTCTTCGGCCACTGCGTTAAGCGCAGCCCCGGCAAGACAAAGCACGGCTACAACGCAAACGAGCTTCAACATTGCAACTCCTTCCAGCAAATCGAAAATCAAAAATCTAAAATCCCCTTACGCGCCCAGGTTCTTGTTCGCGAAGTCCCAGTTGATCAGGTTCTCAATCCAGGCCTTGATGTAATCCGGCCGGCGGTTCTGGTAGTCCAGGTAATAGGCGTGCTCCCAGACATCTATGGTCAATAGCGGCTTAAGGTCGTGGACGAGCGGCGTGTCGGCGTTCGCCGTCTTGAGGATGCTGAGCTTGGCGCCGTCAGTCACCAGCCACGCCCAGCCGCTGCCAAACTGCGTCTTGGCCGCCTCGGAGAACTCGGTTACGAACTTGTCGTAGGAGCCGAAGGCGGCGTCAAGCGCCTCGGCGATCTTGCCTGTAGGCTTCCCGCCGCCGCTGGCCTTCATGCTGTTCCAGTAGAAGGTGTGATTGAAAACTTGGGCCGCGTTGTTGAAGAGCGCCGCTGTCTCCTTCTTGCCGCCGGCCGCCTTGATCAGGTCCTTGAGTTCCAGTTTGGCCAATTCGGTGCCTTTGACCAGGTTGTTCACGTTGTCCACGTAGGCTTTGTGGTGCTTCCCGTAGTGGATTGAGATGGTCCTGGCCGAAATGTGCGGTGCGAGGGCCTCCTCGCCGTAGGGCAAGGGCGGGAGCGTGAGCGGCGGCGCATCGTCCGCCAGAACGAAACGTGGCCGGGCCGCCAGGCAAGCCGCTGCGAGGAACGAAGCGGACCCGAAAAGAAAATCTCTGCGTGTGGACATGCGTGCCTCCTTATCAATAGAACCGATGACCAGAACGAACACAGACCAACACCGAGGCGCTAATTTGAACCGTCCCCGCCGCTTTGTCAACTGCCGCCAGGTTGGAAGCGCCGGCGTCCCGCCGGCCTTTGGTCCGGAATTCCTGCCGGCGAGACGCCGGCGCTCCCAGGACGCCGGCGGTACTTGCAAGCCGGCAGCCAAGATGCGAAAGTGTGGCTCATGAAGAGCTACGAAGAGGAATTCACCAAGGCAGGGTTCAAGGTCCTGCAACGCTGCACCCTGGAGAAGGTGCCGGCCAATCCGCGCGAGCGCGCCGAAATGGCGGCCAAGGCCCTGAACGTGGGACGCGAGCAGGTCGTGAAAGCTTATGCGGTCTGCCCTGTCTCAGACCTTGCTGAGTCAGTCGCAATTGGGCATAACCCTATCACACCCATCCGGCCATATCTGCTGCTCCTTCCTGCGGACACACGACTGGATTTGAAGCTCGTCTCGCGGCAAGCAGGCGAAGAGATTACATTCTACCCCGCAGATCTCGTGGAGCGCGTTTACGGCACTCCCCTAGATTACATAAGTCCCATTCTTCCCATTACTCCCATCCAGGTCATCGCCGATGGCCGCATCTTCGATCAGGAAGCCGCCGTCATTCCCAGCGGCGACCCTTGCATTGAACTCCTCGTCGCCAGCGACGATTTGCGCGCCTTCCTGGGCGGCGAGAAGGTCAAGATCATTGACCTGGAATCCGCGAAGCAGGGCAAAGGCGGCGTTATCGAACCGCGCACACTGAAGGGCTTCCGCGATTATCTGCCCGATGAGATGTTGCCGCGGCAGGCCATGATTGCCAAGATTACGCAAGTGTTCGAGCGCTTTGGCTTCGCGCCGCTGCAAACACCGGCGCTGGAGTACGCGGACATCCTGTTGGGCAAACTCGGCAGCGACGCCGAAAAACTGCTCTTCCGTTTCCGAGACAACGGCGGGCGCGACGTGTGCCTGCGCTATGACCTGACCGTGCCGCTGGCGCGCCTGGCCGCGCAGTACCCGGACTTGCCCAAGCCTTTCAAACGCTACCAGATTGCTCCCGTCTGGCGCGCGGAGAAACCCGGGCGCGGGCGTTTCCGCGAGTTCTTCCAGTGCGATTGCGACATCGTCGGCTCCTCTTCGCTGCTTTATGACGCTGAGTGCATTGCGCTGGATTTCGCCGTCATGGAGGCGCTCGGCGTGCAGGCCGAAGTGCGCTTCAGCAGCCGCAAGGTCCTGGCGGCGCTCGGTGCAACGCTGAACGTCAGCGACGATAAACAGATGGCGGCCATCTTCCGCACGATTGATAAAATCCCTGCGCAAGGCCAGGAGCGCGTGCGCGAACTGCTCAAGAGCGACGCGGCCTGCTCGGACGCGCAAGTCGAGAAGATACTGCTTTTCGTGGGCATCGCCGGCAGCAACGACGAAATGCTGGCCCAGCTTGAGCAACTACTCAGCGCCACAGCCGTCCCGGCCATCGAGGACCTGCAGCGCGTGAAGGATTATGTTACCCACATGGCCGCGCGGAACTCAGCACTGAAGTTAGACTTCTCCATCGCCCGCGGTCTGGATTATTACACGGGGACAGTCTACGAGACATTTCTCACCGGCATACAGTCCTCCGGCAGCGTGATGTCCGGAGGGCGGTACGACAACCTGATCGAACGGTATCTCGGCAAGCCCATGCCGGCCGTGGGCATCAGCGTGGGCCTGGACCGCCTGTTCAGCTATCTGGTGGAACTGGGCAAGGTCCAGAAGAGCGGCGCCACCAGCCGCGTGTGCGTCGTGGCGATGGAAGCGTCCTGCCTGCCGCGGGCGCTGGAGGTGCTTGGCCAATTCCGCGCGGCGGGCGTGGCTGCGGAGATGGTTATCGAGAACGACCAGAAGCCGAAAGTGGACCGGCAGCTTTCCCTGGCCGGCAAGAAAGGCATCCCTTTCGCCGCAATCATCGGCAGCAATGAACTGGCCAAAGGCACGCTGATGCTGAAAGACCTCGCCGCCCGGCGGCAAGAAGAAATGACCGTTGAGCAGGCCGTAACGAAGGCGTTAGGGCTCTCGCCCCTCGCCCCTCGCCCCTAACCCCTCGCCCCTAAAACTTGTACAGCCACTGCAACATGATCGTATCCTGGTGGTCTGAGTTGAAGGGGTGGGTGGGATCAAGTCCGAAGCCCTTGTCGTCGCTGAATGCGTCCACGTTGGACTTGTCGTGGCGGTACTCAAAGCGCATGTGGAAGGGGTCGGAAATGGCCCAATCGAACGTCAGCGTGGTTTCCAACAACGTTTGCGGGCGGCCCGTGCGCACGCCCTGCGGGTCGTTGAAGACTTCCGAGCGGTTGGCGACATACCACTTCTTCGCGAACTGATACTTGGCGTATCCGGCGGCGCCATACCACCTGCGGCTCTTGGGCAGGACCGGCAAGGCGCTGTAATTTGTCACGTCGCTCTCGTAAGCGTAGTCGCCGTTGAGGACAAAAGTCCACTTCTCCCAGGGGGTCAGCGTTAAGACCGTGTCCACCAGCGTCCGCCCGCCCGAGCCGTTGTTGCCCCAGTTGATGCCGGTGACGGTTGAATCTATGCCCGGCGTGGTGGGATCGTTGTAAACTCCCGCGAAGGGCCCGGCTGCGGAGGTCAGGGTGTCCGGCCCGGTGGCGGCGGCGAAGCGGGCGCGCTCGTCCGAAAAGGTTTCATCGCCGTACATGGCGTTAACTTGCCAGTTGATCCATTTGTTGGCCTGCCAGATGCTGGTCAGGCAGAAAGTCTTGGCGCTGTTCTGATCCTGGATATTGTCCCAGCCGTTCATCACGTTCCCTTGGATCGTCCACTTGCCGCTGCTGTTATTCTTTTCGTCTCCCTTGAAAACGTCATAGGAGGCGCGCACGCCGGTATGAGTGAACGGGATCGCTAAGCCGAAGAGGAAGGAACGCGAAGAGTTGATGTCATCGTAAGCCCTGATCACCTCGGCGCCGTGCATGGTGACCATCTTGCCGAAGTCCAGGGTGATGCCGTTGCCCACGCCCGCAATGTATTCTATGTAGGCTTGTTCGAGCTCAATGTCCTTGAATTGTGTGCTGCGCATACTCGGAAGGGCCGTGGCATCCTGAGCCGCGAAGTAGCGCTGGTCCGTGCCCATAGCCATGTCAAAGCGGAAACCGGCCTGGCCGGCTTCGGTGGGCAAGCGGCTGAAGTTGAGCTCCGCGTAGTGGACGTTGAAGCTGTTCGCGTCAGTGTCAAAGGTTCGCAGATTGTTGCGCTGGTTATCGGGATGATTGAAGTTGAACTCGTAGGAGACATCCAAATAGCCGCCCACAGTCAAGGGCCGGTCCTTGGGGTCCGGGGAGGTGATTACCTTGCCCAGCTTCTGTTCCGAAGCGGCTATGGCCTTGTCAATCGCCGCGGTCACGCCGGGCCGGGCCTCCGCTTGTTTCAGCTTCATCTCCAAATCCTTGTTCTTCTCCTCCAATGCTTTCAGGCGTGCCAGCACATCAGCCATGTCGCCTTCCGCTGCCCCAATGCCGCTGCAAAGGAGCGCTACGAACACCACCAGAATCCTCTTCATGTTGTCCTCCCATCTCAACCACGCCAATGTGGACTGCAATCCAAGCCCGCAAACTATCCCTGGGATTCCCCAGATGAGTTGCTCCGAGCCGCTTCGGCGACTCGATTTCATGGCCTTAAGCATAAGGAACTATACATCCTCCCGCGTTGGGTTGCTGTTAAAGGAACTACGCGCTCCGTTAAAAAACAGTTAAACCCATCTTATCCGCGCTCCCTGCTCACCAGGCTCACTGTCCCTGTGTCCCGGGTCTCTTGGCACACGCTGTGCCAACCTGGCTAGTTCGCCAACTCATTGTCACAAGTCTGGGATTATTCAGAGTTTGCAGCTATTGAGAGCTGTGATTCAGAGCCTTCTCTTCTTCTGGACCGGGATGCACTGTAGGTTCATCTGGTGACTTATGAGCAGAGTGCACTGAGGGAGACCAGGGATCGGACGGCAGCCTGAATGGGGAACATGAAGGAGTCAGAAGAACCTTCCTAACCGTTCAGCCCGAGCCGCGACCGCAAGGGAGCCGTTCCATCATTCCCATTCATCCCATGCCTCCCATAGGCCGTACACGTGCGTGACGCGGACACCTCAAGCCTCAGGCCTCAAGCCTCTTCAGTTCTTTGGTTGCGGCTCCGCCGCTCTATGCTATATGTGGGTTGTCGTGGTGCTCTGGTAACGAGTGAGCTCCAGCATCTGCATGTTCGCTTGAATGACGCGAGAGCGCCGTGTGGGTGGTTTTGTGTTTTGCGTGGGCAGATTTCTAAACACAGAGGACGCAGAGGAACGCAGAGGGAATTAGAATGAAAGAATCTACTGTTGTTTCCAGCGGTTCTTCCTCTGTGTACTCTGTGTCCTCTGTGTTGAATGAGTGGCGGCATGTTTGAAAGCTTAACCAGCTCCCTGGGTTCCTTCTTCACCAAGATCCGGGGCAAAGGCAGGAAGCTGACTGAAGCCGACGTGCGCGAAGGCTTGCGCACTGTCCGCATGTCGCTATTGGAAGCTGACGTGGCACTCCCGGTCGTCAAAGAATTCATTGACAAGGTGACAACCAAGGCCGTTGGCACCGACGTGTTGTCGGCGGTGGAGCCTTCCCAGCAACTCGTCAAGGTCGTCCACGATGAGCTGATCGCTCTCATGGGCCCTGTGGACTCGCGCATCAACTTTCGCGCTGAAGGCGCCACGGTCATCCTGATGGCCGGTCTCCAAGGCTGCGGCAAGACCACCACCTGCGCCAAGATGGCAAGTTACGTGAAGAGCAAAGGCCGGCGCCCTTTGCTGGTGGCGGCGGACCTGCAGCGCCCCGCGGCCATCGAGCAACTCAAGGTCCTCGGTGAGCAACTCGATGTCCCTGTCTTTAACGAGACCAACATCACGCCCCCGGACCTCTGCGCCAAGGCGCTCGAACACGCCAAGCAGAACGGCCGCGATACCATAATTATAGACACCGCCGGACGCCTGCAAATAGACGAGCCCCTGATGAACGAGCTGGCGCAGATGCGGGAGCGCACCAGCCCGGACGAAGTCTTCCTGGTGGTGGACAGCCTGATCGGCCAGGACGCGGTCAATTCCGCCAAGGTGTTCAACGAACGGCTGCCCATCACCGGCGTCATCCTGACCAAACTGGACGGTGACTCCCGCGGTGGCGCCGCGCTTTCAGTCAAACACGTTACAGGCAAGCCCATCAAGTTCGTGGGCGTGGGCGAGAAACTGGACCGGCTGGAGGAATTCCACCCGGAGCGCATGGCCACGCGCATCCTGGGCATGGGCGACATCGTCAGCCTGGTCGAGAAGGCGCAAGCCGTTCTGGACAAGGATCAGGCCGCGGCGTTCCAGGAAAAGATGGTCAAGGACAGTCTCACCCTGGACGATTTCCTGACCCAGTTGCGCGCCGTAAAAAAGATGGGGTCCTTCAAGGACTTGCTGGGCATGATCCCGGGGTTCGCGCAGCTAAAAGAACTGGACACCTCAGACGAGCAGTTTGCCGGAGTGGAGGCGATTATCTGCTCGATGACGCCGGAAGAGCGGCGCAATCCGCAGCTCATCGGCGCCAGCCGCAAAAAGCGCATCGCCGCCGGCTCGGGCACCAACGCCAACGCCGTCTCGCACTTGCTGAAGGAATTCGAGCGGGTGACGCGGCAACTCTCCAGTTTCTCGCGGGCGGCCAAACTCGTGGACAAAATGGTCCCGGGCTCGCGGCCGGGAGAAGGGCGTGTCTTGAGTGCCGAGGAAAGGAAAGCCATAAAGCGGCGCCGCAAATTGGAGAAGATGAACCGCAAGAGGAACAGGCGTTAGGCATTGGGCATTGGGGTTGAAGCTTTAGGCGCGCAGGCAGTGCCTGATGCCTGATGCCTGAGCAAGGAGAGGAGCAGAGAGCGTGGTCAGAATTCGTTTTCAAAGGTTGGGACGGCGCAACCGTTCGTGTTTTCGCATTGTGGTGACCGATGCGCGCGTCAAGCGTGACGGCGAGTACCTGGAGAAGCTCGGCCAGTACGATCCCGTCCAGAAAGACGCCGCCAAGCGCTGCACGGTCAACGCCGAGCGCGTGAAGCATTGGTTGACGAAGGGCGCGCAGCTTTCAGTTCCGGTGGCCCTGCTGCTCCGCAAACAGGGCGTGGACGTGGCCGTCAAGCCGGACAAGGCTAAGGCTGCCGCCCAGCCGCCGGCGCCTCAGCCCGCGCCCACGGCCGGGTAACAGTACTCAGGACTAAGGCATGCGGGTGGACGTCCTCACTATTTTCCCGGCCATGTTCGCGGGTGTGCTCGGGGAGTCCATTCTGCGGATCGCGCAGGAAAAGGGCAAACTGCGCGTGGTGGTCACCAACCTGCGGGACTTCACGTCCAACCGCCATAGGAGCGTGGACGACCGGCCCTACGGCGGCGGGCCTGGAATGGTGATGCTGGTGGCGCCCTTGGTGAAGGCCGTGCGCGCGCTGCGGGCGCTGGAACCGGGCGACCCCGGCCGGCTGCTCCTGATGTGTCCGCGCGGCCGCGTGTTCGACCAGGCCTTCGCGCGGGAACTGGCGCGCTCGTCGCGGCTGGTTCTCGTGGCTGGACACTACGAGGGCTACGACGAACGGATTGTCGAGTGCCTGCAGCCGGAGTTGGTCTCGATCGGGGACTATGTGCTGACCGGCGGCGAGTTGCCGGCTATGGTGGTTCTGGACGCCGTCGTGCGGCTGCTGCCCGGTGTGTTGGGGGACGATGAGTCTGCGGTCAGCGAGTCCTTCTCGCCGGGCAACGAGGGGCTCTTGGAGTACCCGCAGTACACGCGCCCGGCGGTTTTTGAAGGGCTGGCCGTGCCGGAAGTGCTGGTCTCCGGCGACCATGCCAGGATCGCGGCTTGGCGCAGGGAACAAGCCCGGCTGCGGACGCAACGGCACAGGCCGGAGTTGCTCGGCCAAGAGCCGTGAGGTGGCACAGGCTGTCCAGCCTGTGCTTTGGAGTGCGGCGTCTTGGCGCCGCTTTTCCCTCGCGAGGGTAGGGCGGGGGGTTCTATGTTTCTGAAAGGAACGTGGTCATGGCTAACAACAGCATCGCGGAACTGGTTGAGAAGAGCACGATGAAGAACGAGCGCTTGAAAGCGTTCAAAATCGGCGACACGGTGGACGTGCACGTTAAGATCGTCGAAGGGGAAAAAGAACGCATCCAGATCTTCTCAGGGATCGTCATCAGCCGCAAAGGCAGCGGCATCAACGAGTCCTTCACGGTCCGCCGCCTGGTCGGCAGCGAAGGCGTGGAGCGCGTCTGGCCGCTGCACAGTCCCTCACTCGAGAAGATCGAGGTCAAGAAGAGCGGCAAGGTGCGGCGCGCCAAGCTCTACTACCTGCGTGAGCGCGTCGGGAAGGCTACGCGCGTGGCTGAACAGGAGGAACAGGGAGTCAAACCCCGCGTCGCAGGCAGCGTCCCGCCGCCTCAGGAGAAGAAGCACAAGGAATCCAAGCCGGAAGAGAAGCCCGTGGTGACAAGTGCCAAGTGACGGGTGACGTGTGACAGGTCGGCGCGCTCGTTGACCTGTTGGTTTGTTGTTCTGTTGACCTGTTGGTTTGTTGCCCTTATGAAACTTCGCCATGTCCTGCTGCTGGCCTGCGCTGTCGGCGCCTGTGGCGCCCTCCTGCTGGCCTGGGACATGCACAGGCGCTTGCGGGAAGCGGAGCGGGCGCTGTTGTTGAAAGGGGTGGAGGGGGGTTCGCATCCGCATGGCAGCGGGCCCAAAGAGCCTGCCAACTCCAAGCCTGACGAAGCTAACCTCCGCCTGCTCACAGTGCATGCGCTGGGCTTGCTGTCGCTGGCCTTCCTCTTTCTCGCCGTCTTTCTGTTGCTCATCACCGCTCTGCGGGAGCGGGCTTTCGCTTCTGCAGTAGATGGCGAACTGCCGCCTACGACCGGCCCGCCGGAGGCGACGGGGTCTTCAGCCGCTCAGCAAGAGAATGACAAAGAGGAAGCCCCTGCCGTCATGACCCTCGCGGAAGCGGCGCAGCAGGAAGGATCTCCGGCAACGGAACAGACTGCCAACGATCAAGTGCGCCAGTAGCGCTTCTTCTTCTTTCTTTCCCTCGGGCAGAGGTTATAAGGCAGGGGCAGAATGGGAGACGAGGTTCCGCCGTGGCTGCACGAGTCATTTCGCCAAAGATACCTGTTTCGA
>Ga0187861_10005123_pt1 | contig 10646 bp, 3 predicted proteins | sample June2016WEW_10_1_3_FD_132986 | JGI IMG/M metagenome (GOLD analysis project Ga0187861, IMG submission 132986) | Peatland microbial communities from SPRUCE experiment site at the Marcell Experimental Forest, Minnesota, USA - June2016WEW_10_100 | ecosystem: Environmental > Terrestrial > Soil >...
CCATTTCCTCACCCGTATGTTTGCACTGCATGCATCCGATATTGACATGGGAGGATATGGTTCACAAGGCTATATTTGGTATCGTGTCTATGGTTCCAAAAAAGCAGATTCATCGCTGGGAAAATACTCGCCGGACGAAATTAACATTCTTATTCAAAGCGTTATTGGAGAGCGTCAAAGAGCGTTTCTATTTGAAAACAGAAATCTTGACTTCTCTCATATGTTATATGGGGATAATCTAGATTTTAGAAGATTTCGTGCTGATGCTTATTTTGATTTAGATCAGCTTGCATTAAATATGCGCGCAATTAACAATGTGGTCCGCCCTTATAAAGAGCTGGAATTGCATGTTAATGTTACGAAGGTACTGAGTTTGGCTCACACGAAGGAGGGGCTTTGCCTTATAACTGGAATTACTGGCTCGGGAAAAAGTTCTACGCTAGATGCCATCATTGATGCAAACAATCACAGTATAGAAGGACACATAGTTATCATTGCTTCACCTATCGAGTATGTTCATAAGTCAGATAAATGTATTATCAGACACAGAGAAGTGGGAAGAGATGTGCTTTCATTCAAAGAAGGTGCGGTGCAAGCGCTGCGTCAAGACCCAGATATTATTATGCTTGGGGAATTACGGGATCCTGAAACAATTTTAACAGCTTTGGAAATTACAGATTCAGGTCACAAAGTGTTTTCTACATTACATACGGCTGCAGCCGTTGAGAGCATCGATCGGATAATCGGTGAGACACCACCAATTGAACAGGAACGCGTGCGCAATCGTTTGGCAGATTTACTTCGATGTGTTATTTCACAAAAACTTGTACCAAGCTTGGATGGAAAACGTGTCCTTGCCAAGGAAATTATGCTTGGGACTCCTTCGGTTCGTGCAGCCATCAAGAACAATAATACTAGCGAGATTTACCAAATGATCTCTGAAGGTACGGAACTTGGAATGATGAGCATGGAACAGGATCTTAAACGCTTGTACTTGCAGAAGAAAATTTCTTTGGAAAATGCTATGAATTATGCCAACAACAAACGACGTCTTCAACAGCTTTTACAATTACAGCCAACAGAGTGATGTTCTCATAGCTGGTGCGTGATGGAGCGAAGATTGACGCACAAAGCGAGTTTAGACAAATTTTAACATAAGAGGATATACCAGCTTATGCCCATTCAAGCAGGGGACGGAAAAACAGCAGTTGCCGTATTTGTAGACGGGCTAGAACTCAAATTTGTACGCCTTTCTGCAAAAGGGAACAAGGTTACGCTCCGGGATTTTAAAACGGTTGCATTGGTGCATAAGTTTGAAGAAAAGCAAGCAACCCCAGAGGAAAGCGAAGCAACGGCATTTGGTGATCTTTCATCAGGGGATTCGTTCTCATCAGCAGGTGCAATAGAATCCCCATCCGATGAAGGAAACACGAATGCATCCGTATTGCTTGGATTGTTGAACGAAGTCGGTTCCCCGAAAAAATACACACTCTCTTACGCAATCTCCGAACCAGCTGTAACATATCAGGAATTTGAGAGCAATTTTGGATTAAAAGGTGAGAAGCTAAGGAAAAAAATCTCACAAGAGCTCTCTACATTACGCGCTTCTGCTCCGGCATTAGATGCAATTGATACTATTCCATCGGCATCTGGTGGATTACTGTCACTAATCCGTGAAGATGGCTTACACGTCTATGAGCTTCTTTCTGAAGTCAAACCATTTATGGGTGGCCGCGTACCTCTCATCAAACTCATGGATAGCGCAGACACTGCGTTGATGGAGATGGTGCGTACTCAGTACGAACCGCAAGAAGAAGAAGTTTCAGTGCTTGTCTATGTAGGACATGATTTTAGTCGTCTCGTGTTTATGCAGGGTGAACATTATCTTCACTTCGCCCCAATTATCAGCGAAGGGTATGAATCACCTAACATTGAAAACACAATTTACAGTCGGATTCTTCTTGAACAAGACAATATTGCCCTTACACGGATCGATAGAATACTTCTTGCTGGTGAAAGTCATAAAGTGAATTTATTGGATACTCTCGCCCCACAATTCTCAAGCGCTCTTGTGGAATATATAAAGGCGCCTACTTTGGACCTTGGTGAATTTGAAGAATCAATTGGTGAGGCGGTATCAGAATATATTATCCCAATTATGACTGCATGGCGTTCGCTTCAACCAAAGCTTCCGGGATTCTATGATATCAATCTCATCCCACATTTTATTTTAGAAAGTCAGCGGACACTCGCACTTGCTTGGCACGGAATATTGATAGCAATGTTAATCACTATTACAATCCCATTTTTTATACTTTCATACAACGATCGTCAAACTGAAATCCGCCGCCTCGGGGGGGAACTTGTACAAAAACAACAGAAACTGAATGAATTAGATGTCTTTAGACAGCGCAGAGCAGCGTTATCTTCCGATATCAGCCGTTATAGTAATGCAACGAGTATTTATGATTCTGTTGCGCCGGGTAGCGATCGCTGGAGTCGTATCCTACATTATCTTGCAAATAGCGTTGAGGATCTTAATTCATTATGGATATACAGCCTGAAACCAGATGGAAGAAACATTATCATATCAGGTCGAGCAATTTATCGCACACGTATCCCGCGTATCGCAAGTATATTCGAAAGGGCAACATTGAGAGAAGTACGCACAATCACAATAAGGAAAAAGATTTTATACGAGTTTGATATTGTGATCGAGCGAGTGGACAAGTTTGATGTTCCCGAACCCAACACAAGATAGAGGGACGAGAGAACCGTGACCTATAAACTTAGAAATACGCTTGCCCTTGCTGCTGTGGAGCTTGTTATAATAATAATTGGTGTAATTGTGTGGATGATTTGGCAGCCGCGCCAGATTAAAAAAATCAATAAAGAAACTCAAGCTATCAATAAAAAATTAGAAGATCTACCGGGATTAACGGATGATGTCCAGCGTTTAACTGCCCAATATCAAGATATCAAGCGACGATATGATTCCCGTAGCAAGGAGATTCCTCAATTTGATATTTCATCGCAAACGTATGGCTATATGAGTCAAGGCATTGATGAAGCCGGATTTTTAAAATTTGATATGAAATTTATAGGGACGAATGAAAGAGCAAGCTGGGGTTACAATTCTTATAGTTTATATAATGGGGAAGCACAATTCGAAAATCTTTTTAAGTTTGTGTACTTTTTAGAAAATGGACGGCGTTTGTATAAAATTGCTTCGATGCAACTTGAACAGAAAGAGGTAATTGATCCAGAGACAAAAGATGTTACAAAGTATATTTCCTTTGATATGGAAATTCATGCTTATTTCGTCCGCAATGTTCCTGAACTTGGTACATCGCTGGCTGCCCAATCACTGACTATGATTCCATCTCCCTATGATCCATTCCACAGTATGATTACACAAACGCTGTCTACAGAAATGCCGTCGGGGGAAATCAATGCAGATCAAGTATTGGTAAAAGCCGTTTTGCCAGGAAAAGCATTTGTTCTTACAGATAAAGCTTTGATTGTATTGCACCTTGGCGATAAAGTATGGCGCGGAAATGTAACGCGCGTAAATCCAGCTGAAAGCGCTGTCGAGTTTACATTGGATGAAGGCGGGGTCATCCGAAAACTGACAAAGAAAATATTATTCGATAAACGATAGAGAATGAGGGAATTATGAGGATACGCTCTTTGCTTTTTATTTTCCTATTTGTCGTCAGCATTGCAAAACTGGCACAAGCACAATCGGAACAAGCAGTTCGTCGTGCGGCACAAGGAAAGGTTATCAATCAGGAAGAGTTAGTCTCGTTTAGTGCCGATGTTTCGTATACTAAGGCAATTCAATCGCTTGGAGAGTTGAGCAAGAAAATAGATGGAAAATTGTTAATAGATCGATCTCCCTTACAAGGGAAAGATAAAACCATCGGTATTAATATCGAGTCGATGTATTGGAAAGATGCATTGGAACTAATATTGCGGAGTAATCAATTGTGGTACAATGATTATCCGGAGTATTTAGAAATTCTTTCATTAGAGGATATAGGCAAACAAGTTGGTGAACAAACGCAGAAAGAAAATCAATCTAAAAGTGTATCTCAAACACCATCGTTTACGCCTGCACCGGCTGTCGCACCAGCTGTCGCACCAGCGCTCGTTGATTCCAGTGAATATTATTCAAAACTTCGTGAAGTTGCCATCTCAAGTGTATTCTTCGATCTTAATAAGACAAAACTGGCTCAGAGTGGAATGGATTTTTCTATTTTCCGAGGAAGCAACATGAATCTCGGAGTGAATCTTCATGGTGCGACTAGTACAACAACTACGGGGAGTACTGGAATATCTTCGACTGGTGGAACATCTACGACTGGTGGAATCTCCACGACTACTGGAACTTCCACAACTACTGGAACATCTACAACTCAAATTGCAAGCAGGTTGACAGATCAAGCTCTAAGCGCCGCCATTAGTCCAACTGGAAATATAGGAGTAAATATCAATGCGGCTATCGCAATGTTCGAAAGCGATCAGCTTGGCGAAGTTATAGCGAGGCCTGAGCTTACAGTTCGCTCCGGTTCAACTCAAACAATCCAAATAGGACAAGATTTTTCCATATTGGAAAAAGATTTCTCCGGAAACACGGTGCAAAGATTATATCCAACAGGAAACATCTTGACAGTTAGACCCAAAATATATAAAGTTGGAGATTTGGAATTTATTGATGTTCAGTATAAGGTTGAGAAAAGTACCTTCACAACCGGCACAGCAACGTCTATCATTAATAAAACACAAGCAACAGGTTCTTTGACACTTCTCAACGGTGAAGAAGGATATATTGGTGGAATGTATTCCAACGATAACGAGATCGTTCGCTCTGGAGTGCCGTTTTTAAAAGATTTACCCTGGTGGGTTTTTGGATTACGTTATATCTTTGGATTTGATTCAAAAGAGACTATTAAACGGGAATTGATTGTTCTTATTAGAGCAGAAATTCTTCCATCATTAGAAGAACGGGCAGCAAAACAATCTGCTCTTAAAAATTTAATTAGGGACAAACGGCAGGAAATGGAAAAAGATCTTAATAATAAATCAGAAAAATAATTTTATTTTGAGAGTAGGGACCTTTCCCTGAGGAGTTAAGTATGAATTTGCGCGCCTTTGTATTTTTGAGTGTGACGCTATTATTATTAAATGCTGGATGTCAGCAAAACCCGACAGAACCAACCGCAACAAAAACATCTTCCATAAGCGGAAAAGTATTTGATGCGGATAATAATCCTCTTGCACTAGCTCGCGTTATCGATAGGCAATCTTTAGCGAAAGTCGACACATCAAGGACGGATGGTTCATATAAACTTACAATGGAATTGTCCAGCAATTATACTACATCTATATATGCAGTTCTGTCCGGGTACGTATCTGATACGCTTAGTGTAAGTCTAACACCGGGAGATACTCTATCAAATAAAAATATCCATATGGTAGTAACAGATTCAAGTAAAATTGTTAATGGTAAATCAGGACGACCGGCAAGCATTGGATTATTAAGTCAGTCAACAAAATCAATTTTACTAAAAGGTGGTATTAATCAATCTTGCACTTTAACATTTTTGGTTGTGGATTCTGTCAATCGTGCTGTCACAGGTTCAAATAAATGTAAAGTAAAATTCTCAATCAGTGTATCAAATCCAAGTGGAGAATCCATTAAACCGGATACTGGTGAAACCGATCCATTAACCGGGCAAGTTTCAACAACAGTTTTTAGCGGCACAAAACCCAACGCCATTCTTGTGACTGCACAGGTGATCGATCCGACACGTAAAATTGCTGCAACAGCGGGATTAACTGAAGGCACCGGATTACCTGATGGTAACCATGTTTCTATTTCTGCCTCAAAGTATAATATTGCTGGCCGTGTTTATGATGGCGTAAGCACAACGATAATGATGACTTTAAATGATCAATTTGGAAATCCTGCTAATGATGGAACACCAGTAAGCTTTGTTACAAATGGAGGTGGAATAACTAGTAATGCATTTACAAGCAATGGTATTGCTACCGCTACATTGACAAGTGGTGGTGGAAATCCACCAATTGGAGGTCTGGTAACAGTCACTGCAGAAACGAAAGGCGATACTTCTGTCCGTAAAGCGGATAGTTCTATTGTAAGAACGATTCAAATTCTTTTCTCGGGACAAACTACTGTAGCTCGCAGTTCTAACACTGTAAATTTTGAAGTCCCAGATGGAGATATGAATTATTTCGATTTTACAGTCTCCGATGATTATGGAAAACCCTTAGTAGCAGGAACTACAATTAATGTGACGGTTACTGCAATCAATAATGCATTACAGAGTACCTTGCAGCTGAAAGGTAATCAGATTACAATGCCCGATACGAAAGACACTAATCAAACGCATTTTCGAATATGGGTTATTGATAAAGTTAAAGATAGTCTCTCGGGTGTAATAACTTTTAAAATTAATGTTACGAGTCCGAATGGTAACTATCCCATCGTAGATCAAGATTGGTTTTCTGGATATGATCGAGGTGCAACGTCAGGAACCGGATTTTATGGTGTTCCAGCAAGTATCTCACTTGCGGATTCATCGAGCCTGAAGTTACACTTATCTGAAACACAATTACCTGATACTAGTACGCGAATTACGTTTATTATTAGAGATGGAAGTGGGACTCCACTCAGTGTGTCTCGGAAAGCGCTCGTCACATTTTCTCTCTTACGGGCACCAAGTGGCACTTATATTTTTCCTAATCAGGATTCGACTGGGGCAGGAGGGGCTGTTATTGTAACTGTTTGTGCCGGTAATGTACCGGGTGTTGCTCAAGTTGTAGCAAAAACTACAGATGGATTGGGAAATTATTTTTCAGCAATATCTATGCCTATTGAAGTGGCACATGGATTGCCCGATTCAAATCAAATATTTTTGAATCTTCAAAAAAACATGTTCAATAATGTGGGAAATCAGGTAGGCACACTTAAAATTAATCTCGCCGATATTTATGGTAATTTCCCAGCTCCACAATATGTTACATTTAATACTACTGGTGGCGCTATTAGTCCAATTTCTGCACTTTCAGACGCAAACGGAAGTGCTTCAACTGGATTGTATGGCGGTAAAGTGCCGATAGATCCCGTCTTGGGTTTTGGTAACATTTCTGCATTTATTAAAGTGCATGGCGGAGTAACTGTGACGCGTAAAGTTCCTTTTGTCTTTTCAGGTACCCCAATTATTACTCCCTTAAACGTACGTGCAACTGATACCGTCGTTATCTCTGATGGTGGTTATGCGGATTTATATTACACTGTTGCGGATGCAAATAGAATTCCGCTTGCTCAAGGCAATACAATTACAGTTAGTGTGTCTGGAGTTGCTGCAAGCAGTATCACTTTAAGCAATGCCGTCAACATAACAACAGGTACAACAGATACAACTAGTACTACGTATACTGTTAGAATGAGTGATGCTGTAGCGAATGGCGGCATTAGCGGCAATTTTGATATTACTATTTCGGTCAGTGGTCCGAATGGAACTGCGACAAAGATATTGAAAGGCTACCTGGCAGCTGCATTATCTGGATATTCCTCGAGTATCCAATTGCTTGCCGGCTCGCCTAGTGCGGCAACAATTTCTGTGAAGGGCACAGGAGCTACAGAGACATCGACAATAAGCTTTGTCGTAAAAGATTCATTAGGGAATCCTATTAGTATAAATCGACAAGCAACGGTCACCTTTAGTTTTTATCCAGAAAAAGGTTTAGGTGATGGAGAATTTCTTTCACCGACATCGGCAATAACAGATGCAAATGGGAAAGTCACAACTACGGTAAACGCTGGCACAAAAGCTGGTGTTTTGCAAGTGGTTGCAAAAACAACGTTAAATGGCATAAATATATCATCAGCTCCAGTTCCAATAACAATAGCCAGCGGATTGGCGGATTCGGCTCACTTTACAGTATGGACAGATAAACCCAATTGGCCAGGTGAGGTTTCTCAAGGTACTCAGATTGGGACTGTATATGTGCAGATGGGTGATAAATATGCCAACCCAGTTCAGCCCAACACAGCATTGTATTTTACTGCTACTGAAGGTGTCATCACTTCCTCTGCATTTACGGATGCTACAGGTCATGCGTCAGCGATCGTTTATGGAGGAAATCCAATTACACCATCTGGTATCGATACAATTACCGTATCTACTTTAGGTCTGCGAGATACTATCAGAGTCACAATTACTAATAAGGTTCCAGTGATTTATTCCGGTGCACCAATTATTACTGTAGCGAGTACAGATCTTGGAACGATCAGCGCGGGGAGTTCTCTGCAAATAACCTTTAAAGTAGCGGATGCGAAAGGTAATCCGCTTGCCAGCGGCAATACGACCAATGTCACCACAGGTGGTTCTGCAGGTGCTCAGGCACAATTGAGCGGTAATACAGCGTTCACATTAGTGGACACGTCAAGATATATTCAGTTTACAGTTACGAATATTGTACCTCAAGGAGGAACTGGTGGAAGCTTCAATGTGACGATCACAGTTACAGGTCCCAATGGAACAACGACCAAGACCTTGACAGGAACACTGGCATCGCCAGTAGGGACAATCACAGCACCAACACAAATAATACTTACCAGTGTAAGCAGCACGATTATAGCAGCAAGTGGAACGGGCGGTCTCAGCACGTCTAATTTAATCTTCCAGGCATTGGATGCAGGAGGACGAGCAATTGGTACCGCTCAAAGTGATACGATGTTCTTCTCACTCTCGGATACATCGGGTGGTGCGCATCTTATCCCAACATGGGCAATGACCGATGCGAATGGGCAAGCATCGACGAAATTGTATGCCGGGATTAATTATGGCAGCCCAACTATTACCGCAAGATTGAAAACAATATTATCGCAGCCTGTCTCGGTAAGAATTTCTGGACCTTCGTGGACGAACTTCAACGTTATAATATCTGCCAACAACCTACCTGGTTTGTCGCAAATAGGCACTGTAGTGGGTAGATTGAATGCTCAAATTGGTGACACGCTTGGTAATCCAGTGCTTGCTGGTACTGTTATCAAGTTTACGACAAGCGGCGGGATGGTAGATGCCTCGGCAGTTACAGACGTAAGTGGATCTGCAAGTGCTAATCTATCTGGCGGTGCCACTCCGAATGAACCGTCGCTTGGTGGAATTGGATGGGGCTATGTAACAGCCCAGACACAAGGAAATAGCGGTACTACATTGCAGAGAAAAATTCCATTTCTATTTTCCGGTGCACCAGTTATAACAACCTTGAATGTACCATCGAGTGATAGTGTTGTAGTTTATGATGCGGGTTATGTTGATATCAATTATAAAATTGCAGATGTTAATGGAAATCCACTTGCTGCAGGTAATTCTGTACTGGTAACTGTTTCTGGAGCCGATGCAGGTGAGATTGTTTTGAGTAATTATTATAATTTCTCGACGAACGGTACAACAGATATCAATCAAACGACTTTCGTTGTAAGAATTGCTGATAGACTTCCGGGGACTGGAACGGGTGGTAATTTTGATGTCACAATAACTGTCAACGGACCTAATGGAACTGCAAAACCGCGAACGTTCCATGGTTATCTACAAGCTCCAGGATCAATCATTCCGCCTTCTGCGGATGTAAAAAAAGCTGCGCAGATTGCTTACATTAGTACATCTGCAAGCGATATATATATATCTGATGTAGGTGCTCTTAACAATGCAGTAATTACTTACGAAGTACGCGATTCACTCGGTGCGCCCGTAGCAAGCTCCCCACGATATGGAGCAACATTTAATCTCAATTTCTATCCGAATAGTACGATTGGAGGTGGATCTTCTCCTGTTGTAATACCTTCAGCAGATAGCACAGATACCCAAGGAAGACTCCACGCGTCTGTTGTAAGCGGTACAGAGTCGGGTGTTATTCAACTTGTCGCTCAAATCGTACTTACAAGTGGAAAGATTATAATTTCACAACCAGTGAAGATTACCGTGCATTCTGGTTTCCCAGATCAAAACCATTTCACAATTATGGCAAGCCGATTTGTTTTCCCGGGATGGGATTATTTGTTAACGCCATATCCCACATTTACAGTGGCAATTGGTGATATTTTTAGCAATCCAGTTAATAAAGGGACTGCAGTGTATTTCCACTCACAAGCTGGTATAATTGAAACTGGATACGATAATTTTACAGCATATACCGACGCTAACGGTCTAGCGACTGTTAATTTTCTTACTACCAATCCACGACCTTCTGCGCCGCCATATTGCGATTTGACTTATCCACCAATAGGAGGGCGCATAGGTGGTTTTTGGGTCTATGCACAAACGCAGGGTCGTGGCGGTAGCACAATCATAGATAGTGTCTTGGTTGTAATGAACGAGGCGCCGATAGTTGTAGTGCAAGCACCAGCCTCGATAACAATGAATCATGGTGGTTCTTCGGCTCTGTTCACACTTGAAGTTACGGATGCTAATGGCAATCCGTTATGTGATGGCACGACAATTACAGCTACTTTTGTGATTCCAGCGGGGACAAGTGGTGTTGCTTTCGACACATATGGGGGAATACCAGTAACGATTGCAGACGCGTCTTCGGCACGGTGGCCTGGGTGGGGA
>Ga0187861_10005132_pt1 | contig 10631 bp, 8 predicted proteins | sample June2016WEW_10_1_3_FD_132986 | JGI IMG/M metagenome (GOLD analysis project Ga0187861, IMG submission 132986) | Peatland microbial communities from SPRUCE experiment site at the Marcell Experimental Forest, Minnesota, USA - June2016WEW_10_100 | ecosystem: Environmental > Terrestrial > Soil >...
CCCTGCCGGCGACCCGAATTTGTGGGATTTTCATCTGCAAAGCGCGTATGGCAGATGGGAGCCAAATGAGCAAAACTGGGTGACGGACCCAAATACAAGTTTGTGCATTGACGCCGGCGACCCGAATTCCGACTGGACCGGCGAACCCTGGCCTAACGGCAAACGAATCAATATGGGCGCCTACGGCGGAACGGCTCAGGCAAGCAAGAACGGCAATATCGCAGACCTTAACATTGACGGCAAAGTGAATTTCGTTGACTTCGCTCAACTTGGCAATTTGTGGGGCTCAACTCAGAAGGTAATCGAGGACCTCAATGGAGATGGAATTGTGAACCTTGGCGACCTTGATATTATGGCGACGAACTGGCTTTGGGAGAAACCATAGCAAGACCTCTTAATTCGCGCAAAAAGACAGGGCCGGCTAAATTTGCCGGCCCTTTTTCTTTTGAGAAACAATGTGTCGGAATTTTACAACGCCCTGCGCCTTCGCAGCCAGCCAACAAGGCCTACGCCAATACTGCCAAGCAAAATAGCGCCGGGTGCAGGAACTTGAATGGCATAATCCTGGTAAATTAAACTGGTCACGGCAACATAAGACCCCAAAGATCCAGTATTGAAGTTACTCAAATAGTCCTCGGCATATGTACTCACAACACCGTTGCCGGCAGCCTGAAAGTTTCCGGTTGCTATGTTGTAACTACCTGACTTTTCATCCACTATTTCCCAAACCGCAAGCTGTAAACCAGCAGCGTGATCAGCATCAAGGCTGTTGGTCCAGTATTTGCTGAGAAGTTGTGTCAGGTCTGCTGCTTTGGTAGGGCCCATTGGTCCTGCCGAAGGATTAGGAGCATCTGCCAACGCAACAACTTGATATGTCTCAGGAGTCGAAACACTTTCATTTTGAAGGTCAATACAAAAAGAAGGTGTTGCTTGTCCATTGACTTTAAGGTTATACACGCCAGCCCAACATCCGCCATTATAAAAATCGCTTGAAATAGTCACTACTTCACCAGGGCCTACATTAAGGTATTGTACCTGAACCGTAGGACCTGCGAACGCAGATGTCGCCGCCAAAAAACTAATGACACCAATTGCACATACTAACTTTTTCATATTCTTTGTCACCTCCTCATTTACAAGTTATTTCCAAACCAAACACTCCTGTTTTCAGAGATGGGAATTACCCACCTCTTTTTCCTGTAGCTCGCGGGGAGCAGGAAGGACGCTTCACGCTTTGTGACGTCCTTCCTGCCACCCTCGTCAAGCTTGTAAAAACTCATAAATCACTTAATCCCTACAGTGTTCTTCTCCTACGCAACCAGCCGACAAGGCCTGCGCCAATGCTGCCAAGCAGAATAGCGCCGGGCACCGGAACAACTGGGGCGCCGCCGCCGCTGAAGCCGTAGCTACCGAAGTCGGCGCGGCCGCTGCCGAAGTTCTGGGCGGTGTTATTGTTGGAGATTTTATCGGTATCCAACGTCACTGCGGCATTTAGCGCAATGGCTCTACCGCACAGAATGTCTGCGCCGGTAGTCAGGGTGATGCTCTGGTCCGCGAGAATATTTCCTGCGAACATAGTGCCTGTACCGAGAGTCGCAGAGCTGCCGACCTGCCAATATACACCGCTAAGTGAACCCCCATTGACCACGTTAACAGAAGAGGCACTTGCGGTCGTGAGCGTGCTCCCTATCTGGAAAACGAAGTCCGCATTGGGGTTTCCCAGAAAATCGAGGGTGAGCGCCCCCGTCAAACCAGCCGACGAGTCAAACTTATAGACGCCTGGCGTGAGCAACATTCCGCCCAGATCCTGGCCAGTCAAGTCGGTGGTGAACGGCAGGGCTTTCAGAGTATTGTACGCAGTGAGGGCGTCAACCTGAGCCTGCTGCGAGACCCCATCAGGTCCATGTATCGTTCCTCCGCTCACCTGCCCCGGAGGAAAGCCCGTGATCGAAGTGCCCGGGTAGAGACCCAGATCTCCATAGATGGTGGTCGGGCCGGTGTTTGTCACCTTCGAGGCACCCAGGACCGCGAAGCTCTGCGCCGAACCCAGTTGAGGTGCAGCCAATACTGTGGATGAGCCGTAAAGAAGCACGGCCATCGCAAAAGCTGCTACCAAACAAATTGTTGTTAATCTTTTCATATTTTCCTTCTTCTATAGCTCGCGGGGAGCAGGAAGGACGCTTCACGCTTTGTGACGTCCTTCCTGTCACCCTCGTCAAGTTTGTAAAAACTCATAAAGTTTGTAAAAACTCATAAATCAGTTAATCCTTATAGTGTTCTTCTCCTGCGCAACCAGCCGACGAAACAAACACCGATACTGCCCAAAAGGACAGCACCGGGCGCCGGAATGGTTGGTGGTATAGAGGTAAATGTGACTCCACTTCCACTGTTCAAATAGTAACAGTCCGGGTCCAGGCCTATGCCGAAGACACCGTCCTTTGCAAGGTAGCTGTTGAGCAAAGCAACCTCAGCCGGGCTGAACGTGTAAGTAAAGTCCTCCGGCGGATTTACCCATGTCGTTATCTTCTTACCGTTCTGATCCACGTACTGGTATGAGTACTCGTTCTTGTCTTCATAAGTGGTAATCCATGTACCATACCCCTTGAGGTCGTCGCCGACAGCCGCGGAGTCGGCCCCTCTGTAGATGCCGTCGCTCACATTCACCATGGACTTGTCGTTGATAGCAGCATCAATGTCGTCCTTGCTCAAAAGGCGAATATACAACTTGTCATCAGGTTCTATTCGCCAGTCGTTGATGCCCTTGAAGAAGATGCTCGCCTGTGTAAGGGTCTCGTTGCTGGGAATCGACGGTGGAGACACCTCCCAGATGTAAAAATACTTATGAGCAAGGTCGAACAAGCCGGCATTACTCGGCTGAATTGTTGTTGTATTGGCCTTTGCGCAGGTAGAGAACACTGTCATCAACAGAAGCACACAAAAGGAACTTGTTTTCCTCATAGAGTTCCTACCTTTCTCAAGCATTCAAGGGCGGGAACATTATCTGCGTCCCGCTTCTTGAAGCTCTGCTTTTCCTGCGTTTCATTTACAGTGTCCTTCTTCTGCGCAACCAGCCAACAAGGCCTACACCGATGCTGCCGAGCAGAATAGCGCCCGGAGCGGGAATGCAGACAAGCATGTCTTGGCGGAGCTGCGAGGTGTCGCCAGGGAAGCCATTCACGTAAAGATTCATAACCCTAACAGCGTATGTCCCGTTGTTGTCTAACTGCGCGTTTGCAACGCTACCGAACTTAGCGGTAAGCAATGCTGCATAAGCACCTGTAAGTCCGATGCCTTCGCCTGCAGAGGTGGGTTGGTCTTCCAGATACCATATTGCACTCTGCAAGGCAATAGCAGAGGCCGCACGATTCGCAGGAGTATAATCATAAAGCGATAGGGTCTGATCCTGAAACTCTTTATATAACCATGCTGTGCCTACAGACAGGGGGTTGCCGTTGGGCGGGTTGGCGCCCATTATCGCCTTGTTATTGAACACGACAGAATACGTCGTATTTGGATAGATGTACTCCTCCGTTTCGATGCAGAAAGTTTGAAAACTGCCCGGCACGCCCTGATTCTTTGTAGAATCATCGTAGCTGGGCAACGGATTGAAACCAAAGGGCACAAAAGTGAACTCGCCACCATAGCCAGCTTGCCATTCTCCATAACCATTAGCACCACCACTTAGCGCAACGGTAGGGCCTGCCATCGCGGGCGAAACCAGCAACGCCAACACGGCCACTAAAATTAACTTCTTCATTTTTAATCTCCTTTTTTCTGTAACATTACTTTAAGTTTCGTTAATTTTACAAAAAACTTTTGTGGAGCAGGAAGGACACGTCGTGTTTTTATGACTTCCATCCTGCTACCCTTGTCAAACTTGTAAAAACTCATAAATCATTTAATCCCTATAGTGTTTTTCTCCTGCGCATCCAGCCAACAAGGCTCACACCAATGCTACCCAGCAGGATAGCACCCGGAGCGGGAACCACCATCTCGAACTGTGCGGAAACGGAAGAATCCATCGTTCCCCAGGTATCCACAATCGGAGTATCCCACCCCAACGGCGTTACGATGATTACTCCGGATGGAACCGCGAATGAAACCGGAGCACCCTCTTCAACAAGGAGGGTATCCCCCACGTTCAAATACCAAGAACTAACTTCCAGGGGATTGGACAGCGGTATGCCCGTGACCGTGATCGTCATGTCTCTTGTGATGTCTTTCACGTCTGTAAAGCCATTACCATAACTGCTATAGCCTACATCGAAGTGCAAGGGGTTAATCTCTACCGTCTGAGGGACCCCGTACTCCAAGTCCAGGGAGCCGCTGTCTGCGTCCAACGTGACTATGTCATAATCACTGGGGTAGCCATCGTTCGCTAGCTTTATCACTTGCGCCCCACTCGTGATCCAGTTAACGGTGACACTCGCCTGAGCAGAACCACTTACTGCCACAATCATTGTTACTATCGCACAAATTGTTATTAATCGTTTCATAATCATTCGTTAATCCATTATTATCCTTTCTCTTTTTTATTATCCTTAATCTTCTTTTTTTTCCGGCAAAAATGCCGGATTGTTTACTAAAACGATTCAAACCTGAGGAGTGTTTCGCGATTACACTCCTATCGGGTTTCCCAAAAAAAATGTCTCATTTGAAACAGAGGAGGGCCACGAGGTAAGCTGCAGAAGATGAGTGCGGGTGAAAAACACACGAATTGCCTGGTTCCGGAAACCAAGCAGTTCAAATGCTTGCTTAAGGCAAGCTGCCCCAGGACGGTCGCGTCCTGAGATGCGCGTATATCCCTGCCGTTGGAACTGAATCCTGTGGTACTCTGCACACTGCGGCAAAGCCGGGTGAGTGGTGAGACGCGCCTATTTGTGAAAGCACTGCTGCTGTCCTGTGGTATTCCGGCAAGATGGTGCAAAAGACCTATATATCGAATCTCTTCACTGTAACTATCCGGATAATACCCGCCTCCGAGAGGATAGGAGGCAGCGAGTGTCGTGTTAACTTGTTGGCCGCTGTGGACTCTTCGGCTCAGACGTGAGGTCAGTTCGGGCAAGGCCCAAATACCTGTCTGGCCCACCCACAGCAGCCCCGTCAGGGCAACCAGCCACGCCCTGCGGTCCCGAATCAAAGAGACACATATAAATCCCGTCAGGACCATTATTATTGCCGACGGCAACGCAGGCAGGCAACGCAGGTTCCCTGATGCCACCGTTATCTGGCTGCCGGACGGCGGCCGGAGTATCGCCCTGCCCAATTCACTTATCTGGTCGCAGGCCGCACTGGGGCCGAGGCCATAGGTCGTAACATTGGTGGCGCAGTCGTCTGATGTGGATATAGAGTGGGCGGGATTTCCTGAAATGACGGTAGGAAATGCGCTGGCAACCGAAGCCGCAAACAGCAACATCACAATCGCGAAGGTTTTCTCCCTTCTTCGTAACAACACCCTTTTCCTCCACATACTAAAGAACTGAGGCGTTATACTACTGGGGATCCCTCCCCGCACTAAACTACAATAAGTATATTTGACTCTACCGTAAGCATTTAGTCAACAGGAAAGTCCGAAAATCCTGAAAATTATTTGCGGAAAAACCTTGATGGTATATTTCACCCCTTGATTTTAGCTTAAAAACGAGCAAAATCACCCTTTTAGTTTACCTCAAAAAGGGTAATACTTTTTGTGACAAAATTGCGGGGATACATTAGATAAATAGTGGGAGCTTGACTTATTCGGAGGCGGGAAAAAGGAAATGAAACTATGGCAAGTATGTGTTCAGGATTGATATCCTGTTTGCTTGTGTTCTTTAATGTGTCTCATCAGATGACCCGGTAGCCGGTTTTGCCTGCTGTCTCATATTAACAATAGTCATTCCGCAGCCGACGGTCCCGGGTTTACTACAGGAGCTGGTTACCTGTTCAACAAAGGTCAGCAGCATCCCTATTTTGTTGGTGACGTGGATTCTCCGGTAAATGTTGCGCAAGTGTGTTTTCACGGTGCCGGCCCTTATCCTCAGGCACGTTGCTACCTCTTCGTTGGCAAACCCCTGGCATACGTGTTTGGCCACCTGTAGCTCACGCGGACTTAAGCGATAGCGGTGCTGCACATAGAGCCACTGCCTATCATCAAGCAAACTTACATCAGGCCGCTTATACAGTGACTCGTCCGCTCCGTTATCAGTGCCGCCGATTTTTCTTTTTGGTTGTGATGATTCCAACATATTAATTTCCTCCACCTAATAATTGCACCAGCAACCGATGTGCCTCGGCGATATCAGCGCTGCCCAAACCGCCGAGTTCTTTATTTAACTCAAGGGCCTTGTTCAATTGCTCAATTGCCTGAGCTTTTTCTCCAAGGTCTGCCAGACACCTTCCTAAATGAAAATACGAAGTGACTATAGCCGGCGCCCGGCTCGGATATAAGCGGACGCATTTTTTGAAATCCTGCACCGCTTTGTCGTACTGCCTCAGCCGATAGTATGCCATACCACGAGTGTCAATCAAATCAACGTAGTCAGGCGCCTTCGCCAGGCCTCGCTCCGCCAGCTCTATCGCCTCCTTGGGACGCCCCTGCTCCTCACAACGAATCCATGCGAGGTTATTGATGGCGATAAGGTTATCGGGCTGCAGCTCAAGAGCCCGTTCATACAGTGTTGCGGCTTCCGCCAGACGGTCGGACGTCTGCAGCAATACGCCAAGCTGAGTCGTCAGCACAGTGGAATTCGCATCTCGTTTCAGAACGCATCGCAATAATTCCTCGGCTATCTGTTTGCCCTCAGTATCTTTAACTCCAGCAAGCTCACCGACGATGAAGATAGTTGTTCCTGTTTCGCCGGGATGCTCCTCACACCAGGCGGTAACCTTCTCGCGCAGCTGGCTCCAGAGTTTATCGTCCCGCAGCAGTCGTATCTGCACTAACAACGGACGCGTATCGTTCGGTTCCGACTCGCGCAACTCTCGGAGTATTTCCTCTGACTCTGTCTTGCTGCCGTTCTTGTACATTACCGTGGCAAGAGCCAACTTAATCCTGCGCTGTTGCAAAGCGTCTGCAGAAGCTGGCTGTTTTCTGAGAAGATTTACTGCATTATCATACTCGCCAACGGCCACGTATGCCTCAGCCAGAGAAATGGTGGCATCTGTATTATTCGGCTCAAGCTCCCATAAAGCCCTTAGGGTCGGCAACGCCAGACTCGGCGACCTTGCCGCTTCCCCCCTCGCTTTCAGCAACAGCAAAGACCTGTCATTAGGCCTGTGAACAAGACCTCGCAAAGCAACATCAATTGCCTTTGCTGGTTTACCGTCCTGCAAAGCAATCTGTGCCAGAAGCATCCAGGCATCTCCAACCTCCGGCTGCTTTTCGGTTATGGCCTGAAGAATACCTGTTGCCTCCTCGATTTCTGGAGCTGTTCCTTTGGCAAGCAATAGCTGCGCTTTCCGGAGGCGCAGCTCAACATCTTCAGGATTCGAGTCCATCGCTTTTTGAAGAATCGACTCTCCTTCCTGACGTAAAGCGTTATTGTCCGATGCCAGATAAAGGGACACTGCGGTTTTCTGGATTTGGAGGTTATCCGGTATAACAGATAACGCGTGGCGAACACCGGAAATTGCCTTGTCAGATTCTCCAAGTGAATGATGAAAAACACTCTTGGCAACCCATGCATCCGCATTGTTGGGTTCCATCGTTACTGCACGTTCAAAATCCTCTTTTGCCTTGTCGGCCTGCTTCAGAGCAGCGTATGTCCTGCCGCGAAGCAAGCAGGCAGAAGCAGTATGCAATTTATTCACCATTTCATCACAGACGTGTAAGGCGTCGTCGGACTTGCCCCTGCGAATATCCAGTTCAACTTGTGCCGCAGCAATCGGCAAAGAATTCGGCTCTTCGGTCCTCAAGTTCTCCACCAACTTATCCGCTTCCGTGAATTTATCCTGCCGAATTTTCAGCAGGGCCAGAGACAAGCACACCGAGCGATTGTTCGGGTCTCTGACCAGCATTTTCTCCAGAAAGTCATTCGCAGAACCAAGGTCACCACGTCTGAAGGCACCCTGGACCTCCAGCCGTTCCAGCTCGGGATGGTAAAGGTTCTCTTTGGCCGCCCGGCGGAGAATCTCTTCCGCGCGGTCATATTCACCCCCCCTGTAAAGAGCGGCAACCGCGGGCACTATTATCCGAATGTCTTTTGGTGATCGGTTAAGCGCCTCGGTATAAGTCGAAATCGCAAGACGCTGGTCATCCCCTTTTTCGTATGCCGCCGCCAACAACATTCGGCTGGCCTGGTCATCGGGATTGGCCAGAAGATTTTCCTGAAGAAGCGACACGATTTGAGGGTATCGACTCTTGAAATCTTCCTGAGCGAACCAAATCTTTGCCTGTTCATATCGCCACTGCCAGCCGCCATCGCCCTCGATGCTCTTAATCCTGTCAACGACATGCTGTGCACGGCTGCTGTCTTTTAATACCTCCTCACACGTCAACAGCTCACGCTGGACGAGAATGTCGTCCTGCAGCTCCCCGGCAAGCGAGTTGAGCAGCGAATAACGCTTGCCGCCCTCGTTCCAGCGGCTATAAAGGTCGCTCAGCAGTAAGCTCAATTCCCTTTTTGTGGCAGGTTGTCCCCCGGATGCAAGGGCGTTCTTAATCAGCGTTTCACATTCCTGATGGTCCTCCTTTGCTGCCAGCAAAACAACAAGATATCTCAGAACCGTCGTGGACTGCGGGGATGTGCCGATAGCCTCGCGTAGTTTTGCGATTGCGTCATCGATTCTGTTCTGCGCAACAAGCAAGTCAGCCTCGGCCAAAGCGACCCTCATTTCAGCCGGATGCGTTTTCTTTATGTCGGCTATTATTTTCTCGGCCTCAGGCAGGTTGTCCCGCTGAAGAGCAAGCCGAAACTGCAAAAGTTTGACTTCAAGGGCGCCATTAGTGGCTTTGTCGATGCTATCCAGTGTCGCTTCTATGTCACGATATAGTGTCGATTCCTTATCTGTCCGGCTGTCTGCGAGCACTTGCATCCTCGCATGGATATCCAGTAAAGCCGCCTCGCCGCTGCGCGGGGCGATTTGCCTTGCCATACGAGTTTGCTCCGCCACATCAGCCCATCGACCGGTTTCTGCCAGCATCTGTGCAAGAACCATGCGACCGCCAAGAAGATTCGGTTGTTCTGAAACGAGGGTCCGTAACTGATTGATACCTGACAGTCTGTCACCAAGCCGCCATAGCGTGTTAGCCAGTGCGATTCGAATCTTCGCGGATTTGGCCCCCAACTGAATTGCTCGACGCCAGCACTTGACGGCTTCATAACCGCGTCCCTGGTTCTCAGCCAAAAGCCCCTCCAGAAAAGCCGTCGTCGCAGGAGCAATGTCCTTTTGGCGCATCATAGAGATACACTCTCCGGCACGTTCAAGCTGACCAGATCTGATGAATAGCTCCGCGGCATAGGGCATGAAATCCCAAGGTTGAGACGAAAGTTCTTTCAATCCGGTGTCCGCAACTCTCAACATCATATCATTTGAGTCCGAGTTAAGTGCAAGCTGCGCCCATAGCTGCCACAAAAGCTGGTTACCTGGTTCCGAACTATGGACAATCTCGAGTTGTTTTTGGGCACGATCTAGGGCGCCCGCGTTAATCAATTCCTCCACAAGCCGAAGCCGCGTAGCTGAATCGGACAAATCCTTTTGTTCTGCCTGTTCCAAATCGGCCATCGCCTCATTCTTGTTTCCCTGCCTTAAGAAGTATGCTCCGCGAGCAATGTAGGCCTCTGCGGAAGAGGGGTTTGTTTTTACTGCCTGGTCAAACCAGAAGTTAGGGTCTTCGGTGAAGTCTTCAGGACGCTGCTCAACCAGCCGACCCAATACCTCATAGGCCGATGCCTGCTCGGGATTTTTCTCGATGATGCTTTTGAGCTCCTTTGCCGCTTCCGTAAATTTGCGCTGGTTTGCCAGAGCGATTGCCAAGACTTTTCGCAGTTCTATCGATTCGCCCGCTTGCAGTGCCCGAGTAACAACCAGTTCGGCTTCTCCGGGCATCCCCATATTTAAATACATTTCACTTAGGGGCTTCGCAGCTTTGAGGTTGCCTTGGTCCAGTCGCAAAACGTTTCTGTAAGCTGCTATGGCCTGTTGAACATTGCTTTGCTTGAGGGGTCTGATATTGAGTTGCGACTCGGCATACTTGAGCAGCGATGGCACATCATCCTGCATAACAGCGAGATGACGGCCAAGTTGCTTTGCTGCCTCTTCCCAATTGTGCTCATCATACGCTTTATTCCCGAGCACAAGCCCCTGTTCGGCCCTTCTGCTTTTCTGCCATTTACGTAAACCAAAAGCGGTCGTGCCCAGAACAACAAGCCCTATCAATAAAACTATCGCCAACTTCCAGTTAAAATATCTGCCTGCCATCTCGCTTGCTCCTTTTTACCCTTTTAAGTGTGTGTCCGGACCTCAAAATTGGCTGACGAACTTCGCCACCATCTTTTTGGCAGTTTGCCAGCATATCCACAAATCCAACTTCAACGATAAATCTCTAACATACTTGATATCGTAATGTATCCATTCCTGGAAATCCTTCATTGGCTGGCGGGTCCTGCACATCTGCCAAAGGCCGGTGATGCCGGGCCTGACCGACAGCC
>Ga0187861_10005134_pt1 | contig 10625 bp, 6 predicted proteins | sample June2016WEW_10_1_3_FD_132986 | JGI IMG/M metagenome (GOLD analysis project Ga0187861, IMG submission 132986) | Peatland microbial communities from SPRUCE experiment site at the Marcell Experimental Forest, Minnesota, USA - June2016WEW_10_100 | ecosystem: Environmental > Terrestrial > Soil >...
ATATCTTGCCCGGACGACTACCCCTGAACTCAAATTGAAATTCAATCCGGTAGTAAGAGCTTCGCTGGACAGGGTCAATGCCACCCGGCTATGGGCAGATGTCGTTAAGACTTACAACCAGATCCCTTTTGTTACCCGACAAAACCCGAATCTTACCGAATATGTGACGGATAGGGCCATCAGCGGACTTTTTACCATGATTGCCAAAGAGGAGTTAAAGATCCGTCAGAACCCTACAGAACGTACCTCCGATATCCTGAAAAAAGTCTTCGGGAAGTAAAATAATTTATTTTTTACCTGGGTTTTCCGGAAAAATCCTTTGTTTTTTCAGAAGCTAAAACAGTCTTACTATACAAGCCGGCGGATCTGTATTGAGTTTCACCTGGCGGCCTCGTTATTATAATGCACTGCGTTTTTGAAATCTGAATCTCATAAATAAAAAATTGGGAATTAATAAATTTGTACATTTATTGCAACTACCAATACTAAGATTAAGGTAATGAAAGAACCAGTCAAACCGCTTAATTTGACAATTTTTTTAAGGCTTTCCAGGTTAACAGTTTTGCAATTTTTTCTTTTTATGCTGTTGTTTTCTCCCTTGCGGGCCCAAAAACAGGATTCTGTGGCTTTATTCTTACTGTTGAAGACAAAGGATGAGGCTAAAAAACTCAATGCACTGGAGAAAATTTATAAGGACTATTACAGTTTTTCCCCGGTTAACGCTTACCCTTATGCTTTACAAGCCCTCTCCATTTCCAGGAAACTGAATGATAAAGAAGCGGAAACAGACGCATGCAATGCCATTTCCAACTATTACTCCTCTGTAGGAAATGTTGACTCAGCGTTTTACTTCGGCAAGGCCGGGCTGGAAATCAGTAAATTTTTAAATTCAAAAACTTACATTGCCAAGAGTTATGGAAGGCTTGGCGAAGTTTACCGGACAAAAGGCGACAAAGCCACAGCCATTGATTTTCTTAAAAAGGCCATTGAACTAGATCCGGCAAGTCAAGGTTCTGTTGCAGGCTATTGCCAGAACCTTGGATTAATGTATGCCGACGCCGGTTGTCCGGAAAAGTCGGTGTATTATTTCTTGAAGGCCCTGAAAATAAGAGAGGAGCGACACCAGCTGATTGACGCCGGTTATCTGTATTGCAACCTGTCGGGTTTTTACTTCCAGCCTCCTTACACCGACCAGGGATTTAAGACTATTGAAAAGGCGATTGACCTGTTCAGGCAGGCAAAGTTTCCTAAAGGTGAAAGTTATGCCGATAACCTCCTCGGGATGACCTATTTCTCCAGAATGGATTACCGGAATGCCTTAAAATATTATCGCCAATCCCTGGCACTTAATTCCCTGGATACACTGACCCTGCGGTCAGGTTATTCCTTTAACCTGACCAATATTGGGGATGTCTGGGTGAAATTGAAAGTATTCGACTCTGCCCGGTTTTACTATTCCCGGGCTTTGTGTTTTTCTACGAGGGACAACGACTATCTCCCAATGGCCTGTACATATCTTTCGCTGGGAGAAATGAATACACAACTGAAGAATTACCCAAAAGCTATTGAATTCCTTAACAAGGGACTTTTTTACTCGAAGCTTGTCAATTACCGGACTCAATGGGAAGAAGCATTTAATCTTTTATCACAATGTTACGAGGCAGCAGGAGATCATCAGAATGCGCTGGCATATCTTAAAAAGCGCAATGAGATAAGGGACAGCATTCTTACGGAAAAGGCTCATCGGGATGTGGCCAACATGATGATAAAATATGAAACCCAAAAGAAAGATGAACAGATCAGTTTGCTAAATGTCGAATCCCGCGTAAAGCAAAAAAAAATCCGAATCGCTGTATTAATTATTCTGATGATTCTTTCCCTTTCTGGACTATTAGCTTATCTTTCCTGGTTGTATTACCATAAAAAACTCATGCCGAAAGTCAGGGATATGAACTTTATCCAGGAAAAGATTAATATCGTGAAAGAAGGTGATAACCGGAAGATGAAAGCATTAAACAAGATTCTTCCTCCTAAACTTAACGCGTTTACTACCACGCAGCCACCCAAGACTGAAATAAATAAAGATCTGGTGGATAAACTGGAAGCCTTGTTGATCAGAGATAAAATCTATCTGAATGAAGATCTAACCCTTGCTGAAACTGCGCGACAACTTGATACGAATACCGCCTATCTTTCGCGGTTGATCAATGACCATTATCAAGTTAATTTCAGCGTTTTTTTAAACATGTACCGTATTGAAGAAGCTAAAAAGATGATCCTGGATGATCAGTTTAACAACTTTTCGATTGAAGGAATTGCAAAAAGTTCAGGTTTCAGGTCAAAATCCACCTTCAACCAGGTCTTTAAGAATTCGACAGGACTGACTCCAACCGAATTCGCTATCCAAAACGGTAAAGTACGCGTCTGATAACAACAACGCCAGTCTTCAAAAGCAAGACTGGCGTCGTTATCCTGTCCAGGTTCATGTATTATTAGGTTCCTACTCCGATTAATTTTTACATTTTATTATATTCATTTTTTGTGATGAATTTGATTTTTGCAAAATCTTCCATGTTACTGAGAGCTGAAATAGTCCAACAGCCGGTAGTTTCAACTTCTGTACCCGCTTTAATATCTTTCATTAGTCCCTGATTTATCCAGGATTGAAGTTCCGTTCCTGGAATTTCTTTCCCATCCTTACCAACGGCTACATAATAAATGCAAAGATCTTTACCATCAAACTTGATATCCTTATCAAATTTTATAGCGATCTTAATCTGGAAACCATGTTTGTTAACCAAGCTGACTGAAATTTTGCTGACAGGACACAGCTGATCTTTCAAAGGTTCAAATGGAAGTCCGGTCGTTAAAGAATTGGCTTTCATACATTCTGATATTTTTGTCTCCCATTCCTGTTCCAGAAGTTGCTCTTCCTTATCAAGCTTAAAGGCTTTGTTTATGTCGGTACATGCTTTAAGTTCTTTTTTCTTTTCATCGACTTTGACGCTATAGTATTTCTGAATTGAGGGTATTTCACCAAGAAACTCATTCCTTGATGTTTTCAAACCTCCGCCACAGCTGGTTAATAAGAATATCAACAAGTTGCCGGTTATCATAAAAAAACAGGTTTTCGTTTTCATTGTTTCTTTCTTTGAGTTGTTAAAATGTTCTATTCTTTATAATGGGTCATGTGATAAAAATTAATTTTTAAGATAATTCCTTGATCAGTAAGTTTGAATAATTACAAAATCAAAATTCAGGTTGATAAACCCTTTCACCTCTTTTTCGTCGATCATTGCTGTTGCATAGGCCAGGCCATCGGAGAATTCCCCGATTTGAGTAAAATATCGGGGAGCCAGGATCTCTTTCCCATCCGGTGATAAAACCCCAAAACAATACGAAATGTTCGTCCCTAAATCTTCCTTCCATAATATCCATCCGTTCTTAAGGACATTAACCACTGTGGTATTTAGTTTTCGTACGATTTTTCCTGTTTTATCAATAATTGCATATCCACCAGCATTGTCATTATAAACAACCGCGCATCCATTCCTGAATTCACTGTTTAGCTGATAGTGGTCGTATATGAATGGAAGTACTGTTTTACCGTTCTGATCAATATAGCCCAGTTCTTCCTTTGAATTCTGAACGGCAGCTAGGCCCTCAGAAAAATTGCCCGGCTTCGTTTTGTAATCGAACGGTATCTTGACTTCACCCTTGGTATTGATGTAGCCCCAGTACCAGTTCACTTTGGTCTGAACAATTGCAAGACCTTCGTTGAAGTCCCCGGCTTCAGCGTAATTGGTGGGTATCACCGCCCATTTCCCCTGGGTGTTGATAAAACCATAGGAACTTGTTTTACTATCATACAATTTTGTAAGACCTTCATGAAAAGGTTCAAATATTTTGGGTAAGGATCCGAACACAGCACCAAAATTGATAGATCCGGGAACATCCTGGCCTTGTTTGTTTATAAAGTGGAAAGAGCGGGCCAGGGTGGAATTGGTCTTTTCCACAATGGCGAGGCCACTTTCAAAATTTGTAGCATCGGTAAACTTCTGGGTTTTGAATAATTGCTGCCCCTTTTTATCAATATAGATAGGTATACGACCCATGCCTGAAGGATCCTTTGTGGCTACCATGGCAATCCCCGAAGAAAATTTCGGGTTCTGAAACCCATTCCAGGAAGTATAGGTAAAGTCAATAACCACATTGCCTGTCGTGTCGATAAATCCCCAGAGATCATTTTTCTTAAGTGCACATAAACCTTCGGTGAAGATGTAATTAGCCCAGTTGTCGAATCTGACCTCTTTTGCATTTGCCAATGATGGTTTTTTTGCGGCAGTCTGGCTAATAACATTGCCTCCCATTGAATTTCCTGTTGAAGTATTTCCTGAAGCTGTTGCAGCCGGGGTGCTGACTGTAGCGTGTGTTTTTAATTTTGCCACTTCCTCAGGGTTTGACGCAATGGCCCTGATTTTATCTGCGAATCCTCCAATGAGTTTATCATCCGCCTTTTTTGAAGGGAAAACTGCATCTGCCCAGCCATTTGTGTTTAATGTCTGCTTATTTTTAATTACAATTGTCAGGTTTTCATTCTGATAAGTAAAAACCAGTTTTGCCCTGTTTTTGATCAACCCAGCATTGTACTCCCTGAAGTCGGATTCAACAAATTCAGGCAATTTTGAATTAACCACTGTGAGGTTATTGTCATTGAGTACTTTATAAACAATGTTCCAGACGTCATCCGCCTTGAGCCCAATGACCTGATTTTCGGATTGGGCCATTAAACATTGTACCATAAGCATTACTGCAAGCAGCATCCAGAATCTGATTAACTTTTTCATAGGCTTTTTTTTGAGTTTGAGTTTGAGTTGAATTTTATTACCGGACAAAAATATTATCAGCCCCTACTAATAAAAAATAATGGTAGACCGGATTTATAAATCCGACCTTTAAGAATTGTTTTCACCGCATAGGTTGAAGATACATTTGCAGTCACCTGGAAAGAGTGGCTGCCCTGAACAGGAGAGAACAAGTATCAATATCTAAAATGGTAAATTGATTTTGCTTTCGAAAGCGATCGGGATTACATTTTACCACCTCCCTGCCGTAGACAGGTTTTTCAATTTAAAATATGTTGCAATATCCGCAAGTGCAACATATTATTTATGGTTTAATACTAAAAATCTATTCCGTTGATAAAAGGGAATGAAATTTCGCGACAAAATCTTCCAGAAATTTAAATCGTATCCCTTTTTTTGCGACTTTCCAGAATACATTGAAAGTACTTGCCGAAAATCATTTCCCTTTCCTGTTCTCTATTGTTATTTTTACATGGTATTACCAAAGAAAAACAGCCATGAAAAAAACAGGATTCCGGATCAGCATTGTTCTGCTGCTCATTTTAATTAATATCAATGTGATGGCTCAAAGGAAACGCCATCCGGTAGGAACGATTAAAGTAACAACGGAAATACCCGGATATTTGGTTATTGATACCATGTCTGCCAAAGAAATGACGATTTACCATCAAGTGGTTATAGAAGGAATAGACACGGGGAGCCATTTCTTATTTTTTACACATGATTCCCTGTCACTGCACAGGAAAATTCTTGTCGGCACCGGACAAACGTATCAATACGTTATCCGGCCGGATTCCCTGGTTCTTAATTTGACAACAAAAAGCAAGTTGATAACAGGTTCGAAAAGTACAATCCATTCCTATTATATCCCCAAGACAAAGGGATTGTCTTGCCTGGCAATGATTGGGTTTTCTTCCAATAAGGGATTTTCTTATTTTAATGGCATGATTGTAACTGGGTATCAGTTTTCACCTATATTTTCACTGGGAGGCGGTACAGGATACCTGAGGATGTATTCCACCTTTAATGAGTATGTATTTCTTCTTTTTGGATCCAGCACCATAACACATTCAACAGGTTTTTCGGTTCCTTATATCCCTGTTTTCATTGATATCCGCTTAAACCTAATAAAGAAAAGAGTCATTCCCTATTTTTCAGCAGACATTGGATGCAGTTTTCCGGTTTCTAAAAATATCAACGGTAGTTATACTAAAGAAATTAATTTTCTGGGTTATGTAGAATCTTATCAACATCTCTTTCACATCGATAAGATAAATCCTGGATTTTATCTTGCTATCAACCCCGGATTGAAAATTTTCCTGTATAGTAAATATTACCTCGATATTTCAATGGGTTTGGATATGTGCATAAATAAATTCAAAGGTACAGATGAAGTTCTTCCAACTGGTTCGGAGCCGGGTTCTGTTGAATCAATCAACAAGACAAAGATTCTCAGTTGTTTTCATATGAATGTTGGGTTTGGATTTTAGTTTGTTATTATTTTATAGAATCATCTCCTTTTACAAAATTATAATGCCGGGAAGAACAGAAAGCTAGGTATTGCAAACCTGTTCTATCGATCACAAAAAAAGGTACGAATTAGAGGTGAGTATTTTTTATACCGATCCGGAACAAGTTTGTAAAATCTTAGCTACTGTTCCTATCGGCATTACTGCATCTAAAAGAAAAATGCTTTGCATTTTTATTAAGATGCAGTATAAGTGTTACATGCCATAAGAAAAAATTAATACCATATCCGGGAAGAATGATTCAAAATTTTTCGGAAATTTGAAAAAGATAACTATCTTTCTGTCACAATCCAGGATATGTCCCGAAAACACAATACAGAATTCCGTCTGAGGGCTTATTACCCGAATTATTATTCTATACAACAGGTGCTTTCTCATCCGTTTGATAAAGGGCTGACGGAAGTTTTTCCCGGGTTTCTGTTGCCCGAACTGGAATTTAAAACCCCTGGGAAGCGTACGTTTCAATTGCTTCCATTAAAAAACATTGATGTGTCCTTTCTTTGCCAGTCCAACCGCAAACAGGCATTGCAGTACCTGGACATCCTCATTGCTTCTTTAAATGATAATGCCACTGCACGAAAAAAAAGAGAATCCCTCTCCAACCAATACCTGAAGTCGCTGAAATTAAGGTTTGGTTCGTTAAATTTTATCGAAAACGATTCTGTAGTCCCGGCAGCAACAACAAATCCATATGACGAAGTTCTTTTGAGCCAGAAAGGGAAAGTACTGCTTGATCTTTATCAGGAAGGCTATCCTGTTCCGGATTTCTGCGTGCTTACTTCACATTCCTACCAGCTAAATGCCCGTGAGAGAGAAACCTGTCTCAAGGCAGCCATCTTCAACCTGGAAAAAATGACGGGCGAAAAGTTGGGAGATCCAGATCATGCCCTGATTTTTGCTATGCGTTCGGCCACTCCTTATTACATTCCTGGCCTGATGCCAACCTACCTGAATGTTGGGGTTACAAAACTTAGTTTCCGGTCACTGGAGTGTCAATACGGACGACCAGTGGCAAATAAAATCTACTTGAATAACCTTCAGTCGCTATGTCAAATACTTGGTTCGGGAGAGGAATTTTTCTATAAAGAGAAAGAGAACAGTGTTCCGGTTGATGAGGATATAGAGGAACAGATTGATCATCTTTTTAAAAAAATTGAAACCATCGACGAACGGGTCTTATACGATGCGCACTATCAGGTAAAGAAGTTCATGAGTGTTTCGCATAGCTTCTATACACGTAACCAGGACCTGATATATACATTTCAGCGTGGTCATGGTACTTATCCTGCATTGATTTTGCAAAAAATGGTATGGACGGTTCGGAATAAAGATTCCTATCCAGGAGTCCTTTACAGCCGTCACCCGCGAACCGGGCTTGGAATACAGATAGAAAGTGTCAGGGAAATTTTCGGGGAAGAAATCATGACGGGAACCATTCATGCGGAGCAAAGGGAGTATTTTGACCGCAACGAAATAAAGGAGGAATTTCCAGCCATTTATCATTTCACCCCGATGCTTCCAAAACTGGAAGTAGAACTCAAATCTCCTGCAACGATTGAATTTGCTGTGGAATCATTTGAAGGGATCTCGCTTTTTGCGCTTCTCCAGTTGAATATGTCCGAACTTACCGGCAGGTCAACGCTTCTGACAGCTATCGATCTTTATCAAAAAAAAATTATTTCAAAAAAGAGGGTGATCCAGCTGATCCGACCTTATCATCTGCGCCAGATATTTTCTGAGCGGATCGATGACCTCTCGCTGAAATCCCTGACCTTATTTGGCTATGGCGTTTCGGTACTTCCCCGGTCCGCAGTATCGACAAAAATCTATTTCTCCATGGCAAAAGCCCTGGAAGCGAAAAAGAAGGGTGAAAAGGTCTGCCTTTGCAAAGAAAACTTCATTCCCTCTGAAACTATTTTCATGGGCGAGTTGGATGCAATCCTGAGCATGAACCCATTGGCTATACATGTGGTGACGGCCTGCCTGGGATATGGCATCCCTGCTTTCATTAACCTGAAGAACAATCACATGAGCCTGACTGAAAATGCCATCTCCAACGATGCCGGGATAATCATCCATGAGGGAGAATGGATCACGGTGTCGAGCAAGCATCATTGCATCTATATCGGTAAAGCTAATTATAAACCAGCACGTTTTCAAAAATACCTGGAAGGTAAATCCCTCGAGATGGAAGAAAAGGAAGAAAAGGTATTCATCAATATGGCCAAAGCCTATGGTTACTACCAGGAGATCCTGGATACACTGAAGACCGAAGAAGCGATGACATTGCCGGACTTGGTCAAATTGATCCGCAATGATTTTGATCAGCACCCTCAGAAAGCGGTTGAATTTGTAAACGGCTGGTTTGATGTCCATATGGATTATTATTGCACAGAAATTCTGAAAAGCGGGATCGGATCACATCTTGACCAGCATAAAATCTACAGTTTGCTTTCAACCGAAAGGAAGATCTTGTTTTTCAGAAGCATGATCCAGCTTTGCCAGAAAGATAAGCTCAGTGGGTTTTCTGCCGGAGCCTTTATGCTTGGCAGGTTTTTATGTCAATCTCATCCACTTGCATTTTGGAGGGCTTTTGATTCTTCCGGCATTGTCTTTCTTCTGAATGAACACATCCTGTTTGGGAAATATATGCAGGTTCTCTCCGAATTCGGAGAACGCCATCTCAACCGTACAAAAAACAAACTGTTAATGGACGACCTGAGCACGATCACCCTGTCGTCGTTAGAATCTGACTTGTTCATCACTTTGAAATTATGTTCCCCCGACTGGCAGGATATTGAAACCCGGATACAACCCGAACACGATAAAGACACCCGATACCTGATTACTCTTTTGAAACGACCATATGGAGTTTTTTTTAATTATGATCATCCTTGGTCATTCAGCAAATTGCAATCTATTTGTACGGCTGAAAAAGTGGAAATGCCCGATCGGGAATCCATCTGATATTCATCTTGTGATAGTTTTAAGCTGATGAATTGGTGAACCTGTAAATTTTAGTAAAATCCTGCCAATTTTGATTTTTCCTTTTGCATTTTTTCAGGAGAACTTAAATTTTTATAAATGGCCTCCGCAAAAAATCATGACACCTGGGATGGTATATCATTTTTTACAGGTATTTTCTGGATTTTTTGTGGAATGAATCTCGTCCTCCGCAGGAATCAATTTCCTGAACGGCAGGATCGGGTATAATTTTGTTCGTACAAAACCCCAAAAAACCAACGCCATGAAAACAATTGCAAAAACCATCGTCGCCATCAGCATCCTGATGATTTCCTTACAAGTAATTGCCGCAAACAACCCCGTCAGCACCGGTCAGGTACATTATCAGGTACAGATCCACAATCCGAAAGACCTGCCGTTCTATTCAGGCAATATCTATGTTGCCATGACCAATGAACGCGGAATACTTGTTGCCCCTGTCCAGGCAGTTCATTCTGGAATATCCACCTATTATTTTAATGAGTCTGGCCCGAAAACAGGAACACGCACAGCTTCCCTGATCTATAATCCAATGGGAACCGCATCTCTTCCTTTTTATTGCGCTCCTGATTCAAAGACAGGAATATTCAAGAACGGAGCTACCTATCTGTTCAACCTGTATCCTACATTCAATCCTCCAGAAAATCAATAAAAAATATCCGGATTAATGGATCTTGAAAGAGGCCGTCTCAAAAGGACGGCTTCTTTTTAATAATTACATACTTTAAACATCCAGGAATTAATAATAACTGGTCGGTCGGCTGACCAATGAAAAAATTATTTTTTTGTGAATGTCGTCCTGTAGCTAAAACAACGCGGTTATCAACCGGATCAGAAAACAAAATATCCTTTTTAATCACGTTTTATGAAAAAATACTCATCATAGCTTAAGCTTTTATTTTTTTATAAATTTGTTGTCATCATTCCTCAGATGAAACATCATCCTGCATTTATAAAGTCCATAAAAAACGACCATGCCCGAAGAAAATATTAAAATTTCCCCCTACCGTTGGGTAATCCTGGCAATTTACATGCTTGTTGTGTCAATTAACCAACTGATGTGGATCACTTTTGCCCCGGTAACTGGCATTGCAGCTTCATTTTACCATGTTTCCGATCTTTCCATCGGGTTGCTATCGATGGTATTTATGGTGGTGTATATTTTGGTTTCCATTCCTGCATCTGCAATTATCGATATCTATGGGATCCGGATTGCCGTCGGTATCGG
>Ga0187861_10005137_pt1 | contig 10615 bp, 5 predicted proteins | sample June2016WEW_10_1_3_FD_132986 | JGI IMG/M metagenome (GOLD analysis project Ga0187861, IMG submission 132986) | Peatland microbial communities from SPRUCE experiment site at the Marcell Experimental Forest, Minnesota, USA - June2016WEW_10_100 | ecosystem: Environmental > Terrestrial > Soil >...
AGGGCCTGGATCACCTGCTCCTTCTGGGTTGGAGAAAGGCGCGCGAGCACGGTGGCCTTCTCCGCGGTGTCCACGAGCTGCTCGGGTGTGAGCCCCTGGAGCTGGGGCCCGGTCACCAGGTGCTCCACGTCGATGCCCACGTCTTTGCAGACCTTGCGCGTGACCAGGTCGTTGTCCCCCGTAAGGATTTTCACCGCGACCCCCGCGTCTTTCAGCGCCTTCAGGGACTGCGCAGTGGTTTCCTTGGGAGGATCGAAGAACGCGATGTAGCCGAGAAGGATCAGGTCACTCTCGTCCGCGGCGCCGAATACCGACTTGTCTCGCGGGAACTCCCGATAGGCAATCGCGAGCACCCTGTAGCCGTCGGCGCTCAAACCCTCGTAGTCCTCCAGCACATCCTGGCGGATCATGTCGATCATGGGAAGGACGTCGCCCTCCACCTGGTAGGAGGAGCAGACCTTGAACACGTCCTCAACCGCGCCTTTACAGATGAGCACGTGGTCGCCTTCGTATTCCACTACCACGGACATGCGCTTGCGGGTGAAGTCGAACGGGATTTCGTCCACCTTCCTGCACCGCTGCTCTACCTCGAACTCGCCGTGCGCAAGCACGGCCCGGTCCAGGAGGTTGCGCAGCCCCGTCTGATAGAAGCTGTTCATGTAGGAATAGCGGAGGACTTCGTCGCTCTGCTTCCCGGAGACATCGACGTACTTTTCCAGGATGACCCTGTCTTGTGTCAGGGTGCCCGTCTTGTCGGTGCAGAGAATGTCGATGGCCCCGAAGTTCTGGATGGAATTCAGCCGCTTCACGATGACTTTCTTCCTCGACATCGCCAGGGCGCCCTTGGCCAGGTTCACCGTGACAATCATCGGGAGCATCTCGGGGGTAAGCCCCACGGCGACGGCCAGGCCGAACAGCAGGGCCTCTCCCCAGTTGTGCTTCGTGAGGCCGACGATGAGGAACACCACGGCCACCATCACGACCATGAACCGGATCATGAGCCACGTGAATCCCGCGATTCCCTTGTCGAAGCTCGTCTTCGAGCGCTGGCCGGCAAGCTTGCGCGTGATGGCACCGAAGTACGTGCGGGCCCCCGTGTTGATCACCACTCCCCGTGCGGTTCCCGAGAGCACGTTGGTGCCCTGGAAGCACGCGTTGGGGAGCTCCAACGCCGCTTTTGCTCCGACGGCCACGGCGCCCGCGCTCTTCTCCACCGGCATGGACTCTCCGGTGAGAGCGCTCTGGCTCACGAAGAAGTCCTTCGTGGCCGTGAGGCGAAGGTCCGCCGGAACGAGCGTGCCCGCGTCCAGTATGACGACGTCGCCGGGGACGATCTGCGCAAGCGGGATCTCCGATTCCTTCCCGTCGCGCATGACGTTCACCGTCGTACGGACCATGGCCTGGAGCTTTTCCACCGACCGCCCCGACCGCTCCTCCTGGAGGGAGGAGAGGCCCACGCTGATGAGCACCATCCCCCCGACGACGATGGTGGAGCGCAGGTCCCCCATGAGAAAGGACACACCGGCGATGATCAGCAGCTGGATGACGAGGGGGTTGGCGAACCGGTGGTAGGTGCGGAGAAGCGCTCCACCCTTCTGGGCCGCGACCTCGTTCGCGCCGTATGCCCGCCGCTTTTCCTCCACCTCCTCATCCGTGAGGCCCTTTTCGCGGCTCTCCATGCGGGCGAAGCACTCCTCGGGTGAGAGAGAGCACGCCTCCAGCAGCACCCGTTCCTGATCCGTGGCTTGCACGGCGGGCTTACTCATGGGTTAATCTCTACCCACCCGGCTGCGCCGAGTCAAGCACGATCGAGGAGGGGGCATGATCAACGAACGACTGCCGAAGATCTGGTACGGGGGGGACTACAACCCCGACCAGTGGCCCGAGGAAATATGGACGGAGGACGCGCGTCTGTTCCGGCGTGCCGGGATCGACGTGGCGACCCTGCCCGTGTTCTCATGGGCAAAGCTGCAGACCGATGAATCGACGTACGACTTTTCCTGGCTGGATAGGGTTTTCGAGCTGCTGCAATCGAACGGGATCCATGTCTGCCTGGCAACCTCGACGGGCGCCGTACCCGCGTGGATGGCGACGCGTCATCCCGACGTCCTGCGCACGACGATCGAGGGGTCGCGGCGGAAGTTCGGGGCCCGGCACAACTTCTGCCCGAACAGCCCCACCTTCCGGAAGTACGCGGCCCTGCTGGCCCGCAAGCTCGCCGAACGGTATGGAGCGCATCCGGCGCTGGTCGCGTGGCACATCAACAACGAATACGGAGGCTCCTGCTGGTGCGAGAGGTGCGAGGAGGCGTTCCGCGCGTGGCTTCGGCGCCGATATTCCTCCCTCGCGGCGTTGAACGAGGCGTGGTGCACCGGCTTCTGGGGCCATAGCTTCAGCGACTGGGACCAGATCGTGGCGCCGAGCCTGCTCAGCGAGCATCTCACCGGGGAGAAGACGGTGTTCCAGGGCATCACCCTCGACTACTATCGCTTCACCTCCGAAAGCCTCCTTGCCTGCTTCACGGCGGAACGCGATGCGATCCGCGCGGCCGCACCGGGCGTGCCCATCACCACCAACCTGATGGGGACCTTCAAGGGCCTGGATTATTTCCTGTGGGCCCGGGAAATGGATGTCGTCTCCTGGGACAGCTACCCCAGCCTCGATACCCCGGTGAACGAGGTGGCGATGCGCCACGACCTTATGCGGGGGGTGAAGGGGGGCAGGCCCTTCATGCTCATGGAACAGACGCCCAGCCAGCAGAACTGGCAGCCCTACAACAGCCTCAAGAGGCCCGGTGTGATGCGCCTGCAGAGCTGGCAGGCGGTGGCCCGGGGGGCCGACACCGTGATGTTCTTCCAGCTCCGCCGCTCCCGGGGTGCGTGCGAGAAGTACCACGGGGCGGTGATCGAGCACGCGGGCCAAGAGAACACGCGCGTGTTCCGCGAGGTGGCGGCCCTGGGGAAGGAGCTCGCGGCGCTGGGGGACACCCTCATCGATTCGCGCGTCGAGTCGCGCGTGGGGATTCTCTTCGACTGGGACAACTGGTGGGCGGTGGAAATGAGCTCGGGTCCCAGCATCGCCCTTCGCTACCTTCCGCAAGTGAGCGGATGGCACGAGGCGTTCTGGGCGCAGAACTTCCCTGTCGACCTGGTGGGAATCGCGGACGATCTCCTCCGCTACGACGTCGTGATCGCTCCCGTCCTGTACATGCTGAAACCGGGTGTGGCGGCGCGGATCACGGAATTCCTCCAGCGCGGGGGGACGTTTCTCACCACCTTCTTCTCCGGGATCGTGAATGAAAACGACCTCGTCACGCTGGGAGGGTACCCGGGCGAGCTGCGCCGGCTCCTTGGCATCTGGGTGGAAGAGATCGACGCCCTTCTTCCGGACCGCCGGAACTCGATGGTGGTGACCCAGCCTCTGGGCGGGCTGGCGGGGTCCTTCGAGTGCGGAATCGTCTGCGACCTCCTTCAACTGGAGGGCGCGGAGGTATGTGCCGTCTACGGCGCGGATTTCTACAAGGGCATGCCCTGCCTCACGCGGAACACGGTGGGGAAGGGACAGGCCTGGTACGTGGCCTCGTCCCCCGAGAGGAGGTTCCTCCATGGCCTCGCGCGTGTCCTTGCCGCGGGGAAGGGGATCGAGCCCGTGCTCCGTGCAACCCCGGGCGTCGAGGCAACCCGCAGGCGGAAAGGGACCGAGACGTTCCTTTTCGTCCTCAATCACAACGAGGAGGCGGTTCGGATCGATCTCGGCCCCCGGCAGTTGACTGATCTGCTGGAGCGAAAGCCCGTCCGAGGAATGGTCACCCTGCCGGCAAAGGGTGTGCTGGTGCTGAAGGAATAGCCGCCCTTCAGGCGGCGTGCCAAAGGCTCAGGATTCGGGGATCGTGTCGGGGGGAACCCTCAGCTCGTGGAGGTCCAGCCCGATGCGGGCCGTGGCGTGCTTTCGCCCCCTCAGCTCGGGGCTGTCCAGGTGGTCGCGCGTGCGGAAATAGCGGGCCTTCGCTTCCAAAGCGCTCGGGCTCTCTATGGTGACCTGGCGGAACTGGAAACTGAGGTTGGGGTCGCTGCCGAGGACGTTCTTCACTCCGTCCACCTGGTCGGCCGGCACTCCTGCCATCCCCAGGATCTCCCCGATCCCCAGGGCGAGGGTGTACGGTTTCGTGCCCAGGAGCGAGATTCTCTCTTCCAGCAGCTTGTTCTCCAGCAGCACATACGTGCGCGTAAGCGGGTTCTCGTACACCTTTGCGCGCAGCCGGATGAAGGTGAACCACAGGCGCTGGCTGAGGGCCCCCAGGATCCGGCCCACGGTGGCCGGCGACTTCTGAAAGATCGAGAGCAGGGACTCCCGGGAAACGGGGAGAAGCACCGACTCTCCCGCGCTCACTGCGGCGGCGCTCCGGGGCGCGGTGGAGACGATGGAGAGCTCGCCGAAGATGTCTCCCTCCCTCAGGATGGAGAGGAGGATCTCGTCGGGCGGAGAGATCTTCAGGATCTCCACCTTTCCCGACTTGATCACGTACAGCTCGTCGCCCGGCTCGTGCTCGCAGAAGATCATCTGCCCGTCGGCGAAGACTCGGCAGAGCCCGCGCGTTCCCGGCGCCGGGCACGCGGCGCCCTTCGCGCGCAGCGCGGCCAGCTGCCGCTTCGCCTCCTCCACGTGCATGCCCCCGGGGTATCGGGTGGTGTACACCTTGAGCGCGTGGATCGCGTGGGCCGGTCGTCCCTTCTGCGCGAGGTGCTGCGCGAGCTGGTAGAGGTGCGCCTCGTCGTCCCGGGCGCTCGCCTCGTCGGAGGGGGAGGTCATCAGGTCATCGTAGGCGCGAAGCTCCTGGGCGAAGTAGGAAATGATCCGGCTGGCAAGCTCGGGGTTGGACTGCACGGACTCGATGAACCGCTCCCGCTCCAGCACCGCGCAGGAGCAGTCGGTCAGGGCCACCGCGGTCTCCATCCGCGGGCGGCGGCAGAGGCCTGAGGTGAAGCCGAAGATGTCTCCCGGCCCGAGGCTCGCGCGGAACCGGGGGATGCCGGGGGTGCCCGTCAGTCCCACCTCGCCGGATTCCACCACGAACACCTCGCTCGAGTCCTCGTCGGATTCGATGTAGATGAGGGCGTCCTTCCTGTAGCTCTTTGAACCGGCCTCGCTCACTGATGCCTCTCACGTGAGAGTGTAGGCGGTGCCCCGCGCGGTGTCAAACCTCGTGCACGCATGTTATAGTGCCGGCACATGGACAGGCTCAACTCCCCCCGCGTGGAGGACCGACTCTCCGTACTGCGGTCCCTGGCAGCGGCCCGGGGCATGCGCGTCCCAAGCCGGGAAGGGCAGGAAGTCAACTGCCATGTGCATACGTTCTATTCCTTCAGCCCGTACTCCCCGGCCGCCGCCGCTGAGCGCGCACAGGCAGCAGCCCTCGCGGCAGTGGGCATCATGGACCATGACTCGATGGCCGGCGCACTGGAGATGCGGGAAGCCGGTGCGATCCTTGGGATCGCCACTACGGCGGGCGTAGAGCTTCGGGTGAGCGCGGCCGGCACGGCCCTGGAGGGGCGGAGGATCAACAACCCGGATTCGCTCGGCGTGCTGTACGTGATCATCCACGGAGTTCCGGCGCGAAGCATCGCCGCGATGCGGGAATTCCTTCGGCCGATCCAGGCGGCACGGGAGCTGCGCGGGCGCCGGATGGTGGAGGGCCTGAACACCCTGCTCACGGGATACGGGCTTCGCACCCTCGACTGGCAGAGGGACATTCGCTCCATTTCCCGCGCCGGCGATGGGGGAACGATCACCGAGAGGCACATCCTGTACGCCGTGGCAGCCGCCATCGTTGAGAAGGCGGGCCGGGGTCCTGCGCTCCTGGAATTCCTGAAGACGGCCATCGGCATACACCCCCCCGCGCGCGTGTCCGAATACCTGGCGGATGCCTCGAATGAGATGCTCCTCTTCGACTTGCTCGGCGTGCTGAAGAGCTCCTTTATCGAGAAGGTATATATCCAGCCCGACGCCCGGGAATGCATCCCCGTCCACGACGTTGTTCGGTTCGCCGAGGAGTCGGGCGGCATCCCGACCTACCCCTACCTGGGGGACGTCACCGACTCACCGACGGGCGACAAGAAGGCGGAGAAGTTCGAGGACAGCTACCTCGAGGCTCTGATGGACGAGGTGAAACGCCTCGGCTTCCGCGCCGTCGCCTACATGCCTCCGCGAAATACCATTGCCCAGCTTCGCCGCGTCCAGGAGCTCTGCGTCCGACACGGGTTCATGGAGATCAGCGGCGTGGACATCAACAGCCCCCGGCAGTCCTTCAACTGCCCCGAGCTGGCGCTGCCCGAGTTTTCGCATCTGATCTCTGCGACCTGGGCGCTGATCGCGCATGAGAGGCTCTCCGACACCGCGCCGCGCTACGGGCTTTTCCATCCGGACAATCCTCTCGCGCATCTCCCACTGGTGCAGCGTGTCGCTGCCTATGCGGAAGTGGGAAGGACCCTGGATCCATCCAACCTCGGTCCGGCCGTGAGGCATCCGCTGGTGGCGTCATGGAGTGACAAGTAGGGGGGGCAAGTTTCCCCACTTGCGCTTATGGTCAGTTTCTGACTCACTCCTCCATTGTGGCGCCGCGCTCGACGGATGCCTCTGACATCCACTACCAGCATCCTGACGATAAGCGCAAGAACAGTCCCACAGCGAGCCCATCACCTCTGGAGAGCACCAGCTGCTGGCGGAAGCCCTGTGCAACCACCAGCTCTGGCAGGAGGCGGGCGTGCCTCTTGGTGCCAGGGTCACTCCTTGCCTGGCGTCGATTCGCGACCTATAGTTCAAAGAAGGTCCAGTATAACCAGATGAGTGTTCACTCGGCGTTCAATTCTTTTTACACGAGACTTCGCGATTTCTTCAATTCGATCCGGACGAGCCACTTGCTTCACGGCGGGGAGCTCGCATATTCGATTCTCCTTCTGGCATGGTTTTTTATTCCCCTTTTCGCGCATACGCGGGGCGGGTTAGCGCCTCCTCTCCTCCCGCTCTCGTTCCTTGATGCTGACCGTGGCGAGCTTCTCCAGTTCCTTATCGTTACCTGCATCACCTACCCGATCCCGCTCCTCTGCGTTTTCAAGATTTTCGCCGTGTTTCTTGAACGGCGCACCCCGTCCCTCGCGGATCCGACGCGGATCGTGCCAATCGTTCTCAATGTGATCACCTCGGGTCTCGCCGTTGCCACCCTCATGATCCAGCTCGTCACATTCGCCTCGGGACCGGCCTACTTTCGTATGCTCACGTGGATTCCTTATGCGGTCCTTGTCTCTTCCATCGTATGGAATGCCTTTTCTCTTTCCTTTCTGATCGCCACGGTGAATCGGCGCAGTCCAGCCTTTCAGGAATACCTCGCATACCGCGCCAGTGAGAGGGGCCGGGCACGCGGGCTCATCGCGGCCCTGAGGCGCCGCGGGATCCAGAAGCGGATTGGCATGCTGCTGCTGCCCTTCGTTCTGGCCATCACCATCATTCCCGCCCTCATCATGATGAGGGATTTCTCCAGCACCGCGTTGGCTTCCGCTCTTGCCGCCGGCAGTGCTCTGGCAGACAGAACGGCCACCGTCGTGCGTGCAAGCGCGGCGGCCCCCGGCCCCATTGCGGACTACCTGGCCGTGGAGGAAAGGCGGAACAGGGATTCCGATCTGCCCTTTCTCGCGATCAGCTACGTCGTCAGGGATCCCCGGACGGGACTGTTCGAAGTGGCGGCGAGCACGGACAGGTCCCGCATCGGAAGGAAAGCTCCGCTGAAAAGCTCTCTGCTTGCAGCGGCGAGTCATCGGCTCATTGGGGAAAAGGACGCCTTCGAGTTCATCTCTCCCCTGTCGCTTTCCGGAGCTCTGGCGGGATACGTGAGCGTGGAGGTGGCGCGTGAAGTGGTCTACGAGCCGTACTTCCGCACCGAGGTGAAAGTCCTGCTCATCATGGCGCTGGCGGTGTATGCGGCGATTTTCCTCACCCAGGTGCTCGGCCGGAGCATTGTTTTCCCCATTCTCTCACTCTGCATGAGCGTGAGCGAGGTCTCGCGCGCCACGTCGGACATGATCAAGAGCAGGATTCGCAGCGACCGGGGGCTTCTGAAATACACCGACCGGGTGCACACGAAAGACGAGCTGAAGTTGCTCTCTGGCGAGATCAGCGCGATGACGCAGGTGATACGCGGTGTCATCCCCTACGTTTCAGCTTCGACGCTGAGCCAGACAATGCATGAAAGACCCAGGACCCAGAGGAAGAACCTGGCCTTTCTCTTCACCGATATCCGGGACTTTGCCACTCTCTGCGAGGGACACAGCGCGGAGCAGGTCGTGGATATGCTCAATCGCTACCTCGATCTGCAGGTCGGTATCATTCTGGAGAACGGGGGGGACATCGACAAATTTGTCGGAGATGCGATTATGGCTGTCTTCCAGGGTCCGAACAAAGAGCTTGCAGCCTGTCGCGCCGGCACGCAGATCCGCGACGCCATGATGGTGGAGACGCAGCGGGCGGAGCTTGCGCGAAGACACGCTCTTTCCGTGGGAATCGGGGTCCATAGCGGCTCCGTGATCTCAGGGAGCGTCGGCGCGCGAGGCCGGATGGATGTCACGAGCATTGGAGACACGGTCAACCTGGCTGCACGGTTGGAAGGTGCGACCAGGAGTTACGGGACCGACTCGCTGATATCAGCAGTCGTGTACGACGAGGTACAAGACCTCTTTCTGTGCCGCGAGATCGACCTTCTCACGGTCAAGGGCAAACGGCAACCCGTTCGGATTTTTGAGCTCGTCCAGGAACGGGTGAAGGCATCCGACAGGAATCACGAGATCCAGCGGGTTTTCGAGGAAGGTCTTGCCCTCTATCGCCAGCAGGCATGGACAGGAGCGGAGAAGTGCTTCTCCTTCATGAGGGAGAAATTCGCAGACAAGCCAAGCGAGGTATTTCTCAGGCGCATCGCGGTGTTCAGGACAACGCCGCCGCCGGCGAAATGGGACGGCGTCTTCAACCTCTCCGTGAAATAGGGGAGACGGCGGCCGCGTCGGCGCAACCACCCGGCGCTATGTCCATTTCTCCCGTATGGCACGGATGACGTCATAAATCTCGAAAAAAATCGCAACCAGCTCGGGATCGAAATGTTTGCCTGACTGCTCCTTGATATGGAACAGGACGCGGTCCTCCTCCCAGGCATCCTTGTAGGCTCTCTTGAATATGAGGGCGTCATAGACGTCCGCCAGGCCGACGATCCTCCCCGAGAGGGGAATTGCCAAGCCTTTTTTCCCGGGTCCGAACCGGAGGTTCCTGTCATGGATGTCCTTCACGACCCCCGGATACCCGGTTCCATCCCACTTCTCGTGGTGATTGAGGGCCACCTCGTAGGCCAGGGTATCCCACTCCGAGGTCGGGTTCTCGAAGAACTGCGCCCCGTACACCGCGTGATGCTTGATGCTCTCGTACTCTTCCTTCGTGAGGTCTTCCCTCTTCTTGAGGATCGCGTCGGTCACCCCCACCTTGCCGATGTCGTGCAACATCGAGGAGATCCTTAGGATATCCTTGAAGTTGTTTACTTCCTCCCGGGGCACCGCGTGCCTTTCCGCCCACTTCTGGTAGAGCTCCACGGCGTAGGAACCCACGCGGCTGACGTGCGGTTGGGTCTCCTCGGGATCCCGCAGCTCGGTGGTCTTCACCATCTTGAAGACGACGTCGCGCAGGAGCAGGGCACGCTCGATGGCAATGCCGGCATAGAAAGCGAACTGGGTGATGTAGAACCTCTGGTCCTCGGTGAACGGAATCGGGTTCCCCTTGCCGTCGAGGCGATTGATGAGCTCCAGGACCCCGACCATGTCGTTCTTGCTCGTGCGGATGGGGACGATCAGCATGGAGACCGTCTTATAGGAGGAGATCTGGTCGAAGTACGGGTTGAACGAGAAGGGAAAAGAGGTGTCGATCCGGTATGCGTCGTCAATCAGCAGGGACTCGGCGGTGGAAGCGACATATCCCGCTATGGAGCTCTTGTCGATCTCGATCTGGTTGTTCGTGTAGATGTACTTGTTGGAAAGGAAATCTTTCCGGAAGAGCGAATCGTTCTGTACGTAGCTGAAGAGCAGCTTTTTCTTCTCGACGAGAAAAATGGAACCTGCATCGGAATCGGTGAGCGAACGTGTCTCGTACAGGAGGCTGTCCAGCAACGTGTTCAAATCCCTGATATGGTGGAGCTTCTCCTGCTTTTCGAGGATCGTATTCAATATGAAGGGATCGTCTTTGCGGCTGCGCACTGCTCCGAGCATAAGCCTTTGCGTGTCTTGTGTCACTACGCGCACGGTACTCCGTGCGATTCGCGCGCACGGTACCCCCGTGCAATTCGCGCGCACGGCTTGAACGGGAGCGCGTTTCCTTCTATAAGTGAGATCGCCCCGATGAAGCGCCTCGGAATCGACGTCGGCTCACTCAATCTCAATGCCGTCATCCTCCAGGATGGCGAGATCCTTGAACGCGCGTCGTTCGAGCACGCGGGCAGGATCGAATCAGCCGTCCGCACGCTGCTCGATCGGCCCGGCTTCTCTTCTTTCGACACGGCAGGGGCCACCGGCAGCCTGGCGGGGGCGGGCAGGGG
>Ga0187861_10005141_pt1 | contig 10607 bp, 8 predicted proteins | sample June2016WEW_10_1_3_FD_132986 | JGI IMG/M metagenome (GOLD analysis project Ga0187861, IMG submission 132986) | Peatland microbial communities from SPRUCE experiment site at the Marcell Experimental Forest, Minnesota, USA - June2016WEW_10_100 | ecosystem: Environmental > Terrestrial > Soil >...
CAATATTTATTCCGGCAAAAACACTATTGAAACTCTGTGAGATAAGACTCGCTTTGTTCAAGGAAAAATCATCTATCTCATTTGGTCGAAGTTTTCTTGCTGCCCTTAATATCATTGTTGTCTCATCACTAAGTTCCTGTATCGGGACTCGCTCTTTAGCCTTTATCATTAAAGTTGCATTGAGAAACATGTTTTTCATGTTTATAAAAGTCATGCCAAAGTTTAATGGGACTAAAGTCTCCTCATCCATTCCGGTATCACTTATTCCCCCTTTACCTTCCTTTTTAAATACCCCGATGACAGTTGTTCTTTTACCTGAGATGGTGAATTGTTTGCCTACCGGATCTGCTTTATCAAATAATTTCTCCGCTACTACGGCCCCGACAACTGCGACATTTTTACCCGAAGCCGATTCTTCGGGTGAAAAATAGCGGCCATTTTCAATTTCAAAGGATCGGATATTAACAAATTCGGGAGTAACTGACATAACATCAACATTGTTTGCAAGATTCTTCCTGTATTTTAATGGTTCAGACTGGGAGACTGTAAAGCATGCTGCCGCTGTTTTTGTAGACTTGTTCAGAATAGCCTGATAGTCATTTTTTGAAACAACCGGCCTTTTGATGAGGTCCCACCATGGTTGGTTAAAGTTGAGACCCCAGGGAAATTTATGAACGTAGATCACATTTTCTCCCAAAGATGAAATTGAATCATGGATCGATTTTTCCATCCAGTCGAGTACTGTAAATACCGAAATAATCGAAAAGATTCCTATTGTAATGCCAAAAAGTGAAAGGAAAGTCCTTAACTTATTAACAATAATTGAATTACCCGCAAATATAAAACCCTCTTTAAGTAGCCTGAAAAACATTTTGCTTTTTTTTGATATTATTAATTGGGATCAAAGATACGAAAATCATTTAACGCTAATAATCATATATTATAATGTATGAGGTTAATAAAAAAATATCTATTTTTAGACGCCAGAACAAGAACATCCAACGGCAGTCGTAATTATCATATAATGAGTGACAAACGAATTCAAAGTGCTCTGATTTCAGTCTTTTATAAAGAGGGATTAGCCGATATAGTTAAAATTCTTTATAAATTAGATATAAAGATATATTCAACAGGCGGGACTTTTGGTTTTATAAATGATCTTAGTATACCTGCTGAAAAAGTCGAGGATCTCACATCATATCCCTCTATTCTTGGAGGCAGGGTAAAAACACTTCACCCTTCGGTTTTTGGAGGTATCCTGGCCAGAAGAGAGAATCCCGGAGATCTGGAACAACTTTCAAAATTTAAAATCCCGGAGATAGACCTTGTAATAGTTGACCTTTATCCATTTGAAGAGACAGTAAAATCAGTTGATGCAGAGGAAGAGATCATTGAAAAGATAGATATAGGCGGTATTTCACTAATAAGAGCTGCTGCAAAAAATTATAATGATGTTCTTGTTGTTTCAGGAAGAGAACAGTATGCAGATGTTCTTGCCTTATTACGGGAAAAACAAGGCTATACCTCAATTACAGAAAGAAGACTTTTTGCAGCGAAAGCATTCCAGACATCTTCCCACTACGATACTGCAATCTTCAACTATTTTAACATCCGGGCTTCAATCCCGGCTTTCAGAGAGAGCATAAATATCTCATACCCTTTACGATACGGAGAAAATCCACATCAGAAAGGGATATTTTACGGAGATATTGACCTGATCTTCGATAAACTACACGGGAAAGAAATATCATATAATAACCTTCTCGATCTTGATGCCGCTCTGAACCTTATTGATGAGTTCAGAATGCCGACATATGTGATCATCAAGCATAACAATGCATGCGGTGTAGCTTCAAGGAATAATTCCCTTGATGCATGGAACGATGCACTGTCATGCGATCCTGTGTCTACCTATGGAGGAGTAATCGTTACTAATACCGCTGTGGATGAGGTGACTGCAGAAGAGATAGATAAAATATTCTTTGAAATAATTATCGCTCCCGATTTTACAGACTCCGCGCTGAAAATTCTTAAACAAAAAAAGAACAGAATAATTCTTCTAAGAAAGGATTCTGAAAGGAATAATTATTGCTTCAGGTCACTTTTAAACGGAGTATTATGGCAGCAAAGAGATACCAGCACCGAATCAGCTGAGCAGATGAGACCCGTTACAACCAAAAGACCTGAACCGGCAGAATTGGAAGATCTCGTTTTTGCCAATATAATTGTTAAGCACAGTAAATCAAATGCAATAGTGATTGCAAAAAACAGTCAGTTATGTGCCAGCGGTATAGGACAAACTTCGAGAGTGGATGCTTTGAAACAGGCTATTGAAAAAGCAAGGTCATTCGGTTTCGATCTCAACGGATCAGTTCTTGCATCTGATGCGTATTTCCCATTTGCCGACAGTGTTGAGATCGCACACAAAGCCGGTATAACTGCAATAGTGCAACCCGGAGGATCAGTCAGGGATAAGGAATCAATTGATTACTGTTCTTCAAATGGAATAGCTATGGTATTTACTGGAATCAGACATTTTAAACACTAAATATTAAATTAATTAGCTCATATAATGGGATTATTTTCATTTTTGACACAGGAGATTGCAATCGATCTCGGAACCGCGAACACTATCATTATTCACAATGATAAAATTGTTGTAGATGAGCCATCTATTGTGGCAATCGATAAAAATACGGGGAAGTTGATTGCAATAGGTGAAAAAGCGAGACAGATGCATGGGAAGACTCATGAAAACATTAAGACTATCAGACCTTTACGTGATGGTGTAATTGCCGATTTCAATGCAGCAGAGCTGATGATCAGGGGAATGATCAAAATGATCAACAAAGGACCTCGTCTTTTCGCTCCATCGCTTAAAATGGTTGTTTGTATACCTTCAGGCAGCACCGAAGTGGAGATACGCGCAGTGCGCGACTCATCGGAACATGCAGGCGGAAGGGATGTTTATATGATTTATGAACCAATGGCCGCAGCAATAGGCATTGGTCTTGATGTTGAGGCTCCGGAAGGTTGCATGGTGGTTGATATTGGCGGAGGTACTACCGAAATAGCAGTAATTGCTTTGGGAGGTATCGTCTGTAATAAATCAATTAGAATCGCAGGAGATGGTTTTACAGCTGATATTCAGGCATATATGCGTCATCAGCATAATATTAAAATAGGTGAACGCACGGCAGAAGACATTAAGATCGGAGTGGGAGCAGCTCTTCCCGACATAGATAATCCTCCGCCTGATTTTATTGTGAGGGGTCCGAATATTATGACAGCACTTCCGATCGAAATACCAATTTCTTATCAGGAAATAGCCTATTGCCTTGATAAATCTTTATCAAAGGTAGAAGCAGCTCTTTTAAACGTTCTCGAGCAGACACCGCCTGAACTTTACGCTGATATAGTTAACAAGGGGATCCATCTCGCCGGTGGAGGCGCTTTACTCAGAGGTCTTGATAAGAGGCTGACCGATAAGATCAATATCCCTTTTAATGTTGTGGAAGATCCTTTGCACGCTGTTGCACGTGGTACGGGTGTTGCCCTGAAAAATGTTGATAAATTTCCGTTCCTGATGAGATAATCTTACAGTGTGAATGAGGAATCTGCTGAATTTTCTGGCCAGATACAATAACCTGATCATCTTTCTTTTTCTTGAAGGAATAGCTTTTTATTTGCTATCGACCAGGAATAATTATCATAACTCCAGACTGGTGAATGGTGTCAGGGGAATGACTCGCGGAATTGAAAAAAGGATTAATAATACAAAGTCATACCTGAGTCTGCACGAGATAAACGAAAACCTTGCAGCAGAAAATATTGCTTTAAAAAACAGCATAGCAAAACTGGTTAGGAGAGAGAGTTCACTTTTTTTTTCCGTAGATGATTCTCTACATAAACAGCAATACCTTCACTCCTCAGCTGAAGTAATTGAAAATTCAATAAACCGGCAGAAGAATTTTTTTACTATTAACAAGGGAGAAAGTCAGGGCTTAAAGGTTGACATGGCTGTTATTTCTGCTAATAGTGTTGCAGGAGTAATTGTCGGCTGTTCCAAAAACTATTCTGTCGCGATGTCTCTTCTGAATCTCGATTTTAAATTAAGTGCCAGGATTAAATCAAATGGTTATTTCGGTTCGCTGAGCTGGGACGGCAGGGATTACAGGTATGCTATTTTAAGTGAAATACCTCAGCATGTTCTTGTTAATGTCGGAGATACAATTGAGACAACAGGTTATTCGGCAATTTTCCCCGAAGGTGAGTTCGTAGGTACGGTAAGCGATTATGAAAAATTTGGCGGCGACTTTTATAAAATTACTATTTTGCTGGCTACTGATTTTAAAAAATTGCATTTTGTGGATGTTATTGGCAATATGAAGAAAACTGAGCAACTGCAACTTGAAAAATTATTTAAATGATCAATTCAATCTTAAGGTTTGGTCTGATTTTTATCCTGCTTTTACTTCTCCAGGTATTGCTTTTTAACAATATCCAGTTCAGCGGATATGTTAATCCTTACGTATATATAATGTTTATACTTCTTTTACCTATTGAAATACCATCATGGCTGCTTCTTCTGTTATCCTTTGCAACCGGACTGATAGTTGATTTCTTTTCAGGCTCACCGGGAATGCATACATCAGCAACAGTTCTAACCGGATTCGTTCGCCCGTATGTTCTGAGAATTGTAGCTCCCCGCGATGGATATGAATCAGGATCCGACCCTTCAATGATGATATATGGTTTCCGATGGTTTTTCGCTTATACATTGTTCATAGTACTTGTTCATCATACCACTCTTTTTTACCTTGAGGTCTTCCGGTTAGCAGATTTTTTCAGAACAATGCTGAGAGTATTACTAAGTACACTGTTTTCCATGACTTTTATTCTTCTGATTGAATTTTACAGAAGAGGAAAGTAATTAATCCCGAACTATGAAAGATTCATTTATTAACAGGAAATATGTTATAATGGCGCTCATAGTGGTTGCTATACTTGGCTTGTTAGTCAGGTTGTTTATTATTCAGGTTGTAAAAAATACATACAGGCTTTCAGCCGATAATAATGTTCTGAGATATATTACACAGTATCCTGCCCGAGGGCTCATATATGACAGAAATGGGAAACTGATAGTCTTTAATCAGGCTGCTTACGATCTGATGGTCGTCCCTGCTCAGGTAACTAAAATTGACACAGCCGGGTTTTGCGACCTTCTGGGAATTTCACCTGATCTGTTCAGGAAACAATTGAAAACTGCCATAAACTATTCCCGTCGGGCTCCTTCTGTATTTCTGAAACAGGTTTCTAATGAGACATATGCCAGGCTTCAGGAAAAGATGTTTATGTATCCGGGCTTCTATGTTCAGCCACGTACACTTCGGAAATATTCAAAACCTGTTGCTGCTCATATTCTTGGATATGTAAGTGAGGTCGATGAAGGAGTAATAACAAAGAATCCTTACTATAAACCGGGAGATTATATTGGTAAGAGCGGGATTGAAGAAGCCTACGAAAAAGATCTGCGTGGGAGACGCGGTGTAAAAATATTTCTGGTAGATGTTTTCAGCCGGATAAAAGGTTCCTATGCAAACGGGAAAATGGATACAGTTGCCGTTCAGGGATCCGATATTGTTTCCGGCCTCGACCTCGACCTGCAGGAATACGGAGAACTTCTTATGAAGAACAAAAGAGGCAGTATTGTTGCCATAGAGCCCAAAACCGGTGAGGTACTGACTCTGGTCTCCTCACCGAATTTTGATCCGGCATTGCTTGTCGGAAGGGTAAGATCGGACAATTTTGCAAGTCTGTCAGTAGATACATTAAAACCTTTGTTCAACAGGGCATTGATGGCTTTTTATCCTCCGGGCTCCACTTTTAAACCCATTAACGGATTGATAGGATTACAGGAAAGGGTAATCACTCCGGCAACACTTTTTGAATGTCATAATGGTTTCAGGGCAGGAAATAAGTTTGTTGAATGCCATTCACATCCATCTCCGCTTAATCTTGTAGGAGCCATTGGAAATTCATGTAATGCATATTTTTGTCAGACATACAGAAGAGTTCTGGAAAATCCAGACTATAATACTATCGCTGACGCTTATGATAAATGGAAAAGCTATCTCAATGAATTTGGATTCGGCAACAAGCTGGGAACTGATTTTGTAAATGAACTCACAGGATTTATTCCATCGACTGATTATTTTGATAAATACTATGGCAAAAACAAATGGAAAGCGCTAACTGTCATCTCAATGGCAATTGGTCAGGGTGAAGTTGAAACAACTCCGCTTCAGATGGCTAATATGACTGCAGCAATAGCGAACCGTGGTTATTATTATACTCCTCATATTGTAAAATCAGTTGGTACTGATCATGCTATCGACGAACGTTTCATCACAAAGCATCAAATAAGTATCGATTCGACAAATTTTGAAAGCATAGTACTTGGGATGGAGGCCGCTGTGAATAGCGGAGGAACAGCTACCATAGCTGCATTGAATGATATTATTGTTTGCGGTAAAACTGGTACAGCACAAAACCCTCATGGCAAAAACCATTCGGTTTTTATTGCATTTGCACCTAAAGAGAATCCGAAAATTGCAATTGCTGTTTATGTGGAAAATGCTGGATTTGGTGCTACTTATGCTGCTCCAATCGCCAGCCTGATGATTGAAAAATACCTCAAAGGTGAAGTCACCAATAAAGCACGGGAACAAAGCATGCTTAATCTAAATCTCATGCAATAGTGAAACGGACCGTTAATATATGGACCGGGATTGACAAGACTGCCATAATCCTGTTTTTACTTCTGATTATAATGGGGTGGATCAATATTTACGCTGCAGTTTTCAATGAAGAGCACACTGGAATACTGGACTTTTCACAACGGTATGGAAAACAGTTTATCTGGATAGTTGCCGGGCTGGTTCTTGCTGTTTTTTTAGTAATTATCGATAACCGGTTTTATTTCTTCTTTTCCTGGTTTATTTATGGGACCTGTATGCTGCTTCTGATTCTGGTGGTCATATTCGGGAAGGAAATAAACGGTGCAAAATCGTGGTTTGAATTTGGAGGAATCAGTCTTCAACCGTCGGAACTGGCAAAGTTTGGAACTGCCCTCGCGCTTGCTAGTTATTTAAATACCAGGAGACAGGATCTCACACGGTTATCAGTTATAGTGCTGGCATCTGCAATAATTATATTTCCGGCAATGCTTACCTTGCTTCAGCCCGATATGGGTTCAGCAATTGTTTATTTCTCCCTGTTTTTAGTTCTCTTCAGGGAAGGGATGAGCCCATATATATTTATATCAGGATTATTGATTGTAGTTTTATTTTTTCTTACCCTTCTTACAAACAATCTCTCTGTTTCAATTTCATTAGTAATTATAGCAATTATTCTTGTATGGTTTACAACTCGGAAATGGAAATTGACTCTTTTCGGAACCTTGATTTTCCTTCTTATTGGGATAATAGTATATTTGCTTGACCATTATGTTATTAAATCCATTGGTGATGAGTTGGTTTTATTTATATCCGTCATTCTTTCCGGTGCAGCTTTTGCTTTTTATATTTATAATAAGAGAGCAATGTCTGTTTTAATAATTTATCTCTTCCTGATTGGAAGTATCGCATATGTTAATTCAGTCGATTATGTTTTTAATGATTTTCTGAAACCTCATCAGAAAGAGCGAATTGACATCTTGCTCGGATTTAAAACAGATTTTCACGGAACAGGGTACAATGTCAACCAGTCAATAATTTCAATTGGTTCAGGCGGATTTTCCGGGAAAGGTTTTTTACAGGGGACCCAGACAAAATTCAAGTTTGTTCCCAAGCAAAGCTCGGATTTTATTTTCTGTACAGTTGGAGAAGAATGGGGTTTCTTAGGCTCCGGAATTGTAATAGGAATCTATTTGTTCCTCCTTCTCAGACTGATCTCATTGGCCGAACGACAGCGATCAGACTTTGCAAGGATATATGGATATTGTGTTGTTTCAATCCTTTTTACTCATATCTTTTTGAACATCGGAATGGCTATAGGCCTTGTTCCTGTTATTGGCATACCCTTACCGTTTTTAAGCTACGGAGGCAGCTCCTTATGGGGGTTTACTATTCTTTTATTTATATTCCTGAGACTTGATGCAAGCCGCTCCGAGTATCTGATATGATCAGAATGGTATCGTTATTCCGTGTGAGATTTCAATACCAAAATCTTTTTCAACGTAATCGATTAGTTGAGGAAAAAACTCCATAAAATCATCCTGGAGAGAATAATAATTCTTTTTAAGAGCACGCATTGCAAACCTGGTTTCATTCGGCAGGGTAGAGCGCTTGCTCAGCGTGTTTAAAACATGACGGATGCCGCTTAAAGTCTGATACGATTCTATCCAGTTGTTTATTATAAAGAAAGGCATCATTTCCCTTACATTTTCCGGCATAATTTCGTAGTTATTCACGAGTGCCCTGTAAAAATTATAAGTGACGCTCTCGAGCGGTCTTCTTGAAAAAAAATCCCATTCCTTTGTAAGAAAATGATCATAGATTATATCGGTAATTACACCTGAATATTTATGGTATTTTCTGGTAAAAAATATCTTGCTCCTGTGAACAACAGGATGCCGGTCGGTGAATCCATCAATGTGCCGGTGCAATATGATACCTTTTCTGATGAGATCGGGATACTTTAGGTAATCGCGTCCTTTTACGTAATCACCTATGTAATTGCCAATGATAATTTTATCAGAATCACCTGAAAGATATATGTGAGCCAGCACATTCATAACATGACATAATAGTACAAAGAATTTGCCATATACCTTCTCTTATTGAAAACATTTTCTTTAACATGTTTTCAGAATACACCCGGAATAGCATTAACAGATTATAATTCAGGAAATTAAAGCATAGAAACGGCATTTTAAAAAATACCCTGAAATGCTCGGAATTTCGGTATGCAAATTATACATTTGTTGGTTCATTTTAAAATGAAAATTTCATTTCCGCTATTTAAATTTCTAATAAACTAAGGAGGATTTATGACTAAGAAAAATGTCATCATAATTGGTGCGGCAGGTCGCGATTTCCATAATTTCAACACCTGCTACAGAGATAATGAATATTATAATGTTGTTGCATTTACCGCGGCTCAGATTCCCGATATTGACGGGAGAAAATATCCCAAAGAGCTGGCCGGCAAATTATATCCTGAAGGGATCCCGATTTTTTCCGAACAAAACCTTCCTGATCTTATAAAGAAATATAATGTCAATGATTGTGTATTCTCTTACAGCGATGTCACCTATCAGAAAGTGATGTCTGTGAGCGCAATAGTGAACGCTGCAGGTGCCAACTTTGTGTTGCTCGGACCTTCTGATACCATGGTAAAAAGCACAAAACCTCTTATTGCAGTTGGAGCTATCCGTACGGGATGCGGCAAGAGTCAGACATCCAGAAAGGTTATAGAGCTCCTTATGGAAAAAGAATTAAAAGTGGTTGCAATTCGTCATCCGATGCCCTACGGTGATCTTAATGCGCAGAAAGTTCAGCGATTTGCTGTGGTTAAAGACCTTGAGAAACATAAATGTACCATAGAGGAAATGGAAGAGTATGAACCACATGTAGTCAGAGGTAACGTCATTTATGCCGGGGTAGACTACGAAGCAATTCTGAGGGCAGCTGAAAACGATCCTGCAGGCTGTGATGTAGTTCTCTGGGACGGAGGAAATAATGATTTTCCATTCTACAAACCCGACCTTATGATAACGGTTACAGATCCTCATCGGGCAGGCCACGAACTTAAGTATTACCCTGGTGAAGTCACTCTCCGTATTGCCGATGTTGTTGTAATAAATAAAATGGATAGTGCTGCTCCTGAAGCAATACAGATCGTCAGGGAGAGCATTGATAAGGTTAATCCGAAAGCAATTGTTGTTGATGGAGCTTCCCCGATTAAAGTCGACAACTCCTCTCTGATCAGAGGGAAAAGAGTGCTTGTCGTTGAAGATGGCCCTACTCTTACACATGGGGAGATGAAGATTGGTGCAGGAGTTGTTGCAGCCCGAAAATTCGGAGCTGCAGAACTGGTTGATCCGCGTCCCTATACTGTTGGCAAACTGAGCGAGACATTCAAATTATATCCCAATATCGGAACACTTCTTCCTGCTATGGGTTATGGTGATCAACAACTAAAAGACCTTGAAACAACTATCAACAATACTGATTGCGACAGCGTAATTATAGCCACACCAATTGATCTGAACAGGATTATCAAAATAAAGAAGCCAAATACAAGGGTTTATTACGATCTCCAGGAGATTGGCGATCCGAATCTTTCTCAGATTATCGATGAATTTGTGAAAAAATATAAACTGAAATAGGTGACAATCTTTTTTTCCCCGTCTTATCGGCCCCCCTGCCCCCCTGAAGGGGGGTAAATACTCGATTTTAATATTTTCTTAACGTATGCGTATTAGCCCCCCTTTAGGGAGGGTGTGGGGCAATAAATATGATTATTTTTCCGCCTTCCTGTATTTCTCTAGCCTTGCATCTTTAATTACGCCATTCCAGTTCATACCGAATCCGAAATCATAG
>Ga0187861_10005148_pt1 | contig 10597 bp, 11 predicted proteins | sample June2016WEW_10_1_3_FD_132986 | JGI IMG/M metagenome (GOLD analysis project Ga0187861, IMG submission 132986) | Peatland microbial communities from SPRUCE experiment site at the Marcell Experimental Forest, Minnesota, USA - June2016WEW_10_100 | ecosystem: Environmental > Terrestrial > Soil >...
CGGTCGCAGAAGATCTCGGCGCCGCCGCCGGGAAGGGAATCCACGCCGGAATCGATGAGCCGCTGAATGACCTCGGCATAGGAGACCTTGGCGCGCCTGGCCAGATACGCGATCTCGACCATGGTGAGCGCCTTCAGGTGCACTTGCGGGAAGCGCTGCTTCAGGCCGCGGAACATTTCGCAATACCAGTCCAGCGTCAGCTCCGGGTGCAGGCCGCCGACGATATGGAACTCGGTGACGGCATGGCTGGCGCCGCTCGCGGCAGTCTCCCAGACCTGCTCGAGCGACATGGTGTAAGCGCGCGGGTCCCGGGCTTTCTTGCCGAAGGCGCACAGGCGGCAGCTCGCCACGCAGACGTCGGTGGGGTTGATGTGCCGGTTGACGTTGAAGTAGGTGACGTTGCCGTGCAGCCGCTCGCGCACCAGGTTGGCCATGTATCCGAGGGCGAGGAGGTCCGGGGTGCGGTACAAGGCCAGGCCGTCCTGGCCACCGAGGCGCTCCCCGGCAGCGACCTTCTCGAGAATCGGCTTCAGGCGCTGGTCTTCGATGAGGAGTTCCATCTCAAGTCCCCGAGCGGACCAGCAGGATGTCCGCGGCCCACAGGCCGAAGAACAACACGCTGACGTACCCGTTTACCACAAAAAAGGCGGCGTTGACGCGCGAGAGGTCGTCCGGCTTCACCAGGCTGTGCTCGTAGACAATCAGCGCGGCCACCAGCGCGATGCCCGCGAGGCTCACCAGGCCCAGCCCGAAAGCGTGAGCCAGCGCGAGCAGGCAGCCCAGCATGGCGGCGTGGAAGGCGCGGGAAATCCAGAGCGCACCGGCGATGCCGAACCGGCGCGGCAGGCTGAACAGGTCCTCCGCCACGTCGAACTGGTAGTCCTGGCAGGAGTAGATGACGTCGAAGCCGGCGGTCCAAAGCGTCACGGCGGCAGTGAGCCAGAGGATGCGCGCATCCAGCGCGCCGCGCACGGCGATCCAGGCCGCGGCTGGTGCCATGCCGAGCGAGAGGCCCAGGATGAGGTGCGAGAACGTGGTGAACCGCTTCGTAAACGAATAGAAGAAGACCACCGCCAGCGCCAGGGGCGCCAGGTGGAAGCACAGCGGGTTGAGCATTCGCGCCGCAAGGAGGAAGACGAACGACGAGACGGCGACGAACAGCCAGGCGAAGGTTTTCGAGAGCGCACCCGCCGGGATGTGGCGCAGGCGCGTGCGCGGGTTGCGGGCGTCGAGGTCCGCGTCCAGCAGGCGGTTGAAGGCCATGGCGGCCGAGCGCCCGCCGACCATGGCCGCGACGATCCAGCCCAGCATCCAGGCCAGGCCCGGGACGTGGTAGCCGGCATCGCGGATGGCGAGCAGGACGCCGGTGCCGGCGAAGGGAAGCGCAAACACGGAGTGCTCGAACTTGACCATCTCGAGCGTCAGGATGAAGCGCTTCCAGAGGTTTGCCATGACGCCAGACCGCCGCTTCCCGGCGCGCGCACCGGCGCATCCGGACCCCACCCCAAGGGGGCGGCGGTCCAGGCCCTTCGACTGCGCGCGAGATTCTCGCTAATATTCTAGTTCATGCGTGTCTCGCTGCCCGCCTGCCCGCTGGCGCTCCTGGCCGGGCTGTGTGCCTGCCAGGGGCCGAAGCCGGCGACGCTGGAAGACCTGACCACGCGCGTTGTGACGCTCCCCAACGGCCAGAGGATCCGCGCCGAGGTGGTGACCGGCCAGGAGGAGATGATGCGGGGCATGATGTTCCGCGACTCGCTGGCGGCCGACCGCGGTATGCTGTTCATTCACCAGGAGCCCGGCAACCACTCGTACTGGATGTATCAGGTCCGCATTCCGCTCGACATCATCTGGCTGGACTCCGGGCGCCGGATCGTGGAGATCTCCGCCCAGACGCCGCCGTGCCGGACACGGGCCAGCGAGTGCCCCAGTTACGGCGGGAACAGGCGGGCGCAGTTCGTTTTGGAGCTGGCGGGCGGTGCGGCGGACAGGTATGGGCTGAGAATGGGAGACCGGCTGGAGTTCTAGCTATGAACCAAGACCAACTCCGGGCGCTGCTGGAATCGGTGCGCAGTGGCGCCGTGGATATCGACGTTGCCATCGAACGCATGCGGCACCTTCCCTTTGAAGACCTGGGCTTCGCCAAGCTCGATCACCATCGCGCGCTGCGGCAGGGCATGCCGGAGGTCATCTTCGCGGCGGGCAAGACGCCGGAGCAGGTGGCCGAGATAGCGGCGCGGCTGGCGGAGAAGGCGCCTAACGTGCTCATAACGCGCGCCGACGCCGCGGCGGCGGAGCGCGTGCGCGAGCGGCTCCCGCAGATCGAGTATTTCCCGCTCTCGGGCGCGATGCGCGTCTGGGGCGACCGCGCCGTCCGCGGGAAAGGCAGGATCGCCGTGATTTCCGCCGGCACCAGCGACATCCCGGTGGCCGAAGAGGCGCAGGTGACGGCGCAGACGATGGGCAACGAGGTCGAGGCGATCTTCGACATCGGCGTGGCGGGCATCCACCGGCTGATGAACAGCCGCGAGCGGTTGATGGGCGCGCGGGTGGTGGTGGTTTGCGCGGGGATGGAGGGGGCGCTGCCCAGCGTGGTGGGCGGGCTGGTGGCCTGCCCGGTGATCGCGGTGCCGACCAGCGTCGGCTACGGCGCGAGCTTCCACGGTCTGGCTGCCCTGCTGGGGATGCTGAACAGTTGCTCCAGCAACGTGACCGTGGTGAACATCGACAACGGCTTCGGCGCGGGCTACGTAGCCAGTCTGATCAACCGCGTGTAGCGAAGCGCGGGCGGAAGCACGCGGCTTGCGCCCGCGACCAACAAACGGGCGCGCCTAAGCGGTTCTGGCCACCTCGCGCGGCTGGGTCTCCTGGGCGACGAGGTACAGACCGAACAGCGGCTTCGGTTCGCCGTGACCCCAGCGCGCGACCTTGCATTCCGCCTTCAGGTACTCGACCTCGGGATGCTCGGAGAGATCCAGCAGCAACTGATAGGTGCCGCAGTAGAACTTCTGCGGGAAAGCCGCCAGGGGCTTCGATCCCCAGTTGATCTGGTCGGACGAACCCCAGATGAGAACCTCCAGGCTCTCCTGTTCGATAATCCGGGTGATCCCGAGAGTAAGCAGAAGCAGCTTCGGCTTCGCCGCGTCAAGGCTGATGACGGGGCCTTGGCTGTCTTCCCGGATTTCCGCTTCCGGAATGAGGAAGTTCGGCAGCATGATTCGATATCTCCAGCCAGGCTGAGTTCGGGGTCCTCGCCAACATCCTACCTCGGGTTGGAGCCTCTGGGAAAAAGGATCGGGGCGCCGTAGACTGCGACCGCCGTCTGAGGCGGCTTGGCGGCGCTCCGGTCTATTCCAGCGTCTCACAACTGCGGCCCCGGCAAGAGCCGCTTCCGAGCCGGTTTCTTCTCCCCATGCGCCGCCGGTCGCGCCGGTTTAGGATGGAAGCAGGATGAGAACCGGCGCTCTTCTTCTGCTCTCGCTTATGTTCCTCTCCGCGCAGACCAAGCAGGAGCGCGGAAGGCAGATCATCAACGACACCCTCGCGGCCCTTGGCGGCCAGCGCTTTCTGGCGATGGAGGACCGGGTCGAGACCGGCCGCGCGTATTCCTTCTACCGCGAGCAGCTCTCCGGCCTCTCCCGCGCAACGATCTACACCCGCTATCGGAAGCCGTCCGATCCGCGCGCGACAGGCGAGCTGTTGTCGGACGAACGGCAGTCGTTCGGCAAGAACGAGGGCTCCGGTGCGGTGCTGTTTGCGGGAGGCCAAGGCCACGAGATCACCTTCCGCGGCGCCCGCCCCGTGGCCGCGGACCGGCTGGAGCGCTACCGTGACACCACGCTTCACAACATCTTCTACATCCTGCGGGTGCGGCTCGGCGAGCCGGGGCTGATTATCGAATACCGCGGCGCGGAAATCGTGGACAACCTGCCGGTCTACAGCGTGGACATCACCGACGCGGACAACCGCACGGTCACGGTCTACATCCATCAGTCTTCGAAGCTGCCGGCCCGGCAAATCTACTACCGCCGCGATCCCGAGACGCGCGAGCGCAGAGAGGAGCTTACGATCTTCGGGAAGTACCGCGACGTGGGCGGCGGCGTCCAGTGGCCCTACGACGTCGAGCGGCTGCGCGACGGCGAGCGCCTCTTCCAGATGTACGCCGATTCGGTGGAGGTGAACACGAAGCCGCCCGGCAGTCTGTTCGAGCTCCCGTCGGGCATCCGCGTTCTGAAGCAGATGAAGTAGGACCGGTGGCGCGCGCCCTGAGGGTTCACGCGGGCCGCGCCGCGGCAGGTTGCCGGCGCAGACTACGGGCTCTTGCTCTTGTTGCTGTTCATCAACACCACGCCGGCGATCGCGCCCGCCCCCCCGGCGATAGCCACGCCCGCGATCACCGCGCCTGTGTGCTTGGGCTTAGCGGCCGCCGCCGGGACTGGGGCGCGCGTCGGAAGCTCGGCTCCGACTCCCTGCGCGGCCGCCACGCAACCGCCGGGACCGATCTGCTCGAGCGCGCTGACCCGAACGACTTGCGACGCGCCTTCCACCGGCTGGCCCGAGGCATCGACGGCGCCTTGAATCTCGACGCGATTGCCGAGTTGGGCCGACAACTGCGCCGCATCTCCGCGCAGCTCCACCACTACATTGGCGGTCTGCTCAACCAGAATGAATCGGCCGGCCTTGCGCAGCAGGCAACCGGACATCCGGGCGGCGCTCTCGGGTTGCGCCTGCGGTTCGAAACGCAAGCTGGCGCCGGCTGTCACGTTCGCAATGAGCGGGCCGGACGTCTTGAATACTCGCGCCGGTCCGTTCAGTGCCGCGATCAGCACCGTCTTCTCGCCGTCGAGGCGTACGCGCACGATCGACCTTCCCCCGGCGCTCGAGATTCGCAACCCCCGCGCCTCGATTTGGTAACTGGGGGCAGCCTGGAACTCTCCAAACCCCTTCTCGAGCAGTGTGCGATTCTGGAACACCGCGGCCCGGGATCCGGCGGCGAGTTCGACGCGTGTGCCGTCCCGAAGCCGCAGCCGGGATGAGGCTTCGGTGGTCTCGACCCTCGAGCCGTCAAACAGGGTGCTGTTTCCGGAGACCTGGGCATTGTCCACCTGGAACGTTCCGTTCGCGACCGCGATGCCGATGACCGGACCAGTACTCCAGGCCGCCAGCACGCCAGCGAGATTCAGAGCCACGAGGGCCTGCACACGCATCGGTGATGTACCTCCAGTACGCTTCCGTATATTATCAGCAGTGAGCCACGCACGTGCAAGATAAAACAGCGAAGCCGGGCGCCGCAGCGGCGCTGGCGCGCATTGTCTTGACCTCGGCGTGGATGGCCTGCCTGGCGTTTGCGTCGTACTGGTCGATCCGTTTCGCACGGGCGGACCTGCTATACCGCGCGAACACGCCGGGCGCGATCTCCCGGGCCATCGAACTCGATCCGGGCAATGCACGCTACCGTGCCTGGCAGGCGGAGCTGGAAGAGCACGAAGGGCGCGACCCCAGGCCGGCGCTGCTGGCCGCGTCAGTATTGAACGCGCGCGATTCTTCGATCTGGATCCGGCTCGGACTCGAGGCCGAGATCGCGGGTGATTACGCCCGCGCGGAGGAGTGCCTGCTGGAAGCCGCCCGCATCGACCGGCTGAGCGGGCCTCGCATCACCCTGATGCACTACTACTTTCGCCGCGGCGATTGGGCGCAGTTCTGGAAATGGAGCAGGCGCGCCTTGCGGATGAGCTACGGCGACGCGGCTCCGCTGTTCCGCCTCTGCTGGACGGCCAGCCAGGATGCCGGCGTGATTCGCAGCCGCGCAATCCCGGACCGTCCGGCTGTCCTGGTCCAGTATTTGGGATTCCTCCTGTCCGAAGGCCGCCTTGAGGCTGCGGGGCCGGTGTCTTTCGACGTGCTTCGATTTGCCGGCCCGGACGAGGCGCGGCTGCTGATGGACTACTGCGACCGGCTGCTCGAGCGAGGCGCGGTTGCTCCCGCCCTGGCGGCATGGAACGCCATGTGCCGCCGGAAGCTAACGCCCTACCCGCCGCTGGCCCCCGAGAGCGGGTCCCTGCTGACGAACGGCGACTTCGCTGCCGTGCCTCTGCTGGGCGGGTTCGATTGGCACATTGTGCAGCTGGCCGACGTTGCCGTCGCGCGGCTGACTTCCCCGGCGGGGCTCCAGTTCTCTCTGTCCGGGAAGCAGGCCGAGCGTTGCGAGCTGCTGTGGCAGCACCTCCCGCTTGTTCCGCACCGGGTGTACCGTTTGCGCTGGTGGTGGCGGACCTCAGGCATGCCGCCCGGCGCCGGCATCCGCTGGCGGGTGCTCGATGCGGCGACGTCAGAAGCGCCGGGCGAGAACTGGCAGTCGGCGGAACTGACGTTCGCGAGCGGAGAGGCGGCGTTGGCTCGCCTCTCCCTGGTCTCGGAACGCCAGACGGGCACGGCGCGGCCGGAGGGTTCGCTCTTCGTGCGGAACGTGGTACTGGAGCCGGCGCGATGACCGCGCTGTCCGCCGCGGCGCTGGCGGGCCTGCTCTTTCTCTCGATCCTGCTGGCCTGGGCGCCCGAGAGATGGGCCGTGAGCCTGCTAGAAACCGGCTCATTCGCGCTGGCGGCGGCCTGGGCAGTTCGCCTGGCGATTCGCCCCCTGCGCCTCCAGCGCAGCCCGGCGATCCTTCCGCTGGCCGGCGCCGTGCTCTGGGGCATCTTGCAGCTCTCGATGGGGGGGAGCATCTACCCGCGCGAGACCTGGAATGCCCTGCTGATGTGGACGACGAACCTGGCGGTCTTCGCCGTTGCCCTACAGGTCTTCTCCAATGCGGGGATTCGGGACCGGTTTCTACGCGCGACTTTGCTGTTCGGTTTTGCCCTGAGCGTGGTTTCGACGCTCGCGATGTTCACTTCCCGGGGCAGCGTGTTCTGGATCTTCCCGGTGGTTTCCGAGCGCGCGCCGGCGGGGCCCTTCCTCTCGCCGAACCAGTACGCTGCGTTCATCGAACTCGTGCTGCCGCTGGCGCTTGTCCGCGCCGCCACCGACGCCCGGAGAACTTTGCCGTTCGCGCTGATGGCGGGCACGATGTACGCGTCGGTGATCGCCAGCGCTTCGCGCGCCGGCTTCCTTCTGACTTCCCTGGAGATTGTGGCCGTTCTGGCCCTGACGCTGCGTGCGAAGGGCGCCACCCGGCGCGGCATCGCCCGGATGGTGGCGGTGCTGGCGGCGTCCATCGTGCTGTTTACGGCCGTGGTCGGCTGGGAGGCCTTATGGAACCGGCTGAACCGGGCAGACCCGTACGCGGGCCGGCGCGAGATGCTCGATTCGACGCTCCAGATGATCCGCGATCGTCCCTGGACGGGATTCGGCCTCGGCACCTGGTCCACCGCGTACCCCTCATATGCGCGCTACGACGATGGGCTGTTCGCAAATTACGCTCACAATGACTGGGCGCAATGGACCGCCGAAGGCGGCTTACCATTTCTGGCGCTGCTCGTGGGCATCGCCGTCTGGAGCGTGCGGCCGGCGCTTCGCTCCCGCTGGGGAATTGGAGTGATTGCGGTCTTCCTGCATTGTTTTGTGGACTATCCGCTGCAGAAACCCGCGCTCGCCGCGTTCTTCTTCGCTCTGCTGGCAGTGCTGGCGTGCTCCGCGAAGAAACCCAAAAATGAATCTTGACTCTGTAATCGAAACGTATACAATGGCAGCTTAAGTATTCGCTCTGGCAAGACGGAATTGGGTCTTGCAGCGCGGAAGCTGCGGCCGGATTCAAACCCCCTCCCCCGAGATTGGAAACCATGCTCCCGCCCAGTTCGCGTGCTCCCTGGTACGCGCTCACGGTCAGGCCCCGGCACGAGAGGGCAACCGCGCGCAACCTTCGTTTGAAGGGTTTAGAGGAGTTCTCGCCGGTCTACCGCGCCCGCCGGCGGTGGTGCGACCGCATCAAGGAACTCGAAACGGAGTTGTTCCCCGGATACGTGTTCTGCCGCTTCTCCTACGAGCAGCGGCTGCTGGTGCTGAGCACACCGGGGGTGACGTCGATTGTCGGATTTGGAAAGCGCCCGGTTCCGGTGGATGACCGGGAGATCGAAGCCGTTCGGGCCGTGGTGACCTCCGGCTTGCCGATCCAACCCTGGCCATACCTGCGGGCGGGGCAGAAGGTCCGCATCGAACAGGGCTGCCTCGAAGGAGTGGTTGGCATCGTGCTGCGCGACCGAGATGCGTACCGGGTGCTGATCAACGTCGAGATTCTGCAGCGCACCGTGGCCGTCGAAATCGACCGCGCCCTGCTCACGCCCGTCGAGCAGGTCGCCTGATCCCCATCACTCTCCCATGACATTTCTGAAACGCAGAGACCGCACTGTCATTTTCCGCCTCACGCAGGACGAATACGACAACCTGGAGACCGCCTGCCTGCGGCGGGGCGCCCGCACCCTGTCGGATTATGCCCGCTCGGAGCTGCTGCAGGCCGTGGAACGGGATCAATCCGAAGTGATGCAAGAACTCTCGGATCTGCGGTCCCGGCTGGAGCGAATGGAGGGGCTGCTCTCAAGTCTCTTCGGCCGGCGCCGCAACGCCAAGCGAGGTGTGGCATGAGACTCACGTTGTTCCTGCTCGGTTGTGGATTGGCATTCGCGCAAGGCCGGCCGCCGGGGGTGGTGGACGCCAATGTCGCCGGCGTCCCCAACCTGCCGGCGCAGCGGATCGCGGGCAACGATCTGATCGCCGTCTCAGTCTACGACTCGCCGGAGCTGACCCGGACCGTCCGCGTGGGAGCGGACGGCATGATCCGGTTGCCGATGCTGAAGGAGCGCATCCGGGCCGACGGGTTGCTGCCGGGCGCACTGGAGAACGCCATTGCAGAAGCTCTGAACAGCGAGCAGATCCTGGTGGACCCGATCGTGACCGTGACGATCCTGGAGTACCACAGCCGGCCCATCAGCGTGGTCGGCGCGGTGCGTAAGCCGGTGACGTTCCAGGCTGTCGGCAAGGTGACTCTGCTCGACGCCCTCGTCATGGCGGAAGGGCTGACCAGCGACGCAGGACCGGAGCTGCTCCTGATGCGGCCGCAGCCCGCAGATGCGGACGCGCCCGCTCCGCCCGTCGAGCGCATTCCGATCCAGGCGCTGCTCGGTACGGCCGACCCGGAACTCAACGTAACCCTCACGGGCGGAGAGGAAATCCGCATCCCGGAAGCGCGCAAGATCTACGTGGTGGGGAACGTGAAGAAGCCGGGGGCGTTTCCCGTGCGCGACGGTTCGGAGACGACCGTGCTCAAAGTCCTGGCGCTGGCCGAAGGCCTGGTCCCGTTTACGGGCCGCCGCGCCTACATCTTCCGCGCCGGGGCGGATTCGGCCACGCGGCAGGAAATCCCGATCGAGCTGGAGCGGATCCTGGCGCGCAAGTCGGCTGACGTCGCGCTTCAGGCCGACGACGTGCTCTACATTCCGGACAACAAGGGCCGGCGCACGACCGCGGCGATCATCGACCGGCTTTCCGGCTTCGGCGCATCCACTGCCTCCGGGGTGTTGATCTGGCGCCGCTAGGCTCGCAGGAGAAACGGATCACATGATGGACGAAAAGGTTAACGGGAAGCTTCCGGCGATTCCGGCGATTGCGGAAGTTCGCCGTGTGGCCCTCCCCCTGCCGGCGCCGGCGCGCGAGCTGGAGCCCGCGGAGCCCGCGGTGCCGCTGTCGCAGTATCTGTGGATCCTCAAGCGGCATCGCTGGAAGATCCTGGGCGCGGTAGCTGCGTGCGTGATCGGCACCGCCATCGTCTCCGCCCGGCTGACGCCTATCTACGAGGCCACCGCCACCATCGACATCGACCGGCGCATTCCCACTGGAATCCTAGGCCAGGAGGCCGTCCAGTCGGCGATCAACGACGCGGACCAGTTCATGGCCACCCAGGTGAAGCTGATCCAGTCCGATTCCGTGCTCCGCCCGGTGGACCACCAGTACAACCTGCGCAGACGCGAGGCGGGCGCGACGGATTCGGAGCTGCTGAGGACCGCGGAGGCCGAGGGAGCGCCGGTGGTGCTAAAGAAGCTTAAGGTGACGCGGCCTCCGAACACCTACCTGCTGCTGGTGAGCTATCGCTCACCCGACCGCCAGGAGGCCGCGGACGTCGCCAATGCCACCGTGCGGTCGTACCTGGAGCACACCTATAAGATTCGCTATCAGGCCGCCGCCGGCCTGTCCCAGTTCATGGAGCGGCAACTGGAGGAGCTGAGGGCCAAGATGGAGCGGTCGAGCGCCGCGCTGGCCCAGTTCGAGCGGGAACTCAACGTGATCAACCCGGAGGAGAGGACGAACATCGTTTCCGCCCGCCTCCTGCAGTTGAACACGGAATACACCAGCGCCCAGGCCGAGCGGGTGAGGCGGGAGACCGCCTTCAACTCCGTGAGGGACGGCACGCTGGCGGCGGCCCAGGTCTCCAGCCAGGGCGGGGCTCTCGACAAGCTGACCGAAGCCCTGAATGAGAGCCGGCGGCGGTTCGTGGACGCCCAAACGCATTACGGCGCCAACCACCCCGAGTACCGGAAGGCGCTGGCGCAGGTCACCGAAGTCGAGCGGGCGCTCGAGGACACGAGGGACAGCATCGCGCAGCGCGTGGAGA
>Ga0187861_10005149_pt1 | contig 10597 bp, 10 predicted proteins | sample June2016WEW_10_1_3_FD_132986 | JGI IMG/M metagenome (GOLD analysis project Ga0187861, IMG submission 132986) | Peatland microbial communities from SPRUCE experiment site at the Marcell Experimental Forest, Minnesota, USA - June2016WEW_10_100 | ecosystem: Environmental > Terrestrial > Soil >...
CGTGAGATCGGCTCCCCCGCCCCGGCCGTCGACCATCAGAGAATCCACCTCCCAGGAGGCCGGGTACCCGCCCGGCCTCCTGGGAGGTGCCTTTCCCCGCCGGCCACGCCGACATTCGATCTCTCCGCGTCAGGCGCAGCCGATGGTCCCGCGGCCACGCCCAGGGGACACAGGTCACGGGTTCCCGGTTCCCGCGGTGTGATCCGCGGTCGCCCCGCCACGCAACCGGCGGCGCCGAGGAGCCGGGGTTGCCCTTCCCCCAGACGGTAGGGTCTCTGGGCAGGGCGGCGGGCCGCTCTGCCGGCCATGCCCGCCCGAGGTCGCCCCCGACCGAGACACGAGGCGCGGTGGACCGATTGGCTGGATTTGACCGATGAGCGCTGCTGGCCGGCAGGGGAACTGGTTGACGTGGGCCGTCGGAGCGGAGGGTGATCCGCCGCCACTCGATCCCGCGCGGTGCCTGGGGGTCCTCTACGTCTCGGCCGCGCTCGTCTCCCTCGTGCTCGCCGCGCTCCCGGGAGTCGCCTCGCGGGACCGCCTGGCGGTCCTCGTCGCCGGGATCGTCGCGGCGTGCCTGGGCGCCGGGCTCGAATGGTTGCGCCCTCACCTCGGGGAGCTCCCGCTCGCTTGCCTCGTCGCCATCGGTACGTCGTGGTTGGGTGCCGACGTCTACTGGCTCGGGACGGGTGGCGTCCTCGCCCTGCTGTGCTGGTTCGCGCCGACGTCGTTCGCGGTGCTCTCGTCCCGCGCGGCGCTCGCCGAGAACGCCTACGCCGCATCCGTGCCGGCGATCGTCCTCGCGGCGACGGGTCGTTTCGGCGACCCCGGCGCGGCACTCGCCGTCCGACAGTGGATCGTCACCGCCGCCGTGATCGCCGTATTGGGCGCGGGCGTCTATCTCCTGCGCCGGGTCGCGCGCCAGCGCAATGACGCCCTCGGCGAACTCGCCAACGGGCTCTCGGTCGGCATCGAGGTCGTCGGGCCGGACGGCCGCTATCGCGCCGTGAACTCGGCGCTGGCAGGGATGCTCGGCAGGCCGCGCGGCGAGATCGTCGGCCGGCACCTCGGCGAACTCACGCCTCCCGACGACGTGGGGGCGACCGACGCCGCGTTCGCCGGGCTGCTCGCCGGGGACACGCCGTCGGCGGTGTTCGAGTGTCGTTACCAACGTTCCGACGGCGAGACGGTGCATGCGATCGTGACGGCGGCGGGCGTCACGCCGAAACCGGGCGGCCCGCGCTTCGTTGTCGGGTTCGCCCAGGACGTCTCCGAACAGCACCGCCTCGACAAGCAGCACGCTGAGCTCGCCCAGCTACTGCTGCGCGCCCAGGAGAACGAGCGCCGGCGCATCGCCGACGAGGTCCACGACGACCCGCTGCAGACGTTGATCGCCCTTTCGATCCAGTTGCAGATCCTCGAGGGCCGTCTGAAGGACGAGAGCGCCCTCAGTGTCGTCGACGACCTGAAGAAGGCGGTCGCCCTCTCCATCGAGCAGATGCGCACGCTGCTCTTCGAGCTCCACCCGCCAGCCCTGCATCTCGGCGGGCTCGTCGAGTCGCTGACCGAGTTCATCCGCCGCTACGAGACGGCAGGTGGCCCGAAAGTGCGCTTCGACTCCGCCCTCGAGCAGGAGCCCACGGCCGACGAGGCGATCACGCTCTTCCGCATCACGACCGAGGCGCTCACGAACTCGCGCAAGCACGCTGACGCGCGCAACATCACAGTCAGCGTGCTCGAGAGCCAGGGCGGCATCGGGCTCACCGTGTCCGACGACGGGATCGGCATGGACAACGCGACTCAGATTGTGCCGGGCCACCTCGGAGTCGCCTCGATGCGGGAACGGGCGGAGTGGGCCGGCGGGAGTTTCGAGATCTCCTCGGCACCGGGCGCCGGCACGACGGTGAGGGCCTGGATCCCCCGCACCGCTGTCTAGCTCGCGACGTCCTCGCCCTGGGCCGGCATCGCCGCCGCCTGGCGGATCGCCTCGAGCAACTCGTTCACGGGCCGGTCCTTCAGCACGTACGACACGGCGCCGGCCGCCATCATGTGATCACGAGTCGTGTTGTCGTCGAACGCCGACAGGGCGACCACGCGCGTCGGCAACCCGCGGCTCCTGATTTCCATCGCCGCGACCGCGCCACCGCCCTGCGGCATGCGGACGTCGAGCACGGCGACGTCGGGCTCGTGCTGGATGCAAAGCCTGAGGGCCTCCTCGGCGTTGTGACCCGCCCCCAGGACCTCGATGTCGGGCTGATCGGCGAACAACGTGGTCAGCGCGTCGATGATCGCGTGCTGGTCGTCGGCGAGCACCACGGTGATGCGCCGCTCGGGGGAGCGGTGCACGCTAGGTCCGATCTTCGAGCGAGATGATGCCGTCCCGCGCCGCCACTGCGACCGCCTCGAGCTTCGAGTGGGCCCCGAGCTTCGCCAGGATGTTGCGCACGTGATTGCGCACCGTGTGCTCCGACAGGAACAGCAGCGAGCTAATGCCCTCGGTCGACATGCCCTTGGCGAGCAGGCGTAGCACCTCGAATTCGCGCTGGGTCAGATCGCCCGCCTTGCCCTGCGGGGCTCGGCGCAGGCGATCGAGCAGGCCGACGAGCACGGAGGTCGGGATCAGCGACTCGCCGCGGTAGGCGGCGCGCACGGCGCTGACGACCTCATGCCCACTGCGATCCTTGGGCAGGAACCCCGAGCAACCAGCCTCGATCGAGCGCGCGAGCAGCTCGTCACCACCGGCGGCCGACAGCATGACGACCTTCGTGGACGGCCAGCGCCGCAAGATCTCCGTCGCCGCCGTCGCGCCATCCCCGTCCGGGAGCCGATAGTCGAGGAGCAGCACGTGCGGGTGGCGCCGCTCGACGAGCTCGATGGCCTCGGCCACCGTCGACGCGATGCCAACGATCTCGAGATCACGCTGTTCACGCAGAAGGACCCCGAGGCCCTCGGCGACCATAGCGTGGTCATCGACGATGCCGACCCGGATGCGCTCGCCCGCGACCTTCTGGGGGCTCGCCTCGGCCGCAGGATCCACGGTGTCGATGATCCCACGCTCGGGACCCGCGTTCACGTATTCGGCATCATCGAGCAGCATTTCAGCTATCGAGCGCATGCTCGATTCGGGTGCTACGACCTCCGCAATGTTCTGCATGCTGGATCACTCACCTTGTGGGTCTTGTAATCATCCTCACGTGAGTTTCCTCCCATGTATGGCCGGGTACATGACACAGCCGCGTCATTCGGAATGACGCGCATTCTCGCGTGCCGCCAATTTGACTAGATAGACGGCGCCTCACCCGGTGTCTTGTCGTCGGGAAGCCTGAAGAAGTTGTCCCGGTAGTAGCGGAGCTCGATGACGCTCTCCCGGACGTCGTCGAGTGCCCGGTGCGAGCCGGCCTTCTTCGGCGCACGCCAGTAGAGCGCTGGATGCCAGCGCTTGGCGAGTTCCTTCACGGTGGAGACGTCGATCGACCGGTAGTGCAGGTATTCCTCGATCTCGGGCAGGTGCCGGCTGAGGAACCGGCGGTCGACGCCGATCGAATTCCCGCACAACGGAACACGCCGCGCTTCGGGCACATGGTTCCGGATGAATTCGAGGGTTGCCGCGCCAGCGTCTCCCAGGGTCAATGTCGACGATTCGATGGCGGAAAGAAGCCCCGATTCCGAGTGCATCTTGCGGACGACGTCATCCATCTTTTCGAGATCTTCTCCGGTCGCGGCGACGACGAGATCCGGGCCTTCAGCGACGATCTCGAGCTCGTCGTCCGTGACGAGGGTCGCGATCTCGACGATCACGTGGCGAGATGGATCAAGCCCGGTCATCTCAAGATCCATCCAGACGAGCACTGCGTGGATGGTAGTTCGCATGTCCCCGGTCCCCGTCGTTCCCGCCAGAAGGGGAGCTACCCTGCCGCCATGCTCGACATTCCGTTCACCCCCCTCGATCCGGGCGCGTCGGCGCCGGCCTACGCGCACACGGGCGACGCGGGGGCCGACCTCGTCGCGACGCAGGACGTCGTTCTCGAGCCCGCCGGCGGCCGGGCGCTCGTTCCGACCGGGCAGGCCGTGGCCATCCCCCCCGGCCACGCCGGGCTGGTGCTCGCCCGCAGCGGATTGGCGATCCGCCACGGCGTGTCGTGCCTCAACGCCCCAGGGCTCATCGACTCGGGCTACCGCGGCGAGATCCGGGTTGTCCTCGTTAACACCGACCCCCACGAGCGCTACACGGTGCACCGTGGCGACCGCGTCGCACAGCTCGTCATCATCTCCGTCGAGGCAGCCCGCTTCATCGCCGCCGAGGCCCTTCCGGGAAGCGAGCGCGGGCCGGGCGGCTTCGGCCATTCGGGGCGCTGAGGCGGCACCGCGCCGGCCGGACCCGCCCGTCGGCCGCGCGTCAACCGTGGGCGCTGGGTATCATGAGCCCCACGCGGACGTGGCTCAGTTGGTAGAGCATCACCTTGCCAAGGTGAGGGTCGCGGGTTCGAGTCCCGTCGTCCGCTCCACGTAACGTCCGGGTCACAAGCTCCAAGCGGGCTCCGAAAGGAGCCCGCTTCTCATGCCCAGGGGTCTTCGTGCCACATTCGTGCCACAGCGACGCGCTGGACCGGTGATGGGAGCCAGAAGCCGCAGTTCATGGGGCAGTAGTCGGAAACTGCTCCTTGGCCGTTGGCGCGCGCGACCGGATCGACGGCAGTTGGTGGACGGCGCCGTCGAAGTGCAGGACAAGGCGTGGGGCGGACGGTTCCTGGCGACAACACGGACCGATATTGGACGTGGAACTTGGCTGCCCCCGGACCAAGACCGCATCCCGTTTCGGCGGTAGCTGAGTTGCACCTCTCGGGGGGCATCCCCGGTGCGGAAGCCATGGGCTCTTCTGAAGGCCAGTCTGGACGAGACCTTGGCAGGCGTTCGGTCGTGCCGTCCAGCCGGTCGTACCAGCGGTCCGCGACCGTGTAACGGCATGTCGGGGACCGAACGCCTCCGAGCGGAGCCGATCAGAGCAGCAGATTGATATGTCTTGACATATTAGCGATATATCGTGTTATGCTCTCCTTGTCGGGAGGCTTCCCGGAGAAGGAGAACGACGCAACATGCATGATCACACAGGCGCACACGATCGAAACGAAATGCCATGGAGCAATCTGCGCGCAAGACGAGCACGCCGCGGACCCAACAGTGAAGAAGCTCGCGCCGCTTTCGGAGGGTTTCCCGGTCCCTTTGGGCCAGGATGGGGTGGACCGATGGGTCGCCGGGGCCGCGGTCCGGGAGGACGCGCCCGGCGGGGCGATGTCCGGACGGCCGTCTTGGCGCTGCTCGCCGAACGTCCCATGCACGGATACGAGATCATCCAGGAGCTGGCCGAGCGGACGGGAGGTGTCTGGAAGCCGAGCCCGGGTTCGGTCTACCCAACGCTCCAACTGCTGGAAGACGAGGGACATGTCGTTGCCGAAGAAGATGCCGGAAAACGGCGATTCTCGCTGACAGAAAGCGGCCGATCTGTCGCCGCTGAAATGGCTGGGGAAAAGACACCCTGGGAAGAAGTGAACGAAGGAATCGACCCCGGCGCCAAGAACCTGCGCGAAGGGCTAGGCCAGCTCGCCGTCGCTGCTGTTCAGATCGGGCGTGTGGGTACCACCGAACAACAAGCCGAGGCAGCAGCGATTCTCGCTGAGACGCGGCGGCGCTTGTACCGGATTCTCGCCGCCGATTGATCGCGACGTCTTCCGGCACATGAAGGTGTCCCTCGGCGCTCGCTCGGGGCACGCGTTCTGGGACACCTTTGAAAGTGCGGGAGGTCAGGACTCACGCTCGTGCGGCTCTCGGAGCAGCCGGCATCAGACGGTCCGCCTCCCCCGACGGCCAGGAAATCCAGGCATCGGGGCACGACTGAGCGCTCGGCGATGACTTTGTGAATGCTGATCAAAAACTGGAGCGCCCGCCGGTCGATCCCTGTCGGAGCGCTGTCAGGCGGTCACGCACCCCGGTTCATTGAGAAGAGCCCGTTTTCCTGTGCTCGGGAAGGTCAGGGTCCCGCACCCCGGCCCGTTCGAGGTTGTCGCCCATGACGGCCTCGATCGCCGCGGCAATGACGCGCAGGGCGATGTGACCACGGACCCGGTGCTCGAACCGGTGGCACACGGGTCGCAGGGCGAGGAAGTCTTTCAGGGGGCGGAAGCGGTGTTCGGCCGCCTGCAGCGTGCGGCAGCTGAAGATGATGTTCTTCATGGCGGGGCTGGAATCCGGGGACGCCGCGCCAGCATTGTCGTGCCGTCGAGGTCCCGTCGTGAGTGGGCATCTGGACTCGCTTCTCGCAGGAGCATTACCGTGCTCGCGGAGCCGATACCGTCCCGACGGGTGGGCAACGCCGGGCGGGTGAAGGGGTCGGGGTGGGATTCCAAGATCTGCGGGCGCAACAGGGGCTGGGCAGGGCCGTCGTCGAGACTGCACAGGCGCTTGAGCTCACCGGCCTCGTCGAGGGCACTGCAGGAAACGTCAGCTGCGTCGACGAGACGCGCCGGTTCGCCCTCATCACGCCGACGGGAGTTCCCTACTCGGAGCTCGACGCAGCACAGCTGCCGATTGTCGACCTCGACGGCAACCTCCTCGACGGTGAATACCTGCCCTCCAGCGAGCTGCAGATGCACCTCGCGGTGTACCGCGCGCGGCCGGACGTGCGCAGCGTCGTACACACCCATTCGCGATTCGCGACGACCTTCGCGGTCCTCAACCGACCCATCGAGGCCGTCCACTACGTCCTCGCCTTCGCCGGCCCGAGTGTCGAGGTGGCGCCCTACAAGACCTACGGCACCAAGGAGCTCGGCGAGTCCTGCGTCAGCACCCTGGGCCAGCGCAACGCCGTCCTGCTCCAGAACCACGGCGTGATCGCCGTCGGGAGCACGGCCGCCAGGGCGCTGAACGTCGCCGAGAGCGTCGAGTACACGGCGGAGCTCCTGTGGCGCGCCCTGTGCATCGGCACCCCGACCGTGCTCAGCGCCGAGGAGATGGCCCGCGTCGCGGAGAAGTTCGTCAGCTACGGCCAGCCCCACAAGAGCACGGAGGCCGCCCCCTCTCCCTAGGGACCGAGGGCACCCGCCGGGGCCCGGCGCACCTCCGGTGAGGCCACGGACCGGGGAGGTCGCTCCCGGACCTCGGCGCTACGGCTCCGGCGGGGGGACGACGCCCTTCCGGATGAGCACGTTGCCGAAGAGCCGGCACTCCCCCGTGAGAACGACGGCATAGGCACCACGGGCGGCCTCGTAGAAGGCGAACCGCTCCACGGCCCCGATCGGCCAGTGCCGTCCCGCTTCCGCGTCGACGACGGCCTGGACCTCTTCCTGGACGGGGACGAGCTTCCCGGTCCCGCTACCGGCTTCCATCGCGCGCACCGGGGCGTCGACGTATTCGTCCAAGGGAATCAGGGTGAGGATGGCGGCCGCAGTTTCGGGCATCGTGGCGGCGGGGAGGCACACGACCCGACCGTGAGTCGTGCCGCGGGCCACGGCGAAGGCGGGAAAATTGGCGTCCACGACCGCGATCTCGTCCCCGTGGCCCATGGCGGCCAGCACGTAGAGCAGCTCCGGGGTAAGGAGCGGGTCGATGTGCTTCAACATTTCCAGTTCCTCTCTGGGGCAGTCGCGCCACAGCCCCGGGCCGGGGAAGATTCCGTTCAGCGCCGCCGGGAGGCGACCTCTTGCTTCGGCGGCGAGCTCCCTCGCACGATCAGCGTCGTCGACAGCATCACCGTCCTGGCGGCGCCGGTGTAGCCACCCAGCCGGCTCATGAGCAGCCTCGCCCCCTCCACACCGATGTCGTAGGCCGGCTGGGACACCGCTGTGAGCGGGGGGTGCAAGAGGGAGGCCCAGGGCATGTCGTCGAAGCTCACGACCGCCAGGTCGGTGGGAATCGCCAGCTTCGCGGCGGCGAGGGCCTGCAGCACGCCGACGGTCATGAGGTGGTTGGTGACGAAGACGGCGTCGGGGCGATTGGCCTGACGAAGCAGCTCCTCCATCGCCACCCGGCCCCCGAGCTCGCGGAAGTCGGCCACCCGCACCAACGACTCGTCCAACGCCATCCTCGCCGCCTCGAGGGCGTTGCGGTAGCCGATGTAGCGAAGCTGACCGGTCGTGATCGTGAGCGGTCCGGTGATGCAGGCGATGCGCTCGTAGCCCCCGGCGAGCAGATGACCGACCGCCGAGAACGCTCCCGCGACGTTGTCGACGAGGACGCTGTCTGCCTGGCGGTTCGGCAGGGTCCTGTCGGCGAGCACCAGCGGTATGCCGAAGTTCGCCAGCGGAGACAGGTCCGTGCTCGTCCCCGAGGGCGTGAGGATGACTCCGGCGACGTTCTCCGCGACGGCAAGCTCGATGTAGGCGGCCTCCTTGACCGGGTCCTCGTCGGTGTTGCAGAGGAAGAGCGAGTACCCGGCCTCGTAGGCGACGTCCTCGACCCCGCGCACGACAGCACCGAAGAACGGCCCCGTGCGCACGTCGGAGACGATGAGCGCCCAGACCCGGTTCTGGCGCGTCCGGAGGCTGCGGGCCACACGGCTCGGGCGGTAGCCGAGGTTCTTCACCGCCTGGCGGACGGCAACGGCGAGGTGCTCGTCCACCCCCGGGTGGTTGTTCAGCACCCTCGAGACGGTCGCCGTGGAGACGCCGGCGGCTCGGGCGACGTCGACAATGGTGGTCACGGCTGCTCGATGTTTCTCACAACGCTGCCCGTTCCGTCCCTGGTCCGGGGGCCTTAATCTCCCGCAAGGGCTGGTCACCGAGGTTAATCGTTTTCCACGCGACGGCGAGTGAATCCCCCGGAATCTTCGCCCAGCTCGTCAGGTCGGACGACGGCCCGCCCCCGGTGCCGCGAGGCGGGCCTCCGCCTCAGCCCACCGCACTTCTGCGGCTGCCGAGGGGCGGTGACGACGCACCTGCGTCCTCTCGGCGACGAGCGCCCTCGCCTGCCACCGATCCGGGCCGACGGTCCCGAGGCGTTGCGCCTGCACGAGGGCGTTGCCGACCGCCGCGGCCTCGACGGGGCCCGCCACCACCGGCAGACCGCAGGCGTCGGAGGTGAGCTGGCACAAGAGGTCGTTGTTCACGCCTCCACCGACGACGTGGATGACCTCGACACGCCTGCCCGAGAGTTCGCAGGCCGCGCGCAGGGTACGCCGGTAGGCGAGGGCGAGGCTGTCGAGGATGGACCGGGTGACCAGGGCCGGGGTTTCCGGCTGGGGCTGGCCGAGATCGTGGCAGACCCGCGCGATCCGGGCGGGGATGTCACCGGGCGAGAAGAACACAGGATCGTTCGGGTCGAACACGCTGCGAAGGGGCCTCCCCGCGGCCGCCGAGGCGATCAGCTCCTCGAGGGGGAGGCCCCTGCCCGCCCGCTCCCACGTTCTCATCGACTCCTGCAGCAACCAGAGTCCCATCACGTTGCGCAAGTAAAGGATCGAGCCGTCGACGCCGCGTTCGTTCGTGAACCCCGCGGCCCGGCTCTCCTCGCTCAACACCGGGCTGTCCAGCTCCACGCCGACGATGGACCACGTGCCCGACGAGATGTAGGCGAAATCGGCGTCGACGGCCGGGACGGCCGCGACCGCGGAGGCGGTGTCGTGCGAACCGACCGCCGTGAAGACGAGCGGGTGCTCCAGACCCGCCTCAGCGAGCACCTCCGGGCGCAGCGGCCCGACCGCCTCACCCGGCCGGCGGATGGGAGGGAACAACCGGGGTGGGATGCCGAGCACATCCATGAGCTCGGAGTCCCAGCCGGAACCGTCGACGCTGAGCAGCTGGGTCGTCGAGGCGTTCGTCTCTTCGCAGCCGACCGATCCCGTTAGCCAGTAGGCAAGGAGATCCGGTATGAGCAGCAGCGTCCGCGCGAGCGGGAACAGCGCGTCGTTCCGCCCGGCGACGAGCTGGAAGATCGTGTTGAACGGTGCGACCGCGATGCCCGAACGGCGGTAGAGCTCGGGTGCCCCGACACGTTCGACGACCGGCTCGACGACGTCCCGGGTCCTGTCGTCCCGGTAGTGGACCGGGTTACCCAGCAGGGCCCCGTCGGCGTCGAGTAGGCCGTAGTCGACCCCCCACGAGTCGATCCCGATCGAGTCCAGGCGCCCGGATCGACCGGCGCCGCGCAGACCCTCGAGAACCCCGTGGTAGAGGCTGAGCACGTCCCAGTGGATGTGGTGGCCCGCCCTCACGCCACCGTTCCAGAACCGGTGGACCTGGCGCAGCTCGAGCTGCTCCTCACCGATCTCGACAAGGAAGACGCGACCGTTCGAGGCTCCGAGATCGACGGCGACGACGCGCGCCGACGCTCGTGCCCCGGCGCCTGGATCGGGATGGGCCATTGACTAGCCGGAAACCTCAGGCACCCGGAATGGTCGGGCTGACATCAGCGCCCACGCGATCGGCTGCGAGACGGAACTCTCCGAACGTCACGACCCGGCACACGGGTCACCTCCGACCGAACGATCCGTCGGTGGGGGCCGCGACCTTCTGGCGGTCCGGGCCGCTCAAGGGACCCTCTGAGGCTCCTACGGTCATCCTGTGCCCACCCGTCTTGGCGGCGATGTCACACGGCTCTTCCCGGAGACGAC
>Ga0187861_10005152_pt1 | contig 10595 bp, 6 predicted proteins | sample June2016WEW_10_1_3_FD_132986 | JGI IMG/M metagenome (GOLD analysis project Ga0187861, IMG submission 132986) | Peatland microbial communities from SPRUCE experiment site at the Marcell Experimental Forest, Minnesota, USA - June2016WEW_10_100 | ecosystem: Environmental > Terrestrial > Soil >...
ATAATTCAATTCATAATCCAGCATTGCCCCAGCCCGACCGCCTGCGACCTGAATCCTGAATCCTGTTTCTTCCATAACCCCACCTACTACCCTAGCCTATCTTCTGCCGCCTGTCAAGAGACGGAATGTCCACGCGGCGCCGGTGCTGCTATGGCATGCCCGACGCTGCCGTGCTCATACAGCAAGGCAACGAGCGCTGGGTGGCGTGTGGGCTCTTACCGGGCATTCTTTCAACCTCATAGAAGAGATGGGGTACGGCACTCGGTTGAAACGACTCAAGGCTCCTGCCGAACTTCAGCGATGGTTGTCCCTCGGCCAACTCCGTCTTCCCAGCGAACGAATAAGCCCGGAAGACTTTGGAGCACGCAAAAGATGATTCCGGACCTCCGCAGCAAGTTTTCCGCTGCGACCAGGGTGTGATCCTCTGGGACGGCGCCACAAGAAGATTCAGGATTAGGTTGGGGAGTGACGCTTCAGGCAGCGTGGCGTTCTTGCCGATGGTGAAGGCCTCCTACTTCCGCAATCTCCACCACGGCGTCGACTTCCATTGGCTGAACAGCTCGCGGCTCGGGCGCACCTTAGGCCAGCGACAAGGGCCTTAACGGGGGCTGGTCATACTGGAAATGCGACTTGAGACCAACCGGCTGCGCTCTTGGACTATCTCTTTCACGATGCCTTTCGCCATGCACCCGGAAGTCCTGAATCGGGCTCCCTGCTCGTACATCCAGGTGAGGAGCTTTCTGCCCTCGGCATCGACGAAGGTGACTTCGCAGAGGTCCACCAGCACCAGCTTGTTCTCAGAGTTGTCCCTCAGCGCGAGCCAGCTCCGTTCCAGCTCGTCCACCCAAGGGCCGGCGAGCTTTCCCTCCAGTATGAAGGTTGCAGTGTTCAGAGCCATCTCAATCGTAATCTTCAGCATGATGCATCACACTATTATCACCGTTGGATATTTGGTTCTGCCGCACTCACAGAACGTTGCATTCCGCCATGGATCTCCCGCACTTCTTCTTTGTTCTCCCCTTACGGCGTCCCGACCTGCTGCGAGTGCGTCAGTGGAATCTGGCGCGGTTCCTTCGACGCCAGAGAGGGGAGGCTCGAAGCGTTCCACCCGCCACCCAAGGCCTTCATGAGTTGCACGGTCGCGACCATTCGGCGTGTCAGGACGTTGGCGGCGACTCGTTCATCCGTCAGGGCGGTGCTCTGAGCGGTGATGACTTCGAGATAGGTCACCAGGCCGCCCTTGTAACGATTGGTGGAAAGCGCCAGAGAACGCTCGGCGGAGTTTACAGCTTCATCCTGGGTGGTCGCCTCGCGTTCCAGAATGCTCAGCGCCGCGAGGTTATCTTCAACTTCCTGGAACGCGGCCAGGACGCTCTGGCGATAGGCAGCGACATTGGCGTCGTAGGCGGCTTGGGCCTGCTCGGTCAGGGCGCGGCGGCGCCCTACGTCGAAGACCGTTGCGACCAGGGAGGGACCAACCGCCCACAGGCCGCTGGGCCAGGAAATCCAGTTGGTGATGTCCGAACCCTCGAAGCCGGCGGCAGCGCTCAGAAGAATCGTCGGATAGTACGCGGCCTTGGCGATTCCGATCTGTGCATTGGCCGCGGCCACGCGCCTTTCCGCAGCAGCGACGTCGGGGCGACGCTCCAGCAGGTCCGACGGAACTCCCACTGGAATCTGCGGCGGCGGCATTTTGTTCGGCGAACGCGGGAGGGCAAAAGTGGACGCCGGCTGGCCAACGAGCACGGCGATGGCGTGCTCGAATTGCGCACGTTGCACTTCGACGTCGATCGCCTGGGCCTGTGTGGTTTTGAGCTGAGTCTCCGCCTGCGCCACTTCCGCCTTGGCGGCGAGCCCGCCTTCGAACCGGTTGCTGGTCAACGCTAGAGCTTTTTGATAGGCGACCACAGCCGAATCGAGCAACTGCTTATCCGCATCCAGGCCATGCAGCTCGAAATAATCTACCGCCAGCTCCGCGTGCATGCTCAGATTGACCGCCTGGAGATCCGCGGCGGTGGCTTGGGCGTTCTCGCGAGCGGATTCCACCGAGCGGTGGACACGTCCCCAAACATCGGCTTCATAAGAAACGTCGGCAGAAAGAACATAATCGCCATAAGTCCCTCCCGACCCGGGAGTCCTGATGGGTTGGTTCGCGGAGAAGCGCTCACCGGTGATAGAAGCTCCGCCGGTGATCGTGGGGAACAAGTCAGCGCGATTGAAGCGGACCAGAGCGCGCGCTTGGCGGAACTGCGCTTCCGCAGTCTTCAAATTCTGGTTCGAGACCTCAATGCGTTCTTCCAGCGCATTCAGCTCGGGGTCATTGAGGATTTCCCACCATTTGCCGCGAAGGACCTGGTCTTGCGGCTGAGCGGTTTTCCAGCCACTGGGTTGTTCGGAGCCGCGCGGCGCAAGTTCCTTGTACGCGCCCGGAACCTGCGCGGTGGGCCGGGAGTATTTTGGGCCGACCGCGCACGCGCCGGCAAAGAGCAGTAAGCAGAAGGCAGTGGGCAGTAGGCAGATACGGAACCATCGTTGCAGTACACTCCGGGCAGAGACGGATCGTATATCTTTGAACGATCTCACTGCACCCTCATGGTCGTCAATCAGGCACCGGACCGCGGACTTCAGACCTCGGACTTTCATCGCGCACCTCCGCCGATATCTTTCCGGGCGATGCGCACCGCTTCGCCGGATACTAGAGAGTCCGGCGGATTCATGATGACCTGTTCGCGCCCATCCAGGCCCGAAATCACCTCGGCTTCCGTGCCGAAATCCTTGCCCAGGACGATAGGGAGGAGTTCCGCCTTACCCTCCCGCACCACGCCCACTTGCAGGCCTTCTGAACGGAAGAGGAAGGTGTTCACGGGAAGCACAAAGGTCGAAACCGTGGAAGGCAGCTTCAAGTGAACTTCCGTGTAAGCTCCCGGCAGGAGCTCGCCGGTGGGATTGTTCACGTCGACTTCGGTGAGGAGTGTGCGCGACGCCGGGTCGATGGCGTCGGCGTTGCGGACGAGCGTTCCCTTGAAGTGGCGCTGGGGAAACTCTGCGAGGGTCAGGCCTGCCTCGACGCCGGGCAGGGCGGAGCGCGAGTCGGTCTGAGGGACGCTCACATAAACGCGGAGTTTATTGATCGCGGCGATATGGAACAGTTCCTTGGCAGGCGTGCTGCTGCCCGAATCGATAAGCTGACCGACGTCGGTGTTGCGCGCGGTGATCACGCCGTCGAAAGGAGCGTAGATCTTCTCGAAGGATTGCAACTGTTCCAGGCGCTTCACGTTGTATTCCGCAGAGTCAACCATGGCTTTCTTCGCCTTCGCATCACTCACCGCGTTATCGACGTCCTGCTTGGCCACGGAATCCGTTTGCAGCAGATACTGGTAACGCGCAGCCGTGGTCTGGGCGAGTTGGTAGTTCGCTTCCGCCGTTGCCAGGTCAGCCCGAGCCTGCTGGAGCTGCTGGTCGACTTCCGGGGTGTCGATTTCGGCGAGAAGCTCGCCGGTCTTGACCCGTGCGCCGATGTCCACGTACCAGCGCTTCAGGTAGCCGTTGGTGCGGGCATAAATGGGAGCGTCGGTGAAGGCCTGGATGTTTCCGGGCAGCACGATTTCTTCCTGGGGATCGCCGCCGCTCGGCTGGACCACGGAAACGGTGGGTACCGCCAATTCCCGCGTTTCGGCGGCCACCACAGACGTGATGCGCGCCCGGGAATTGATGCCGCATGTGATAATGATGGAAACAATGGTGAAACAGAGTACTGCAATAATAACATGATGCAGCTTGCTCGGACGCGCTGCGGGCGATTCTTGGCCACTTCGCCCGTTCTCACCTGTAGGGCCGAACGCCGTTCGGCCCGGGGGCGAGCGCCGCTCAGGCTTGTCCAAATTACGCTCGATCCGGGCGGCGATGACCTGCGGCTCCGCCGCTTGCTGTGCGGAAAGGCTTCGCCTTTCCGAAGGGCACGTGTCCTGAAGAACCTCCTCCGCGCAGGCTGGAAGGCTGAGCCTTTCAGCCTGCGCGGAGGAGGAGGAAGGGTCAGGCGCAGGCCGGAAAGCCGGAGGCTTTCCGCACAGCGGGGCGGCAGAGCCGCGCTGCACACGCGCGTGAGTCGCTAATTTGGACGGCCCAGGGCGCCGCTCGCCCCCACCATTCACCAGAGATTGGCGAACTTGTCTCTCGTCACTGCTCATTACTGCCTCCTGATTCGAAGTTTGTCTTCCGGCTCTGAGCCTGGGGCTGAATCGCAGCGGCATCTCGGCTCAGGAAACCGTGAATCAAGCTGAACACCGTGGGGACGAAGAACAGCGTCGCCACGGTGGCGAAAAGCAGGCCGCCGATTACCGCGCGGCCCAGGGGAGCGTTCTGCTCGCCGCCTTCGCCCAGACCCATCGCCATCGGCACCATGCCGATGATCATCGCCAACGCGGTCATGATGACGGGACGGAACCGCGTAAAGCCTGCTTCCAGAGCCGCTCGCGCTACATCGCCATGCTCGCTCAGGCGTTCCTTGGAGAAACTCACCACCAGGATGCTGTTGGCGGTGGCCACGCCCATGCACATGATTGAGCCGGTGAGCGCCGGCACGCTGAGGGTGGTATGGGTCGCGAACAGAAACCAGACAATGCCTGCAAGCGCCCCAGGCAATGCGGTGATAATAATGAAGGGATCAAGCCAGGACTGAAAGTTCACGACGATCAGCAGATAGACAAGCACAATCGCAAAGGCCAGGCCCGCCAGGAGGCCGGAGAAGGACGAGCGCATGGTCTCAATCTGACCCTTTAAGATGAGCTGCGACCCACGCGGCAGCTCTCTGCGGCTGGCGTTCAGGGTGCGTGTGATGTCGCGCGCGACCCCGCCCAGGTCCCGCCCCTCAACCGAGCCGAAGATATCAATGACGGGCTGAACGTTGTAGTGGGACACCACCGCCATCTCCGACGCGCGGCTGACGGAGGCGAGATTGGCGAAGATTTCGGGCGGCACATTGCGGGTCACGCCTGTGACCGGAATATTCCGCAGGCTTTCCAGAGAATCGACGCGGTACTGGGGTGTCTGGGTGGCGATGGCATAACTCACGCCATTGTTCGGGTCCAGCCAGAAAGTGGGCGACGTCTGAAAGCTGCCGCTGAGCGAGACGAGCAACTCGCTCGCCACATCACGCTGCGTGAACCCGATCTCCTGCGCTTTGGTGCGGTCGACATTGATGTACAGCCGGGGTTGATTGAACTCCTGCTGGATGTGCAGGTCGACGCTGCCCGGGATGAACTTCACCCGCTCCAGCAACTTGTCGGCAAAGGCGCGGTTGGCCGGAAGATTATTCCCCGCGACCTGGATATCAATCGGGGCCGGCAAGCCGAAATTCAGAATCTGGCTGACCATGTCGGCAGGCAGGAAATAGAAAGTGGTCCCGGGAAAATCTTCCGCCAGCTTGGCGCGAAGATCGTGGACGTATTCATCGGTGGGACGGTGTTTCTCCGAGAGTGTGACCAGGATATCGGCGTCCTCGGATCCGATGGGAGCTGAGTTGCTATAGGAAAGATTGATGCCGCTGAGGGGCAGGCCAATGTTGTCGATGACGCTTGAAACTTCGCCGGGGGCGATCTGCTGACGAATCTCAGTTTCAACGCGATCGCACAGCGCCGCGGTTTCTTCGATGCGTGTGCCCGCCGGGGCGCGCAGGTGCAACCGGAACTGGCCACTGTCCACAGAGGGAAAGAAGTCCTCGCCGACCCGGGGAAGGAGGGCAAAGGAGCAGACGCAGAATCCCAGGAAGCCGACGGCAAAGATGCGTTGGTTTTGGACGCAGATTTCGAGCAAGCCGTGGTAAGCGCCCCGAATGCGCTCGAAACCCTCCTCGAAGACGCGCTGGATGCGCACGAAGGGATTTCGGCTGGGAGCGTGCTCCAGTTCATCGTGCTCGCGATGGCCTTTCAACAGGTACTTCGCCATGGTGGGGACAAGCGTGCGCGAGAGCAGGTATGACGCGAGCATCGCAAACACCACGGCCTCGGCCAGGGGAACGAAGAGGAAGCGCGCCACGCCCGTGAGAAAAAACATCGGCACAAAGACGATGCAGATACACAGCGTCGAGACGAAAGCCGGCACAGCGATCTGCTGCGCGCCGTCCAGGATGGCCTGCTCGATCTCTTTGCCTTGATCGAAATTCCGGTTGATGTTTTCGATTTCGACGGTGGCGTCATCCACCAGGATGCCGACCGCGAGCGCCAGCCCGCCGAGCGTCATGATGTTGATGGTCTCACCCAGCGCGCTCAGGGTGATGATGGAGGTCAGGATGGAAAGAGGAATCGAGACCGCGATGATCAAGGTGCTACGCCAGCTCCCCAAGAAGACCAGAATCATAAAGCCGGTGAGGCAAGCGGCGATGAGAGCTTCGCGCAAGACGCCCTGGATGGAGGCACGGACGAACAAAGATTGGTCTGCCAGCGGGGTGATCTCGAGGCCAGGCGGGGACGCCGCCAGGATTTGCGGCAGCATCCGTTTGATGCTGGAGACGATGTCCAGTGTCGACGCGTCGCCGGTTTTTTCCACCGTCAGCAGGGAAGCGCGCTGGCTGTTGACGCGAACAATGTTGGTTTGAGGAGGATATCCGTCGCGCACGTGTGCCACGTCGCGAATGTAAATCGTGGTACTCCCCGCGGACTTGATGGGAAGATCATTGAGCTCGCGAACGGTCTGCGGGCTGCCATTCATCGCTACGTCGTATTCATAGTTCCCGATTTTGGCGGTGCCGGTGGGAAGGATGAGATTCTGCGCGCTGACTGCATTCACCACATCTTGCGGCGACAGTCCCTTGGCTTGCAACGCAGGTGGATCGAGATCCACCTGGATCTGACGCGTTTTGCCGCCATACGGCAAGGGCACACCGGCACCGGGCACGGTAATGAGCTGCGTGCGCACGAAGTTCAATCCGTAATCATTCAACTGTTGCTCGGAGAGCGTGGGGCTGGAAAGCGCGAGCTGAAGGATGGGCACCGTCGACGCACTGTAGCTGATGATGAGTGGCGGCGTCGTTCCGGGAGGCAATTGCCGGAGTTGCGTTTGCGCGATCGCGGTGACCTGCGCAATTGCCGTGCTGATATTGGCGCCGGGTTGGAAAAAATCTTGACCACGGCGACGCCATTCAGCGATTGCGATTCAATGTGCTCGATGTCATTGACCGTGGTGGTGAGCGAACGCTCGTGGATGGAGATGATGCGGTTCGCCATGTCCTCCGGCGAAAGGCCGGTGTAGTTCCACACGTCACTGACCACGGGAATGTTGATGTTGGGGAAGATGTCCGTGGGGGTGCGGAAGATGACGATGGGGCCGATGATTAAGAGCAGCATCGCAACCACCACGAATGTGTAAGGCCGGCGTAGCGCTAACTTAACAATCCACATTGTTCCGACTCCCGTTGACGTAGCGGCGGCTTTACGCCGTCACGTGGCGAGATAAACTCGCCGCTACGATACTGACCTTCAGTTGCAGCCCCGCTTGCAGGTAGGGCAAGCGTGATTCCAAACTGAATCGGTTCGTCGTGAACGAGTAAGTCAATTGGATTGAGTCGGGTAAGGCCTATACTGAAAGCAATGATCGGTGGTCGAAGCGAGTGGCAAACGCGGATTGACGTCAGTTTTGACAGGCCGAAAACCTGTCGCGGTCATTCCGCCGGCCGGGTGATGCCGAGGCGGCGCATCCGGTAAAGGAGCGTGGTGCGCTTCAAGCCGAGCCGTTCCGCGGCGCCCCCGGGCCCCCCGAGCACCCAATTCGCTGCGGTCAGAGCCTCGAGGATCTGGTCGCGGTCGGTTGTCACCAGGCTGCGCACATTTTGGATAGGACTTTTCTCCGCAAACCGTTTCAGTTCGCCAAGCGGCGCCTGAAGCGTGGTTGCCTTCGAAAGGATGACAGCGCGTTCGATGAAGTTCTGCAGCTCGCGGATATTTCCGGGCCAGTGATACCGGGTGAGGGCCTGCATAGTATTGGCGGGAATGGTTTCAATCCGTTTGTTCATCCTGCGCGAGTACTTCTCCGCAAAATAGCGCGCCAGCAGAGGAATATCGTCGCGCCGTTCGCGCAAGGGAGGGACGGTGATGGGAAAGACATTCAGGCGGTAATAGAGGGCGCTGCGGAATTCACGCTTGTCCACCATCTCGAGCAAATTCCGGCTGGTGGCGGCGACCAGCCGGACGTTGACGCGCAGGGTTCGAGAGCTTCCCAGGCGTTCGAATTCCTGTTCTTGCAGAACGCGCAGCAATTTGGGCTGCAACTCGAGTGGGATGTCGCCAACCTCGTCAAGAAATAGCGTGCCCTTGTCGGCGAACTCGAAGCGCCCTATCTTCTGCGCGATCGCCCCGGTGAAAGCGCCCTTCTCGTGACCGAAAAGTTCGCTCTCCAGGAGACCCAGGGGAATCGCCGCGCAATTCACTTTGACGAAGGTGCGGTCGCGCCGGGGGCTGATATTGTGGATGGCACGCGCGATCAACTCCTTCCCCGTGCCGGTCTCTCCCAGGATCAGAGCTGTTGAGTCCGTCGGTGCGACGGTCTTCACCTGGCTCAGCGCCTCCTTCAGGGCCTGGCTATCACCAATGATCTCTTCAAAATTGTGATCGGTGCGAATCTCTTCGTTGAGGTAAACACGCTCTTCCGCAAGCCTCTCCTTGACTTCATTCACCTGGCGGTAGTTCAAGGCATTCTCGACGCCGATGGCAACTTGGCTTGCCACTTGGCAAAGAAATTCCAGGTCTTCCGCGGCGAAAGCGCCCTCCTGCAATTTGCCCACGTTCAGCGAGCCCAAGACATTGTTGTGGCTGATGAGCGGCAGGAAGCAGCCCGATTTCAGACCGGCGGCGACGACGGGGTTGATGCGGGGGGAGAATCGCGAGAAATCCTGGGCTTCGAGCAGCAGGGCTTTGCCGGTTTCGATGACTGTGCCGGAGATTGTCCCGTCGAGAGGAATCACGATCTCCTCGTCCTGCCCCGCATCGGGTTGGGAAAAGTACCGCGCGTAGGCTCGCAGCGTGCGCTTGTCTCCCGGCTCCCTCAACGCCACGCTGGTGAAATCGCACTGCAACACGCGCTGAACGTTGGTGGAGACCGCGCGCAGCATCTCGCGCAAGTCGAGATTGGAGACGATGTTGTTATTCAGCTCGAGCAGCAGCCGCAGCCGATCGCGCTCGCGCTCGAGCTGATGCTGAAGGGCCTGGGCATCCTGGTGGCTCAAGGCATTGTCGACGGCCACCGCGACTTGCCCCGCCACATACCGGAGGAATTCCATGTCTGCCTCGCGGTAAGCGTCCAGGCGCTGGCTTCCGAAGCCCATCCCTCCCAAACGGCGGTGAGCAGTGGTGAGGGGAAGAATGCAGAATGAGCGCACGCCCTCGCGGCGCAGCAGCTCCACCGCCTCGGGGAAACGGGTTTCCTTCATCGTGTCGGCGACGATCAACGGTTGCTGGGTTTGCCACACCAAGCCGCTCGGGGAGTCGTCAACGTTGCGCTCGATGACATCGACATCCATCCGCTGCGGAGTCCCGATGATGTGCAAGCGCATCTTGTTGCGAGCCGGTTCATGCAAGACCAGCCAGAGAGAAGTGAAGTTCACCAGGCGAGGCAGGCGTTCCTTCAGATCGTGAACAAGCGCGCGCAGGTCGCGGTGCAGAGCGATGGATTCCCACACCTCGAGCAGGGCCTGTGCCGAGGATGCAACCGGTTCGAGCAACACTCCGGGCGCGGATGAGTCATACCCCACCATACCTATGAGATTCCAGAGAACCTCATAAGGTTCGCGCTTCTGGGTAGTGCCTGGCTCCACGAAGATTTACGAGTGTCATTCCGATCCCGCCTTGCGGGAGAGGAATCTCGCTCTGCGCTCAGGCGGATGGGGAGCTCGAGACGGACTAGAGGATATGCGGAAGAAAGAATCAGAGCAAGATTCCTCTCCCGCAAGGCGGGATCGGAATGACACCCTTGCGTGAAGTTTCTGGAGAGCAGGCGGCGGAGCCGCAGGTCATCGTTAACCGGACCGGGCGTAATTTGGACAAGCCTGCCCCCGATAGCCTCTTGGCAAAAAATGCGCACCCATCCGCCTCTCTATGACATCTGTACCGGTAGGGATAGAAGTACTGTTCTGTAACTGAAGTTGGTTGAATAAATGCCGTACTCTGAGAACGGCTCCACAGCCCCGATAGGGGCGGCAGAACTTAGCCCACGGTCCCGCATTGCGGGATGGGTCAGCGAGCCCTCCCTCACCCCCGTCCCCTCTCCCGCTGGGGCGGGAGAGGGGACGGGGGTGAGGGCTCTCCACCCCAGGGCTTGCGCCCTGGGCTACAATCTTCCGCCCCTGACGGGGCTGCGAAAAGGCCGCCCGCATGAGGAAGACTTTATCAGCGGACTTCTGACTCAGGACACTAGCAGAAGGAGAATACGAAATGAAGTATAGAAAACTTGGAAATACCGGACTCATCGTGAGCGAGGTGGCGCTCGGCACGATGCAGTTCGGCGGCAAGATGAACATGGGCAACCTCGGGCAGGAGGACACCACGCGGATGGTGAAGCAGGCTCTCGATAGTGGAATCAACTTCATCGATACCGCAGACGTCTACAGC
>Ga0187861_10005158_pt1 | contig 10579 bp, 11 predicted proteins | sample June2016WEW_10_1_3_FD_132986 | JGI IMG/M metagenome (GOLD analysis project Ga0187861, IMG submission 132986) | Peatland microbial communities from SPRUCE experiment site at the Marcell Experimental Forest, Minnesota, USA - June2016WEW_10_100 | ecosystem: Environmental > Terrestrial > Soil >...
AAGGTTGTTTTCAGCTTCACCAACCCGCAAAAACAAGGCTATGAGCCCACCAGTCTCATGCTGGGACCCAACGGGTCACTCTACGGGGATGCCGGGCCCTTGTTCGAATTCACTCCGTCCCCCAAAAGGTTCAAGGTGACAAAGTTTCCCGTCGTCAATGGCATCCCCGCTATCGGAAATCCGTCGGTTGTCGGCCCGAACGGTAACATTTATGGTCTGTACTTCGTCGACGGAACCAGCGGCATAGGGCTTTTCGAGTTTGAAGTGAATGGAAAGAAAGGAAAGGATGTGCAGCTGTTTCCGTTCTACAACACCATCGACGGGGGCGGTTCTCCCCAACAAGTGATACTGGCCAGCGATGGCAATATCTGGCTTTGCGATTACAACGGCAGCACTGGTTATGGAGACATTCTCTCGCTGTCACTTTCGGACGGAACATTGCTCCAGAGCTTCACACCCTTTTCACCCTCGGCTGCGGTGGGCGCTTATCCATTCGGGATTACCCAAGCCGCAGATGGGATTTTGTGGGGCACGGCCAGCGATTTCGGGATTGCTCCCGAAGGCGATTTTGCCGACGGTACGGTATACAGTCTGAACGCCGGCTTGCCGCCGCGCTAAGAGACACACAGGGCCGAATTTTGAACTGTCGGTTTCCTCTGCTGTCGAAGGCAGATGCTAAGTCCCACCGTCGTCTCCACGGACCTCGCGGTCCAGAAACGGGCGTGTGGGAAGCGCGATAGGACATCCGAAGCTGACGAAAGTCAAGCTGCTGTCGCCTCATCATCGGTTTTGTGATCGCATTGCATTCGCCTGATGAGGAGACTCTTGGATTTGTATACCTCACTCTCTCCAATGTCACTTCCAACTCCAAACCCTCAATCACCTCGGTAAGTGCTTTTTGCGCAACGTCGCGCCTTTGTTGCAAGGCTGAGATCTCCTGTTGCAACGACTGCACTCTGTCTTCCTGATCATTCAGTTGCCGCGCGTAGCGCTCCTCCAAAGCCTTCTTCAAGCTAGTGCGTCCGGCAATGGCTACCACGACAACTTTCAAGTCCACAAACGCCATTCTCGGAAGTCGCCATACCAAAGTCTGGGAACCCCGTTCCAGCCAACTTCCGGTTGGCCGCAAATCGTCCAGAATCTCATTTTTGCGCTTCCCAGGACTCTGGTTGCGCCGGTATCGTGGGGTCGCGCGGCAATCCTCTCGGAAGGCGCACGGATTGCGAAGAGGCGCGACCCGGGAGTAAATGACAGGACTCGGAGCGGGAGAGTTCCATGGGCAAGCGGCTCGGAAGGCGTGAACTATTTCAAGAAATCACCACGGAGCGAGAGGCGCTAGACGCGCTCCTCAAGCAGATCAAGCCCCGGCAGATGACCCTGCCGGGTGTTACCCCCGGCGGATGGTCTGTCAAGGACATCCTGGCCCACGTGGTGGGCTGGCAGGGGCGAATCCTCAAATGGCATGAAGCAGAGCAGCGAGGTGAAACCCCGGCCGTACCGGCACCCGGATTGACGTGGGGAGATTTGAAACTCTTCAACAAGATGATTTACCTGGAACATCGCCTCCGTTCTCTTAAAGCTGTGTTGCTGGACTATGAGGTCTTTCATAACCGTATGATCGCTCTTATCGAAGCCACCCCCGATGCAGACTTGGTGGCGGTAGGGCGGTTCAAGTGGATGGGGCCGACGTGGACGCTCAGTGACTATTGCCGCGCGGAGACTGCAAGTCACTATCGTTGGGCGCGCAAGTGGATTCGCCGCTGGAAGCGCGCACAAGACCAGTCTGGAACATCGGACAGGCCGCTGATTGTGTTAACAGTACATTTCCACTGAGAAGAGTCGCCCTTTTGCGATCGCCGCGAAGAGCTCTCTGAGCAAGGACAGGTTCTACGGAAAGCGAGCAGCGTTCAGGGATGCGAAAAAAGTCTGGATTATGGTTCATTCCTTCTTCTCGTCCTGTGGCGGATTCTGTTTCTTGCGCATGGACTCGCCGCGCATTTCGATGCGGTGGGCGTTGTGAAGCAGAGGCGTCCAAAACAACGTAACCATTGCGCACAATCAGCAAACTATGGATTGGAATCTGGTATTGCCGGACGTAATCGAAAGCCTGCGTGAGTACGTCCGAGTCCATGCCTTGCGCTTCCGGGGTGGAAGATCGCATGTTTTTCGTCCGGTTGATTGATTCCGAATCGTGCTGTTACCCAGCAGGAATCGCTGGGCGATTGTGACCTGCCCTTGCGCCTATACTATTGGCAATGGTCAGGCTGCGCAGTTTGGAGTCGGGTGATGTCGACGCTGTCCATGCCTTGATTTCGAGAATGGACGTGGTGCGCCACATGCGGTTTTCCTTGTGCTCAAGAGAGGAGAGCCAGAAATTCCTTTGCGACTCGCTGCTGGAATCCCCGTCGGATCCTTGGAGGTCCATCGTCCGGGCGATTAGCGGCAGCCCACGAAGTGATCTCGTTGGACTCTGCGGCGTAGTCATCTTGAGAGGCGCCGAAGAAGGTGAAATCTGGTACTTGGTGGAGCCAGAATCTTGGGGCAAGGGGATCGCAACCGAAGCAGCGAAACATCTGCTCGATCTCGGATTCGGCGAACTGAGTCTCCACAGAATTTGGGCCACGTGTCTTCCGGAGAATCCCGCATCGGCACGGGTCTTAGAGAAGGTGGGCATGAGAAAGGAGGGGCAGCTCGTCAAGAACCTCAAGATCCACGGGGTGTGGAAGAGCAGTTTCCTGTACGCCATACTCGCCGAGGAATGGAGTCGCGCCTCGTCTAATCGGGAGACCGAATCTGGAGCAGTCGTAGCTTAACGCCTGCCGGCAACCTGACCCACGACCAACTGTCGCCAGATCGCATTCGCAGTGCTGCGGAAACTGAAAGAGCGCCACCCGGATTCTCCGTGGATATTCGTCAACGAGGACGGCGAGAAGTTGCGGGGACATCGCGACTGGTTCGAGCCCGCCTTGAAAGAGTCGGGCGTCCATGACTACTCCTGGCATTGTAACCGCCACCCCTTTGCGTCTAGAGTCGTGATGGCCAGTGTGGATCTCCGCACGGTCGAAGAGCTTCTCGGCCATAGGACGCCAGCTATGACGTGGCGCTATTCTCACCTCGCGCCGGCTCATGAGCAGGATGCGGTGGACCGTCTGGTTACGTCGGGGAAATCGGCGGGAACGGCAGGAGCAACTGCCACCAAACTGCCAGCGGCACAGCGGTCGTTATGAGGGCGGGGTGGGGCAATGATATAAGTTGTTTATAATATTTATGTTACAAAGAATGCGAAAGTGGCGGAATTGGCAGACGCACCAGACTTAGGATCTGGCGGGGCAACCCGTGGGGGTTCGAGTCCCCCCTTTCGCACCAATCATTTGGGGCCGATCTTGAATCGGCCCTTTTCTGACTGTGCCCAATTTTGTGCCCACCTTGCGTTTCACTGTGCCTACTTTCCCGCCGCTTGCTAAGTGTCCACGAATAAGTTAAGTGGACACTTTCGCAGGTGTGGATTTGATGTTCCAAGAGTGAAGCTCCTCGATGCGGTTGATGGGGTGGTCGGCGATGCGGGTCAGAACCTCGCGCAGATAGGCTTCGGGATCGAGGCCGATTTTCCCAGTGCGAACTCGACCTCCTCACCTTCGGAGAATCCTGCAAACATGTCATGTTTTACCGGGAGGAACATGGCGGCATTCTGATTTCCCGCATCCTGCATCAGCGCATGCTCCCCGAAAGACATGCTCTTGACGACCAAGACGACGAAGCCATAGCCCCTCGCATCGTTCACGTAACCCAACTCAAACGCAAAGCCCCGCCCCGCACCACCCGCCAAGCATCGCATCACAGCTTTGCTGATTGGCTTGCGATCTCTTTTCCCTGCTGCCACATCTTCGGACTTCATCGCAAGCCAAAGGAATATTTGAATAGCCGTGAAGGGAAAGAACCCTAGCTCTCGTTCTAGGAGAACAAGAGCAGTACGAGTTCGCCGCAACCAGTGGCATCCTCACACTAAAAGGGCCTAGTGGGGTTGGACCTGTTCGCGCTCATGATACGCATTTCGAGATTTGTGCGCATGATTGCTGTAACCTGATTCGTCCGGCTGATTGGAATTGGATCAACCGCGTAGCTCCTGAGGAGGTATATGCCGCCAGGACTGGACAATCTTAGACACATCGTGGTTCTGATGATGGAGAACCGGTCGTTCGATCACATGCTGGGATCGCTGACGGCAGTGAATCCGCAGATCGATGGGATTACCGACCAGCTAAGCAATCCCGATACAACGGGTGCTTCGGTCGCGCCGCAGCCGCTGGCGCAGTTTCAGGGACAGCTTGATCCCGATCCTGATCACCATTTTCCGGCGGTCGATCTGCAGATCTTCGGCGGAGATACCAGCCCGAATCGCGTGGCAAATATGCAGGGGTTTGTGAAAAGTTATTTCAACCAGCAGCAAGACGTGGGGCATTCGCAGACGATCATGTATTACTTCGCGCAGAACCAGTTACCCGTGCTGACGACATTGGCGCTGGAGTTTGCGATATTTAACCGCTGGTTCGCCTCGATTCCGGGGCCGACGATTTGTAATCGTGCATTCGCGCATTATGGCACGTCGTTCGGCAGAGTCGACATGAATCCAATCGATATAATCGAGCCGTTCAAGAGCATTTACGACCGTCTGATCAACGCGAATCCGAAGCACACTGCCAAGCTGTATTACTACGACACGACCAGTTCGACGATGGAGGTCGCGAACTTGCTGCAGAATGAGCCGGAGCTGTTCGGCACCTACCAACAATTTCTGAGTGACTGCAGCGCGGGTAATCTGCCGGATTATTCCTTCATCGAGCCTAACTATAGCGATCACGACACCGACAGTGGAGAGGAAGTGGCCAGCGATCAGCATCCCGACCACAACATCCAGGCGGGGGAGTTGTACATTGCCTCGGTGTACAACGCAATCAAGCAGAACCCGAACTTATGGCAGAGTACGGTGCTGCTCGTTGTCTACGATGAGCATGGCGGAATCTACGATCACGTTGTGCCGCCCGCTTGCACGCCGGACCAATTTACCGCCTCCGCGAATGACACGGGAACCGGGCAGCCCTTTGCGTTTGACCGGCTGGGAGTGCGCGTGCCGGCAATTTTGATTTCGCCGTGGATTCCGAAAGGGATGGTGGTGGACGGCCGTGTCTTTGACCACGCTTCAATTCCGGCGACGATCACGAAATTCTTTCTGGGCGATTACTCGCCGCGATCTCCCCGAGAGACGAGCGCCGATGTTTTTATTGAGCCTAACGTGGCGCCGGTTGATCCCACACGCAACTTGCTCTCGCTAGCGGCCATTCGTACAGATTGCCCGGACTTCGACGTGTAAGAATGGCGCGGCCGTCGTGCCGCGCTGAAGAAATGAAGTTGCAGGAGTGATTGAGGAGTGACGAGATGACTCTCATCCATGTACCCAGGCCAGACGTGAAGAGCGCGATGAATGCGGATCGGCCGGTGAACGCGCTGCTGAAAGCGCAGATTCGGCACTTGCACGATGCCGAGAGAAATCTCCCTCTCCGGCACCGAACTGACGTTTACATCAACGCGATCAAGACGGAAGGCGAAGCCGCGGAGTATATCCGCGAAGTGACGACGGCGATCCATGCGGCGCACGAGGTTGCAGCGGCGAAGCGGGGACGCGGCATTGCCATCGCGGCCGCAGCCGACGAAGGGCCAGCAGGCAAAGCGCCCAGCGCGAACGGAAAGAAAAAGAAGGGCACGGGGAAGCGTGGGCGGAGGACCTAGTCCGTCGTCGTTTGTTATTGCAGGAGCCAGGTATGCGTTGGAGCGTAGTGGTTTTGCTGTGGCTTGTATCCACGATCGCGGCAGCTCAGGAAGGCATGCTGCATGCCGACTTCCGAGGCGAGGGCGAACGTGTTACCGGCGCCTGCAATGAATTCAACTTCACTCTCGTGACCGGGTGCGCCTATGAGTTGTTCACTGATCATCCACTGCACATTGCGGCGGGGAGCTTGCCGCCGCAGAACGGATTCGGTCTTGGCGCGGCATTCGTCGCCGACAAGAACACCAAGAATTGGCGTCTGACCTGGGACGTGGATGCGGTCGCTTCGACGAACGCGTCGTGGCGGGCTGGCGGTTATATGAAGATGATCCACACGCCGCCAGTGGAGATTCACGTTATCACGCCGGTGATCTCGCAGCCTGGGGAAGCGATAGAAACCAAGCCTGCCAAGAAGCGGCGGATCAATCTAGTTCATCCCTACACCGTTCTTAATCTCTATGCGCAGTCAACTTCTCTGAACAAAATCAATTTCTATGGGCTGGGCAATAATTCCACGCAGGCGGGGGCGTCGGTACTTGGCATGACTCAGACGATCGTTGGGGGCAGCGTCATCAAACCGGTTTTTGAATGGGCAGCGATCCGCAAACTGAATCTTTCGTTGCTCGGCGAAGTGAACGGCCGCTTCGTCAACCTCAGAGGCGAATATGGGCAATCGTTTCCATCGATCGAAACCATCTACACAAATGCGACTGCGCCCGGCCTGAGCAGCCAGCCGGGCTTCATCCAGCTAGGCGAAGGTTTTCGCGTTAAGCCGGTTTTTGGAGACCACCTCCAGTTGAATTACCTGGCAAACTTTCAGCAGTTCTTTGCGCCATCGAACTCGCAGTATTCCTTTCGACGCTGGACGACCGATCTGAACCACACGTTCTATCTGTATGGCTACACGAAATCGGCGCCTGTGAACACGGACACGAATGGGCCTGACGAATGCGCGCCCACCAGCGAGAAGTGTCCACCCATTTTGCGTCCGGCGGGTTCGCGCTCCCACAACTTGAACGGCTCCGTCAATTTGCGCCTACTGGTCTCAGAATCGATTGCTTCGGGAACGAGCGTGGTTCCATTCTATTTCCAACAAACGTTGGGCGGTGCGGACATCGACGGTGCACCCTCACTGAGCAGCTATCAGGACTATCGCTTTCGCGCGCCGAACGTCCTGCTGCTGCAAGTAGACTTCGAGCACTCAATCTGGGGACCGTTTGGTTTCAGATTCGTGGCGGATCAGGGCAGAGTGGCGCTCACACGGGGAGACATCGGATTCGATCATTTGAAACACAGCTTTGCCACTGGACTTACTCTTCGAGCCGGCGGATTCCCTATGGTCTACATTATGTTTGCGTGGGGCGGAAATGAGGGAGACCATACGATCTTCAATATGAATACATCGCTGCTTGGCGGGTCGGCTCGTCCTTCTCTGTACTAAGGTTTCTTCAGGAGGAATCATGGAATCGTAATACCGTGCGTTAATTTTCCACCATCATCGCTGCGGTCGGCGGTCAGAGAGTCAAGCTTTGCGGATCACCCGATGAGGCTGGTCAAGCGCCAATGCGATCTGCTGCTCGGTCCAATCTTCTTGCGGCAGAAGCGGAGGCGATACAAAGCTCACGCGCCACCCGCAGAGTCCTTGGCGTTCTAGAAATTCCGTTTCAGAGGTTTATACCGGTCACGAACTTGGAGGCCACTTCTTATGCCCGGACCCCGCTCTCACGGACTCCCCAGCCCCAGTGTCTGCGCCGGGATTGTCATTGCCATGTTGGCGATGATCGTTATTCCCACGGCCATTACGCTGCAAACCGTCCACGCCCCCGCGCCGCTGATGCCTGTCCAACAGAATTCCACACCGCACGGCTACACTTTTAGCCTTTTGCTTTTCATCTTTCCCATCGCGTTCATCGCAGGATGGTTCCTGCCCGGCGAGGGATTGCACGTTCCGCGGCGCTTTCTGGTTGACACTTGCCATCCTCGTTCCGCTAGGCTTCTTGCTCGACTTCGTTTTTGCACAATGGTTTTTCTGCTATCCCAACGTTGGAGCGACCCTGGGCATCGGCGCTCCTGCGCTCGGCAGGCCCGTTCCCGTCGAAGAGTATGTCTTCTATCTGACCGGCTTTCTCGCAGTGCTTCTTCTGTACGTATGGCTCGGCGAGTTCTGGCTGGCCGCTTACAACGAGCCTGATTACCCTGGCGAAGCCAGGAAGATGCGCCGCCTCGTGCAATTTCATGCCACTTCTTTGATCCTTGCCGTGGCCTTAATTGGTAGCGCATGGTTTTACAAGAAGCATCTTGCTCTTCCTGAAGACCGGGCAGGCTTTCCCGGCTATTTCACTTTTCTCGTCGCCGGAGCCCTGATTCCAGCAGTGATTTTTTTTCCGGTTGCGCGGCGCTTCATCAACTGGCGCGCCCTCAGCCTCACGCTTTTCTTTATGCTGCTCGTCAGCCTGCTCTGGGAAACTACTTTGGCTGTTCCTTATGGCTGGTGGAGCTTCCAGCATCGTCAGATGATTGGTCTTTTTATCGGTGCCTGGTCGCGCCTGCCGATCGAAGAAGTTTGTGTCTGGATCGCCGTTACGTACGCCACGGTGATCGTCTTTGAAGTAGTGAAGATCCGGCTGGTGTCAGAACGCTCGGTACGCGACGCTCTGCTGGGCGCGACCGAACCCGAGAAACTGCCGTAATTTGCCGGTTTGCGCGTCAGCGCCGCAGCGCTCGCTGTTCTTCTTCCGGACTTCGCCCGCCATCTCTTGTCCGCCGCTAGCTCCTCGGACCGTCGTTCGAAGAAGACGTGGTAACCTGTTGTGGAGTCCGATCTTCCGCTCTTAGCTCTTAGCGCGCTGCTTCCACCACCAGCACGACGAACGAGTCCGGCTCCACCTTTCTCTCTGGACGCGGTCCTACGTTCGCCGTTACAGTGAAAAGTTGATGCCTCTTTGCATCGAGCGTCATGGTGCGCGCGCCCTTCTGGGTGGTCACGGTCTGCGCCACGCTGAAGTTGTCTTTACTGTCCTCTCGGATCACGGTGATCGTACCGTCCCCCGCCGACGCAAACGCTAAACCAAGATCGGCATCGAACCCGGTAGCATCGCATCCCTCACCGATGGCGGGACTCGCCAGCACTTTTCCGCTGTCCGCATCCACTACCACCATCTTTTTGTTTCCGCCGCAACCGGCAAACAGCCGCCGGTTCTTCCGGTCGATCGCGAGCCCCGTCGGCTCTTCGCAGTCCGTCAGCTTCCACCGCGCCTTTACCGTCAGCCTTTGCGGATCGAACGCCAACAGCTCCGACGTGTCTTCAAGATTCACGAACACCGTGCCCTTTTCGTCGGTCGCGGCAAATTCCGGCTTGCCGCCCAGTTCGATTTTGCCCACCACCTCGCCCTTGGAGGCATCCACGGCCGTTGCCGTCGTTTCATGGCCTTTTCCGTTAAACGTGAAGACGCGTTTCGAAAACGGATCGTACAGAATCGCGTCGGGTCCGCTGCCCACCTTGATTTTCTTTTCCACCGCCAGCGATTTCAGATTAAACACGCTCACCGTATCTTCACGGCCGTTGCTGGTAAATCCGCGGCCGAGTTCGTAATCCAGCGCCACCCCGTGCACGCCCGGCGTATCTGGAATCTCACCGACTTGCTTGCCCGACTCGGTATCAATGACCATCACCCGCGTGGCTCGCGCAATGAACAAGCGATGCCCATCGCTGTCCGCGGTCAGGTAATCCCATCCACCATCGCCTCCCAGCTTCCATGTTTTAACCACTTTATATTCCGCAGCGACGGCCACTGTTGCCAGTGCAGCCGTGGTTACCAGCAGGATCAAAGAGAGTCGTACTCCTGTTTGCTTTCGCATGTCTATCACCTTATCGCAATCTTAGACGAGAAATCCACGTGCGATGTGATCGCTGGCGATGTGATTGCTGAAAGTGCGTGGCCAATGCCAAAGATCATCCTGGGTGTGCTGCTGCATGGTTTGGATGGGTTGGCCTGGCCAGCCAGCAAGAAACTCTGGGAAGCTCCGGAGTACAGTTGCCTTCTTACCAGCTTGGTCCGAGCTCCCGTTTCCAATTGACAGTTGTTCGGGGCGAGATAAGCTTGAGAACAGCATACAAAACATCCCCGAGGCCGTCTCTCATGAAATTTCCGTACAGCAGACTGTTCTGCGCCACGTGGTTGGGCTTGTGTTTCTGGACCGCTGCGCTCGCGCAAGATCCTCTTAAAGTCGAGCCAAGGCACTACAAGCTGGCTTTTGAGAATGAGTATGTGCAGGTGGTGAACATCCACTATGGACCGCATGAGAAGTCGGGAGTGCACGCGCATATGGGAGGCGTGGTCGTCGTTCTCACTGCCGGGCATCTCCGGTTCACGGATGAAAATGGCAAGACACAGGAAGTATTTGCCAATCCGGGTGATCCCCGGTGGTTTCCGCCCTTCAAGCACAAAGTGGAAAACCTCGGGAATACTTCATATAACGCCGTCTACATCGGAATCAAGAACAAGCGTCTAGCCAATGAGGCTAGCCTGAAAGCTGGGTCACCGGAAGTGGATGAGCAGACGAAGAAGCTCGTAGCCGACGCGCTTTTGGCCACGGTGAAGTGAGGTCGTTGCCCACGCGAGTGACGTTGGTGGTGATGTTCTCGAGTTACGGGTTGGTCTCAGGCGGGCTTTTCTTCTTGTGTTTCATGGAAAATAGGAACTGCATCCCCAGGTAGCCGAAGAATTGCGGCTGACTAATCGAAGGTCTCGTGAAACT
>Ga0187861_10005159_pt1 | contig 10579 bp, 3 predicted proteins | sample June2016WEW_10_1_3_FD_132986 | JGI IMG/M metagenome (GOLD analysis project Ga0187861, IMG submission 132986) | Peatland microbial communities from SPRUCE experiment site at the Marcell Experimental Forest, Minnesota, USA - June2016WEW_10_100 | ecosystem: Environmental > Terrestrial > Soil >...
CTGAAGCGCTCCAATGTTACCGTGATTTTGAAAAGCAGTTTGATTCCCTCACGCTTTCTTTGATCCAGCGGGGACTTGAAACAAAAATGCAGTTTTGCCGGTATAAAATTTTTATCGGGGAGGGAGAGAAAAAGCTGGCGAAATTTGACAAGCCGGAGGCAGGATGGAATTTTTTTCTTGCGCGTCAACTGTCGGCAGAAGAAAAATATTCCCCCGATCCTTTACTCGATTCACTTTGCAAGGTCACATACCCTTTTTACCTGATCCACCTTCTCTATTCCGGTGAGTACAGAATCTGGACAAACCGGCTGGAAATGGCTCGCAGGTTTGCAGATTCCATCGCCTTTATCCAACGAACTACCGGAGTGGAAAGTTCAAGGGAGCTTTCGGATGCATTGGCAAGATACTGGCGGAAAATTGAAGAGCGGACCTGCTGGAATGAAAATGAAGCGGTGGAGGTATTTCTCCTTCGTGCACAGCGTGAAAGGGAAATAAAGGATTTCATCGTGGCAGCTTCCCTGACAGATTCGGCTGTTTCGCTCGTCCGGCAAATTCCAGATTGCCTGATCCCTTTGACAGGCATAAAAGATACCGCCGATAAATACCAGGAAGCCCTGGAATTTCAGCGAAGGCTAAAGCAGGTTGAAATTAGTGTCACTACCGGCCGGTTTAAAGACGCTGTCACAGGTTACCTTGATCTGGAGGACTACAACCGGGCCCATGATATCGGGCGGTTCGGGTTTCCCATTCTTCCGATGTTCGATTATATAAGGAATCGGTTTGTTCAGGAACTCACCCTTCAGGCATTTCTGTATTTCCAGGAAAAAAATGATTTGCAGGCAGCTTTGCGTTACCTGAAACTGTTAAGATTACAGGATTATCCGAGGAAGAATGCAAGGCCATTCCTGGAAGGACTCGGAAAAGAATATGCCGTTAAGGATTTTGGCGATCAACCGGATAAGGAACCTGTTGATTTGGTCAGGAGTTATACCGGAATGGATCAATGGATGAAAAGATTCAGGTTCGCATACTATTCCGAGGCTCAGATTTTACGGCATAAACCCGGTTTAAGATATTTGTTCAGGAAGTTTTTTCCCTGATAATAATTCAAACCCTGTAACCATTAAAACGTTTACAATCCGTAAAAGGATACAGTGAAAAATAGTGAAAAGAAGTATGATTCCAGGCTACTGCACGATCAGCTTTCCTGTTTCCGAATGATCTCCGGCCTCGAATTTATACAGGTACATCCCCGGAGAAACCTTCTGCCCGTTATGATCCAGCCCGTTCCAGGTAACTGTATGCGTACCGTCAGCGACTTTCCCGTCAAACAAACCGGCAACCGGTCTGCCATATAAATCCGACACTGTGATCCTAATCTGAAGCGGAGTGCTAAGAGTGAATTGAATCGTAAAAGCGCCTGATGATGGATTTGGATAAACAATGGAGTATCTCCCGTTTTCCTGAACCGTAATTGTAGGATCGCCAATGCCTGTAAATTGTGGCTTAGGTAATTTCACAGTTGTATAAAGATGATATTCCCCGGGTAGCAGGCTTATCTGGTCGGTAAGATTAGCCACATTCAAGGTATCACCGCTAAAGAAATCGTACCATGGACCGGTTTGGTTGAAACCAGGAGTGATGGTGCCCTGGTAAACGTCAAAGTTGCCAACAACCACTACATTCATGGCTGAACTGGAAATATTAATGTGTTTCAACGGCCCGGTCAGCGAAACAGAATAATCAGTGCTGCGAAAGGCATCATTATTTATTTTCAGGTCGATGAGGCTTGCGTAGGTATTGAACAGGTATCTGCGTTGCCACTGGTCATAATAGTCCCAGCGTGGCGGTTTGTCTGATAACCTGCAATCGGAAGTCATGCAGGGATAATTGATCGAGTAATCATACCCGAGTTCGCCAAACTCCCAGAGCATCTTGGGACCCGGGATGGTATAGAAAAATGCTGCTGCCATTCCATTCCGCTTTAATGATTGTGTGGTATCCCCCTTGACTTTATATTGCGAATTGGAATTGTTTCCTGAATGAATATTGTTGTACATCAGCCTTTCTTCGTCATGGCTTTCCATATAACCCACCAGGTGCGGATCAGTCCAGCCCCTTTGTTTATAAGATATCCATGAGAAATCAGAAAGGCTTCCGGTATTCCAGCCTTCCGTTGCCTCATTATAATTATAATTCAGATTTCCCCATAAAAGCATTCCATCGGCGCTTAATTCAGTTTCTTCAGAGTTATCTGCAAAATGTTCAAGGATCATGTATGCATTTGGGTTGACTGAATGAAGTACATTGGCGTAATTCTTCAGGATTGCGATGCGGCCTGTATCATATGCGGCCCAGAGTGTCATATTGTCGGGGTAGGAGTTTGTTTGTGTGAAACCTTTCGACATATCGAAACGGTATCCGTCAACATGAAATTCCTGTATCCAGTAAAGGATTACTCGTTCACAGTAGGCCTTTGTTTCAGGACTTTCATGGTTAAAATCACATCCCACATTGTAAGGATGTTTCGGGATGGGGTTAAACCACGGGTTATCTGCTGCCGGCCGGCTGTTCGCTCCATCCCAATAGAGCCTGACCAGGGGCGACTGCTCAAACTGGTGGTTCAGGACAATATCGAGGATCACGGCCAATCCCTTTGCATGAGCGGCTTCAACAAATTGTTTCAACCCGTTTTTTGTACCATAATATTTATCGGGTGCAAATTCGAAATCCGGATTATAGCCCCAACTATCGTTTCCTTCGAATTCCATTACAGGCATCAGCTCGATGGCATTTATTCCAAGTCTGTTAAAGTAATCCAGCGTATCGATCAGTGTGGGATAATCATGCTTGGCGATAAAATCCCTGATCAGTAATTCATAAATAACCAGGTCGGTGGGTGCAGGTGGTGTAAATGTTGTGGAAGACCAGGAATATGGAATCTGCGCAGTTTGCAGGTAAGATGCAATCTCTGTTGTTTTCCCGGTGGGATAGGGAAGGAGTCCCGGATAAGTTTCCTGGCTGATGTACTGATCATTGGGATCACTGATTTTATCCGCATAGGGATCTGCGATCCGTAGGGTTCCATCAACAATGTACTGGAAAATATATTCTTTCCGGGGTATCAGGTTGTTCACCTGGATCCAGAAATGCGTTCCGTCCGGCGTGCGGTTCATATAATTTTGCGAATCTATGCTCCAATTAGTGAAATCGCCGATTGTAAAGCAATGATCTTTGCCGGGAGCATATAAGGAAAGTACCACTATGGTGGAATCGGTATAGTTGATCCCGTCAATGATTCCTGTTGGCAACGCTGCTATGGGAGATGCAGGGATAACCTCGTAAAAAAAGGAATCTGCTTTGGATGCAGTATCATTTTTCGCTGCCAGTTTTACCCATTGCTTTGTCCAGTATTGTCCGAAATTGTTTGCCAGCAGCGTGTCGGTAAAAACAGTTCCTGCCACCTGCTTTACCAGGACATTGTTGATATACATCCTGATGGTATCGGCAAGGGGACTTGTAGCGCGAACTGTTATCGTATCGTTGAGTCTTGGATAAAGCGCTTTATCTGTGGGTTCCTGAATGGTAATACTGGTAGAAGACGGGTAAACATTGGTAAAGATATCTCCTCCGTCGGCTTCCCTGCCGACTATTGATCCATCCGAATTTCGGAAGACAAAAGCCATTTTAAGGATCTGTTCTGATGAAGGTACGCCATACCATGACCGGATATCCGGTTTCATTTTGATCTGGTAGAGGTTATTCCCCAGCGGGGTCATCAGGGCCTTTGGGAGGTTCTGGTTCCAGCTGGCAATCACGTATCTCCAATCGCTTGGTGAAGTACTGAGGTTGGTGATTACGCCGGTATGCGCATAGATAGGAGGAGAAACATTTTTCAGGGCACCGTTTCCTTTTGATGCGTCGTAGATCACTGTTACTGAATCGTTATCTGTCGGGTAAAACGGAACTGTAACGACGGTTTGGGCAGATAAAATCCCGGTGAAAAATGTTAAGGCCAGCATCTGAAGCAGCCGGAGTTTTCTTGAATGCATATAAATATTTTTAGGAAGAACAAAGTTACGAAAAAAAAAACCCGGCTCGCGGGCCGGGTTGATAAAACAGAAATAATGCTAATTCTTTATGAATTTCACAGTGGTGAAAGTATGGTCCGGCTTCGAAAATTTAACGAAATAGATGCCCCTGCCGAGACTAGATGCATCGTAGGTTACCCTCCCGGGAGTCATGGTCTCAAGAGTGCCGACACTTTGTCCGAGAACAGAAAAAATTTCAATGTGCTGAATGTCATCCATGTTGGTAAAGGTGATCAGGCTGGTCACAGGATTCGGATAAATCCCGGGCTTAATTCCGGCAAGTTCCCCAATCCCTACACTGACGATCAATCCGGTCCAAGTCCTGACCGGTTTCCCGATAAGTGAATCGCCTGTTCCCTGTGCGACAGGAGTGACTTCAAAGGCGATATACTTATGATAATCGAGCGTGTCAAGCACATAATTAATAGTCGAATCGGAATCAGTAAGCAGTTCAGGGTTTACCTGAGTCAGTGAATCTGCCCTGTACCATTTATAAATTGAATTGCCTTCCGGCTTGGAATTAACATCCTCATAGATATAAGAACCGGTGAGGGTTTGACCAACAAAATATTCGCCCTGGATGTAAAGATTATAAGCCCAGGGCGGTCTGAGGATTCCAGGGTTCTCGTCATCATACCAAGCATCCACCAGGTTTTGAAATCCTCCGGTCGTATCATGGAGAAAATAGAAGCGAAACGGACCTCCGTTCGGGAATTCCGATGTGTTCCGGTCCCCGTTGATCCTGAATTTGAATTTGATTGGTATAACAGGACTGATCAGACTCCGCGGGATGTTAAATGTTAACTGGTAAGTGCTGTCCTTGTTAATATCAAATAACACCTTATAGCTCCAACTATTCATCGAATCTGCAACATCAAGGTAATCCTTCAATGGTTGAGGATCAAAATGATGTGCTTTGATCTGGTAATACATGTGGCATTTAAAGGTCATGGGAACCGCAGTAGTATCAAAATCGTTATACATGTATTTAATGATCATGGAATGGCCGGGCACACGAAACATGCGATTCCCGCCATTGGGGAATTCCATATGGTTCGTATCCCGGTTGATCCTGAACCGAAACTCCTGTACCGTTAATGAATCCAAAGATAGAGTAATCTGGTAAACCAGGGTTGTATCCACTTTTTGAAGTGTCGCTGAACCCGCCCAGTTATTAAAGGTCCCGGGCATATCAATGGAATCGGTTGCAGGATTGAATCTTCCTTTTGCGGCCCATTGTGACATATCGACCTGGAAGAGGATCTGACCGGAATCGGGAACAAGCGGTACACTGATCCCTTTTTTAATACTGATGGATGAGAAATCCGGAATGGGGGCTGAACTTTTTTCCGGCATTTGTGAAATAACAATAGCTGGAAGAAGGATTAAGAAAACAAGTGGAAAGAAAGACATAGAAAATCGCTTCATGATCATGGAATTGAGAAATGCAAAGATAAAAAAAACAGCAACAAATAATAACGGCACTCCGGCAGTGATATTACATGGGATAAATTCAGCATTGGTGTGGATCTTTCTTTTGTCATCAGCGGATTATTTATCTTTCTCCTGATAAATTTGAAAATTTTTTTGGATGAAAGCGTTGAAATTTGCTTTTTTTATTTATTTTTACTGTTTAATAATTAACAAGATATTGATTTTTGGATTAATTTTACAGTGACTAAGTTCCAAAAGATAAATTTCAATATTCAATTAATGGATGTTTAACTTTTTAAATTCAAGATTATGAAGAAACGGATACTATGGTTACGTTATCTGTTCATTTTCCTTGCATTTGCTTCCGCTTCGGTTGCGTATGCTCAGGAAATCACAGTGACAGGCAAAGTAAAAGATGCCGCTGATGGAAGTTCAATTCCGGGTGCCGCCATTGTAGTGAAAAGCACTACTATCGGGACCGTAACGGATATAGATGGAAATTACACCATTAAGGTTCAGCCCGGAGCGATCCTGGTGTTTTCTTACATGGGATACCAAACGCAGGAAGTTCCTGTGGCCGGGAAGCAGGTGATTAACATTTCACTTGTAGCTTCAGTAACAAGCCTCAATGAGGTAGTAGTGATCGGGTACGGCACGGTGAAAAAGCAGGATGCTACCGGCTCTGTCTCTGCTATCAACAATAAAGATTTTAACCAGGGGGCTATTGCCTCACCGCAGCAGCTTGTTATCGGGAAAATTGCAGGTGTCCAGGTTACGACCCTGGGCGGTGCTCCCGGCGGTGATGCTGTTATACGTATCAGGGGAGGAGCCTCCATCAACGCATCCAACGATCCTTTGGTGGTAATCGATGGAGTTCCCATTGATAATTCAGCAACATCCGGTGCGCGTGGTTCCCTTTCGATGATCAACCCAGACGATATCGAAACCTATACCGTTCTCAAGGATGCTTCTGCTACTGCTATTTATGGTTCCAGGGCTTCAAACGGGGTTATCATCATTACAACGAAAAAAGGTAAAGCTGTCGCCGCTGGCGGAACAAAAAAGTTCGTTCATGAATATTCCGGGAATATTTCCATTTATACCGTACCCAAAACGGTGAGTGTCCTCGACGGGAATACATTCCGTGCATTGGTAAAGCAGAAATACCCGACCGATACCGGATTACTTGGAACAGCCAACACCGACTGGCAAAAACAGATCTTTAGGACCGGCATCAGCACCGACCATAACTTTTCTTTCTATGGCGGCCTGAAATATCTTCCCTACCGTGTTTCTCTGGGTTATATGTACCAGGACGGAATTCTGAAGACCGATAATATGAAAAGGACTTCTATTGGCGTTAACCTGAACCCTTCCTTCTTTGAGGATCACCTGAAGATCAATGCGAATGCTAAATACATGGCAATTGAAAACAGGTTTGCAGACCAGGGCGCCATTGGTGATGCCATCGCTTTTGATCCTACCCAATGGGTCAATAATTATAAAAATACGAGTGGATACTATATGTGGGCACAGGCAAACGGAACTCCTGTCACCCAGGCAACCACCAATCCTGTTGCGCTGTTAGACCTGAAACAGGATAAGGCAAAGGTGGACCGGTTCCTTGGGAATATCCAGCTGGATTATAAACTTCATTTCTTCCCCGACCTCAGGGCCGTTCTGAACCTTGGTATTGACCATACAAAGGCCAACGGGACCGTTTATATTCCTGAATATGCATCCTGGCTTTACACGGATAAAGGAGAAGACAATAGATATAGCCAGACTAAAAACAACTACGTACTTGACTTTTACCTCAATTACGTAAAGGATGTAAAAAGCATTAAGAGTAAATTTGATGTCATGGCCGGTTATTCCTGGCAGAACTTTTATGTTGCGAACACCAATATTAATAACAATGTTCCACATGATACAGCTCATGCCAATAACATTGTTCACAAAAAGCAATATTACCTTGTATCATTTTACGGACGTTTGAATTATACCCTGATGAACCGGTACCTGCTTACCTTTACCCTCCGCGATGATGGTTCTTCGAAATTTTCCAGTGATACCCGCTGGGGCTTATTCCCCTCTGCAGCATTGGCCTGGAAAATAAATGATGAAGCCTTTCTCCGTAATTCTAAAGCCGTTTCCCAGTTAAAACTCAGGGTAGGTTGGGGAGAGACCGGACAACAGGATATTACCGACAACTGGTATCCCTATCTTCCTTTGTATACACTCAGCGATCAATATACGAAGTACCAGTTTGGAAATGTCTGGTATTATACACTTCGTCCCGAAGGATACGATTCCAAGATCAAATGGGAGACAACAGCTACCACGAATGTCGGGATTGACTTTGGGTTCTTAAAAGACAGGATTACCGGTTCATTGGAATATTATTTTAAGAAGACAACCGACCTGCTGAATTATATTCCCGTTCCTGCAGGAACGAACCTGTCGAATTATATCTGGACAAACATCGGCGATATGCAGAACAGCGGGGTGGAAGTCAGTCTTGACCTGAAACCGGTTGTGACACATGATTGGAATTGGGATATCGGCGGCAACGTTGCCATCAACAAAAATAAAATCACCAAACTTACTGCAACCGATAATCCCAATTACCCGGGCGTTCTGGTTGGCGGTATCAGCGGAGGTGTTGGTAATACTGTCCAGGTTCAGAGCGTTGGGTATCCCATGTATTCGTTCTATGTTTACCAGCAGGTTTACGATGCCAACGGCAAACCGATTGAAGGTTTGTATGTTGACCGCAACGGCGACGGGAAGATCACTGACGCCGACCGGTATCGTTACAAGAGTGCTAACCCGGATGCTACTTTTGGCGTTTTCTCAACACTGAAGTACAAACAATGGACTTTGTCTGCTGCCGGTCATGCTTCGGTTGGGAACTATATGTATGACAATATTGCTGCCAACAGAGGTGTTTACAACAATCTCTACCGTCCGGAAGGCCCATACCTGGGTAATGTCACCACATCGGTCTATGATGTGAATTTCACCAACCAGCAATACCTCTCCGATTATTATGTGAAGAATGCTTCATTCTTCAAACTCGACTACCTCACACTCAGCTATAGTTTCGGAAACGTAATCAAGAACACTACGGATCTGCGTCTTTCATTCACCGTGAATAATGTGTTCACCATTACAAAATACAAGGGAGTTGATCCTGAAATTAATACAGGAGGAACTGGTTCAGGGGCCAGCGTGGGGATCGACAACAATGTTTATCCACGATCACGGGTGTTTGTTTTGGGTGTAAATCTTTTATTTTAACTCTTAAAATATGAAAAAAATGAAACGAATATTCAAGATAACATTCATGATAACGGCAATTACGCTGTTTCTTGCATCCTGTGTCAAGGACTTGGATAAAAAGCCGATTGATCCAAATGTATTTACATCGGTAAATGTTTATAACAATCCTGCAGCCTATAAGCAGGTACTTGCCAAGTGTTATGCCGGGCTGTCGGTTTCTGGTCAGCAAGGCCCATCAGGAAATCCGGATATAAGCGGAATCGATGAAGGATTTGGCGAGTATATCCGTGGTTATTGGTATCACCAGGAACTGACTACCGATGAAGCAGTCATTGGCTGGAACGACCAGACCGTTAAAAACTTCCATTCACAGGCCTGGGGATCCGGCGATGTTTTCATCGCCGCCATGTATTACAGAATCTTTTACCAGATCTCCCTTTGTAACGAATTCATCAGGGAGTCGACAGATGCTAAACTTGACAGCCGTGGAATCACGGGTAACGACAGGATCAATATCCAATATTACCGTGCCGAGGCTCGTTTCCTGCGTGCGCTGAGTTATTATCATGCACTGGATCTTTTCGCCAATGTTCCTTTTGTTACAGAGAACGACAAGGTGGAAAAATTCTTCCCGCCACAGATCAAACGTGCTAATCTTTTTACATATATCGAAAATGAATTAAAGGCGATTGAACCTTTAATGATGAATGCCAGATCCAATGAATATGGCCGTGCCGATAAAGCCTGCGTATGGACTTTACTTGCAAAACTTTATCTCAACGCTGCAGTATATACTGGAACAGACAGGTCCACCGATTGCATCACTTACTGCAAGAATATAATGGGTGCAGGATATACCCTTGAACCACAATACAAAAATCTCTTCCTGGCAGATAATAACCTCAGCAATGAGATCATCTTCCCGGTTACTTTCGACGGAATAAAAACGCAAACCTGGGGAGGAACTACCTTTATTGTCCATGCTGCCGTTGGCGGAAGTATGGTACCCGCCGATTACGGTATAACAGGCGGTTGGGGCGGTACACGAACGACCAAAGCTTTTGTGCAAAAATTCTATCCTAATCTGACAAAAGGCTTATGGTCATCTCCGACGCCTCCTAAAACCTCTAAATCTTACCCTGTTCTGTATGTTCCGGGTTCATACCAGGGATGGAATCCGGCAAACACCACAACCGTGTTAAAATCCGTTGCAAGTGACAATAAATTCGAAGGTTATCTGAACTTTCCGGAAGCAAGTACACAATTTAAATTTAGCACAACACCTGCATGGGACGGAAATGACTATGGTGACGATGGCACGTCGACCCAGCATCTGGTACATCCCGGCAACAACATCCAGGTTACCGGCGCAGGTTATTACAAATTAAATGTTGATATGACTGCCCTCACATACACCGTTGTAAAAACTACCTGGGCCGTCATTGGCGATGCAACACCAGGTGGATGGAGTACAGATTCACCCATGGTTTATGATACAGTTGGGGGTGCTAATGTTTGGAAAGTTGTTCTGGACCTGACTGTAGGAAGTCTTAAATTCCGTGCAAACAGTGCATGGGATATTAATTATGGTGATAATCTTCCTGCTGACGGAATCCTGGAAGCCGGTGGTGCCAACATTGCGATCACAGTTGCAGGTACTTATACCATTACCATGAAACTGGGTTATCCTGATTATACCTATTCCATTGTACAGAACAGTTTTGATAAAAGAGCCATGTTCTGGACGGCCGGGCAATCGCTCGATATCA
>Ga0187861_10005167_pt1 | contig 10574 bp, 11 predicted proteins | sample June2016WEW_10_1_3_FD_132986 | JGI IMG/M metagenome (GOLD analysis project Ga0187861, IMG submission 132986) | Peatland microbial communities from SPRUCE experiment site at the Marcell Experimental Forest, Minnesota, USA - June2016WEW_10_100 | ecosystem: Environmental > Terrestrial > Soil >...
ACATTGGTAACAATAATTCTTTTGCGCCTCTTCTTTCTCTTCGGGCGGCTCTTCTGTTGGCTCCTCTTCAGGTGGGGCTTCTGGTTCCTCTGGCTCCTTTGGCTCTTCAGGTTCCTTCGGTTCCTTTTCCTTTGGCTCTGGCTCCTTGTCCTCTGGCTCCTTCTCAGAACCGTCCTTACTGTCCTTACCGTCCTTATCCTTGTCCTTGCCCTTCGGCTTCTTAGGCTGTCTGGGCTTGGCAGTGGGCTTGGTCGTGGGCTTCTCTGGAACCTTGCCCTGCCATGCTTGTTCTCCGTCCTTAAAGAGAATGGCCTCATACTCCTGTAGGTCTCTGAAGACCTCTTCAGGTTGGGCGAACCAGTCAATCAGAACGTCTAGGTCTTGGGGTAGGATGTGCTGAAACGTGAAGATGAAAGGCGAATTGGCCAAGATGTCCTTGTTGACATCAGCCGTTCTCCGAGCCGCAAAGATGCCGCCAACCCCGTAGTTGCGCCCAAGGTTGACCAACTCGTTCACCATCGAACCGGGCTTGGATTTATAGCGGTCAATCTCATCCATCACCACCATACAGTTCCCTCTCTCAAGTGCCGAGTAGATTATGTCGTCTACAGTCGCTTCATCAGTCGGAGTGATTTGGTGATACTCCACATTGGGCTTTCCCTCATACTCCGAGAAGTTGCCCAAGGCATCCAATAGGACGAACTGATAGTCCTTCAGGACATCCGATATAAGCACTTTGATGAGATTGGTCTTGCCCGAACCACTCTTCCCAAGGATGGCTATCTTGTCTGAAACGTCTACCTCTATCTTGGGCATCGCCTTCGCCTTGGCTTCGATGGACTTCTCGTCAGTGCCAGCAATCTTCTGGGCTTCTGGTGACATGGACTTCTCCTTGTCCTTCCCCTTCTCTTTGTCTATTCCAATGCGTGGGTCTTTGAGTTCCTCATCCAAGTCTCTCATATCGTATCGTGGCTCGTCACCAAGGCATCTAACACAATCAGCACAATCGCAACCGCCCTCATCCGTTATGTCGCAACAACTAGGCCCACAGTCTTCTGGCACATCTTCTAGAGTCGTGTCGTCTATGTCTCCACCCTCTTCCTTCATAGACTGTTGCTGTTGTGGCTTCTGTTGCTGTGGCTGTTGCTGTTGTGTCGGTGAGATGATCTCGGTTCCAGATGGCATATACTGGCCTTGGCTGAAGGGTGTGACGTTCTGTTCGGCAGTCGGATTCAACTGTTGAGAGGGGTCGTTCTGTTCTTGCATTGAAGTCTGCGGAGTGCAAAGGCCAGACTCAATGAAAGATTGAGCCAGCCGTTGGTAGGAACCCTGAAGGTGTTCGATGACCCCAGAATCAATGAGAATCTGGACATCCTTGGCCATCTCTTCTGCGTTCTCATAGTCCTCTCCACCCTCTATCCTATTGATTATCTCAAGAATCTTTGGGTCATAAGGCCCGATTTCTTCTGGCTTCTCATAGACATCGGCCATGCCCAAACTCTGGGCCAAGGCTGTGCAAGATGGACACATCTCTTCGGGCGTGTTGGGGTCGCAAGTGCATTCGCCCTCTTCAAAGGCCGTCTTGCTGTCCATGCTTCCTGTTCCACCACAATACTCACACGGATATTCGCCGCTTCCAAATGGGTCTTTCTTGAACGGGTCTTTCAAGACCCCAGACCCCAGACACTTGGGACACAGCACACTGGTTCCGTCCTCTTCAAACCTGATGGGGTCAGAAGGAGAGGAGCCTACTCGATGGTTAGGCCAATCTAAGGTCTTCTTTACCGACTTGTCACTCAACTTTCTCACCCTTTAGATAGGCTTCTGCCTTCTTAAGAAGGTTTGGGTCGTCTTTGAACGCTCCTAGACCTACATTACAAGTGTTACATAGCACCCCTCTTATTGTGCTCGTCTTATGGTTGTGGTCTAAGTGCTTATCCTTTCCTTCAACTGGTTTACCACAAATTGCACAAACAGAACTGAGGCTCCTTACAACTTCGGCCTCTACTGGATTTATCCCTCTTTTCTTCCACATGGCTTTTCGAGATTGAAGTCTGTATTGAGGTCTGTTGTGGTCTCTCCACCACTGTTCATATTCAGGATTCTGCTTCCCATTCGGAAGGAGTGAAGGTGGCTTATCGGACATACTAATGTTTTTAAGGCTCTTCTGCTATTTAAAGCCTTGGGATGGGTAGCGACTTAGTAACACTCTTGCTACCACAGACAAACGAGAGTGGGTCTGCTCCGTGAGGGCAGATGGCAGTTACCCATCCCACCACCCTAACCTGAATCCTTAAATAGCCAGAATCCTTAAATACCTTCGATAAGGATGTCTGCGGCACAAGATTCCAAACAGGACGAGAATGCGATAGTTCGCGCACTACGAACCGCAAGGATAATTGGCCCAAGACAGACAGGTTCTCCAAGAAGTCTGGACGACCCTACCCTTTCTGCCTCTTACAAACCACCTACCGAAGTGCAGATAGGGCAAATCGAGAGGGGTGAGGCTTGGTGGAGAGACTTCGCTTGGGAAGAGTATGCGACTAAAGAACTCCCGGGACTTGGACTTGGGTTCACAGTCTATCCTTATGTCGCTGTATGGGAGAAGATATGGGGTGCAGTCCCGACAGAAGACTATGAGAAGTATAAACAATACTACGTTCAGGAGCCTTTCATTAGGGCTACGATAGACTTCCACACCCAGATGACCATCTCTCAAGGCTACGAACTAGACTATCCACTACCGACTGTGATTCAGGATGTCAAGCAATTTCTTGAGCGCCACGACTTCCTCAACCTACTCAAGATAATGGTGAAGGATATGCTAGTCTTCGGCAACTCCTACACAGAAGTTGTGCGAACATGGTATTGTCCCGAAACTGGTCACGACCTTGAGGCTCTCAGAATTTCTTATGAGACCGATGGGAAAGAAGGGAAGAAGGGTTACTGGTGGACAGACAGAATGGACATTGCGGCTAGGCACGACAAGATGTATCCTACCCACAAACTGGAAAATCCTTACGGAGAAGTCACCAGATTCAAGCCACTCGACCCCATGTATATGCGGGTCAGAAGGGATGCCTATGGAACCATCCTTGGATACGTCCAATACTACGTCTTCCCTCTAGTCACCTTCTTAGCAGATGAGATGATTCACCTTCGCTATATGCCCACTTCATGGACGTATGAATCGGTTTACGGTGTCTCGATGCTACGCCCCATCCTCTTCCATCAGGAACTCATGAAGAACTACGAAGAGACGATGGGAGCCATCATGAACGTCTTCCTCAAGCCCATGTTCCTAGTCCATGTCGGTGTCTCCGACCAAGGCGTGGTAGGACAGGAAGTGACCACAGCCCAATATCAGTCAGTGAGGAAATACTTCCAGACTAGCCAGCCGGGGCAGTCCATAGTCGTGAGGGCCGCTACCCCGATAAAGGTAGAGCCAATCAACCCACCCATTGACAGAATGCAGTCCACATCCTTCTGGCTTCAGTGGCTTCACAACATGAGAACCTACGCTCTCTCAGTGCCGAAGTTCTTCACAGACCCCGCAGGTCTGAACAGGGCCACAGCCCAGACGGTAGAGAGAGGATACTTCACATTCATCAACAGCAACCGCCAGTCCTTGAACAGCCAACTAGAGAGGACGGTGATGATACTGGTCATGAGGTCTCTGTATGGCAAGGTTGCAGACGAACTGATTAAGGAGTATGATGTTCCGAAGTTCATCTGGAAGCCAGTCAAAGAGGACTCCCTAGAAGACAAGGCCAAGACCTATATGCCCCTGTATGCCAGTCGCATCCTCACAAGGGATGAAGTCAGGAAGGCACTCGGCTTCGAGCCTATAGATGAGGACGAGTTGGGAGAAGAGTTAGGCGAGACTACTCCACCGATGCAAGGTGCAGGTGGGTCGAGTATGGGTGGTGGTGCGCCCGGAATGACCCATGAAGGGACTCCGACCTTCGGCAGTCCAGACCGTGAGATGGCTTCAAGACCCGGCCCACCGGGGTCAGAGTCAGGTCAACAGTCGGCTTCTGAGGGTGACTATACTCCCTATTCCCAAGAAGAAGAGAAGACAGAACAGGATACCGATGCTAGAATAGAGGAACTGGAAGAGAGCATCGAAGACCTCAAGAGACAGTTCTTGAATCAGGAACCGTTCTCCGAAGACAAGATAAAGGAAGAGATAGAAAGGCTTAAGAAAGCCACTCCGCATAAGTAGGGAAGACCTTAAATAGCTCTTCTTCTTTATATGCTCTGATAGGTATGGTATATCCCCTCTCTGAATCTTGGAACGAGACGCTTAAAAAGAGCGAAGAAGCCATGAAGAAGGTCGAAGATTTCTATACAAGAGATGAGCCTATGACGGAGATAGACAAGGTGAGGGGTGTCGAACACGCCTATTACGATGAGAAAGCCATGAAGGAAGCGGAAGAGTGTCTCTCCAAACTGGAAGCGTGTATGGAAGAGGAAGGCAGGAGAGGCGGAGACACAGGAAGTCCGATTCATGGCGCGACTAATGCGCCACCCGACTATCCTGTTGAGAGAATGACACCAAGGGCGCGAGAACTCTACAACAAGTTCAAAGACATAAAGACAGAGGAAGGAAGCGATGGTTATGTTTCTCAAGAGTGCTTAGAACTTGACCACCCTGCTTGCGATGTTGAAACTGGATGCACTTGTGAGTGCCACGATTCAGAACATGGTTGGACAAAAGGTCAAGAAAAAGGCGAAGAGGAAGCGCGTATGCCGTGTCCAAAATGTGGGCGCAAACTACCTTTAGACCCAGAGAAGAGAACGCGACACATTACTCAGCACCAAGCCGATGAAGGAGAATTTAAGCCAAAACCAACCGAGTTATCCGACCCTGAATACGTTCCGAATGAGGAAGAGGAAGCACCGCTTGACGCTAGTGCTGTCAAACAATCCTTGAACGATGCCTTAGAAGAGGCGGCTAATCTGGTATCTGGAATCGAAGGGTTCATGACAGACATCGAAGAACTAGACATGGACGACATAGACGAGACTGTTGAAGTGGTCAACAGCATCCTTCAAGCCCTTAAGGATGCCAAACAGATGGGTTTCCCAAGTCCAACAGATTCACCAGAACCACAGACTAAGAAGCCTACTCCAACCCCAGAGAAAGAACCAAAGCCTAAAGAGAAGGAGCCAGAGAAGGGTGAAGCATGATGAGTGGCAACGGAGACGCAACACTCCGAGAACTGATACTCCAACAGACTCAGAACTTGTCTGAGTTCAAGGCTGAAACCAAAGCCGAATTAGCCGCACTCTCAGTAAAGATGGATGTAATGAAGGATAGTTGTGCTGTCATGAATCACAACAGCACCCTGATGGTAGACCGAATCAGCAAACTCGAATCAGTCAACAGAACGTCTACAGACTTCAAGGACTTTGCAAAGCGAATCGGCATCACGTTAGGTGGAGTGGCGGCTTTCGTTGCTACGCTTCTAACAATACTCAGTCTGCTTGGAGTCGTGCTCTAAGGCGTGTTCTTTCTGCTGTAGTAGTATGCTACTGATGTAACTCCACCTACAGTGCAGAGTAGCAGTATGATGAGGAACCAGTTAACGGAAGGCCCACTAGAAAGGGTCTGAGCCGTAGCAAACATTATGGTCGTGACAGTGCTTGTGACTGCTGGCAGAGTTGTGGTGGCGGTGGTTGTCACCGTTACATTGCCACATTCCTCTGGAATAGCAGGCCTTCCTTTGATGCTTATATGAGTGCAGACTTCTGTGCTAGTGATAGTCGTTACTGTCCCTGTCACAGTCTGAGTCTGGGTTATGGTGACACTTTGAGTCTGTGTCTGATTTTGCGTGGTTGTCACCGTAACTGGCGGTAGCGTCCTTATGTGAGTCTTAGTTTGGGTCGTAGTCTGAATTTGCGTGTAGGTGATTGGAAGCGTGGCCGTTTGAGTCTGAGTCTCAGTCTGAGTTAGAGTCTGATTCTGAGTCTCAGTATTGGTCTGAGTCTGAGTCGTGGTGACATTCTGAGTAGCAGTCTGGGTCTCAGTGGTGGTGAAGTTCTGGGTCTGTGTTGAGGTCTGAGTCTCGATAGCGGTTTGGGTGGTTGTTGGGCCAGTTTGAGTCATGGTTGCTGTGTTAGTTACTGTCGCAATTGAAGTTGTAGTTGGCCCACTTACAGTTGTAGTTGTGGTTGTAGTGCTAAGAGTTGGCACAGTTAGAGATGGGGTTGCATGACAGTTAGCCCCATTATCTCCATTATTTATTGCCGTTATTGTTAGAGTTGTTGTGCTCCCTACGATGTTTGGTGCGGTCACTGTTATCGCAATGATTTGGCTGATTGAGTCAGACTTCGGAATTGAACTTGGTTGAACAACTACACTCCAAATGGCGTTTGCAGGTGTGGCTGTGATTGTAAATGAAGCGGCATATGTGCTTGATTCACTGTAGGTGAGTAGATAGGTCAACGACACTGTTGACCCTGCGGCAATAGAAGTTGATTGATTGCTAGGCGTTAGAGTTAGGCCACAAGTAGCCCACGCTGATGCTACTGGTGCTATCACCAAAAGTGCAAAGGCAAGCAGACCGATGAGTAGGACTGAAGGAATGACGCGCTGTGTGAGACTTTTTGACCTCATAGCACTACCCTTCTCTTGAGGGTTTATAAACATTCTGGTCAGATGAACCACACGACTAATCGCACATTATGGTCGCTGTATATCTCTCCCAAGACACCCATGAGAGAGAAGACCACCGACCATCCCTTGATTATCTTCTTGACTTGGAAGACCTTGGCCACTTCAGAGGGCCGAACCCAAGTGTCGAAGTGCGCCCATTCCTTGTCCTTGTCGTAGTCAAAGGCCACTTCGTCTGAAATGTCGTGCGGCATACCCCTGTTGCTAGCAATAGGCTTGACGGCCTTGAGGTTGTCCACATCGAACAGGACGGCGGTTACGTCTGGGGCTTGAGGGATGAGGGCTGTGATTCTCATAACAGAGTGCCAGTAGTTGTCGGCTTCACGGATTTCAATCCAGCCTTTGCAAATCTTCACAAGAATCTATGACTGTGTAGGATTTTGGACTATATAAACATTTTATAAAGTGACCTGAGAAAAAAAGGTAGATGAGGAATGTGCTTCTACGCTGAAGCCGCTTTCCTCATCCTGTAGACGTAGGCGGTTACGAATCCGAGAGTGGCTCCTATCGTGGGGAACGTCCACCCGATTGAGCCGACTGATATGGACTGGTTAGTAATGATACTGGCTAGTCCGTTATTGACGAACCAAGTCAGAACCCAACTTACAACCTGTCCAATGAACCCACCTATCGCCGTTGAAAGGAAGACTGCCCCTAGCGTCTTGGCCGCTTCCTTTATGTAGTTCAGTATGTCTTGGATAGACATACCATTACCTTCGATTCTAGGTCTATTAAAGGTTCTGTTTTGAGGGGTATATGGGGATATATCCTACCCTGTAAGAATCGTATCTTTGCAACGGAAACTGAAGGGGATTTGCAACTTGAGAGGGGTCTTCTTTGTCGAGACTTATCTCTCTACTTCATCCACAGTATAAGTCTTAAGAGGAAAGACCGAAATATCCACATAGCCTATTAGTTTTCCATCAGCCTTTCCGCCCTCTCTTCGTTCTCTCATGGTTTTTGGATTAAACTTTACCATACCCTTACCCTTACTTTCGGAGTTTATAAAGATTTCTTTGTCATCCTTTGCAACTTCTTATCCCTACTAATCCATTGACAGTTGAAACAAAGCACTCGGTATCCATCAGGGAAATTATGCTTCTTAAGCCAACGATAGAAAGGTGCTCCTGCTCTTAGTCGAGTTCCAAACAACTTTCGTCTTTCTTCTGCTCCATTGTCATTTGGATGGTCAATGGTAAGAGCCGCAAGAGTAGTATATGGTTCCTTATGCTCACCAAAGGGATTGGCACATTGCGGCTCTGTAGCGGCGGAGTCAAAGATTTGAGTGTAATGGAGCATAACTTCGGTCTTTAACTTGAGCAAATGCTTTCTTCCATATTTAGCCAATGCGCCTATATGATTCTGATAGAATCGGTCAGCATACTCTTTAAACTCTTTCTTGTGAGTAGAGCGATACTTCTTCTTGTATGCTTTCTCTTTCACAGGGTCAGCGTAAGGCATAGGGTGTATTCTTAGTGCTTGCCCTATATAAGCCTTCTTTCGTTACACTGCCAACTAAATGGAACCTGTAGTCGTAGTGGCCGTTTTTTGGTCGAGTATTCCTCTGGAATGTCGGGCCGACCCTTGATTCCTAGAGCCTTTACCAAGTCCTCTATGGGCCAAGTCTCATTCACGATGTTCAGTTCCACGTTGTCCACTACATTAGTCACGATGTTGAGAGTCGTCCTGTCTGATTCCTCTCCTCTATACCAGATGAAGCCTAGACCCTCTGCCAGAAGGTTCATGTCCTCTTGCTCGAAGTTCTCGCTTATCTCGTCTCCGTAGTCTCCCTCTGCCGTGAAATCGGTCTTGAACATGACGTTGATGGACTTGTCGGCTCCCACCACTAGCATGACCTTCTCGTTCTCATCGTTCATGTAACCGCCTACATCCCCGGTGCTGGCTGTCGGAGTGACGGGGTGCATATGGACTGTCCCGATGAGTTGCTCCCCTTCATGAAGTTGCTCGTTAGGCTCCAAGACTATCTCCCTGTCCTTGCCGAACTGCTCTCCCACGACACCCAACTCGCCATGCTTGGCCACGATAAGGAAGCCACCCGCTTCATTGTCGTTGCTTACACTATACTCAATCATCATCATAAGGTCGTTGTAGAGCCTTTCGGGTATCTCAACCTTGTCCGGCACATCCAACCCATCGGCTGTAATGTGCTCTGTCGGCTCCTCTGGTTCTGGGATGTCGGGGTCTGGATTCAGTTCTCTGTCTGGATTGCTAGGGTCTTTCTCCATCTTGTCTACATCCATTAGACAACAATCGCATAGACAATCGGTTGTGATACAATCTACCTCATCTTCACAATCGCATTGGTCACAATGAAGAGTAGGCTCTCCCTCATTCTTGGCGTGGCCGTAGAACCTCTTACCCTGATGGTAATGATATTCTTCGATGGGGTCTATCAATTCTCCACAATACTCACATCTCTTGTAACCCAAGTCCTCTTCATTGAACTTCTCGATGTTAGGATAGTTCGGTTGTCCCGGCTTCGGTGCTGGCTCTTGAGGCGATGCTGGCGCATAGGGCGGTTGCATACTACATGAAAGTAGCACTTGGCAGTATTTAAACCTGTCAGAAAGAAGAGGCCCAAGCCCTACTTCTGGGGCTTGAGCGCGTATAGAGTCTTGTTCTCTTGGTCGGAGTGGCTCTTATCCAGAAGAGGCAGGACTTCAGCGAAGGTGAGTTTGAGGTTGTTCTCGACATACATCTTCACTTGGGTTTCCTCTACAGGTTTGCCCTGAACGGTCATCCAAGTCTGAAGTGCCTTGAGTTTGGGTGCGGGTATCGTTCCTGTGTTGGGTGAGACGGGCGGATTGGGCAGACCTTCTGGCCCCTCTCCAAGTGGTGTCGGCAACTTGGCCGCTTCTGCTAGAGTTGACTTGGTGATTCGCTCTCCTATCGTCTCCTCTGGAACGCTGTCTCTGATGTCGGAGACCACCTTAAGGTCTCGAACCATTATGACTGGCGTTTTGCCCTTGACCTCTCCCTTCACCTTCTGGTCTCTCAGAGCCGTGACATTGCCCTTGATGGCCACGACTTTGCCGACTAAGGCATTGCCATCGGTGAGTTTGTATCCGAAGGGCGGGAAGTCCAGTATGGCCTTTGTGGTCTCGTCTCCGGCCAGCATAGACCATCTTGGGAGTTTGGTTGCGACCCTCTGCACCTTGCACCTGTCGCTAGGACACTCGAAAGTGACACCCTCTTCCATGCCGTCCTTCTTCGTGAAACAGGTCGGGCATCCTATGTAGAAGGATTCGTTCATAACCCTTACCACAAGGACTTCGGCTCCGTTCACGAACTCGCCTTCTGTCAGACCACTGAGGTCTTTCTTCGGGTTGAGTTCCGCATAGACTGTGCGGATTGCTTCTGGATTGCCCTCATATCGCTTGAGAGCAGGAACTTCTTTGAGGATTTCCTCAATTGTTTTCGTTGTCATAGCTTACCCTCTGGCTTGACGGTATTTAAGCATTCTAGTTCCTGTCCAATTCCATCGCAACAAGGACAAGGCACAAACATAGGAGAGCCTACATCATCTGGCAAAATGTAGACAACCTCACCACTTCCGTTGCACATCTTACACTTCAACGTGACCACCCAAACAGCACCCGCATATCGGACAATCGGCTAGAAGCGCCACTAGGAAAGCGACCTCTTCGTAGGAGAGGGAACAGGGATGGAGTCTACAAGCGTAGAAGGTCTCTTGGTCGTGTTTCATATCGGCAACCCTACGTTCCAAGACTTATTAAGGATTCTGGATAACAAGGTGTGGACTCTTGAGGAAGCGATGCAAACGAGATAACGAAACATTCTGATTTTCCAAAAGACCTATCAAAGTATTGCATTTTCTACATAAGAGACCTCTAATCCGTCCAGTCTTATGGTC
>Ga0187861_10005174_pt1 | contig 10569 bp, 19 predicted proteins | sample June2016WEW_10_1_3_FD_132986 | JGI IMG/M metagenome (GOLD analysis project Ga0187861, IMG submission 132986) | Peatland microbial communities from SPRUCE experiment site at the Marcell Experimental Forest, Minnesota, USA - June2016WEW_10_100 | ecosystem: Environmental > Terrestrial > Soil >...
CGCCGTCCAGCTCGGCTTCGCCAAAAAGAAGGTCAAGAACACCAGCAAGGCCGAACTCAATCATGCCAAGAAAGCCGGCCTCACGGAAGCGCCGCGGGTGCTGAATGAGGTGCGCCTGGCCGAACCGCCCGCGGTGAAACCGGGTGAGGTCGTCACGGTCGCCGTCTTCAAAGAGGGCCAGCTCGTCGACGTCATTGGCATCTCGAAGGGCAAGGGCTTTCAAGGAGTCGTGCGTCGCTTCCGCGTCGCCGGCGGCCCCGCGGCCCACGGTTCGATGTTCCACCGCCGCATCGGCTCCATCGGCATGCGCCAGACCCCCGGCCGCTCGTGGAAGAACCAGGCAATGCCCGGTCACCTCGGTTCCGAGCATTGCACCATGCAGAACCTGAGGGTCGTGAAGGTGCTCCCCGAGAAGAATATCCTTCTCGTGAAAGGCGCAATCCCCGGCGCAAACGGCGACGATGTCATCGTCCGCACCGCCATCAAGGGCCGGCCCAAGGCCGCGAAATAACGAACCGGAGATTCCGCAGCCATGAAGTTCAAAATTTACAGTCCCGACGGCGCCCAAAGCCGCGAAGCTGATTTCAGCATTCCCACGTTCGAAGGCGACAAAGGCGTGCAGGCCGTCAAGGAGGTCGTCGTGGCCCACCAGGCCAACGCCCGCCTCGGCACGCATTCCACCAAGAAGCGCGGCGAAGTGCGCGGCGGCGGCAAGAAGCCTTGGCGCCAGAAGGGGACGGGCCGCGCCCGCGCGGGCTCCATCCGCTCGCCGCTCTGGAGCGGTGGCGGTGTCGTGTTCGGCCCCAAGCCGCGCGACTATTCCAAGAAGATCAACGCCAAGGTGAAGGCGCTCGCCTTCAGCCGCGCCCTCTTCGACCGCGCCATGGCCGGCGACATCGAGGTCATTGAGAAATTCGAGGTCAGCCCGGTGAAAACCAAGGTGATTGATCAGATCCTCACCCGCATCGCTCCCAAGGGGAAGGTGCTGATCGTCGACGATCCGTTCGCGCCCGAGACGCGCCGCGCCACCCGCAACCTCGGTCGCATCACCCTGCAGGAGGCCGTCAAGCTCAACACCCTTGATCTCTGCCAGTACCGGAAAATCGTCGTGTCGACCAAGGCCCTGGCAAAGATCATCACCCGCGCCGGCGCGACCAATGGAGGCAACTGATGATAAACGCCGACCAAGTGCTCAAGCACATGCGCCTGACGGAGAAGTCCAACAAGCTTTCCGCCAACTACAGCCAGTACACTTTTGAGGTCGCGCCGACCGCCACCAAGTACACCGTGCGCGAGGCCGTCGAGCAGACCTTCAAGGTCACCGTCATGCGCGTGAACATCCAGAACATCCGCGGCAAGAACCGACGCAGCCGCCAGGGCCAGCCGAGCCGCACCTCGGATTACAAAAAGGCCATCGTGACCCTCAAGGAGGGCGACAAGATCGAGCTCGTTTGAGCCGCGCCGACCGTACTGTCGAAAGGAGACCACCATCATGCCACTCAAAATCTTCCGTCCGATTACCCCGACCCTCCGTTTCACCGAGCTGAACCGGCCGGAGGGGATCACCGACAAGCGCCCGGAGCGCGGTCTGACCGAGCACAAGCACAAGACCGGCGGCCGCAATTGCTACGGCCGGCTCACTTCGCGCCGCCGCGGCGGCGGCCACAAGCAGCTTTACCGCATCATCGACTTCAAGCGCGCCAAGCTCGACACGCGCGCCAAGGTGCAGGCGGTTGAGTATGATCCCAATCGCACCGCGCTTATCGCCCTCATCGCCTATGCCGACGGCACGAAGAACTACATCCTCGCGCCCCAGGGTCTCAAGGTCGGCGACACGGTGATCAGCGCCAGCAGGTGCGAGCACAACGAGTATCGCTCCGGTGACGCCTATCCGCTCGCGACCATCCCGCCCGCCACCCGCGTGCACGCCGTCGAACTCATTCCGGGCCATGGCGCCCAGCTCGCCCGCTCGGCTGGCGCCAGCCTCGAACTCATCACCGTGGAGAACGGCAACGCCCAACTCAAACTACCCTCGGGCGAAATCCGCCTCGTCAATGCGAAGTGTCGCGCGACCATCGGCGAGGTCGGCAATGCCGATCACATCAAAGAGTCGCTCGGCAAGGCTGGCCGCAACCGCTGGCTCGGCCGTCGTCCGCGCGTGCGCGGCATGGCGATGAACCCGGTCGACCACCCCAATGGTGGTGGCCAGGGCAAATCCAAGGGCGGGGGCGGCCGCCAGCAGGTCGTCTCCCCGTGGGGCCAGCTCGCGAAGGGTTTTCCGACGCGCCGCCGCTCCCGGCCCTCCAACAGCCTCATTCTCATCCGCCACAACGGCCGTCCGCCGCGCGGCAAGAAGTAAACCCGCCCGGCGTACCACGCTTATCGCCCATCCCCACCTCCCACCATGGCCCGTTCAATCAAGAAAGGTTACTTCGTCGATCCGCATCTGATGGCGAAGATCGAGAAGGCCGGCAAGGCCAGCTCGCGCAAACCCATCCAGACCTGGTCCCGCCGCTCGACGATCACCCCCGACTTCGTCGGCCACACTTTCAACGTCCACAACGGCAAGGCGTTTGTCGCCGTCTACGTGACCGAGAACATGGTCGGCCACAAACTCGGCGAGTTCGCCCCGACCCGCATCTTCAAGGCCCACGGCGGTATGACCCGCAAGGAGATCTGAACGCGAGCCGCTGTTAAACCGCAAGACCCACCATGGAAGTCCAAGCCCTTACCCGCAACACGCGCATGTCGCCGAAGAAAGTGCGCGAAGTCACCCGCCAGATTCAGGGACACAAGGTGCCCGATGCGGTCGACCTGCTCACGCTCATCCCGCGCAAGTCCGCGCGCTTGGTGCTCAAGACGCTCAAGAGCGCCATTGCCAACGCGGAGAACAACCCGAAGGTCAACCTCACGGCGGACCAGCTGGTCGTCTACCGCGCCCTCGTGGAAAACGGTCCGGTGCTCCGCCGGTTCAAGGCCGGTCCCCGCGGCTCCGCCATGCCGCGCCGCAAGAAGATGTCCCACATCCGCATCGTCCTCTCCGACGAGGCGAAGAAAAACTAACCTCCCGCCCAACCCCGCCCGCCTCGGCCAACCTCCGCTCCCATGGGTCAGAAGACACATCCCGTCGGTTTCCGCCTCGCCGTCACTCGCAACTGGCTGTCCCGCTGGTATGCGAAAAAGAAGGACCTTCCCGGCCTCCTTTACGAAGACCAGATCATCCGCCAGAAGCTCATGGAGAAGCTCAAACAGGCCTCCGTGCCGCGCATCTTCATCGAGCGCGCCTCCAACCGGGTCCGCGTAAAGATCTTCACGGCGCGTCCCGGCATCGTCATCGGCCGCAAAGGGCAGGAGATCGAGAAAATCAAGGACGAGCTCGCCAAGCTCACCGGCAAGGAGATTCTCCTCGACATTCAGGAGGTCAAGAAGCCCGAGATCGAGGCCCAGCTGGTCGCGGAGAACGTTGCCCTCCAGCTGGAACGCCGCATCGCCTTCCGCCGGGCCATGAAGAAGGCCGTCGAGATGGCCATGACGCTCGGGGCCGAGGGCATCAAGATTCAGTGCTCCGGCCGCCTCGGCGGCGCCGAAATCGCCCGGCGGGAATGGCAGCGCAAGGGCCGCGTGCCGCTCCACACCCTCCGGGAGAACATCGACTACGGTTTTGCCGAGGCCCACACCCTCTACGGCAAAATCGGCGTCAAATGCTGGATCTGCAAAAAAGACGCCGACATGACCAACTGAGTCCGGGTCCTCCCGGCCTGCAACGCTCGACTTTCGAACCCGCTTCCAACCATGGCTCTCGCCCCCGCCCGCAGCAAATACCGCAAGATGCAGAAAGGCAGCCTCGCCGGCAAAGCCAAGCGTGGCAACACGCTCGTCTTCGGCGAATTCGGCCTGCAGTCCCTGACACGCGGCCCCATGACCGCCGCGCAAATCGAGGCCGCCCGCGTGGCCATTTCCCGCCATCTCAAACGCAAGGGCAAGCTCTGGATCCGCGTGTTCCCGCACAAGCCCATCACGAAAAAACCCGCCGAAACCCGCATGGGTCACGGCAAGGGCCCGGTGGAATACTACGTGGCGCAGATCAAGCCCGGCGTGGTGCTCTTCGAACTCGGCGGCATCCCCTCCACGGTTGCCAAGGAGGCCTTGCGCCTGGCCGACACCAAACTGCCGTTCAAGTGCCGCTTCATCGCCCGCGAAAGCGCGGTGGTGTAATGCCGGCCACCACCGCCAACCTCGTCCCTCCGCCTCCACCATGACGACGAAAGAGATTCGCGAGCTTTCCACCACGGAACTTGAAACCAAGCTGCGCGAGACCCGCGAGCAGCTGCTCCAGCTCCGGCTGCGCAAACAAACCGGCCAGGTCGAGAAGCCGCACCTTTTGCACGAACACCGCAAGGACATCGCCCGCCTCGAAACCATCCTCCATGCCAGGAAGCAGGCTCCCCCCGCGGCCGCCTGACGCGCACTCCCAACCGATTTCCCACATGTCCGCTCCCACCCGCAGCAAGCGCAAGAGTTTCATCGGCTTCGTCACGAGCCGCATGGGCGACAAGTCCGTCAAGGTCACCGTCCCTTATCGGACCCCGCATCCGCGTTACCAGAAGGTCATCAACCGCCAGACCGTCGTGCACGCGCATGACGAGAGGAACGAGGCCAAGGTCGGCGACAAGGTCGAAGTCATGGAGACGCGCCCGCTCAGCCGGCTGAAGCGCTGGCGGGTCATCCGCGTGGTCGAGACCGCCAAGACCGGCATCGCCCAAGCCATTTCCGAGCAGGACGTGGCCCAGACCGTTCCCACCAAACTCACGACCGCCCCGGCTCCGGCCGTCAGTCACGCCGAAACCCCGGCGGCGGCGAATGCACCGTCGGCCTGAACCTGCCATCCTGAACGCCGCCAACCCGGAGGCCCGCCATGATTCAACTGCGCTCCATTCTCGAAATCGCCGACAACACCGGCGCCCGCCGGGCGGCGCTGATCCAGCGCATGGGGCAGACCACGCCCTTCGCCCACGTCGGTGACATTGTCACCGTCCACATCAAGGAAAGCTCCACCGACGCCACGGTGAAAAAGGGCGAGGTGGTGAAGGCCGTGGTGGTCCGCACCAAGGCACCCATCCGCCGGAATGACGGCAGCTATCTTCGCTTCGACAGCAACGCGATCGTCATCATCGACCCCGACGGCAATCCGCGGGGCACGCGCATCTTCGGCCCCGTGGCCCGCGAGCTGCGCGCCAAAAACTTCATGAAGATCATCTCGCTCGCCCCGGAGGTTCTCTGACCATGCAGAAGTTTCACATCAAACGCGGCGACACGGTCGTCGTCATCGCCGGCGCCCACAAGGGCAAACAGGGCAAGGTGCTCGAGATCCTGGTCGAGAAGCAGCGGGCCCGCGTCGAAGGGGTGGCCCTGGTCAAGCGCCACCTCAAGAAATCGCAGGAGCATCCGCAGGGCACCATCGCCGAGCGCGAGGGCTCCGTCCACGTCTCCAATCTCATGGCGCTCGCGCGCTGGGAGCAGAGCAAGGCGGCCAAGAAGGAGACCGCCGCCAAGACCTGAAGGGTGGGGGCCGCCACCGTCCCGCTGCCTTTTTGCCGATCCACTTTTCTTTTCCCATCAACACTCAACCCGCCTCCGGCTCGGAAACCCGGTCGCCCCACCATGAGTTACACTCCCTCCCTCAGGAAACATTACCTCGAGCACGTTGTGCCCGAGCTGATGAAGCTGCGCGGCTACACGAACCAGCTCGAGGTGCCGCGTTTGGTGAAAATCACCATCAACACCGGCATCGACGCCGAGGCTGACAAGAACGTGATTGCCGATGTCCAGCGCGATGTCGCCACCCTGGCCGGCCAGAAGCCCGTGCTCGCGAAGTCGAAGAAGGCCATCGCCAACTTCAAGCTCAAGCAGGGCCAGATCGTCGGCTGCCACGTCACGCTCCGGGGCGCCAGCATGTGGGAGTTCCTGCTCCGCCTCGTTGCCGTGGCGCTGCCGACCATCCGCGACTTCCGCGGCATGTCGCCCAAGCTCGACGGCCGGGGCAACTACACCATCGGCATCACCGACCATACCATCTTTCCCGAGATCACCGTCGACAACGTGAAGAAGCACATCGGCCTCGACATCACCATTGTGACGAGCGCCAACACCGACGACGAGGCGCGCGATCTCCTGCGGCTGCTCGGCATGCCCTTCCGCCGGGCCGAGGGTCCCGCCAAACCCACCGCCCCCAAGCCGCCTGATCATGAAATCCTCGAAAGCCGAAAGTCGAAAGACGAAGGCTTTCAATCCGCCACCCCTTCGACCTTCGATCCTCGACCCAACTAAACCATGCCCAAGACCTCAGCCATCGAGCGCAACAAGAAACGCCGGCGTCTCGTCGAAAAATACAAGGCCAAGCGCGCCGAACTGAAAGCCATCCTCGCCAACCCGAAGACCACGGACGCGGAATTCTTCGCCGCGCAGAAGAAGATCGCCAAGCTCCCGCGCAACTCCTCATCCGTACGCATCCGCAACCGCTGCTCGCTGAGCGGTCGCCCGCGCGGCTATATCGGCAAATTCGGCGTCTCGCGCATCACCTTCCGCGAGCTGGCCCTCGCCGGCAAGATTCCCGGCGTGACCAAATCCTCCTGGTGACCACTTTTGCCGGCGGGAGTGGGATATGACCCGCCCGGCGCCAACCCAACAGCATCCAATATGACCGACCCGATCAGTGATTTCCTGACCCGCCTGCGCAACGCCAGCAAGGCCCGTCGCGAAGAGTGCGCCGCCCCGTACTCGAAACTCAAGGAAGGCCTCGCCGCCATCCTCAAGGCCGAGGGCTATGTCGCCGACTACACGACCGGCGCCGACGACCTGGGCCACAAGACCCTCGTGGTGAAGCTCAAATATGTCGACAGCGCGCCCGCCATTACCGGCGTCCGCCGCATGAGCACGCCCGGCCGCCGGCTCTATTGCCGGTCCGGTGAAATCCCGCTCGTCCTCAACGGCCTCGGCATCTCCATTCTTTCCACCGCCAAGGGCCTCTTGAAGGACCAGGACTGCCGCCGCCACAAGCTCGGCGGCGAACTCATCTGCAACGTTTGGTAAGGAGACCCTCCGCCATGAGCCGAATCGGCAAACAACCCGTTCCCATTCCCGACAAGGTCAAAGTCGACGTCAAGGATCACTCCATCCAGGTGGAGGGCCCGAAGGGCAGGGTCAGCAAATCCTTTGCCGACGTCGTCAAACTGTCGGTCAATGACAAGAAACAGATCATCGTCACGCCCCTGGCGGAGAGTCGTTTCGCCAAGGCCATGTACGGCACCGCCCGCTCGGTCATCAACAGCATGGTCAGGGGCGTCACCGCGGGCTACGCGAAGGACCTCGAAATCCAGGGCGTCGGCTTCAAGGCCACCCTCAAGGGCAGGCAGCTTGATCTCACGCTTGGCTACTCGCACCCGGTCCTTTTCGACATCCCTGAAGGCATCAAGATAACCGTCACCGACAACACCAAGCTCAAGGTCGAGGGAGCCGACAAGCAGCTCGTCGGCGCCGTCACCGCCGAGATCCGCAGCTTCTATCCGCCCGAGTCCTATAAGGGCAAAGGCGTGCGCCTCGTCGGCGAGCGCGTCCGCCGCAAGGAAGGCAAGACGGTCGCGTAGCGACTCCCGTTGCCAACTTTCATCGGGTCACACCAGCTATGAACACCATTCACAAAGCCCAGCTGCTGCAGAAGCGCAAGTGGCGCATCCGCCAGAAGGTCGCCGGCACCGCCGCGCGGCCGCGCCTCAGCGTCAAGTTTTCGGGCAAGCACATCTACGCCCAGGCGATCAACGACGACAACGCCACCACGCTCGTCTTCCTCTCCAGCGTCGATCCCGAACTCCGCCCACAGAACCTCAAGGCCAACCTCGCCGGCGCCAAGGTGCTCGGCGCGGCCTTCGCCGCCAAGGCCAAGACCGCCGGGCTCAGCCAGGTCGTCTTCGACCGCAACGGCCGTCCCTACCACGGCAAGGTGAAGGTCTTCGCCGACGCCGCGCGCGCCGTCGGTCTTGTTTTCTAACCCACGCCCATGAGCATCCCTGTCAAAAATTCCACTCCTGCAAGCGCCCCCGTGCCCGCCGTTCCCGGCGCGCCGGAGATGATCGAGAAGGTTGTCTTCATCAACCGCTGCGCCAAGGTCGTCAAGGGCGGCCGCCGTTTCAGCTTCTCCGCGCTCGCGGTCGTCGGCGACCAGAAGGGCAGGGTCGGCATCGGCTACGGCAAGGCCAACGAGGTGCCCGACGCGATTAAGAAGAGCACCGAGCACGCCCGCAAAAGCATGGTCGCGGTGAAACTCAAGGGCGACACCATTCCGCATGAGGTGTTCGGCGCATTCGACGGCGGCAAGGTGTTTCTCCGCCCCGCCAGCCCCGGCACCGGCATCATCGCCGGCGGCGGCGTCCGCGCCGTCCTCGAGGCCGCAGGCATCCGCAACGTCCTTTCCAAATCGATGGGTTCGAAGAATCACATCGCCGTCGTCCAAGCCACGCTCAACGGCCTGCGCAAGCTCCGCCTCGCCGCCGACGTCCACGCCCTCCGCAGCCACACTTGAAATCTTATTATCGGTGGGGTCGCCGACTCCGCTCCGGTCCCAGCAACGCCGGTTACCATTCCAGACGCCCATGAAACTCCACGAACTTAAGAACGTCCCCGGTGCGGTCCACCGCCGCAAGCGTGTCGGCTGCGGCGAAGGCGGCGGCCACGGCCGGACCTCCGGCCGCGGCGGCAAGGGCCAGACGGCGCGCAGCGGCGGCTCCATCCGCCCAGGGTTTGAGGGCGGGCAGATGCCGCTTTACCGCAAGCTCCCGCAGCGCGGCTTCAACAACGCCCGCTTCCACACCGGGTATGAAATCGTCAACGTCGGCGATCTGGTCCGGCTCGACGCCTCCGTCACCGAAGTGACGCCCGCCGTGCTCGCCGAACGCGGTCTGGTGCGCCGTGGCACCGCCTTGGTCAAGGTGCTGGGCGCAGGCGAGCTCAACCGCGCCCTCAAGGTGACCGCCAGCAAGTTCTCCGGCTCCGCCAAGGCCAAGATCGAGAAGGCCGGCGGGCAGGCCATTGTCGCCGCGTAACGCCCGAATGCGGGGCGCGCCCCCGCGCCCGTCCTCCTCCTCCGGTTTTCGACCCTTCAACCTCCCATGCTCTCCGCCTTCACCAATTCGATGAAAATCCCCGAGCTCCGCTCGCGGATTCTCTACACGCTGGCGTTGCTGTTCGTCTCGCGCGTGGGCGCGCACATTCCGTTGCCCGGTCTCGATCCGAAGCCCCTGCAGGACTTTTTCACGGCGCAGGTGGGCAGCACCGGCGGCGCGTTGGTGGGTCTCTATAACATGTTCACGGGCGGCGCGCTCGTGAAAGGCGCGGTGTGCGCGCTGGGTATCATGCCGTACATCAGCGCGTCGATCATCTTTCAGTTGATGACCTCCGTGGTGCCCACCCTCAGCCGCCTGCAGCAGGAAGGCGACGTCGGCCGGCAGAAGCTCACCCAGTATACGCGCTACGCCACGGTGCTCATCTGCATCATCCAGGGGGCGCTGCTGATTCTGGCGCTCGAAAATCCCGGCCGTCTCTTCAGCGGCTATGACATCAATGTCTACGGCGACATCATCCTCATCAACAAGGGTTGGTTCCTCGCGACTTCGGTTGTCTTCATGACCGCCGGCACGCTGCTGCTCATGTGGCTCGGCGAGCAGATGACCCAGCGCGGCATCGGCAACGGCGTCTCGCTCCTCATCACCATCGGCATTCTCTCCGACATCCCCGGCGCGGCGCAGACGCTCAAGACGCTGATTCTCGCCCCGGTCGGCGTGCAGGCGATCAGCATGCCGCAGCTCCTCATGATGCTCGTGCTGTTCGTCATCGTCATCGCGGGCATCATCATGATCACGCAGGGCCAGCGGAAGATCCCCGTGCAGTACGCCAAGCGGGTGGTCGGCCAGAAGGTCTACGGCGGCCAGAGTTCCTTCCTCCCGCTCAAGGTCAACTACTCGGGCGTCATGCCGGTGATCTTCGCCGCGGCGATCCTGCTGTTCCCGCAGTAGGTTATTTCGCAGCTCGGCGCCGCGTTCAACCTCAAGTTTCTCAGCGAGTTTTCCAGCAATCTTTTGCGCGGCCACGTGGTGTACTACGCCGGGTACACGATTCTGATCCTGTTTTTCAGCTATTTCTGGGTGTCGGTCATGTTCAAGCCGATCCAGATCGCCGACGATCTCAAGAAGTACGGCGGCTACATCCCCGGCGTGCGCCCAGGCGAGCCCACGGCGCAGTTCCTTGATTTCATCATGACCCGGCTCACGCTGGCCGGCGCCTTCGCCCTGACCATCATTGCGGTCATGCCCGACTTTCTGCTGTTCGAGTTCAAGGTGCCGCAGCGCATCGCCTATTTCTTCGGCGGCACGGGCATGCTCATCACCGTGGGTGTGCTGCTCGACACGATGCGGCAGCTCGAAACTTTCCTGCTCCAGCGGCATTACGACGGCTTTCTCCGCAAGGGGCGCATCCGCGCCCGCAGCACCGCCATCGCCTCGGCCATCGGCGAAGCCGCCG